>ENA-UEYL01000114-UEYL01000114.1-human-gut-metagenome-genome-assembly--contig:-NODE-114-length-84036-cov-7.573518_pt1 | contig 84036 bp, 89 predicted proteins | sample MGYA00242941_ERZ507946 | MGnify/ENA primary metagenome ERZ507946 (study PRJEB26167, sample SAMN06115482) | human gut metagenome | host: Homo sapiens | place: China:Guizhou | collected 2015-03-11...
TGCTCTTTTTCAATACCTTTTTTCAGTTTTTAAATTCTGTCTTAGATTTCGTATCCCCCAATTTTCCGTGATGAGCCTTTTATAAAATAGCACCAGTGCCTTTAGCGGTCCTCCCAAAAAGCCGAACAATGACCATCTGGACACTTTCCCTGCCAGATGGTCATTGTTCCATTTACCGTGCCTTAGGTGCGTTCATAGGCCGCTTTATAAATTGTGTACATATCTTTTTCATGAAGCACTTTTGCCGATCCCAGGGCATCCTTTGCGGTATGGCTGCACATGCGTGCCAGTGTGCGAAGATCCTCATCTGAAAGGATAAGGCCCAGCTCCTTAAGGGAAATCGGCATGGAAAGGGAAGCAAAGAAGGCCTCCAGGGCCTCAATGCCCTTGAGGGCAATGGCTTCATCACTTCCGATTTCCGGCACATTCATGACATGAAGGGCAAAACGACAGAAGCGGGGAAGGCAGTCCTTATAGACATACCGGGCCCAGCTTCCCCATAGGGCCGTTAGACCTGCCCCGTGGGCAACATCATAAAGACCGCTCACTTCATGTTCCAGGCGATGGGTAGCAAAATCCCTGGCACAATGACCAAGGCCTGTCAGGTCATTATGAGAAAGACTGCCCGCCCACATGATTTCAGCCCGTGCATCATAATCATCAGGGTGATCCCGCAGGATGAGGCTCTGAGCCATAACGGTCCGCAGCAGGCCTTCTGCGAGGGCATCAGTAAATTCCATACTGGGGCCTTGGACAAAATAGCGTTCCAGCGTATGCATGATGATATCACAGCAGCCGCAGGCCGTCTGGTAAGCCGGCAGGGTCATGGTAAGTTCCGGGTTCATGACAGCAAAAACCGGGCGGGCCAGATCGCTGTTATAGCCCCTTTTTTCATGGGTCCTGTCGTTTGTGATGACCGATGAATTGGAAAGTTCACTTCCCGAAGCAGCAAGGGTAAGGACCACACCGACAGGAAGGGCTTTTTGGGCCTGGGCCTTTCCCGCATAGAAGTCCCACACATCGCCTTCATAGCAAAGTGCGTAGGAAATGGCCTTTGCCGCATCGATTACGCTGCCGCCGCCTACGGCAAGAATCAGGTCAATGCCCTCTTCCCTGGCTTTTTGGGTGCCCATCCGGACAAAGGACAAACGGGGATTGGGGGTAACACCGCCTAAGGCAGCATAAGCGATGCCCGCCTGTTCAAGGGAGTCCGTGACACGGAAAAGAAGCCCGCTTTTTTGGGCACTTTTCCCTCCATAAAGAATAAGAACCTTTTGGGCGCCCCGTTCTTTTACAAGGACACCGGTTTCTCTTTCCCTTCCCTTCCCAAAGACAACCTTAGTCGGGGAATAATAGGTGAAATCACAAATCATAATAAGCCCCCTCCTTTCCTGCTTTTCAAAAAAAGCCTGCATTTCTGCAGGCGTCATTGGTTTTTAGCATCCCATTATCAATCACGGCCAAAAAGGTCACGTGTATAGACCTTGTGGGCAGCATCTTTAAGTGCGCTGTCCATACGATTTGCAACAATGACCTGACTTGTTTCCTTAAAGTAGGGCAAGTCACGGGTTACACGGCCGCCCCCAAATAAACTGCCTTCTTCAAGGGTTGGCTCGTAGATGAGAAGCTGTGCCCCTTCCTTTTTGAGTAAGTCCATGATTGTCTGGATGGCACTTTGCCGAAAATTATCACTGCCGGATTTCATGATGAGGCGATAGATACCGATGACAGGACGGGCAGCATCGCTATTTGCAGCCGATCGGGCCGTTTCCAAGACTTGCTGCGCAATGAACGCTTTGCGAATCTCGTTGGAACGGATGACCGCATCCATCAGGGCTTCTGGGACGCCGCCATAATCCGCCTTAAGTTCTTTCGTGTCCTTGGGCAGGCAATACCCGCCATATCCAAAGGAGGGATTATTGTAATGCCCGCCAATCCGCGGATCAAGGCAGACGCCATCGATGATGGATTTTGTATCCATGCCCTTTACACAGGCATAGGTATCAAGTTCATTGAAATAGGCCACACGCAGGGCAAGGTAGGTATTGGCAAAAAGTTTGACCGCTTCCGCCTCTGAAGAATCCATTATCTTGATAGGAACGTCTTCTTTTTCCGCACCCTCTTTAAGAAGCTGTGCAAACAGCTGGGCCTCGGTTTCCATGTCCAGCCCTTGGGAGCCAATCCCCACGATGATGCGGGAAGGGTAAAGGTTATCATAAAGGGCCCTTCCCTCCCTCAGGAATTCAGGACTGAAAAGCAGGTGCAGCTTCTGATAACGCTGAGCAGCCGCTTTTGTATACCCTACAGGAATCGTGGATTTGATGACAACCAGAGCCTCTGGATGAACCTGTTCAATCAGGGTCAGGACTTCGTCTACATGGGATGTATCAAACTGATGATGAGTCTCATCATAGTCTGTTGGGACCGCGACAATCACAACATCAGCCTGTTCATAGGCCTGCCGCGCATCCAGTGTTGCCTGAAGCTGGAGCGGCCGATCTTTCAAGTAATGTTCCAGTTCCCGATCTGAAATCGGGGAGTGGCCCTGTGCCAACTCTTCTACACGCCGTGGATCCACATCAACTGCATAAACCTTGTGATGCTGGGATAACAGGACCGCAAGGGATAGTCCAACATAGCCCAGACCTGCCACAGCAAGGACAAGATCCCGTTTTTCTTTTTTCATTCTTTCACCTTCGAACCAGTTACAGATCCTTCACGATGTTCTTCAGATAGGAAGCAAATTCATCTTTTAGATCATCTCGGCGCAGGGCATATTCCACCATGGCCTGGAGATAGCCTTGTTTATTGCCCACGTCGTAGCGACGGCCGGAAAAACGATAGGCATAAAGGGCCTCCCGATGGCTCATGACCCGCAGGGCATCAGTGAGCTGGATTTCCCCACCCTTTCCTGGCTTTGTTTCAGAAAGGACATCAAACACATCCGGCGTAATGACATACCGACCTAAAATCGCCATACGGCTCGGTGCATCCTTGACAGCGGGTTTTTCCACCATGTCCTCGACTTTCATGAGTCCATCTACGCCGGCTACTTCCGTCCCCTTTACAATGCCATAACTGGATACGTCCTCACGGGGTACGGTCTGGCAGCCCAGGATCGTTGCCCCTGTCGCCTCATATTGGTCCATGAGCTGGCGCAGGGCCGGCTTTCCTTCCGTATAGACAATATCATCTCCCAAAATAACGGCGAAAGGTTCCCCGTCAACAAAGTCCTTGGCACAGTAAATGGCATCTCCCAGGCCGCGCATGTGCTTTTGACGGATATAATGGATATCAATGCTTGAAATATCACGGATTTGCCGCAGCTGTTCCAATTTTCCTGCTTGATAGAGATGATTTTCCAATTCAGGAGATGAATCAAAATGATCCTCAATGGCCCGCTTTGCATGACCGCTGATGATGAGGATCTGTTCAATACCGCTTGCACGGATTTCCTCGACAATGTATTGGATGGTCGGAATATCGACAACAGGAAGCATTTCCTTTGGCATCGCTTTTGTAGCCGGCAGGAAACGGGTCCCAAAACCAGCAGCCGGGATCACGGCTTTACGCACTTTTTGCATGGATGTTCCTCCTAAACAAAGAGGGCCTTCTCATCAGTAGGCCCCTTTATGATGTAATACAACACTGAATGTTTTCCAAAGCAGGGACAGATCAAGCCAAATCGACCAATTGCGGACATACCAGGAATCCATTTGGACCCGTTCCTCATAAGTCGTATCGCTACGTCCGTTAACCTGCCACATCCCGGTAATACCGGGACGAACCATATAAAAATCTGAGATGCAGCTTCCATATTTGGGGATTTCAGCCCGTACAATGGGGCGCGGCCCAACAAGGCTCATTTCCCCTTTAAGGACGTTAAAGAGCTGGGGCAGTTCGTCAAGGCTCGTCCGTCGCAGGATGTGCCCAATCCGCGTAATGCGGGGATCATCCTTGAGCTTGAAGTCCCGTTCCCATTCTTCCCGAGCCTCCGGATGAGAAGCCAAGTACTCCTTTAATTTCACATCGGCATCAACGCACATGGTGCGAAATTTATAACAGGGAAATTCCTTTCCGCCCTGTCCGATCCGCCGGTGGGCAAAAAGAATAGGACCAGGTGAATCAAGCCGCACCAAAAGAGCCAAGAGAAGCAGGATGGGACTGATTACAAGGGCGCCAATGACGGTCAGGACCATGTCAAACAGGTATTTCAGGATCTTGTTGTAACTTCTAGCTAGATTATTGCGCAGGCCCATGACAAGCAGCCGTTCATTAAAGAGACTTTCCACAGTGACCCCATTGACGGGAAGCCCAATGAGATCAGGCACAAAGGAAAGATTCCTGACAAGGGGCTGGATGCGGTAAATCAGGCTGTCAAGCTTCTTTGGAGGAAGACCGGGAGCCGCAATGAAAACATCATTGACCTGCGTTCTTGTCAAGATTGACTCAATCTCGTCCAAAGTTCCCAAATAAGGAAGATCTCCAACATTTTCCTTTTGCTCCCCAGCGTCATCGACATAACCGATGACGTGATAATTCAGCCCAACATCGTTCTTGATGCCGCGCAGGAGCAGCTGTGCCGTCTTGCCGGCCCCAACAAGAAGGACTGGATAACGCCCAATACCAGCCCAGTCAAGGACCTTGGTCATAACAAGACGTGAAAGGCTGAGGAAGAGGAAGGAAAAGATTCCTAAAAAAGCAATGAAGAGCCGGCTCGTGGAATTGCCAATGTGGGTCAAGTAGACCAAGAGGATAATGAGGCAAATGGCATAGACACAGCCGTAAAAGATACGCTCCAGCAGGCGCCAGATCCCCATCGGTTTCTGATAGACCCGACCGGCCCGCAAAAATAAAATGAAAAAGAGGGGAAAGACAATCCACTTATTGAGCCAAGCAATGTGCAGCACGGAACTGCCCATCAGGCCATTTCGGGCACCGATGGCCAGATGTTCCGCCAAAAGGATAAAGACCCAGTCGCTCAGCATATAGAACGTGGGCAAAAAATAACTCAAATGATGCTCAATGAAGCGTTTATGGATTCCCTGTGATTCTTCCTGCTTAGACTCAGGACGCACAAGCACACACTCCCATCCTAGAACCGGAAAACCGGGTATTGTACATATCCTACATTATATCGAAAAAAGCAGGCGGTTACAATATTCGCCTGCTTTTCTCAATAAGATTGCAGTCTTACGCCTCCCCCAATTTAAGGGATGGATTGGCATTAAGATCAAGGGTGGCAAAATCACGAGCAAGGTACTGATAATAGCCCCGTACGGCAATCATGACAGCATTATCCGTACAAAGGATGGGCGTTGGATGGACAAGTTCCGCGCCCACGGAAGCAGCGCCTTGGGCAAGAGCTTCCTGCAGGCGGCGATTGGCAGACACCCCACCGGCAAGGACAACTTTCTTAAGTCCCGTCGCAATCAGGGCTTCCTTGCATTTGGTTACTAGAACGTCCACGATGGCTTCCTGGAAAGAAGCAGCCACGTCTTCCCGCCTTACCTCATGACCGCGCTGTGCCTCACCATGAAGATAGTTAATGACAGCAGATTTCAGGCCGCTGAAGCTGAAATCATAGCTATTGGGCAGAAGCGGCCGCGGGAAGTCAATGGCCCCTGCCTTGCCGGAAAGGGCAAGTTTTTCGATTTCCGGACCGCCAGGATAGGGCAGGCCCATAAAGCGTGCAATTTTATCGAAGGCTTCTCCAGCTGCGTCATCACGGGTCTGCCCCAAAAGACGGAACGTGTTATAGTCTTCCACAACAAGCAGGGATGTATGACCGCCAGACACAACTAAGGCCAAGAACGGAGGTTTAAGGTCCGGATCGGAAAGAAAATTGGCAAAAACATGGCCTTCTAAGTGATTGACCCCAATCAGGGGTTTTCCTGTTCCCAGCGAAAGTCCTTTTGCTGCACTGAGACCAACAAGCAGTGCCCCTACAAGTCCCGGTCCATAGGTGACAGCAATGGCGTCAATATCCGTTAACTCAAGATGGGCCTCCTTGATTGCCTCGTCTATGACGGGCATGACATGTTCGATATGTTTCCGGGACGCAATTTCCGGAACGACACCGCCAAATTTGCGGTGAACCAAGATTTGTGTCGACACAATACTGGAGAGCACTTCCCGCCCGTTACGGACGACGGAAGCTGCGGTTTCATCACAACTGCTTTCAATGCCTAGGATGGTAAGATCTTTTTCCATCATGTTCCTTTCTCACATATTGGTAAGGAGAAGACGCATGAACACTGCGTCCTCCCCACTGTCTGCATAATAATGGGGCCGTTTCCCGCAGGAAAGAAAGCCTAAATGTTCATAGGTTTTACGGGCCGGCAGGTTATGTTCCCGCACTTCAAGGGTCACTTCCTTCGCGCCAAGCTCCCGCGCCTTTTCAATCAGGGAAGCCACCAGAAAGAGCCCCTTTTTCTCACCCCGGCGGCCTGGATCAACAGCAAGGCGCATAATCTGCGCTTCTCCGGCGACAAGCCAAAAACCGCCGTAAGCAAAGGGCGTGCTGCCTTCAAATAAGCCGTAGTAATGGGCCAGCCGCCCTGACAGTTCTTCCAAAAAGGTTTCCTTTTTCCACGCTAAGGGAAAGGACCCTTCATCCATGGGAAGGACCCAGGAAAGGTCCCCTTCTGCCAGCTTTCTTACTTCGATGGATGCTGTTTTTCCCATAGTTCCTCCGCTTCAGAGCGACGGATGTAAAAAGGCTCCATTCCAAAATAATCGTAAAGGTCCCCAGGTTCATAGTTTTCCTGGGCGAGAATCGCAACGGAACTGGCTCTGGGCATGCGGGCACTTTCCGGTGCCATGGCAACCAGGAATCCCTCTTTTTTGGGGATGCGGTGACATTCTCCCAAAAGGATCACAGGCCGGTCCTTTTGTTCCATAAGGGGGATGATTTCCTTCTGAGAAAGGATAGAAACGGGTTCCACTTCTTCCATACGTCCCTGGTCCCAAAGATACTGCCCTACATAAAGGTTTCCCTTCTGGGCATCAAGGACGGGTACAAGGAGCACCCCTGCTACAGGCAGGTTATAACTGATTGCCTCCAAGGTATCGACGGCACGCAGCGGAATCTTCAGGCTGTAAGCCAGGGCTTCTGCCGTCGCCATGCCGATACGCAGGCCTGTAAAAGAGCCGGGACCGCGGCTTACGGCGATCAGTTCCAACTCGTTTTTTTGTATATGGGTCCGTTCCAATAAGACCTCCAGTTGGGGCACGAGTCCTTCGGAATGGGTCATCCCAACGTTGATATCCACTTCCCCGAGGATCTTTTCTCCATCACAAAGAGCAACGGAGGAGACCCGGGTCGATGTATCGATTCCAAGGGTCAGCACAATTCTTCCACCTTTCTTACAAGCGCTTCATAATGGGCACCCTGGGGCACCAGTTCGGCCACCCTCCCCGTTCCTTCCTGGCGGAGAATAATGGACAGATGGTCTTCCGGCATTTCATCAGGAAAAAGTTCAGCCCATTCAATGAAGGTCACACCAGAAGTACCGACATATTCATAAAACCCAATATCATCCAACTCTTCATGGGAGGTCAGACGATAGAGGTCAAAATGCTGGAGGGTCAGCTTCTTCCCCCGATAGATATTCATGAGGGAAAATGTGGGACTTGATACGTCCCGTCTGTCCACGCCCATTGTTTCTGCAATTTCCGTAACAAGTGTCGTCTTGCCGGCACCGAGGTCCCCGTCAAGAAGGACCACATCGCCGTCACCAAGGACGGTTCCCAGGGCACAGCCCAATTTTTTTGTTTCTTTAAGCGTGGGACACGCGATGATCATGGCTTCCACCTTCCTTTATGGCGTCTATTATACCACACTTCCCCCTGACCTTTGCCAAAGTCTCCCAGAAAAGGAAGGGGACCTGCCAAAAAGGCAAAAGGAGTGCTGCTTAATCGGCAGCACTCCCTAGACGGACAGTCAATCATCAATATGGGGACCGGCAGAGGCAATATCGTCAGTGACCTTGCCTTCAAAGAGTTTCTTAAAATTATCAATGAAGAGGCTGGCCAGTTTCTTTGCCATCTGGTCGTAGGCCTTCTTATCCGTCCACGTATTCCGCGGGTTGAGGATCGTGCTCGGCACGTTGGGGCAGGACTTTGGAATGGCAATGTCAAACATGGGCATAGTCGTCCAGCCTTCTTCACCCAGTTCATCATCAAGGGCTGCATGGATCATGGCCCTCGTATAAGCAAGCTTCATGCGCTTGCCGACGCCGTAAGGACCGCCGCTCCATCCCGTATTGACCAAGTACACATTGGTTTCGTGACGGGCAATCCGTTCGCCCAAAAGTTTTGCATAGACAAGGGGCTGCAGGGGCAGGAAAGGTGCGCCAAAAGCCGTGGAGAACGTTGCCTGCGGTTCCGTAATCCCCCGTTCTGTCCCTGCGACCTTGCTCGTATATCCCGTAAGATAATGGTACATGGCCTGCTCCTTCGTAAGCTTTGAAATCGGAGGCAGGACGCCGAAAGCATCGGCCGTAAGGAGAATGATATTCTTAGGATGGCCGGCACGGCTTGGAATCTTGGCATTGGGGATGTAATTCAAAGGATAGGCCACACGGGTATTTTCCGTGATGGTATTGTCACTGAAATCAGGCGCCCCCGTCTTGGAATCGACGACGACATTTTCCATGACGGCGCCGAAACGGACTGCGCGATAGATTTCGGGCTGACTGTCTTCGGTGAGGTCAATGCACTTGGCATAGCAGCCGCCTTCAACGTTAAAGACACCATTATCCCCCCAACCATGTTCATCATCACCGATAAGGGCACGATGGGGGTCTGCGGAAAGAGTGGTCTTTCCCGTACCGGAAAGGCCGAAGAAAAGGGCCACATCGCCCTTGCTGCCTTCGTTGCAGGAGCAGTGCATGGAAAGGACGTCCTGTTGGGGCAGGAGGAAGTTCATGACGGAGAAGATGGATTTTTTGAGTTCCCCGGCGTAAAGGCCGCCGCCAATGAGAACAACTTTCTTATCAAAGTTCAGGATGATGAAGGTTTCGGAGTTCGTTCCATCAACAGCAGGATCTGCCATGACATCGGGCAGGGAAATGACCGTAAAGTCTTCAGGCACCGTACTGGATTCATCCGTTTTAATGAAAAGCTGGCTGATGAAAACCGTCTGCCAGGCCATTTCGTTGATGAACTTGACACGGATCTGGTAGCTGGGATCGGCCCCGGCTTTGACATTCTTTACATAGACACGATGGGTCTTGATGAACTTTTCGCACTTGGCATAGAGCCGGTTGAAGGTCTCTTCCGTGCAGGCCTGGTTATTGTCCCAATTTACGATATCGTGGGTCAAGGGCGTATCGACAATGAACTTATCTTTCGGGGACCGTCCCGTATGGGTACCCGTCGTAACACGCAGGGCTCCCCGATCGGAGAACGTTCCTTCCCCATTGCGGATGGATGCTTCGATCAGTTCGCGGACACTCAGGTCCCGAACGACTTCTTTGGCTTCGGCCAGCAGCTTTTCACTATTCATGTCGTTACCTCTTCCTATGGTTAATTATTGAAGAAAAACCGTTTCATTCATAACACTCATTATATGACAGATTGTCCGCCTTGGCAACTCTAAGTATCTGAAAATTGCCTGCATTGACGGAAAATGCACTTTGGCGCTTATGGCCCACCGGGCCGCATTTTATCCCACTTTTACGTATTTTTTTTGAGATCATCCCTTAGAAAAAAGCGGACAGGCACCCCGCAAATGGAGTATTCTGTCCACTCATAAAAGACATCAGCAACATTTTATTTCTTCCGGTGTCAGATTGATAATCATTTTGCCTTCCCACTCCACACAATGGCTTCTTCTACGGAAAACGTAAGGCTCCCGTCTTCAAAAAGAAAACAGGGAATGCCTACATATCCGCCCTCCTTGACGGCCTGAAAGTCTTCACGGCTGTCACGGAGATGAAGAAATTCCTTCAGGAAGATCATGGTGCCCGTAATATCCTTGTACGTATAGGAAAGTCCTTTTTTGTCCAGGATGCACATAGCGGCAATCGTATCAGGGCAGACATGGCTGCCAAACATGGTAAAAGATTTCATGACTGTCTCCTTTTCAGCAAAAAAAGGGGGGCACTGCCCAAGCAGCCCCCCTCAGCATCATCAGTACAGGATTTTATTGGCAATGACAAGACGCTGGATCTGGTTGGTTCCTTCGTAGATCTGGAGAATCTTGGCATCACGCATCTTCTTTTCCATAGGATAGTCCTTCATATAGCCATAACCGCCCATAATCTGGACTGCATCTGTCGTGACTTCCATCGCCACATCAGAAGCAAAGCACTTGCTCATGGCTGCTTCCATGCCAAATTCAAGGCCCTGGTCACGCATCCAGCAGGCCTGCTGGACCATCAGGCGGGCGCCATGGACTTTCATGGCCATATCTGCCACCATGCCCTGGATGAGCTGGAAGGAAGAAATGGGCTGGCCAAACTGTCTTCTTTCCCGTGCGTAATGAGCTGCAATATCAAGCGCCGACTGAGCCACACCTACAGCTACGGAAGCAACGAAGGGACGGGCAGAATCAAGCGTCTGCATCGCAATGCGGAAGCCCTGGCCTTCCCGGCCTACGCGCATGGATTCAGGAACAACAACATCTTCCAGGATGAGCTCACACGTATTGGAAGGACGGATCCCCATCTTATCTTCCTTACGGCCAACAGAAAAGCCCGGTGTCCCCTTCGGGACGATAAAGCAGGTCAAGCCGCGGATCCCGCCTGTTTTACGCGTATTGGCAAAGACAAGGAAACTGTCAGCAATCCCGCCATTAGTAATAAAGACCTTGCTCCCGTTAAGGACATAATGGTCGCCTTCCTTGACGGCTTTCGTCGAAACACCGCCCGCGTCGGAACCAGCGTCCGGTTCAGTGAGGGCAAAAGCAGCCAAGCCGCCGTTATTGAGTAGATCACACTGATATTTCTTCTGTTCATCATTGCCAGCAATCAAGATAGGATAGGAAGCAAGAGCATTTGCAGCAATGGACGTAGCCACGCCAACACAGCCCTTACCCAGTTCTTCGTAAATCATGGCAATGGTCACACTGTCAAGGCCCGGTCCGCCATATTCTTCCGGGACAACTAGGTTCAGCAGCCCCATGTCCCCTGCTTTTTTGATAATTTCCGGACGGCAGGCATTGTTTTTATCCATTTCATCCGTGTAAGGAACGATTTCCTTTTCGACGAACTCCCGAACCATGGCCTGAAGTTCCAACTGTTCTTCCGTTAATGCGAAATCCATGTGATCCTCCTGATTATGATTTGTTTTCCCTAACGGGCTCCCTCTTGGTCTAGCCTAGCGGACCCGCCAGTCAGGCAAGTATTGACAAATGACTCATAGGTAGTTTTCATTTTACCACTTTTGGGGAATCTCGTCAAAATGGCCGACAACAAACATGGTGCCCGTCACATCAACCATTTTGCGTCCATCCGGTCCTTCAATATCAACACGGCAGACAATGGTGGAATGCCCCACGTGAATGAGGGTTGCCGTGGCGATGACGCGGCATTTTTCTGCGGTATTGCGGATGAAATTGACGGAGCTTGAAAGGGTGACAACCTTAGCTCCAATGCTGTAGCAGGCAGCTCCCATGGCCGTATCGGCCAGCGTAAAAAGAGCCCCGCCATGAACCACGCCGTAACGGTTCCCATGTTTTTTCGGGTCGACGTCCATAGCCATCTTACAAGCGCCGCAGGTCACTTCCAGGATGCTGATATCAGCCAGTTTCATAAAAGCATTTTCTTCGAATTTGTGGTACATCCATTCCTTGATTTCTTGGGCATTCATTACATTTGCCATGGAAAATCCTCCTCTACAAAATATAGACAGTGACGCGTCGTCTGCCCCACTCAAGGGCTTCCCGCCGGCTCATGAACGCAAGGTCGATCCGGTTTCCTTTGATGGCGCTGCCCACGTCAGCCGCGACCGCTTCCCCATAGCCCATGATATAGAGCTTGGTTCCCATGGGGATGATATAAGGATCGGTGGCCACAATCCCCTTGCGCAGGACGCGCCCGGTCGAAGTCATTCTTCCTACACCGGGATCCTGAGGGCTGTAGGCCGAGGCTTCCATGGTCCAGATCTTACGGTACCGACCAAAAGAAAGGCCGCTTTTTTTACTCATCAGGTTATAAAGGGGCCAATCTACGGAACCGGTTAATTTTTTGCCTTGTTTTTTCTGAAATGATAGGACAGCTTCCTTGGTTCCTTTACCAAACTCTCCATCAATTTCGCCCCGATAGAGTTTCAGCTCATGGAGCATCGATTGGACTTCTTCGACACGACGCCCCTTAGCACCGTACTGGGCCACTAGCTTGGCGGCCTGTACGCAACTAAGGGGCGCTGTCAAAAGAAGAAGGAGTGCCAGGAGGAAACCTAATTTCCTTACACGCACAGCTTCTCAACCTCCCTTACGGGAAGGATCAGATCATGTTGTCTAGGTAATCCGTATACAACGCTTCCAATTCTTCCATCTTACGATTTAATTGTACTTGAAGATTGGAGGCTTTGTCAAAATCTCCGTCAGCAAACGCTTTTTTGATTTGACTGAAAAGGCTCGTATTCGTGTCCGTATCCTTGGCAATTTCAACACGCAGGTCCTCTACACGCTGCCACAGTCCATCATCCCAAGCCGTTGACGAAGCCGTCTTCACGGGTTTCATGGCCTTGACCTTATTGCGGTCATTGGGGATAAGATGCTGGAGCAGTTCCGTCTGCCAGCGAATCAAGGCTCCTTCCTTGAAGGATTCAAGGTACAGCTTCTTTAATGTGTTGCCGCGGGTCAGGACTTCCACCTTTTCCGGATAGGCATCAAAGGCTTTCATGTTTTCCCAAACCGTTGCCGGCGGTTTGCCAAAGTACTTGTTCCGTTCGTCTTCCGTATAGTCCTCAAAGACGTTATCTTCAGCGCGATAGGCCCGATCTTTTTCAAGGTAGAATCCTTCTTCTCCCGGTTTCTTGGAGATTTCTTTTTCAAGGGCTTTTGTATCCTTGCCCGAACGCAAGACGGCAACAATTCCATCAAGGGCGGACAGGTAGAAAGCCGCCGTAACCATATAAGTGTTGGTAAAAGGATTGGGAGCCCGCATTTCGATACGCGTTGCCTTCGGGTTATCAACATCACGAATGAGACCAGCAAGGATGGTCCGATTACGGGTCGGCACATCATAGCTGCGGCCAAGACTCGTTACGATACAGATAGGGGCTTCAAATCCAGGTCTCAGACGGTTAAAAGCATCGGTCGTAGCCGAAACGATGGGGTTTACGACTTCATAGTTCTTGAGAATGCCCATGAGCACGCCATAGCCTACGGCAGAAAGAAAATCTTTCTTCATATCAGCAGGGCTCATGAGATTGATGATCTTACCGTCTTTCAGGCGGGCGGCAATCCCGACGTGAGTATGTTCACCGCTTCCGGCCACCCCGAAGATTGGTTTGGCTTGGAAAGAAACTTCAAGTCCATTGGAGCGGAAGATTTCCTTCACAACACTGCGGACCAGGATTTCATTATCCGCAGCCTGGAGCGGGGTCGAAAAACGCCAATCAATTTCCAGCTGTTCATTGACGTGGGTCATATTGCCGTTTTCATCGAGTTGGCCGCGGACACCGCCCACTTCCTTATGCCCCATTTCAGGGTTAAGACCATAGAGATTCAAGGTCTGGACGGCTTGTTCCAAGGAAGTCCGAACATTGCCGCGCGTACGCTGCCAATACTGTTCCTGCATGACCTGGGAAGAGGAAAGATCCGTTGTTGAAACATTTTCACGAGGAGTCTTGGTCCAGAACTCAAGTTCCGTTGCGCTGGTGAAAACAATTTCCTCGATTTCCTTGGGATCGCAGGCAAGGCCCGGGACGCTGCCTTCCTTCTTCATTTCCGCGAGCAGTTCCTTTCCCACATAATCAAGGGTGCTCTTAAGGATATAGCGGGAATCAACGAATTCGTTGTTGTGCTTCAAGAAGCAAGGGATGCGGAGCGTCCCAATCATCTTCCCGTTATCAGCATCAAAGTTTTCCGTGTTGTAGTCAACAAACCAGTTGACGCTGAGATCGGCCACCATGTCAACACGGGCGTCATCAAGAGAAGCCACGCCAGGCAGGACAACGGAAGAACCATCCGTCTGGGCCGTGTGTTCATAGAGCATGGTTTCCATATCATCGAGCAAAGCGCTGATAGGAACTTTTTCATCCGTATCGTTGCCAGCAAAATCAATGCCCATGAAAGAAACGAACTGGACTTCCGGATGCTGCAGGAGGATGGCTCTCAACGTATCCGGTGTGAGCTGGCTCGGTTTGATCACATAAAGAAGATCTTTCTGATACATAGTTTCATTACCCCTTTCCTATCTCGCCTATCTATCGACTTACACATTTGGTCTGCACCGCGGACAGCCATCCATCCACAATGTACACCCTTCAACAAGGAAGCAATCCGAGAGAATTGAATCTCCTCTTGAATTACATGGCTTATTATAGCATACGAAAAAAAGATTGCCTAGTCTTTTTTGCAAATTTTACGAACGTTTTATATTTTTATAATCTTAAAGTTTGAGTTTTTATCATATTTTTTTCATTTTCATCTATTTTTCTTCTCTTTTTTCGCGCATTTCCTTTATTTTCCCGAACTTTAGTAAATTAGATTATCCTAACAAGCCAAAGGCTCTGGCACAAAGGAGACTGACCATACCGATGGTTTCCCGTCCCACATAAGATGCAGGCTGTTCTGTCGTAAGGACGGCCAATAAGTAAGGCCGTTTTCCAAAGAAAATGCCTGCATCATGTTCCACGCCAGCAAGATTTCCACATTTATGGGCAACCTGCACAAAGTCAGGAAGATTGCGTCTAAGGCCTCCCTCCTGCTGCTGACGGGCAAGAAGGGAAATCATCCAGCGGCCGAGGGGGCTGCCTGTTTTAGCAGTCTCGCAGATTACACGCAGCAGATGAACTGTGTCATCAGCGCTTGTCCAATTGTCCCTTTCTTTTTCCCCTGACGCATCAGCCATCATCAAGCGTCCCAAGTGAGTCTGTGCAAGGCCCAACTTTTTTGCTCTTTCATTGATGGCCTTCATGCCCAGTCTATCTATCAGCTGATTGGCCGCTTCGTTGTCACTGACAATGATCATGAGCGTGGCCAGTTCCTCCAGCGTGAAAGTGTGCCCAATTTTCAATTCCTTTATGATTCCATCACCGCCAGTTATGGCTGACCCTAAAATGGAGATTGCTTCCTTAAGGTTTGCCCTGCCTCGCCTGACTTCTTCACAAAGTTCCACAAGAACAAGAAGCTTGATGAGACTTGCCGAAGGCAGTTCATTTTTTCCTCCGATGGAAAACCCCTGCTTCTCCGTAAGGAGCCAGCAGCTGACAGCGGTCTTGCCCGGACGCCCTGCCAGGTACATCTCCACATCCTTTTGCAATACATCCCATGTTTCCACAACAACTCCCCTTTCATAAAAAGAGAAGGCTGCCTAAAAGACAGCCCCGTTTGAAATGAGTTACATCATTTTGAGGATAGCGCCGCAGATCATACCGGCAAAATTTCCAACAGCAGCCCCTAAGACACCCATAAGGACCCCGATCCCTGCATAGGAGGCATCATAGGCAGAAGCTACAATCGGGGCAGAAGCCGCCCCGCCAATATTAGCAAGGGATGCCGTAGAGACCATGCACAGATCCCAATGAAAAAGTTTGGACAAAAGGAACATAAGGACTACATGAACGGCGAGGATAAAAAAACCATAGACCACCCACATAGGAGCTGCCAGGAGATCCGTTACAGAAGCCGTCGAAGCAAGAAGGGAAACAACCGCATAAAGATAAACACTTGAAAGTTCCTCTACAGCAGGCACTTTGCCAAGAGGCGTCATGGCGCAGACAAGGCCCAGGACCGTTACAAAAAGGGTCGTCATGGAACCTTTATCGAACATCGCAAGACCAACGGCCTTGAGGGCACCGTTGAGGGAAGCCCCCACTTGCTGGGAAATGGCAGATACAACAAGGGAAAGTCCGATGAGGAAGATCCAGTCCGCCCCGCCAGCCTGTTTCTTTTCCTTGGCCACTTCCGCCGCAGCGGCATCGGCTACAGCCTGAAGCTTTGACGTATCGGCCTTTACAGCACGGTTCCACTTGGAAGCATAGCGGACCATGAGCAGAAGCAAGGCAATCCAAACAGAATAACAAACCGTATCAAGGGCGAGTGCACAGCTGTAGGCGCCAGCATCAACAGGAAGGGCAGCCTGCATGGCCGCCATATTGGCAGAGCCGCCAACCCAGGAGGCATACAGGGCAGCTACAGCGCCCCACGTGTCACTGCCAAGGTAGCCCTTGAAAATGGGGTACCCAACAATAAACCCAACAAAAAGCGTAAGGGAGCAGCCAAGGAAAATGGCCACCATGCGCCCGCCTAACTTGGCAAGTTTCCGGAAATCGCAGCGCAGGAGCATGACAAAGATCATAGCATACAGGAGATTGTTCTTGAGCGCTTTATAAGCAGCGGAAACTTCTTTGGAATGGTAGAGACCCATGGTGCAGAAAATCATATTGAGGACATAGATCCAGACAAGAGGCGGCACGACATTGAAAATCTTCCATTTTGTGTATTTTTCAAGGGCAAGAAGAATCCCTGCCAAACACATAAGAAAAGCAATATACGTAAAACCGTTCGCAATGACCATCATGTCCACTTCCTTTCAAAAAAACCAGGCGCCGTTATACAGCAAGATAAGTCAAACCGCGGATGCCCTTGATGCCAAGACCCGGCGCGTCAGAAACAGTAATTTCCTTTTCGTTGAAAACGGCACCGCCATCGATGGGATCTTCACTGCAAAGGACAGGCCCATCAAGGTCAACGCGGGTAATGACCTTTTTGGCACAGGCTAGGTGCACAGCCGCGTTGACACTCACTTTGGCCTCCAACATACAGCCAATCATGCATTCTATGCCAGAGATCTCCGCCAAGGCAGCAATCTTGAGGGCATTCGTCAACCCTCCACATTTCATGAGCTTGATATTGATGAGATCCGCCGCGCGCATTTCCACGATTTTCAGGGCATCTTCAGCACTGAAAACGCTTTCGTCAGCAAGGACCGGCACATAAGAGCGTTCCGTCACATATTTCAGTCCCTCTAGGTCATGGGCCTTGACCGGCTGTTCCACAAGTTCAATGGCTAGACCGGATTCCTGCATTTCATTCAGGAGACGGACAGCTTCTTTTGGGCCCCAAGCCTGATTGGCATCAATGCGAAGGCGGGGCGCGCTTCCTACAGCGTCACGAATGGCTTTGAGACGGGCTACATCAAGGGTCGGATCGATCCCCACCTTTACCTTTAAGGTATCATAGCCCCGCTTGATGGCATTTACAGCATCACGGGCCATCTCTTCCGGCGAATTGACGCTGATTGTAATATCCGTGATGATCTTGTTCCGAGCCCCACCGAGCAGTTTATAGACGGGAATCTGATATTTTTGTCCGTACAGGTCCCACAGAGCCATATCGACAGCCGCTTTGGCACTGCTGTTTTTGACAACGGCACCATCCAAAGCTTTTGTCAGGTCCTCAAAATCATCGATATCACGTCCTACAAGGGCCTTACGGATGTGATCGGTAATGGCGCCAATGATGGCTCCTGTCGTATCCCCCGTAATGGCACCGGTTGGAGGCGCTTCTCCATAGCCAATTTCCCCCGTGTCCGTATGCACCTCGACAATGACATCTTCTACGGAATCAACGCGGCGCAGGGCCGTTTTGAAGGGAACGCGCAGCGGGACAGAAATTCTGCCTAATTTGATGGCGGTTATCTTCATAAAAATACACACCTCCCACTTTATTTTGATAAACCAAGCATAATTCTTTCCTTTTATTCCGTCAATAATAATTCCCTCATCCTTCTTGTTCAGCCCTTTTCAATCATTTTATACATATTTTTTGTATCTTTTTTTATAAAAAATATGCGTCAAAAAAGCGAACTTCCCCTCCCCCTTCCTTGTTCCTGCCGTCCGACTTCGCTATAATGAAAGAAAAGCATGATTCCCGCAAAAAAGAAAGGTGGTGTCCGGGCCCTTTTCCAGCAAGGCGCCCGTTTTTCATTGAAGAAGCAATGGTATCCCAAAAAAATCTTCGTTCTAGGCCTTTTAGGCCTTATCAGCCTATCCTTCTATCCCTTGGGCTCAGTGCAGGCCGCGGCAGCACCAAAAAAAACGGCAAAGAAAGCGGCTATCTACCGGACTGCCAGACAAAAAGCACCGGCCGGGCTCAAAAAAGGAATGCCCTCAGCCCAATCAAAAGCGGCCCTGACCAAGGACCTTGACGACATGATTGGAAATTCGGGAACAAAAGTCCCCGGCCTTGGCGTCATCGTCTTCAAGGACGGCCGTGAGATCTACTCCCACTTTGCCGGACGCCGCCATATTGGAGCAAGTTCCGGAGGCAAGGATGAACCAGTAACAAGAAACACACGCTTCCGCGTTGCCTCCGTATCAAAGACCGTGACAGGCCTTGCCGTCATGCAGCTTGTCCAGGAAGGAAAGATCCAGCTTGACGAAGATGTCAGTCACTATCTAGGCTACAGTCTGCGCAACCCTAATGCGCCCACGGTCCCCATAACGGTGCGTATGCTTCTTTCCCACACTTCGAGCCTGCGTGACGGAAGGAGCTATAGCCTGCCGCCATCAGTTCCCATTCGGGATTATTTCAAACCGGGCACGAGCTACTACCATCCCTCCCACTTTGCGTCAAAATGGCAGCAGCCCGGGAAATATTTCACCTATGCCAACATCAACTATGGTGTCCTTGGGACCATCATCGAAAAAGTAACGGGAGAACGCTTCGACCGATACATGAAGCGCCATATCCTCACGGACCTTGAAACAGAAGCCAGTTTCTTTCCTGCCACGCTTTCACCAACAGCTTTCAAGGAATTAGGAACCGTCTATCGGAAAAACAGGGGCAGCAACTGGAACGAATTTGGTCCTTGGATTCCCCAAGTTGATGATTTTAGAGGCCGTCAGCCCAGCCCTTCCCTTGCGCCAAGCGGCTACAGCCTTTCAGGCTACAAAGTCGGAACCAACGGAACCATCTTTGCTCCCCAAGGCGGGCTCCGCATTTCCTACGAAGAACTTTCCCATGTCCTGCGTCTTCTCATCAATAAGGGAACCTTCAATGGCAAACGCGTCCTTTCTTCCGCCCTTGTCCGGGAAATGATGACCCCTCAATGGTCCTATACCGCGGCCCATAAAAATGGTGATACCTATAACGGTTCCATCGAAGGCTATGGTCTTGCCCTTTACCCCATCAAAGGGACGGGAACAAGCCGCGTCGTCAAAGACCACGTCCTTGACCTGTGGGGCCATACAGGGGAGGCCTATGGCCTTCTTGCCGGCGTCTTTGTCGTACCGGGAACCCAAAACGGTTTCCTCTACATCATGAACGGCGAAGCCATTGCAGAAGATGAAGACCCGCGAAGTGCCGGGATTTACAGCGGCAACTACATCTGGGAAGAAAAAATCATGGATGCCATCTGCCGCCACCTCTACTTTGGACAATAATAAAGGCGGCAAATCATCCTCTGACGTGGTCACTCCTTTCCACTTAATCGCGGCTGTTAGATTTCCTATTTTTTAGGTGGGTTTGAGTGCAGCGGAGGCTACAAGAAAATGAGTCCATCATTTCTTTGCAGCCTCTTTTTTGCGTCTTTTTTCTGTTCGAGATATAAAAATAGGGTAAAGAAGGCGCCCCCTTACCCCAAGTATGATCTTATTCATGGATACGCATGAGGACAAACTTGTCACTACTTGCTGTAAGGCTTGTACAAGTTGCAGCTAATAGAAACCAAAATAATTTCCATTATCACGGAGGCTATCCTCCTGCAGACAAGTTGTTCGGATTTGCAGTCATTCTTCATCATTTCAAAGGCCGGCCATGAGGTTCCGTCAGGTCCTTAAAACCGCTTCATGCAAAATAGCCAAAAGGCCGTTCTTTGATTCCCTCTCCCCAGCCAGCTTTCATTTCTATATAAAAAAAAGACTTGGAGCATCGGGATGGCTCCAAATCTTTTTTTAACCGCATAAAGGTTATAAGGGCTCCACATCTTATAGGGGTAACCATGGGATGATCGATTGCTTACCCATAGCGTGGTTCAAAAGGTTTACTGCAAAAGATGGATAGCCCTTGCCACAGGATGATTCAATCCCTCAAATAATATAAAAGAAATGGCTGTAAGGAAATGAAACTCTCTTTTGCGCCTGTTTGTTTTCCCCTTATCTTTTCTCAAAAAGGAAGTTCATCATCAGCAAGGCTGCTTTCTTTTTTCCCGTCTGACTTTTCACTGCCATCATCGGTGTCTCCAAATTCATCTTCAAAGGAAACGAGAGGCACATCATCTTCTTCATCAAAGATTGCGTCATCACCAAAATCGGGATCATCGGAGCCATGCCATTCCAAGTCAAAATAGGATTCATTCTTGGTGAGTAGGAAAAGGTCTTCTTGAATGGACTCCCATAATTCATAGTCATTTTCTTTTTCTACAACTTTCATGGCATTTTCCATGGCCTCAATGACTTCTGGGTCCGCACAAGGCGCCAGGCCAAACTCTTCCAAGACAGCTTCAAGGTCGGCCTCTTCATCCGTGGAATCAAGAAGTTCGGCAACTTCTTTTGTGAGACCATCAGGGAGCTCCGTCTCGGCATTCCAGTCAAGGACATAGCCATAGCAGGCCCGTGCTTCGGGAATCCGTCCTTCAAGGGCAAGATAGCGGCCCAATTCGGCCAAGGCTTCCGAGATTCCGCCTGCATAGATGGTCTTTCCTTCCCGGCGGATGTTGTCCAGCCAGGCTTTCTTATCGCCATGTTTTTCATAGTAGCGGTTCATAGCGGCGTAAGGACCTGTAAAGAAGGGATTGAGGCGGCAGACCCACTCGAGCTTTTTCATGGCCGCTTCCTCTTTTCCCAGGTTACAAAGGATCATGCCCCACATAAAATACATGAGATGAAGGGGCACAGGCATGAGGAGCAAGTTATCCTTTTCGCCGCGCAAGTCTTTGAGGCAGCGGTAAATGGGGACTTCCTCGTTAAGGGAAAGACTCCGTTCGTCAAGGTCTTCTTCTCCAGAATAAAATTCCCGATGCAGTTCCGTCAGTTTGCGGATGCGGCGCAGGGCCTTCTCCAGTTTTCCTTCATCCGCAAGGTTGGAAATGGCAAGCAGTTCATCGAAACATTCCTTGTAAAGGGTCATGACCACATTACCCACTTCGCTAGGGTCAAAGCTTTCTTCACTAAAAAGGCCCCGATCCGAGCTTTTCATGATCTGGTCATGGAATCCATCCACGTCATGATCATGGTCACAGCCGCAGTCACAGTCCCCGTCATGGTGATGGCCGTAAAAAAGTTCTTCTTGAAAGTTTTCTTCGTCGTGCAGGTTGTTTTTATGGAAATAAATCAGCTTATTGTCACTCATGGTCCACTCCTTTTCCCTCATCATGATGACCGTCGTGATCATGGCAGCCATTATGACTGCAATCTGCTTTTTCAATATGGGCAGCCTTGGCCTCATATTGGGAATCCTGCGTCAAATCGTAAAGATAAGCGTAGACCCGCTCAGCCGTATCCTCCTGATGAAGGGAAAGCGCTCGTTCTGCCACTTCATCAAGGGCGGCAAGGGCTCTTTTGTGAGGACCTTCACCCAGTCCAGCTGCTTGAACCACAGTTGCAAAGGCAGGCAAGGTCTCAGGCGAAAAGGTATCCATAGCCGCGTCCATGGCTTTATCCCAGTAAGAAGGAAGGGCGTCCATGATTGGATGGGTTTTCATGTATTCCCTGATGGCAGCGGCCTTTTCGGTCTCCTTTGTGAGCAGATAATACCGAGCCAATTCTCCATAGGCTCCCATGAGGTTACGACGGTAAATGGCATGTTCATATTCGCGCCGGATATTTTGAAGCCAGCCGGAAAAATCGCCTTTTTCTTCAAGGATCCGGTTCATAGGATAGTAATTGGCATAAGAAAAGGGACTCCACATAAGGCTCTGCTCGAAACGTTTATAGGCATCGTCTGGTTTTCCTAGGTCCATAAGGATACCGCCCCACAGATGATAGCCCAGGCCAAGGGGAAGAGGTGCCGGCGTAAACTTCTTGCCCTCACATTCCTGGGCAAAAAAGATGGGATAGACCAGGTACTCCAGTGGGTGATCAAGTGCTTTGGAAATAAGCTGGTCATTTTTTTCCGGAAGGGCGCCTTCCACGACACGGCGAATCTTGCGCAGGGCTTTGCGCAGATTGCCAGCTTTTCCAAGCATGCCAATCTCTTCAAGGACTTCCAGGAACTGCTGCTGCTGATCCATCATGTATTCCTTGATGAGGTCTTCCGTAACACCACCTTTTTTGCGGACGGCAGCGGCTCGTTCCTGCCAATACTGCCGGCGGGATTTATGATTCAGTTCTGTCATGGATAGGTCTCCTTTTTTCAATGTTAGACGCCCCGAGCATCAGGATCCCAAATCACTTTGTGAAGCTGGATCTGGACACAGACGCGGGAAAGCTGATGATGTTTGACAAAGTCCACCAAAGCCACGGGCTCAATCTTGCCAAAAACAGGGGACACGTAAATCTGGGCCTTGACGGGATAGGTGTTAAGGACAGTTTCCATATCAAGCAGGTCTTCTGCGGACCCGACGACAAACTTCAGGACATCATCCGATGTCAAAAGGGAAAGGTTTTCCCAGCGCATGCGGTCCCTTTCCCCTGAAGAAGGGCTCTTGATATCCATGGTATAAAAAAGCCTGTCCGGACGCTCTGAAAAGAGCGCTACCGCACCGTTTGTCTCAATATTGACCTCATAGCCCGCTTTACCCAAACGGCGGCAGAGCGCCTCGATAGGCTGGAGCATCGGTTCGCCGCCTGTGAGGGTCACCCGTTTCCACGGATAACCGGTTATCTTTAGGAAGAGATCATCTTCAGACAGCCATTCCTTAGCCTGTGAGGCCTCCCAGGCATAGGCTGTATCGCAGTAGGAGCAGCGCAGGTTGCAGCCAGCGAAGCGAACAAAAGTAGCCATATAGCCGGTTCGTTTGCCTTCTCCATCGATGGAATCAAAGATTTCCACAACAGGGAATCGCTCAGTCTTCATAAATGGCCACATTCCCTTCTGATTCCTGGACCATGACCTTCGTACAGTTTGGCACCTGGTCATGGATCCACTTGGCAATGTTTTCAGCCGTCGGATTCATGGACAGGACAGCATTGAGGTTCTGATGGTCGAGCTTTTTCACCACATCCTTGATATGATGGAAGTCGACAACCATCCCATTTTCATCAAGTTCTTCCCGGCGGCACGTCACTTCAATGGTCCAGTTGTGCCCGTGAAGCCGAGTACATTTGCTTTCATAAGGAAGCCTGAGTGCATGGGCACCGCTTACTTCCATTCTTTTTGTTACCGTATACATTACTTTTCCTCCAATGCGGGATCAGGGACACCGTTAGCCGCAAAGGCGCGCGCCCGGTCGATACAGGTCCCACAGGTGCCGCAGGGACGGTCCCCGCCTTCGTAGCAGCTCCACGTCAATTCATAAGGAGTCCCCAACTCAAGGCCTTTTTTTACGATACCCGCCTTGTTGACTTCCACAAAAGGAGCCACCAAATGACACTGCTCATAGGTTCCAAGGGAAATGGCCTTTCCCATGGCATCCGTAAAGGCCTCGCTGCAGTCGGCATAGGCATTGCCGGCCGCATCATCGGCGTGGGCCCCAAGATAAATGTCCACATCATCCTTTTCAAAAAGACTCATGGCAAGGCTTGCAACGGCACTCAGCATAAGCCCATTGCGGAACGGTACATAGGTCGATACCTTGCCTTCCCCATTTTGGGCAATCTGGTCCTCATAGCTTTCATGGACGATTTCTTCTGTCGAATGGGACAGGAGACTGCAGTTCGAATACTGGAAGATTTTTGATAGATCCAGTTCATAATGGGGGACATGATAGAAATCAGCCACTTTCTGGGCCGCGTCAAGTTCCTTGCGATGCTTCTGGCCATAAAAGATGGAAACGGTAGCCACGTTTTCCCGGCCCAATTCATGAATGGCCACAGATACACAGGTCGTTGAATCCACACCGCCGCTTGACAGAACAAGGGCTTTCTTATTCATGGACAAAGGCCTCCATTCTGCGCTGGGCCATTTCCTTGTATTCATCCTGGTAATAGACGGCAAAGGGCAGGATGCTGATGCCGCCGCGAGGATTGAAATACCCGGCAACCTCCAGATACTTCGGCGAGAGAAGGGCAACTAGGTCGTTTTTAATGATATTGACGCAGTCTTCATGGAAGTCTCCGTTATTGCGGAAAGAAAAGAGATAGAGTTTCAGGGATTTACTTTCCACCAGTTTATGGTCTGGGATATAGCTGATGACAATGCGGCCGAAATCAGGCTGGCCCGTTTTCGGGCAAAGGCTTGTAAATTCTGGGCAGTTCAGCTTGACCATGTAAGGTGCTTCCTCATGTTTATTGGGGAAGGCCTCCAGGACCGAAGGATCATAGGTGCTTTTATATTCCGTATGGCCGCTGCCAAGAGCGGTTACACCGGCAAGTTCTTCTTTTGTTCTCATAATGACAGACCTTTCTTCTTTTGGTAACGAACAAACATTATATCCTATCTTCCTGTCTTGTGGCAAGGCTATGGAATCAGGCTGTCCCTTAGGAACAGTCCTTGCTGTTTTTCAAGAAGGCAATGAGCTGCTTCATCCCTTCCGACGCATACTGATGCTTCTTCCAAATGAGGCTCAAGTGGATCTTGAGGGGCTCTTCAAAAGGAAGGAAGCAAAGATCCGGGTCGTCAAGGAACATTTCCTTGTAGCCAACGCCCATGGCCCCGCCATTTTTCACAAGCTGGATCATGGTATACAGCTGGGACGTGCGGCAGAGGATCTGGGGTTCCTGTCCAGCTTTGCGGAAACGGCCCTCCACAAGCTCAGACTGAAAGAAAAGTTCCGGCATGAGAACCAGCTTTTCTGCAGATAGGTTTGCCAGAGGCAGGACTTTTTTTCCTGCAAGGGGATGATTTCGACAGACAAGGGCTCCTGATTCAAGATCAGTGACAAATAAAGCCTCAAATCCACTGTATACAGGCTGCGTATGGATGATGAAGGCAAGATCCAGGAGTTCATGTTCCAATTCTTCCTTGATGACCGCCCGCCGCTTTTCCATAACCTCCAAACTGATTTCCTCATGGTGGCGAAAAAAATCGGTATAGAGGCGGGGCAAAAGCCAGCCGCCCAACACAGGGGGAACACCAAGACGCAGGATATGGCGGCCGGCACCAAGGTCCTGCATGATCCGCACAAGTTTATCGGCGTTTTCCGTAAGGGAACGGGACAGCTTGAGGAGCTGCTCCCCTTCCGCCGTCAGTTCCACACCGCGATACTGGCGAACAAAAAGCCCGACGCCAAATTCCTTTTCAAGGCTCTGGATGGCGCTTGACAGGGAAGGCTGGGAAATATGGAGCTGCTGTGCCGCCTGTGTCAAATTGCCGCAGGCGCAGACAGCCTGAAAATAGCGCAGTTGGATGAGGTTCATGACAGGCTCCTTATTCCATAGTTTCAATTTATATTATAAAAGGTAAAATATATTATACAAATTTCTTTTTTCACTCTATACTATAACACAAAAAAGAGCATACTTTTCGTAAAAATTTGTAAGCCTCGTTCCCATCGTATGAGGCATCTATAAAAAAGGAGCATAGGTATGATGGCGTCGATGATTTCAAAAGCAGCAAGGAGACGAAGCTGTCTTTCTGTAGGACTGCGGCGGGATTCTTATCCCCTTCTTTTCATCATGACCTCCGTAGGTGGTTTCTGTGCGTCCTACAGCTTTCTTGTCCGGGGCGGCGTCTTTGCCTTTGCCCAGACGGGAAACATCATCTATTCCGGTCACGTCATGGCAAGCGGTCATTTCCTGGGCGTCCTGACTTTTCTCTTTCCTATCCTTTCCTATATGCTGGGCCTGTTCCTTTCCCAGCAGCTCAGGGATAGGCAATCTGATCTCGTCACGTTTGAAAAGAGTATTCTCCTTTTCCAGAGCCTTCTCATGGCCCTATCAGCCCTCATGCCGGATAGTTTTGCTGCAACCCGCCTTGTGCTCTGCCTCCTGGGCCTGTCCTCCGGTCTTCAGATGCAGACCTTCCACCGCGTCGCTGGACATGAATACACGAGTATCATGGTCATGGGCAACATGAAGCGCACCGTCGAGGCCTTCAGCACCTACCTGAAGGATCATGAAAGAGGATCACTCAAAAAAGCCCTTCTCTACATCTTCATCAATGGCGTTTTCTGTATGGGATCTGCTTGGGGCTTTGCCGTCACAAAGGCCATGGGCGACTTGGCCATTGCTGTTCCGGCCTTATTTCTTTTGTTTGGTGCCCTCACATTAAAAGAGTAAGGAATGCTTACCTTCTTCCACAAGTCCCCCAAAAAAAGCCCTGCGTTGCAGGGCCTTTTGGCCGCCTTCAACAGGCCGCCCATCTTTTTAAACGTTCCTCTTTCCTAAATCCGACAAGGAGGATTGCCCGCTTTTCAGTCCTTGTCAGCGCAAGGAAAAAGGCAACTTTTTATTTACCTATACCCGTTCAAGGACAGTCCGTTCCCCTTGAAGATGACGGGAAGGAAAGCTGAAGGCATAGTCACCTTGCTGCCAGTGCCAAAGTGGCCCCTTATCCCGTTATCCTACTGGGCCTCACCGTTACTGCCCATCCAGCAAAAAATAGAAAATCCCTATCGTTCCTCCTCAAAAAGGCGGACACCGGAGCGGACGTACCCGTTCTGGCGGCAGCACCGAAAAGCTCGTTGGTCCCCCCTAAAGAAAAGACTCCCCTACAGCAGCGAGGGAGTCTTTTTTCTTACCGTGCATGGGGCAAGGTCGTTGCTGCCACTAGGCGCTTTGCGTATCCCACAAGGCCCCGGGCCCAGTCCGTCCGCAGATAGCACACATCAAGGGCGGTTGGGGAAATACGCCAGCGGTCCAAGGCATCGGCATCCTTGAAGATATCATAGAGCAGGATTGCTTTTCCGAGGCCTTTTTCCCGCAGGGCCGCCTTGCCCAGTTCATCATCCCGGTCATGGTAGGCCATGATAAGGTAGGTCCGTTCGTCAAAAGCGACTTCGCCGCGTTCAGTAAAGGCCTTGAAGTTTTCCGCAGCCCGCGCACCGTGCCCAACGTCACGCGTGTCGTCCTGCCGACACGAATCGTGGAATACAGAAGCCTTCACAAGGACGCTCCGTTCTTCTTCAGAAAGCTGTGCCAGGTCTGCAATCTTCAGGCAGTAGAGAAGCACCCGAGCACAGTGGTTCTTCGTATGCAAAAGGCTTACAAACTGACCAAAAGTGATGCGTTCTTCCATGAAGTCATACCAGGTATGAAATGTCTCTTGGAGGGTTTTAGGTTCTTTTTTGAGGGCTTCATCCAAAAACATGCTTTCGTCTCCTCCCTAAGAAAAAGGACCATGGCATCCCATGATCCCCTGCGTATTATGATTTGTGGATCAGTTCATTCCGGACAACATGCTTGGGATCTGTAATCAAGAGATTGACAATCCATATGACAAGGGCAAGGGCCACCACAGAAAGGCCCAGGAACGTATCATTCACGAGGGATTCAAAATCGGGTACGAAAAAGCTTGCTCCCAATTCCCGATATTCAAAGATGGCATCCACAAGCCACATGAGGGAAGCACCCCAAAAAAGCCAGCACAGGGTTCCCCATTTCATCTGATGCCGCGAGTCCGACCCATACCAGAGCGCCGTTGCCGCAACCGCTGCAAAAACGGTGATGAGAAGGGTCATGATCAGGCCTCGCTTTCAGCGGACTTTGCTTCGCGGAGGGCCTTTTTCTCGAGAACGCGGCTGACGGCAACCATACCAATCCAGACGCCGGTCACCATGAGCGCCATACCGGCTCCAACGGTGCTCATCTCATGAAGCATGGAAGCCGTTTCTTCCGCAGATTCCATGGCTGTCAGGAAGGGAAAGAAAGGAACGACTTCGCCATGCCAAAGATGTTCAAAGGCAAGGAGCGCGCTGCCGCCCCAAAGCATTTTATTGAGCCAGCCCAATTTTTCCGTTACGAAAAGGGTCCGAACGCCGCTATCTTTTTCTGCTTTTTTATGACCCAAAAGCTTCGTTGCTGCCGTTACAGCAATCGCTTCTGCTGTAGGTACGATGAAACATGCCATAATGATGACCTCCCTTAACACTCGAAAAAGCAAAACAGACTTTTTTTATGCTTTCATTTTACAAAATTTCAGGAAATTTGCAACATCAAAATACTGCTTATCCATCCCACTTTTTTTGAGTTTCCGCTTTCTGTTTTAAGGGAAAGACAAAGGAAAGACTGTGATACAAAAAAGGACCTGGAAAGTAGGTCCTTCCAAGTCCTTTCTCTCTTATTTCCCGTCAAAGCGCACCTTTACGACGGCTTTTTTCACATGGGACGGTTTCCCTTTTTGAGCATCACAGTTGGGACGATGGACTTCCCAAGGAAAGAAGATGGCAAAATCCCCTTTTTGGAGGGTTACGACATTTTCCTGTTCCGTCTTGCCATAAAAAGAAACATCATTGGTCTTTCGCCGGTCCTCGGTCATGTCAGAAACGTGTTCCACATCCGTAAAGCCCAACGTTTCTGTGCCTTCTGCCATAAGCTGGATGTCGATATAGCATTCGTGCTTTTCCGGACGGCGCTTTTCAAAAGGTTCCGTCTCATATTCATTGGTGCTCACAAAGATTTCCTCGCCGTCAATCTCAGTTTTTCCAAGGGGCAGCGTTTCAAGGTCCAGGTCCCGTACAGCAACAAGGGCCTTCTGGAGGCGTCCCGTCATAAAGGGAAGGATGCGGTCGATTTCTTTTTGCGTTCCTGTAATCATGTCATTTCTCCTTTCAGTACCCTTCGGGTCACGACATCATAAGAGGCCTTCGATTTTCTTGTAACAGCGCAAGGCATTGTTATAAAAGACGTCTTCGTGACGCTCTGCCGGAATCACCGCCTTCATGACGTCCAAATAACTCTTGACGTTGATAAGGGGCCAATCGGTCCCATACATGACCTTATCATAGCGCTCGGCGTAATCAAGCCACATGCGCAGATAAGCAAAATAGGCCTGCTGCTTTTTGAGGTATTCTTCCCCACTGGCGCAGCCGACAAGGAGGCCTGAAATGTCGATATAGACGTTTTCATTCTTGGCCATGACTTCCACAGCATCAAGGATCCATGGGCTTCCCACGTGGGCAATGACAAAACGCACACGGGGGTGGGATGCCGCGACTTCATCAAGGGTGAGAGGATGGGCATATTTCAAAAGACCATGACCGCCAGCTGTCTCCCCCATGTGAAAGCAGACAGGCACATCAAACTTTTCGGCAAGGGCGTAAAAAGGCTCATGACGGGGATCTTTGGCATAGACCCGATTGTAGCCTGTATAAACCTTGATCCCGACACATTGAGGCGTCTTAAGGAAGCGTTCCATTTCCTTAGCCGACGCTTCACAGTTTTCAAGGGTCAGTTCTTCACTCTGGATACCGGCACAGTAGCAGATTTCCTTTCCCTGGTTGTAATGAAGCCTATCAAAGGGACCTGCCAGATCCGGCACCTGGGGTACAACACCGCCAAACTGGGGCTCGCCGCCCGAGGCATTGCCCATGACAACACTCATAACAATGCCATTTTCATGGCAGGCTGCAAGGTAATGGGCTGCCGTATTTTCATGTCCAGCATGTTGGGCAACCTCATCAAATCCGGGGAAGCGGGCAAAATGCATATGAGCATCAATGATTTTCACTCGTATCATCTCCTGGGGTGAGATTCCAGAGCCTTTCTTCTGTCCTTACAAAAGGAAGGAGGTTCCTGATGGCCGCTTTTTGGTCTTCCAGAAGAGAAAGCGTGGCCTGCGTCAGTCCTTGGTCAAAGCTAACACGGGTGCTGCCCATGGTCAGCGTGGAAAGACGAGGCCCTTCTAGGCTCCGTACGTGTTGGGAGAGTGTGACATAAAATGTCCGGCTCTGTCCAAGGCGTTTTTTGTCGAGGGTCACTATAACAAGGTAAGAGGCACCGGCCTTTTGGGCGGCTTTCATAAGCGTGCCTTCCTCGATGCGAAAATTATCCTCTTTTTCGTGCTTTACGTCAAGGACCGTATAACGCGGCAGCATTGCCCGGTAATCGTCGAGAACAAAGCGCCCCAGATCAGGTGAAAAACGGTCATCAAAGGAATCTTCCGTCGTATAAAGTGCAAGCGCCACCATCGGCGTTTTTCCCCCATCCTGCGTCAAAGGAACCTTCCGAAGAAGGCCCTTTTTTACAGCTTCATCATAGGAGTCATAAAAATGCCGCAAGGCAAGGTCAAGATAAAAAGAAACGGGATGCTGATATCCAGAATAGTTTTTGGAAAGGTCAAATTTGACCACCTTTCCAAATTGGGTAAAGTCACCGCCGAAAAAAGTCTGGAGACTGCCCGGTACGGGATCAAGGCTTGTGACCACACGAGTCAGGTCAATCCGCTTCCCGTATCCATCGGCAAAAGCTTTATTGCCGACAGCCGGAGCGCCAAAAGTGATGACCGGAACCTGGGCCTTGGGAATGCCTTTTTCCACTAGGCGTTCCGCAACAAGGCTTGCAACCGCGCCGCCTAGACTGTGACCAGTAAGGTAGAGCCTGCGGTCTGGATGCTGTTTGAGATAAGAGGCGGCCATCTCTTTCTTGCCATCGCCATCAAGGTCCATGGGGGTCCGAAGGACCATTGCGGCATAGCGTTCAAACCCTTTGTGGACGCTGGGAACAGTTTTCGGGTCAGTTCCTTTATCTTTCTTGTCAAAGGGAACCAAGGAAGCACTGAAATTGGTCTTCCAATCCGTCTTGGTTTGGCTGCCCCGAAAAGCAAGGATAGTTGGATGCGTTCTGCCGTAGGCCTTTTTGCTTACAGCGACAGCAAAATGGACATCCGTATCATCCGAAGCGGTACGAAAAGGCGAAACATCCCAACCATAGTCAGATAAGAGGCTGTGTTCGCTGCTGCCTTCACCCATGCTGTACGTGCCGGCGCACATAAGGGCCGTTCCAGCAATCTTAAGGTTTTCCTTGACCGCCTTTTCATAGCGTACCTTTTCCTGTGCTGAAACAGCTGCGGCAGAAACGCTTTGGGATTCAGCGGGGCGCACGGGGGAGGCAGCACCTGCTGAAAATGGAAGAAACAGGGATCCCATAAGGACCCCTGCTGTAAGTGCGCGTGTAAGCATTTTTTCAGTGAAGCGGATGCTGCGCATTGATTTCCCTGATTTCTTCCGGCGTAAAGCGGGCCGTCACATTCCCATCAAGGAGGTCCCCCACCTCTCCGACTTGAAAATAAATGGTAATGCCGCCATTTTGGTTAAAGACAAAATCTTCCGGCACACGGGTAGGCATTTTCTTCGGCGTTATGCGAATATACCCATCGCGATAGAAGTTGGCATCCGCCTTCTTCACCAGGTCATCCACCGTCATCCGGCAGACCTTTGCCAGCGGGATGCGCTGCCCGGTCTTTAAATCGTAGTTGATGGCATGGACCGTTGTGGTATTGGTCTTCCCATCGTTGCGCAGATCATAGAGCACAACACTGGCAATATCTTTATCTTCGTAGGCCGTTTCAAACCAGGTCCGCCCGCTCAAAAATTTCCGATACATGTAATCGTAGCGGAAATCATCCATATAGACGCGGAGGTCACTGTTGATGGCCTTTGTCGCCGCCTTATTGTCTGCCTTGATATAGGGCCAGCTCATATCGATATTGGCAATGGCCGCTGATTTTGTCTCCACTTCCGCAGATACAGGGAGCGCCGCCGCGGAAAGAGAGGCACAAAGGACAAAACTCAAAGCCAGGATTTTTTTATTCATTGGAATCGGCTCCTTTCAAAATAAATCAATCAGAAGAAAATCCTTTTTGAATATCTGTCACAAGGACCGTTCTTCCATCGATACGGAAGTGCACATTAAAACCCGAAAAACTCATTCCATAGATTCGCTGTGCATCATGCTGATAATGAGGGCGCGGATCTTGAGCAAGGACCTTTTTGAGGGCCTGCCGCTGGGTAGGCGTAAAAGGAGCAAGAAGAGCCTCATCGCACTCCACGCAAAGCTCGGCCTCAGGTCCCGCGGCAAAGCCGCTTCGCGCCTGAGGACGGGCATCGGCGTAAGGGATATAGGGCTTGATATCATAGATGGGCGTACCGCTCATCAGATCAGCTCCCCGTACAACGAGAATGATACCCTTGGCCCCGCCCTCCTTGATTTCTGCAAGTTCCACAAGGGAGAGTCCCAAAGGATTGGGCCGAAAAGGAGAGCGGGTAGCAAAAACGCCGAGCCGTTCATTGCCGCCAAGGCGAGGCGGACGCACCGTCGGGGACCAAGTACGGTTCTTTGAAAAGCCCCAAATCAGCCACAGATGGGAGAAGCCTTCCATACCGCGGAGCGCTTCCCGCATCCGGTATGGTGGGGTAAAAACAAGGGTCCCCTCAATTTCCGGCACGAGTCCGCTCTGCCGCGGCAGGCCAAATTTATCCGTCAAAGGGCCTTCATAATAGGCAATGGGAGAAAGGGTCAGTTGGTCTTTCATGACTTATTCCTTGACAGCCGGAATCTGCGTTTTATTTAGGTCGTTGTCAACATAAAAGCGTGTTCCTGTTGCCGTCAATTCCGCCGCGAGCCCCTTGGTCGTCATTTGGTACATCCACATTCCCGGGGCCACCTGGAAGGCTCCTTCAAGGCTGTCACCATGGACATCATCCGTGGCAGCTGCCGCCGCCTGTCCGCCAAAGGTCCACCCTTTGGTGATAAAGCTGGTAAAAGCATCAATCGTATCAAAGACAAAGATCGTATTGGTCTGACGGACACCTAGACCAAGGCCCAGTTTTCCTTGGGCCATCTTCATGAAGACTTCCGTACCATTACTGTTATTGATGGCCCGGCCCCTTCCGTGACCGCCGCCAATGAAACCGGCCGTGTAACTAGTATCGACAAAGACAGCGTAGCCGTAGGCATGTTCAATGGCTCGTTTCGATTTCGGTTTCTTTTCGTAAAGAAGCTTTAGGGCCTCGTATGTTTTGGTACGAAGCTCCTGGCGCTGGGTCTCTTTTTCATCAGCTTTGGTCGCTACAGCCGCAAGGGCGGGTACAGTCACAAGGAGAAGGGCAAGAACAAAGACAGCGAGCTTTTGCAGACGTTTCATGGATAGGCCTCCAATCTAGAACAGGAAGAAGCCGACAAGGCTCCTTATTTTGCCGCCATGACGGCCGGTTCCGGCGTCACGGAACCGCCGCCCGTAAGAGTAAAGGTCCTGCCGTCAAGCCAGTGATTCATGGGATCTGTCGAATCATAGAAAATGTGGTAGCCGTTCCCCGTGATGTTCTTGAGCGTGGTATCGCCATCGATGAGGACGTTTACATGGGCATCTCCGGAAAGGCTCCATGTCGATTTTCCGTCAAGGCCAACCTTGACGGATTTGGCCGTTTTCTTTTCATTGATAGTCCCGTACCAATGACTTTCATTTTGAAGGGTCATAGTGACAGAACTTAAGGCGTCGACCGTAATATCGCCGCTCATCGGTTGGTTATTGCCGATGAATTCGAGGGCCGCCCCATTTTGGCCTTCCTTGCCCCAGCGACCGGCCTTAACGCGGATAAGCTCCTTGCCTTCATACTGGAAGCCCGTCATTTCGGCATAGATGCGGGCATTGGTGTTCGTCACAAAGAACATGGGCCCTGCCCCAACGTGACGCAGGGAGGCGTGTTTGGCAGAAAAACGGGTCACATGGTCGGCATCGGGGACTTTGCTGAGCTGACGATAAAGCAGGATTCCTTCCGTACCACCGCCTGTAAAGTCCGCATACTCAAGGTGGGCTACGTTGGAACCTTCAACAACGACAAGATTGGAAGCACCAGCCCCGCCGCGCACTTCCGAAACAGCAATATCGCCGCCGGAATAAATGATAGGGCTTTCAATCCCCGTCGTCGAAAGGGTACTCTGGGTCACGGTCACGGTCGATTTTCCGCCCCCCGCGGAAAGTGCCGCTGAATAAGCACCAGTCGTACCGATGTTGACATTATTGGCTTCTGCCTTACCTTCTTTTTGAACGGCAAGACCAGGAGACCAAAGGCCCGACGTGCGCACATTGGTATTATGGAGTTTTACGGAAGCTTCCGGTCCAGCAGCAAAGACTGCAGCCGCGCCATCAGCCTGACCGTTAAGGACACAGCCTTCCAAAAGGGCCGTGCTGTTATGAGAAAGGACGAGCGCATTTTGGCCGTTCAGGCGGCTGCCCTTGATGCTCGTGGTATGCCCCAGCTTGCTGATGTTGCTGTGGGTTACCGTGATATTGGCCCCATTTTGGAAATACAAGGCATTTTGATCCTGCTGAGAAGCTGCATAGCCATCCCCAAGACTTAGCGTTTCCCCAGAAACAGTCTTTACAGCCTTAAAGAGACTGGGGTCGAGGGCTTCCCCATTTTCATCGGAGGGAATGACAGGCAGTGAAGGCACAGCCTGCTGTGCCTTTACTGCCGCAGGTTCCGTTTGGGCAGCCGCGGCAGGAGCTGTTTCTGCAAAGACCGTACCGGTCGTTCCCAAGGACAGAAGAACAGCAAGAACCAATGAATGATGTATCCGCATAGAAAGACTCTCCTTTTGTACAAGACGATAGATTCTATCTTTATAGTATACCTTTTTCACTGAGTAATCTCAAATAAGGGTTGTGAAAAAAATGCGAAAATAACAGAAGAAAGGACAAAAAGCCGTTTTTGGGCGAAAACAGGTGAAAAAAGTCCAAAGAAAGAAACCTTTCCCAGCAAAAAAAGTCCCAATCAACCAGATAGGTTCATTGGGATCATGAGGGGTAAAGGGACAAGTCTTCTTATCTGACGGTGGGAATCCTTTTTGTTCCAAGCATTTTTAGAAGAGCCCTGCGATCGACCTTTCCGGCCGCAGTAAGGGGCAGTTCCGGGCAGATGATGAAATGACGGGGCATCTCCTTGATCATGAGCCTAGTCTTGAGGTCTTCCCGAATGGCCGCCCGGCTCTTTTCTTCTTTAAGGACAAGGAAAGCCGCCATGGCTTCATCCCGCTTTTCATCAGCTACGGAAAGGACAATGGCATCTGACACATAGGGCAATGACAATAGAGCGTTTTCCACTTTGCTGCAGCTGATGGTCAGGCCACCGATATTTACCACATCCCCCTTTCGGCCTAAAAAGATCAGGTATCCCGCTTCATCAAAATACCCTTCATCCCCCAAGGTACAGGGCTGGGAAAGGCCTGCTACATGATAAGGGGTATCAATATAGATCAGGCCATCCCGAATGACGACGCTGACCCCTTTCACAGGTCGCCCAACGCTCATAGGATGCTGAAGGAGCTCTTTGTAGGTAAGGTACGTAACATAATTAAGTTCTGTGGCCCCGTAATATAGATAGATCTCACTATGGGGAAAAGCCCGTTTTAGGGCCTTTGCTGTATCGCTGTCAAGGAGCTGGGACCCTGCCATAACAGTGGTTACTGAGGGGAAAGTATGCCTGATGGTCCGCAGCAGGAGTTTCAATTTAACAGGAACAAGGTAAAGATAGGTGACGCCTTCCCTATAAATAAGATCTTCCCATCTTTTGGGATAAAGCCCCTCTGCCATGACAAGTGCAGCACCGGCATAAAGCACACTGGCAAAGACGCTGAGGTTTCCCGTAAAGCTCATGCTGCCTTCCGTAAAAGCAGCAGAATCCTTCTTGAGCCCAAAAATACGGCACTGCTCGGGGAAGAAGTCAGCCCAACTTTCGTAAGTCCGAAAAAGAAGCTTGGGCAGGTCCGTTGAGCCGGAACTGAGGACGCCCATGATGGCTCCTGGGGGCATCGTGCTCCCAGCTTGTCCCAAGCGGAACCGGCCATCATCAATATAGGCAATCCCCCGCTTTTTAGAGAGCATTTCTGCCAGATGAGGAGTCAGATCCGGATGACCTAAAATAGGCACGAATCCTGCTTTTTGGGCACCTAAAAAAGTAATGAGCTGTGCCACCGGGTCTTTCCGGATAATGAGAACAGGCCCTTTGGGGCAGGAAAGGGCCTGGAGACGCGCCGCGTAGGAAAGGGCCGCGTCACACACAGCTAGATAGGTAAGGCGTTTGGTTTCCGTCACCAGAAACACCTTTTGCGGTAGTTTCCCTGCCTGCATCAGTAATAGATCCATATAATTCATCATGACACCCGTTCCAATAAAAGACCGCTGCCCGTCCCCCCGGCCCCGGCCACAGCAACAAGGCCATAGCGTCCCTCTATCCGCATGAGATGGGCCAAGGCATGAAGGGTCAGGATAGCCCCGCTTGCGCCGTAAGGATGACCATAGGAAAGAGCCCCGCCTAGGGGTAGGTAGGCATCCAAAGCTTCCGGATGCTGCCGAGCAAACAGGGCACTGATTACCGCGAAGGCTTCGTTATATTCGATGCTGTCCATGTCAGAAAAAAGAAGGCCTGCCTGCTGTAAGAGCTTTTCGCCGACCTGCAGGGCCCCCAACGGACTTAATCGAGGGTCCACACCGATGTCGGCAGCGCCTATGATCCGCGCCAAAGGTTTTACGTGGGGTCCCAGAGCCGCCACTTTCCTTTGCGAAGCAAGGACAACGAAGGCTGCCCCATCATGGGTAAGGCAGCTGGTTGCCGCAGTCAGGGTAGGGATGATTTTTTCGGTTGGCGCCGCCTCCCCCAGAAGATTCCGGACTTCTTCTTCCGTAAAAAGTGTCGGCATGCGTCGTGCCAGTTTTTGGGAAAAGTGAGGCCGAATGCCCTCATCTTCACAAACGCCAAATAAAGGAGCGATAAAAGAGGCTACAACAGGTCTAGCCGCAGCGGCCCGAGCATGGCTCCTTACAGCCCAGGGATCAAGTTCCTCCCGCGTTACTCCAAAGATCTGCGCCGTCCGTTCCGCACCCTCGAGCATAGCTCGAGGACTTATCGTATCCGGGGAAAACTGGGCCACCATGAAGCCCTTTTCATGATAGCGAGGATCTTTGGCGGCATAATGTCGGAGAGGCTGAAGGCTGGTCGATTCCAGGCCGCCGCAGATGATCAGATCCGAAAGACCGCTCCGAATCTTGGCGTACCCCATAACAATGGCTGCTGCGGCAGACGCGCACTGCATATCAAGGGTCAGGGCAGGCACTTTTTCATCAAGTCCTGCCATTAGGGCCGTAAGACGCATAAGGTTTCCCCCACTCCCAACGGCATTGCCCCCAATCACTTCGTCTGCTTTTCTTGCTTCAGGCAGCTTAGCAAAAATCGCCCGGAAGAGGGCAGCCCCCAATTCTTCCGGACGAATCGCTTGAAAAACACCGTCAGTAAGGCCGATGGGACTTCTAAGGCCTCCCAAAAGATAGACCGCCTCCTCCATCAGGCACCTACGCGGAATTTACTGATCTTAACGGCCATCATGGCAGCAATGACAACTTTGACAACGTCTCCAAAAAGGAAGGGAATAACAGCCGTCATAAGGGTAGCCCAAACGCTGATACGGTTTACGGCATACATACTGATGCAGCCGCCAATATAGATAATGGGCATGCCGACAAAGATTCCCGTCATGACTAGTTTCTTGAAATCATGGCTCTTGCCGCGTACAGCACTCATCACCATAGCCGCCACCAAAAATCCAATATTGAAACCACCCGTTGGTCCAATAATCTTGGCGATACCGCTCGTTCCGCCAACAAAGACAGGAACACCGACAATCCCCAATAAAAGATAGATCAAGAGCGTCAGTCCCGCTTCCTTGGGTGCCATGACAAAAGCAACGAAATTAACCATGATGGTGAGTGCCGTCACCATGGCCGGAGTAAAAGGCAGCGGAAAAGAAATGTACGCCGACGCCGCTAACAGCGCGACACAGACGCCCGTCAAGGTCATCTTCCGGACGGACGATTGAGCGGACAAAGTCCCGCGAGCTTGATGCATAGAGTTTTCGGTCATGGCAAGGTTCCTCCTCAAGATAAATAGGCTCCCCTACGTAAAGGGGTGACGAAAAGGTCATGGATATAAAGTCCGGATCGTTCTCATAGTCAGCAAGGTCCTTTAGGAGCAGGAGTCCCTGGACAACGGGACGCTCCGTTAAATGGATGGGATTCATGTCCCCTGTTTCCTTGGCAAACTGAATGACTGCCTCACGGGAATAGGTTTTCCATGGCGGCCCCATTGGGAAAAGCTCCTGGCTGGGCATTGCAGGAACTATATTGGGAGAAAAGAAAATCCATGCTTCCAAAAGACCCTCAAGGATTCCTGCTTTATTCACGGCTTTCACGCATAGGCATTCCACACTTTTTTTCTGCCACTGACGGTGGCAGGAAAACGTGCAGGAAGCACCCTCCCCGCCCCAAAAAGCAATGCTTACCCGCCCAATATAGCTATGGTCATAGCGTTTTCCTTGGAACGCCCCCAAGGCTTTGATAAAATTCATTACTTGTTTCATACGCTGTTATCCTACTCTTTTTTTCTTTTTCGTTCAACTTAATTTTATATAGGTTAACATAAGTTCGCAAACGAAAGGCCTTCCTTGGGGAAGGCCTCCAATCCGCCTCATGGGGCTTGCCCTTAGTTCATCGGAAGATCAATGATCCCACTTGAATAAGGAGCAATTTCGTATTGTCCAAACACAAAATGGATGGTTCCTTTTTCATCTAGGTAATAATTCTTGGGCAGTGCCGTGAGACCCTTAAAATCGTAATAAAAAGCATGCTCCTTTCCATAGGACGAAGCAAAGAGGCGGCGATTGATTTCCTTTAGTGTGTACGGCCTTTTTCCTTCCGCCGCAAGCACTTCCTGCCAAGAAACGGGCCGGCCGGTCTCTATGGAAAAAGTCACGCCCAGTTCCCAGCTCGTTGGATGAGCCGCCCGTTCAAAGTAATCATAGCCATATTCCCGGAAGGAAAGGAACTGATCGCCATGATAAGAAAGCAGATAATTGACATGACTTGTCAGTTTCGCATCAGGGAGCGTTGCTTTTTTATAATTTTTCATTGATGACTTGGCCCGTTTCCGAAAATAACGGTTCATGCGCCGGGCCTCATCCCCATGCCCTGCCAAATGAATCTTGGGATAGTGGATGGCAAGGGACTCCTTTTCAATGATCTGATCCCATATTGCAAGACCATTCTGGGCATAGACCACTTGATTATGCACGGTTCCTTCAAGTTTTTGCTCAACAGTCAGATGAGCGGCTTGAACAAGGTCGATGCCCTTTGCCTCCGCAGCAGCTAAAAATGGCATACCAAGGGCTGCTGAAATGAAAAGCGCTGTCATTAGTTTTTTCATGGCAATCCATCCTTTCAAAATCAGTTCAATTCATAACGAACACGAACCACGGTTTCTCCTGCTATGGGACGGCCGGCTGCATCAAGGGCAGGAGCAAAATGCCAAGTGTAAGCTGAATCAAGGGCGGCTTGATCCAGTCGTTCATAGCCGCTTGAAGCGGTCACCCAGGCACTCGTTACGGTACCATCTTCACCGACAGCAACACCAACATCGACGCTCCCTGTTTCGCCAGCTCGACGGGCACTTTGGGGATAGATTTTGCGGTAGCTCGTAAGCGTTGCTCCCCGCGAAGCGTCACGGCCATCGCCATCGCCGCCACTGCCTTCCCCAGTTCCGCTGCCTTCTCCGCTAGTTGCGCCGCTTCCTGTTTTGCTTCCAGTCCCTAGTCCGGGACCCATTGATGCCTCTTTTTCACCCATTATTCCTGCCCCGCTCCCTTTATGAGAATCCATTGCCGTCTTCTGCGATTTTGTGGGCGACGCGTCATCCTTCACAGGTCCTTCTTCCAGCATAGAAGCGGTCAGGGAGGAAAGTGAATGGTCCAAGGTCCCTTTACTGCCGTCCCCGCCTGTGCCGCCGCTCGGTTCCATAAGCTTTACGCCTATAAGAAAACGTGGTTTTTGTGTTGTAATCCGTCCGACCGTCAGGCCTACGGCAAAAAGAAGCAGGAGATGAAGGACAAGGGAAAGCACCCAAGGCCCTTTTAAGGGCAAACGCTTCATGACGACTTGCCGCCTTCTACGGCAAGGGAAAAATCGGTGACGTGAGCGCGGCGCAGGATTTCAAGGGTTCCCATAACCCGGCCATAAGGCACGGTTTCGTCTGCTTCCACGATGATAGGGGTCGCTTTGGGAAACTGCTGCGCAGCCTCTTCAAGTTCCTTCGGGGAAAGTGCCTTTCCATCCAGATGAAGGGTTCCTTTTTTATCAATCGTAACCGTTACCGCTTTTTGCTCCACGAGGGGGGCCTCCCCTTTAGGAAGGCTAACAGGGAGAGCATGGGTCTGGGTAAGGTACATAGTCGCCACAATGAAGACCACAAGGAGCAGGAAAACAAGGTCAATCATAGGACTCAGCTGGATGATCGGCTCCTTTTCCGAGTCGTCAGTCAGACGGATCATGACCGTTCTCCTTTCTTTTGGCGCACAATGGCTTCGCTGAACGTACTGGCAATCATCTCCATATCAAGGGCAATGCGATGGACCCGCTCCACAAAATAGGCGTGGCAGCAAAGTGTCACGATTGCAATGGCAAGGCCAAAGACCGTAGTAATGAGGGCTTCCCCAATGCCGCTTGTCACGGCAAAGGGATTTTCCCAGCGGGAACCAAGGTTCCCAAACGAAGCCATCATTCCCGTAATGGTGCCAAGAAGTCCCAAAAGGGGAGCCAAGGTAATGATGACAGACAGATAGGAAAGCCCCTCTTTGTAACGGTCAAGGACTTGTTTGCTTTCGCTCATAATGAAGGCCTCTTGGGCGCGGATTTCTTCCGGTGCGTCAAGGAGCCGTACGGCAAGATGAGCCTCCCCACCCTTAGTGGCTTGGGCAATGCGGTTTGCTTCCTGCCAGTCATCACGGCGCAAAGCCATGCAGAAAGAACGGGCAAAGCCGCGGTCCGTATCGGCCCGATGAAAAAAAGCAAAGCGATCTAAGATGAGTGTCAATGAAGCCATTGAACATAGGAGCAGGGGCCACATGACGGGGCCTCCCCGCCAAAACCATTCAATACCTTGTTTGATACCAATCATTCCCAAATTCCTTCTTCCTTAGTAGGATGATTCCCTTTATCTTCTGTAATAATGAATCCTTCGCTGCGTTCCACCTGAAGGGGGACGCCATAGGCCCTTGAAAGCACGTCAGGCGCAAGGACCTCGGCAGGAGGCCCGGCCGCGATGGTTCCCGTTTTTCCAAGCAGGACCAGTTGGTTCCCATAACGCGCGGCAAGGGAAAGATCATGGAGCGCCATGACGACGCAGGCCCCTTTTCTGGAAAGTTCCTGAAAGATGTGCATGACCCGTTCTTCTTCAACAGGATCAAGTTCTGCCGTCGGTTCGTCAAGCAGGTAAATCTCCCCACCCGCCAAAAGAGTGCGGGCAAGAAGGACGCGCTGCCGCTCCCCACCGGAAAGTTCCGTCACTGGCCGATCAAAAAAGGACGCTGCCCCCACCTGTTTGAGGGCCTCAAAGGCCCTAAGCGGTTCCGATTCCCTCAGCGTTCCCCAAAGCCCATGACGGGCATAGGCACCAAAAAGGACGATTTCCCTGGCCGTATAAGGAAGGGATAGATGCCGATCCTGAGGAAGATAGGTCACGTGCTGAGAAAGAAAACGCCGTGAACAGCTTGCGTAATCCTTTCCGTCGATCTGGCGCACGCCGCGGTCTATAGGTAAAAGGCCTGCCATAACCCGCAGCAGCGTACTTTTGCCCGCCCCATTGGGACCAATGAGGACGACAAAATCGCCCCGTTCCAACCGCAGGGAAAAGTTCTTGATAATAGGCCGATTCCCATAGCCTGCCGTTACATCGATAAGGTCGATCATGGTTCATATCCTTTCAGGACTTCTTCCGGTTCATCAGGAAAAAGAATCTTTCCATAGGCATGATTGGCCATTTTCTTGATGCCGTAGACCACCATGGGCGATGCATCATAGACGTAACGGTCTGCCAGCGGTTCCATCCGCACAGAGTCCCTCATGGATGCGTAAAAAGGATCCGTAAAAAAGCCCTGCAAAAAATGCTCATAGGCCTCACTTTCAGACGGGTAGGGGTCAGAGACAAGGAAAAAATCCGGCCGTGCTGCAAGGATTGCTTCCTTCGACAAAGGCATCCCATTTTTAAGCCCCCCCTTACTAAGGCCGTTGACCCAGCCGCCACGAGCGGCCAATTCATCGTAAAGGGACCCTGCCCCACCGTACTGACTCATGAGGGAAAGGAGGATGCCCACTGGCTTGCGGCTTTTTTGACTTGCAGCAACCTCTTCAATCTGGTTCAGTTCGCGCTCCATCATGGTAATGACCTTACGGCCCACGATTTCCTGCCGCGTCAAAAGTGCAAGGAGGCGCACATTGTCCTCAATCTGGGCCACCGTAACCGGTCCATGGCAGAAAAAAACGGGAATTCCCATTTCCTCTACTTTTTTTACAAGCAGCGGGTCTGACCAATCTGACGCGACAAAGACATCAGGGTGCAAGGCAGCGATGCTTTCCGGTGTATATTCCCGTACCTTTGTGAGTGTTTCCGTTTCCCTGGCAATAAAGGAAAGACCGGGTTCGCTGTCAAGATAATAGGCACCTGCAAGATGACTTTTAGGAACGACCGTAAGGAGCGTCTCATCAAGGTGCAGGGAGTCTGTCAGGATGCGCCGCGGCTCGTGGGAAAGGGAAACGGTCTTTCCCCGGGCATCCACCGCCGTATAGGCGCCTTCTGTAGTGCTTTTGCCGCAGCCCGTCAGCAGCAAGAGAAAAAGGAAGAGGACGCACAATAAAAGCGCAGGCTTTCTTTTCATGAGACGCCTCCTTTCATAGTAAGCAATAAGGGAACCGCCCGTAAGCGGTTCCCTTATTATATCATGGTTGGTCCTTCCTGTAAGGAGGATTTGGGCTATTTTAGAACTTATATTCAGCCCCAACGATGACGCGGCGGCCTGGCATAGGATAACTGTCCTGACCGTTTACGGCGCCGCCCATTTCTGCATAGGCCGCATTATTAAGGTTGTAAATCGTGGCAAAACCTGTCCAGTGCCTATCAAAAGTATAGCGGGCGTTGAGGTCCATCGTGAGATAGCGGTTTTCCCCGTAGCGCTCTTTAGAAAGGCCATTTGCCGCGCGGCCCACAAGGTTCACGTTCCACGCAGCATCATGGTAGCGGACACCAAACTGATAGTAGTTTGGTGCATAGTTGAGGTCGCGTTCGTAACCGTCGCCGTTTTGATCCTTGCGAACCTTCACATAAGTGTAAGAACCATTAAGGTCCCAATGGTCATTCAGTTTATGGGTGGCCGAAATTTCAAAGCCTCGCTTTTTTTCACGGGCTACATTTAGAGAATGGTAGGCATAGGGATTGCTGTCGTCAACAACCCAGCGGATTGCATCATGAAGATCACTGTAGAAGGCACTTACATGCCAATCCGTCGCGGGTGAGGATTTAAAATCATAGCCTACAGTATAGACATTGCCCGTTTCCGGTTTAAGATTGGGATTGGCAAAATAGCCGGATCCATTGCCCCAATCAGCCATATAATAAAGATCATCTGTATTGGGGACCTTGAAAACCTGATTCCACGCAAAATAGGCATGGCTGCCTTCATCAAATCTCTTGTTAAGGGCAGCGCTTCCCGTTGTGCGGCTTGCCACATGATGATAATTGTCATAGCGAAGGCCCGTATTGAGCTGCCACGTCGGTGCAAATTCCCACTGATCTTGGAGATAAAAGGAACGGTTATCGTAGCTTTTTTTCTCATCGTAGTAGAAGGTATTGTTGGCGCTGGCATGACGGAACTCAGCCCCGGCAAGGAGACGATTTGTGTCAGAAAGGGCCACGTTTTGCTGACCTTCTACGGCCCAGTCCATTTCGTACATATGACCATAGTTGTAGTAGTGGTTGTAATTACGGTAAGCCCGCAGGAAACCGCTATTATTTTGATTGCGGTTCCAGTCATACATGAGACTCACGTTGTTGGTCTTTTTCGTCACAAAGGATGAGCTGAAATAATTTACAACAGAATAGGGGCTGAACCCATCAAGATTAGAATAATCATAGGTAAAGGTGAGACCATCTCTGTCGGTAAAGTCTTGGGTCAGTTTGAGAGACAGGCTGTCCTGCGTATAGTTGGACTGACCAGGCCATTTCTTGGTATCACCATTTGTGTCCTTATATTTAAGGTAGGAAACTTTTTCGCGGTTTCCGGCTGCAACAAGACCAGTCCTGCCCTTTTTCCCGCCTACATCAAACCCCCACTGCTGATTGCCCCAAGAGCCATAGCCTACATGAACTTTGCCCGATACCTTTTCCGGGGATTTCGTGATGATGTTAATGACGCCGCCCACGGCATCAGCCCCATATACGGTGGAAACACCGCCCTTGACGATTTCAATATGATCGATCAGATCCACAGGCGGCAGCGTATTGGCATCAAAGGTCACCCGCGTCGACGTATTGCCCATACTGGTATTGACGCGGCGGCCATCAACGAGGAACAGGACTCGTTCTTCTCCATTAAGAAAAACGCTTGCCCCATTGGTGCCAAGACCATTTCTTACAACCCGCACACCCGGTACATTTTCAAGGGCATCGGCAACGGAACGGCTGTTCCAGTTTGTCAGGTCTTCACTGGAAACAAGGCTCACATTGGCCGGTGTATCAACCTTCTTATTTTCCATCCGGTTTGCCGTAATGACAATTTCCTGCACGTTCCCATCGGCAGTTTCAGCTGCCCATACTGGCAGGACACGCCCCATGATGAGCATCCCCAGGACACCTAGGGCAACTTGATGCTTCCCAAAAATCAAAATAAACAGCCTCCTCCAAGTTTCTTTTATTGCATTCCTATTTTACTAAAGCCTAACAGAAAGTACAATCGATGGTATATCGATAAATCTCCTTATTCTTCTATAGGAACCCGCTTCCTAGTATACCAAGGGCATATCCCATTTAATAATACAATAATAGTTAATGAACCCATAACTTTAAGGTATAGCAAAAAAGACTGCAAAGAGAATTCTTATTTCTCTGCAGTCTCTTCCGGGTAGGATACATGAATAAGGGATAATCCGCAGGCAGGCGCCGCCATGCCGGCCTTTTTTCGGTCCTTTGCGGCCATGACAGCGGCAAAATCATCCTGATTCCACTCTCCTGTCCCCACTTTTACAAGGCAGCCGACAATGTTCCGCACCATGCGGTAGAGAAAGCCATCACCCCGAATCGTAAAGAAGAAACGTTCCTTTTCCTGCGTCCAATAAGCTTCATAAAGGGTTCGTACGGGAGACGTTTTTTCGCTTCCTTGGTTCTTGAAGGAAGAAAAATCATGGGTCCCGATAAGAAGGGCCGCCGCTTCATTCATGGCAGATAATTGAAGAGGCTTCCGCACTTCCCAGGCATAGCGCCGCGCGCAGGGATCCGGCAGAGGCGCATAAAGGACAGTATAGCGATAGGTCTTATCAAGAGCGTCAAAGCGAGCATGAAAGCCATCAGGCTTTATAAAGGCTTCGCGAACCGCAATATCAGGCGGCAGAAGATGCTGCAGGGCACGCCGATAATTCTCCGGTGGAATGGGTGACGATGTTGTAAAGGAAATGACCTGGCCCAAGGCATGGACCCCTGCATCCGTACGGCCTGCAGCCTTGACGAGAATTTTCTCATGAAGGGCCGTGGAAAGTGCCTTTTCAAGAACCTGCTGAACACCGACACCATAGTCCTTTTGGCGCTGGAACCCTTGGTAATTGGTGCCATCGTAGGCAACCACAGCCATGATGGTCTTTTTCATGCGCCCGTCCCCCAGCGCAGGTACACAAGAACGCTAAAGAGAAGCAGCATAACGGCAAGGGCGGCGCCATCCCGTTTTCCGTAAACAAGTTCATGCATCCGTGTCCGACCTTCTCCACCATGGTAGCAACGCGCTTCCATGGCAAGGGCAAGCTCATCGGCCCGCCGGAAAGAGGAAATAAAAAGAGGAATCAGGATCGGCAGCAGATTCTTAGCCCGCTGGACGAGATTGCCTGATGAAAAATCAGCGCCGCGGGACATTTGTGCCTTCATAATACGGTCCGTTTCCTCAAGGAGGGTCGGAATGAAACGCAGGGCGATAGTCATCATCATGGCAAGTTCATGGGCAGGCACGCCAATACGGCGGAATGGCCGCAGCAGGCTTTCAATGCCGTCCGTAAGGACAATGGGCGACGTCGTAAAGGTCATGAGGCTCGAGACAAGAAGGAGCATGACAAGACGGAGAGACATCTTGACGCCCATGATGATGCCTTCCTTAGTGAGGCTCAGGAATTTCCAGTGCCAGAGCACTTCCCCAGGATCAGTAAAAAAGTGGATCAAAAGGGTCAAAAGAATGATAACCCAGAGCGGTTTGATGGATTTCAGCAAAAGACCGGGCGGCAGTTTGGCAAGTCCTGCTGCAAGGACCAAAAAGGCGATAAGGAGCCCGTATCCAAGCGGCTCAGATGCCAAAAAGACCATGACCATATAAAACAGGACGCCCAGGATCTTGGTCCTTGGATCAAGGTGATGGATGGGTGACGAACCAGGATAGTACTGTCCTAACGTAATTTCTGTCAGCATACCTTCCACCCCTTTGCCTTTTGAATGGCCCTGATGAGTTCTTTTTTCGTAAGCGGCGTTCCCTCAAGGGGAAGGCCATTCTCGCGGAGCTCCTGGGCAAGCTTGACACTTTCCGGCACGTCCATGGAAAGACGCTGGAGGGTCTTTCCTTCCGTTGTAAAGATATGGCGGCTGGGTCCGTCCAAATGAAGTTTGCCGCCGCTCATGACAAGGACGCGGCTGGCGTACTGGGCCGCTTCCTCCATGGAATGGGTAATGAGAATGACACCCATTTGGCGCTTTTCAAAGATTTTCATCAGCTGGGAGAAAATGTTGTCCCGGCTCACAGGATCAAGGCCGGCACTGGGCTCATCCATGATCAGGTAATCCGGTTCCATGGCAACGACGCCAGCGATGGCAACGCGGCGCATCTGGCCTCCGGAAAGCTGAAAGGGAGAACGCTGGGAAAACGTATCAAAATCTAGGTCAACAAAGGCCATGGCGCGCCGTACCGAGGCTTCTACCTCATCTTCACTTTTTTTCTGATTGCGGGGCCCAAAGGCAATATCTTCATAAATGGTTTCAGCAAAAAGCTGGTGTTCCGGATACTGGAAAACCATGCCGACCTTACTGCGGCCAGCTTTTGCCGCAGCATCTTTTCCTGCAAGGTCCACCCCATCGACGCGGACCGCACCCACATCAGGATGGAGCAGGCCGTTCAAATGCTCTGCAAGGGTTGATTTGCCGCTTCCCGTATGACCAATAAGAGCCACGAATTCACCCTTACTCACCGTAAAGGACACATCATCAAGTGCCTTGTTCTCAAGGGCCGTATGGGCCATATAGGTATAGGAAATATGATCTACTTCGATGGACATAGTGCTTCACACAGCTCCTCATGGGTCAGGATTTTCGGCAGGTCGTGACCGCCTTTTTCAAGGGCCGATGCCACTTCCGCCGCAAGGGGACACTCAAGGCCCAACGCACGGATTCGATCCACCTGGGTAAAGACTTCCTTCGGTGACCCCGTAAGCTCAATATGGCCGTCCTTCATGGCAATAATGCGGTCCGCCAAAATGGCTTCTTCCATCTTGTGCGTAATATAGACAATGGTAATGCCCTTGTCCTTATTGAGATGCATCACCGTGTCAACAATGTCCTTGCGCCCTTTCGGGTCGAGCATGGCCGTTGGCTCGTCAAAGACAATGCATTTGGGTTCAAGAGCGACCACGCCGGCAATCGCTATGCGCTGTTTTTGGCCCCCCGATAAGCGATGCGGCGCGGATTTGGCATAAGAAAGCATGCCTACATCAGTAAGGGCCTTTTCCACACGAGGCCGGATTTCGGGTCCTGGCACGCCAATATTTTCAAGACCAAAGGCCACATCTTCTTCGACGACGGCTGCAACGATCTGGTTATCAGGATTCTGGAAAACCATGCCCACGGTTTGACGCACCTGCCAAAGGTTTTCCTCAACAGACGTATCAAGTCCGCCGACCAGACAAGTTCCCTTCGTCGGCGTCAAAAGGGCATTGAAATGACGAGCCAACGTTGACTTGCCGCTCCCATTGGTGCCAATGATGGCTACAAATTCACCAGGCATGATGGATAAACTGATGCCATCCAGGGCTGTCATTTCTTCATTTTGCCCATCCACATACGTGTGGGTGAGCGCTCTTGTTTCGATAATTGGGTCCATAGTAACCTCCATGACATACCATTATATTATTGTTACCCGGACTGGGTCAATGGAGAGCCCTAAAGTTCATGGATAAAAGCATTTTTCAAACCCAGCAGGCAACTCCCTCAAAAAGGTTCTGCACGCTTCTTTCACCATCCCATGCAATGAATTTACTATCTCTTGAGCCTCATCTATATCGACAGTTAGGTAACTTCGTCCCTCGCTATATTCTTTCGTTTCCTTGATCTGCCGATTTTATTTTTCCAGGTTCATCGTTAAGGAGATTTGTCCCTTGGACACTTCTTCATCAATCATGTTTTTAGTTTCTGAAGACTTCTTGGCATGGAGTTGAAAAATCAAATCTTTGAATCTCGACGCCTTCTTACCCAACAACTCAAAGTTCCTTGCCTTCTCCATCCAGCCAGCCCTACCGGCCTTCCACTCTTCACGCCTTTTGGCGCCCAGGATTTTTTCCTGGACAGAAATTGGCTGGTTATGCAGCCATTCACTTCCCCGGCCTTCGAAGTCATGGGAACGGGTCTTGCCTTCCAGCTCACTCCGGTACACCAGTGCATAGTGGCACAGAAAGTGGAGATGAGCGGGGCTTGCCCTGCCCGCCTGGGGCAATTTAATGTATATAGATCGGCGCCTGGCCGAAGCGATCAGGGTAATAAAAAAGCAGGCCAAAAGGTCTGCTCTTAGAAAAATGTTTTGTTATAATCTCCTTAAAAAAGGAGGTGATAAGAATGGGTAAAACCCAGCATGTTGTTCCTCACAATGGGAACTGGGCTGTTAAAGGCGAACACAATGTAAAAGTAACTAAGCCTTTCAGCAGAAAGTCAGACGCTACTGATTTTGGTCGCAAAATAGCTCGCAATCAAGAGTCAGAACTCGTGATTCGGGTTTGTCAAGTTAAGTGTGTAAGTTTTTTTAGGTATCATAAAAGAAGATGCGTTACCAGTGATTGCTGGCTTTAAAATTTCTCGTATTTCAGGATACGAGCTTGCAGCTTATCATCCATAGCCAACTGGTTTCTGACCATCGCCCAGTTCTGGATATGATGCCCTTCCCACTTGGCATAGAGTTCCTTTACCCTGAGATAGAGAACCTTGAAGACAGATTCCTCGCTGGAGAACGAGCCCTTCTTGGTGACTTTTCGGAAGCTGGAATTCACGCTCTCTATCGCATTGGTGGTATACATCACCTTCCTTACGGCACTGCCATAGTTGAATAGTTGCTGGACATGCTGCCAGTTCCGCTTCCATGTTTCTACCGCACCGGGGTACTGGCTCCAGGCCTGCTTGAACCGCTCGAATTCGGCCTCAGCACTCTTCAGGTTCACGGCTCCATAGACCTTCCTGAGCTGGGTCGTGTAGGCCTTGTAATCCTTGGATGGGATGTACTTGATGGAGTTGCGGATCAGATGGACGATGCAGCGCTGCACGACCACCTGGGGGAAGATGGACTTTGCTCCCTCTTCCAAACCGGAGACACCATCCATGCAGATGAATCCGACATCTTCAACGCCACGGGCCTTCAGCTCATCGAATATCTGCATCCAGTTATGTTTGCCCTCCGTCTCGTTCATCCAAAGGCCCAGGACATCCTTCGAGCCATTGATGTCATAGCCGAGGATGACGTAGACAGCGTGGTTCTTGGTCTCATAATCCTTGCGTACAGAGACGTACAGGCAGTCTACGAACAAGAAGGGGTAGAAGGGGTTCAGAGGACGTGTCTGCCAATGCTGGACTTCGTCCATCACTCGGTCTGTGATGTTCGAGATGCTCTCTGCGGACAGCTCGAATCCATAGATGTCATCAATCGTCTTGGCAATATCCCGCTGGCTCATGCCGCGTGCATACATGGCCAGTACCTTGCTCTCGATCCCTGTGACATCCTTGGTGCGTTTGGGGACTACCTGGGGCTCGAAGGTAGATTCGCGGTCCCGTGGGACGCGGATGGGGACCTCGCCGACCGAAGTCTGGATGGTTTTCTCCGTATAGCCATTCCGACGGTTGGAGGTTTCCTTCTTGCTATGATCATTGGAGCTATACCCGAGATGGTTATCTATCTCGCCCTGCAGCATAGCTTCGAAGATAGGACCGAACACGTCCTTCAGCGCTATCTGCATGTCTTCCTGCGTCTTCGGCTGGTATTGTTCCATGATGAGCTTGGCGATTGCCTGGCCTTTCTCACTCGGGTTTCTACGTTTCTTCATCAGTGCTGTACTCAATTCCTTTCAACCTGCTTTCTGATAGTGTACCGCACCTCGACAAAAAAATGAAGTGCGTAAGTTAGTAAATTGGTTACCGGTAACTTACACACTTCATTTTACACTCCCACGCTGAGAGGACACGCACCTGGACGGTCACTTTAGCGCCCCAAAATAAATTATAGAACCGAATTTATGTTGGTTTATACATCCTTACAACAAAAAAGAAGCGCATCCCATCTTGGGATGCGCATTTCTTCTTGCATAAAATTTCTCTTGTATGCAGGTGTCCTTATCTCTTGGAGAACTGGGAAGCCTTACGAGCTTTCTTTAAGCCGTATTTACGACGTTCCTTCTCGCGCGGATCACGGGTCAGGAGACCCGCTTTTTTCAGAAGAGGACGATAATCTCCGTCCACTTTCAGCAGGGCACGGGCAATGCCATGACGGACAGCGCCAGCCTGGCCAGCGATACCGCCGCCAACAACGTTAGCTGTAACATCATATTTACCCAGCGTTTCAGTCGTTTCGAGCGGTTGACGAACAACCAGTTCGAGGGTCTTGAGGCTGAAATATTCACTCAATTCGCGGCCGTTGATCACAATCTTGCCTTCGCCTGGAACAAGGCGAACACGAGCGACAGAGCTCTTGCGGCTGCCAGTTGCATCATAAGTAACTTTTGCCATTGTCTAGTTCTCCTCTCCTCTTAGCGAATATCGATGGTCAGAACTTCAGGCTTTTGTGCAGCATGAGGATGTTCAGAACCAGCGTATACATGCAGTTTTTTAATGATTTGGCTGCCCAGACGATTGTGGGGAACCATTCCGCGAACGGCTAATTCAACCATTCTGACCGGATTCTTGGCAAGCATATCGCCTGCTTTGGTATACTTATCGCCGCCCAGATAACCGGAGTGACGGAAGTAAACTTTCTGGACCAATTTCTTGCCCGTCAGACGGACCTTGTCAGCGTTGATGATGATGACATGATCACCCGTGTCCATATGGGGCGTAAAAGTCGGTTTATGTTTACCGCGGAGCACCTTTGCGACTTCGGCAGCAAGACGGCCGAGGGTCTTATCGGCAGCATCCACTACGTACCATTTGCGTTCAATGGTAGACGGGGTTGCCATATATGTTTTCATCCTGATTCCTCCTAAATAAAAACTCAATCATTTGTTGTATCCAGTGATGAGTCTTATCAATCGCATCGGGGCTAACGACACAATCTCAAAGTGATACCCTAATATTATAGTGACTATCCATTAGAATGTCAAATTCTTTTTCCCGCTTCCTGACGGCGCTGCTGATAGAGATATAGGGCTCCCAACATGCCCGCATCGTTTTGAAAATGGGCTAAGAAAAGGGTCGTATGAGGCGTTAAAATGGCCGGCATTTTGGCGTCAAAGGCCGCCTTGAGATAAGGCATGAGAAGCTTTCTTTGGGCTGAGATCCCACCGCCAATGACGATACGGTCCGGATTTACAATCCATGCCAAAGACACAATGCCTACCATCCAGCGGTCCACCCATTCACGCAGGAGAAAGGTCTCCGCCTCCTCTCCTTTTTCTACAAGGGCAAAAAAATCTTGTCCTGTAAGGGACCCTGGCGCAAGGTTCCGCTTTTTTTCTGCCTCCGCAAAAAGAGCCGAAACGCTGGCCCAATTCTCCCACGTTTGAGGCGATCCAAAATGGGCCTGCCCCACCTCGCCGGCAGCGTAGGAAGCGCCGCGGCAAAGCCTGCCTTCATGGACCAAGGCACCGCCAATCCCCGTTCCCAAGGTCATGCACAGCAGCATATGGGCCCCTTTGCCGGCGCCCTGCCAATATTCAGCAAGGGCCGCGCAGTTGGCATCGTTTTCACACAGGGCAGGTAAGCCCGTTTCCTTTTGAAAGAAATTCACAAGGCTCATGCGGTGAAGGCCGGGAAAATACTGACTTGGAAGGAGCAGTTCCCCCGTATCGCCATTTATGACGCCCGCAAGGGAAACGGCAATCCCAGTAATGGGGAATGCTTTTCTGACGCGCCGCGCAAGAAAAAGGAGATCTGCAAGGAAGGCGTCCACTCCTTTTTCCCGAATACGGGTAGGCAGGCTCCCCTTTTGGAGAAACCTGCCTGTTTCATCCGCAACCCCAAACTTAATGGCTGTACCGCCAATATCAATGGTAAGGATGGGTTCCACGAGTGCTCCTATTTATTTTCAATGAAGGCAATGGCCTTTTCCAAGCGTTCCAAGGTCTTTTCACGGCCAAGAAGAACCATGACATCGAACATGCCCGGGCTGAAGGTGCGGCCCGTCAGGGCAAGACGCGTTGGATGGATGACCTTTCCGAAGGAAATACCCATTTCGTCTGCAATTTCATGGTAAGCCTGTTCCGTCGTTGCAAGGTCAAAGACAGGAAGAGCGGCCAGCTTGTCGTGGCATTTTTTGAGAAGAGCTGCGTTTTCCGGTTTGAAGTGCTTTTCGACGCCCTTTTCTTCGTAGCCGTCGAGGTCCTTAAAGAAATACGTCGACGCATCGGCCACTTCGGCAAGGGTCTTGACACGGACGCGAACCACATCGACAAGGTGAGCAAAATAGTCCTTGTGGGCTGCAAGATAGGCATCATCGACAAGGCCCTTTTCCTTAAAGAAAGGAATGGCGGCCTCAACAATATGGTCGAGGGGCAGGCTGGAAAGATACTGACCGTTCATCCAGGTCAGTTTCTTCACGTCATAGACGGCTGCTTTTTGGCTCATCTTACTGAAATCAAAGACCTTCACCGTATCCTCGAGAGAAAAGATTTCCTCGTCATTACCGGGTGCCCAGCCCAAAAGGGTCAGGTAGTTTACGATGGCTTCGGGGAGATAGCCCTGGCTGCGGAATTCCTCGACGCTCGTTGCGCCATGGCGTTTACTGAGCTTGCTTCTGTCCGGAGCCAGGATCATGGGCATGTGACCGAACTGGGGGGCTTTCCAGCCCAGTGCCTGATAGATAAAGAGCTGTTTCGGCGTGTTGGAAACGTGTTCTTCGGCGCGCAGGACATGGGTCATGCCCATGAGGTGGTCGTCAACGACAACGGCAAAGTTATAGGTTGGAATGCCGCTGCTCTTCATGATGACAAAATCATCGTATTGGTTCACGTCAAACTGGATATCGCCATGGATCATATCATGGAAGCCTATCGTTCCTTCCAAGGGAACCTTGATGCGGACCGAATAGGATTCGCCATTTTCGACACGCTTCTTGGCCTCTTCTGGCGGAATGTCGCGGCAGGTCCGGGCATAGTGGAAGGGCTGTTTCAAGGCACGCTGCTTTTCGCGTTGCTCCGCTAGGTCTTCAGCCGAGCAGAAGCAGTAGTAGGCCTTTCCTTCATCAATGAGCTGCTGGCAGTATTTGCGGTAGATGTCAAACCGTTCGGACTGGAAGTACGGACCGACAGGGCCGCCAACCTCCGGACCTTCATCCCAATTTAACCCCAGCCACTTCAGGCTCGTAATGATCTGAGAGACAGAATCTTCCTTCAATCGGTCCTGGTCCGTATCTTCAATGCGAAGGACCAGCTTACCGCCCTGGCTTTTGGCAAAGAGCCAGTTGAAAAGGGCTGTTCTGGCACCGCCAATATGCAGATATCCCGTTGGACTCGGGGCAAATCGTACACGAACTTCTTTATCCATGGAAGCACCTCTTATCTAAATCTAAAAACATATAGTTTTCATTATAGCACGTTTCTCTTTCCATGCGGGGATTTTTTGACCGTGCGTGACCCGTCACTTCTTCTGTTTGCGCGAAGCTTCGGCGTATTTTGTCCCCCGTTTGTTGGGCCCGACGGCACTCTTGCCGCGCTTAGGAACCTGTTTTTTCTTGGGACGCACAGATTTCATGGTACGCCGCACCTTTTCACCGGCAAGGTTCTGCCGTTCCAAGGTGATGCCAAGCTTATCTTCAAGATGGGAGAGCCAGCGTGTCTCATCCGCCGTATAGAAGGTGATGGCCTCCCCTTCGTTGCCGGCCCGTCCCGTTCTGCCAATGCGATGGACATACCAATCGGGATCATGGGGAATATCAAAGTTTACGACCTGGGTCACGCCTTCCACATCAAGACCGCGGGCTGCAATGTCGCTTGCTACAAGGATCTGGGTCTTGGCCTTGCGGAAACGCTCCATGGCCTGGCGACGTTTCTGCTGGGACAGATCACCGTGAAGGACATCAGCATTGAAGCCTTTGCCATAGAGCCAATCGTAGACCTCAATGGCCCGTTCCTTGCTCTTGCAGAAAACAAGCATAAGGAAGGGATTGCAGCGCTCAATGAGGGTTTGGAGGGCTTCTTCCTTATGGTCTTCATTCACTTTGATGCAGACCTGATGAATGGTCGATGCCGTCGCCTCCTTGGGATCGATGTCAATGAGGCGGGGATTCTTGGTGATCATCTTGCCCAGTTTTCTTACTTCTTCATCGAGGGTTGCCGAACACATCATGGTCTGATGGGGCTGGGGCATAAGGAACAGCAAGGTTTCGATATCGTCACCAAAGCCTTGACGCAGCATTTCGTCCACTTCGTCAAGAACGAGGTAGGTTACGCCGCCAAGGTTTGTGTTGCCCTTGCGCAGGTGATCCAAGAGGCGGCCCGGCGTTCCTACAAGGACGTTGGCCTTATTGTCCAGCTTCCGCCGTTCTTCGTCATAGTCCTTGCCCCCGCTTACGGCAAGGACGCGGACCGCTGTTTCCTCCGCAAGCTTTTTGATTTCGCCTGCTGTTTGCTGGGCCAGCTCCCTTGTGGGGGAAAGAATGAGGGCCTGCACGAAGTTTTTTTCTTCTGCGATTTTTGCAAACAGGGGAATGACAAAGGAGAGGGTTTTTCCCACCCCTGTTTGGGCGCGGCAAATGACGTCCCTGCCCTGCAAAAGGGCAGGAATGGCGCGCTCCTGTACAGGTGTCGGAATATCCTTTCCGGTCTGATGCAGCCGTTCAACAAGAGAAGGCGCAATCGCAAATTGAGCAAAACGATTTGGCATAGGGTTCTCTCCCTTCCTATTCATCAAACTTTCATGTTCTTCATTATATACTAAAAACCAAGAGGCAGGCAATGGAAGGTACCCTGCCATCCTTCTTTTTTCATTGCCAGGGGACGCTGCTTCCATCCTTTGACAACCCTTACATTCCCTTCTACAATAGGACCGAATAAAAAATGCGCGTTAATCCATCCATAAAAAGGAGTGACCGTTATGATCTCAAAAAAAATCGTTCTTTTAGGAGGTTTGAGCCTTCTTATAGGGACCACCAGCGTGGCTGCTGCGAAGGAAGCTATAGCTTCCGAACAAATAACACCTGCAGTCCTTACCGCGCAAAAGCGTCCTGATACAAAAGTTCAGCGCTATGATCTTACTTTTATCCCTAAGCCGGACCGCAAGGAGACACTCACCGTAAATGGCAAAGCCGTCCCCTTCTACGCCTATGAAAACCGTGTCTATGTCAGCCATCCCAAGGCAGCTGAATCGGAGCGCCTAACCCTCTACATTCCTGCTGCCTATCTGGAAGGCGGCCGCATCAATGGGTACAGTGCAAAAACAGCCCCCATTTTCATGCCAAACGGGGTGGGCGGTTATATGCCCGGCGAAATCCAGGCTCCCAGTGAGACAAACCATGAAGGGACCGGTCCAAACGCTGTCCTTTATGCCCTATCCCGCGGGTATGTAGTTGCGGCCCCCGCCATACGGGGCCGCACTACCACCAATAGTGAAAACACGTATGTAGGAAAGGCGCCGGCGCTCATCGTTGACTACAAAGCCGCGGTCCGCTATTTGCGGCATAATCGGAACCGCCTGCCCGCGGGCAATACCCAGCGCATCATTGCAAACGGAACCAGCGCAGGCGGAGCGCTTTCTGCCCTATTGGGCGCAACGGGAAACAGCGACGCATATGAGCCTTATCTCAAAGAGATTGGTGCAGCCAAGGAACGGGATGATATTTTTGCGGCCAGCGTCTATTGCCCTATTACGGACCTATCCCATGCCGACATGGCCTACGAGTGGATCTTCAGTGGTGTCAACACCTACTTTCAGCAGCAGGGGTCCACTCGGGCGGTGCGCGGCGATTGGTCCCTTTATGCACCGCAGGAAAGCCTGACCGAGCACTCCATGACAGAAACGGAACAAGCTATTTCCAAAGAACTGAAGGCCGCCTATCCAGCCTATCTCAATACCCTGGAGCTTGAAACCAAAGAATTTGGAAAACTCCTGCTTGATGCAGAAGGAAACGGCTCTTTCAAAGACTATATCAAAGGTCTTTATATGGCGTCGGCACAAAAAGCACAGGACCAAGGCGTCGATGTGTCAAAAACGGATTGGATACAAATAAGCGATGGAAAAGTCGCTGATATGGATCTATCCCTTTATGCCCTTCTTGCAACGAGACTCAAAGCAGCTCCAGCCTTTGATAAGCTGGATAGTTCCACTCCGGAAAATGATGAATTTGGTACCTTGGACGGCACGCCGCGTCACTTCACCCGTTTTTCCATGGACCATCGCACAGACCTTCATTCCCTAGTACCGGATAAAGAAGCGCGCCTGATCAACCCCATCGCCTTCCTTCAGGAAAAGGAAGGCAAAGCGGCACCGCACTGGCGGATCCGTCATGGCAGCCTCGATCGGGACACCGTTCTTGCCATTCCTGCGGAACTTGCCTTACTGCTTCAAAAACGCGGCAAGGACGTCAATTTTGAAGTAGCTTGGGGAAAAGGTCATGCAGGAGATTATGATCTGCCTGAGCTATTTGATTGGCTGGATGGAATCTGCCGCTCGTAAATTCACGTATTCCTCAGTAAATGGAAATCATCCTATACATAAAGCACGGAAGAAAGTGGATAAACTCCCTTTCTTCCGTGCTTTTATAAGTAAAATCCTTGCCCCTCAGGAAACGATGGCCTGTCCATAGCATTTTTCCAGATAGCAACGACAGCAGCTATTGGAAAAGGTGGGCCGGAAAGAATCACTCTTTCCCGCCCACCTTTTTACAGCGGTATTTTCAACTTGCATCTGGCGCGCCCGCTATGCTGCGGCACACTGATGAACCTTACCGCGTCCGTCCCGGATACTGTTTCAACCCTTCAGCAAGGATATGCATGGCTTTTTTAAGGTCTTCACAATTGAGGACATAGGCAATGCGGCATTCGTCACAGCCTCGGTCCGGAGAAGATACATAGAAACCATTTCCCGGCGTAATCATGACCGTTTCATTATCGATGTCAAAATCGGTGAGAAGCCATTGGGCAAACTTTTCGATGTTGTCAACGGGCAGTTTGACCATGACATAAAAAGCCCCTTTCGGTTCAGACGAAATAACGCCCGGCATAGCAGAGAGCGCTTCCTTCAGGGTATCGCGGCGGCGCGTATATTCATTACGCACATCTTCCCAATAAGAAGCCGGTGTCGTATAAAGACCCGCTGCTCCAGCCTGATCCAATTGGGAAACGGAAAGACGGGCCTGGCAGCATTTAAGGAGCTGGGCACTGAGCTCCTTGTTTTTGGTCATCACACAGCCAATACGGGCCCCGCACGCACTGTAGCGTTTAGAAACAGAATCAATCATGATAAGGTGCTCTGCCAGTTCCGGCATAGTGCCAAAGCTCTTATATTCACCATCATAGACAAATTCACGATAAACTTCATCGGCAATAAGGGCAAGGTCATGTTTGCGGACGATGCGGCTGATAAGCGCCATTTCCTGTTCCGTATAAATGACGCCCGTCGGGTTTCCTGGATTTGAAATCAAGATGGCCCGCGTCCGGGAATTGATGTGCTTTTCAATCTCGGCTTCACTGGGCAGGTGATACCCATCGTGTGCTGACGTGGGAACGCCGCTGATTTCAACATTATAGGCGCCGACAAAGCTCTTATAGTTGGCATAAAAAGGTTCAAACATAAGGATGTTGTCGCCAGGATCGCAAGTCGTCATGACAGCAAAGGCAATGGCTTCGCTGCCGCCATTGGTCACATAAATGTCATCCAGATTGTAGTCCATCCCCCAGTCATGGTAATACTTCTGGATGGCCTTGATCAAGCCTTCCTGTCCCTGGGACTTACCATATTCAAGCACGGCCGGATGGAACTTTTTCACAGCGTCAAAGAAGCTGTCCGGTGTTGCGATATCAGGCTGACCAATATTCAGATGGTAAATCTTGCGTCCTGCCTTCTCAGCGGCATTGGCCATTGGTGCTAGCTTACGGATGGGGGAAGTAGGGATATTTTTTGTGCGTTCAGAAATATACATGAGCCTTCTCCTTTACAATAAATCTCCAAATACAGAATGGCCGATGAACTCGCGAATGATGGAGTTGTTGGGAATGGGTTCATCATCAATCGGTTCAACGATACTCAGCATACTTTTCAGTTTGGATGCCACCGTATACTCAGCCTTATCTGGCCGGATCTGGTCCAATAAGGGGTAAGCATACTTCTTGAAGACTGCCAGTTCGTAGATAAGGGTCGTATTAAAGAGAATATCGGCTTCTTCACTGAAAGGAAAAATATATTTTTCCTCTCCGGCCCTCACCTTATGCCAATTTTGGATTGTCGTAATGGCATCGTGGGACCGGAAGAGCGAATCTCTCACCATCCGGCGCAAGAGACGCATATCCGTTGTGGGAATCCGGTTGTAGTCATCAAAGGAAAGGGGCGTCAGGGCACTGATGTAGATTTTCATCTTTTCCCGGCGCGCTACGGAGGACGAAACTGCTTCGTTGAGGCCATGGATTCCTTCTACGATGAGGACACCATCATCTCCCAGCTGTTCCTTTTGGTCCCGATAGCTCCGGGTCCCCGTGTGAAAACTGAAATGAGGAATGGTTACGGTTTTTCCTTGAAGAAGCTCGTGAAGCTGCTCATTGAAAAGGTCCGTGTCAAGAGCACCCAAGGATTCAAAATCATAACTCCCATCAGGAAGCCGCGGCGTATCCTTGCGTTCCTTGAAATAGTTATCCATGGAGATTGGAATAGGCCGCATGCCATTGACGCGCAGTTGAACGGCCAGACGCTGAGAAAAAGTTGTTTTTCCCGAAGATGATGGACCGGCAATGAGGACTAAACGGACCCCCCGTTCCTCACTGGCAATGGCATCAGCAATCTGGGCAATCTTCTTTTCATGCTGTGCTTCACAGGCAAGGATGATCTCCCGACTGTTTCCCCGTTTGATAAACTGGTTCAAGGCCGCAACCGTCGGGCAATGCAGACGCTGTCCCATCTTTTCGGAATCGGCATAGACCGCGGCCAATTTATCCCGACGGGCAAAGGGTTCAAGGCGGTCATAGTGCCCCCTTTTTCCATAACGCAGGAGGATTCCCGACCCCATTCGGACCAATTCGAATTCCTTGAGGTAACCCAAATGAGGCAAAAGGGGATTCACAAAATAGGCACTTACCCCGTCCAGTTCATAAATAGGGATTTCCACATCGTCCGGTAAGGCAGACAGAAGCGGCGCCTGGTCATAATAAAAGCGAGGTTTTACATAGGACCAAGCTTCCTGCTTTTTCTTGAAGGAAAGCGTGATGGGTGTCTTTTCCTGAATCATGGCTTTCATTTTGGCAGCCACATCAGCCAAGTCATAATCACTGAGGACAATCTTGTTCTTGATGTCGCAATAAAGTGCATTGCCAAACGTATTCTGCACTTCCAACATAACTTGCGGCCGAGCTTGGTTCATGGCAGCAATAAGGACAAACAAAAAAGTGCTGATGTAAGTATTATAACTCTCTGCACTGTTCATATCAAGGAAACAAATTTTATCCCCTTCCTGAGGTACCATTTGCAGGGGAACCTCCCGTCCATTCAGGACTCCTAAGGCAATGGGGGTATCATACGTCGCCTGATAATCAGGAGCAATGTCCACTAAGGGTGTACCATCTTGATAGTTTCTATGTTTTCCATCGGGTCCAACGAGTTGCATCGAATCAGCTCCTTCCAAGGTTATCGTGTTAAGGGAAAAGGGGTGCTGCCCAAGCAACACCCCCTTGACTTCCTTATTCCCCAACGGCATCCATGGCATCCTTGATTTTCTTGGCCATACCATAGATTTTACTGAGCGGTGTACAGCAAAGTCCGACGCGGACACCGGCTGCAAGCGGCACACAGAAGATATTGTCTTCATGGAGCTTATTGCAGACTGCCTCCGAATCCTTTGCCGGAATGGACAGGAAGAAGCCGGAAATGTAAGGCATCATCTTGAGTCCGCATTCCTGGGCTTCCTTCGTGAAGACATCGCCCCGTTCCTGAATCATCTTATAATAATAGTTCCGTTCTTTCTGGATATCATCCAAAAGATTTTTGTCCTTGTAGATGGTGGCAAGCGTATCCATGGCACCGCGGTTGCAGTTGGACCAGGTGCTGCGGCTCGTAAACTTATTGACGTCCACGAATTCCTGGATCTGTTCCTTACTTGAGGAAACACCGATGAGGGCACCGCTGCGCTGTCCATACATGGAAAAGCTCTTGGAAAGGCTGTAGCAGATCAGGACAAAAATGTTTTCCGGCAAATGGCTGAGCTTCTTGAAGATCTTGCGAACCTCTTCTCTTTCACCCGCATAGTCAATATAGGCTACATCAAGGGCAAGGACAGCCTTTTTATTGGTTCCCTTGATGGAATCTTCCAACATGTGAAGCACATTTTCAATATCCTCCGGTGTCAGGCTGAACCCCGTTGGATTATGGGCCGGCGTATTGATGATGGCAAGGACACGGTCCTGTTTCTTGAGAAGCTCCTGTACTTTTTCCCGAAGTCCTTCCAAGTTGAACCGGTGGTCTTCTGTCACCATGGGATAGGTGTCAAAATTGCGGTTCATATCGCGGCACATGGTCTTGTAAGGGCCCCAATACCAAGCGCTCGTAAGTACCGTATCACCAGGCATCGTGTAGTTCCAGATGCAGTGATGGACAGCACCGCTGCCGCCAGCGGTTGCAACCGCAGCCGTATAGCAGCCATCGGGACGGGACTGACCAAAGCAGGCTCCCTGGACAAGATCCAAAAACTCCGGCAGGCCTGTAATAGGTGCATATCTAAACAGTTCTGCATCGGACAAACTATGGTAGACTTTGGCAACCGTCGGCAAGACGACAAAATTGCCATCATTATCCAACATTACACCAATCGTGGAATTTGTAACCTTATCTGCGCCAATTTCCTTGATTCGATTTTGGGCCGCTTCGCTGGCACCAAAAATACGGTCCTTTGCTGACTTTCCTTGTGCATGCGGTGCTACACAGCTGATTGACATAGAATAAATCCTCCCCTCGATGCAGGCCTCTCCGTGCCCAATCATCTTACCTGGAACTCATTATATAACGAATATTTATAGGGCATAGCGCTCTATCGTTTATTATCTCATCATTTTTGATTTTGGTCAATTGTTAGGATAATGATTCTATATCGTTACAATTTTCGTTGCAAAGTAAACAATTTTGGTTTGAAATATCAACTTATTTCCTTTTTCGCTCCGTTTTAAGAGTGTTTCCTCCGCGTGCATTCCCTGCCCTTTTTGCTCAAAGAGTTCAGAAAAAATCAGAATCTCAAAATAGCTTCCTTCTAAAGAAAGTTCGACAGTCTGTGCCATGACGCCATTTTTTTCCTTTACGGAACCCGAACGAAGAAAAAGCAGGCGGCAGCCGCTTGCCTCCCCCCATTGGGTCAGTGCCTGAAGGATTTGGGAAGTAGAACGCTCGGGAGGGACCTCTTTTTCCAGGGCTGCGAGCTTACCATAAAGACGATTTTCCCTTTCTTCGTCATAATGACGATAAAAAAACAAGACCTCCTGATTCTCTTTACGAAGCTGCTGCAGAAATCCGTAACGAGGATAAAAGAATGCGCCTCCAACAAAAAGAGCTATGAGAAGGGTCATGCCAAAAAGCAGGAAGGTTCCAATAAGGCCTTTGGACATGCTTTGTTTCACAAAAAAGCGAGACTCAGTCTGTTCCATCATGGGGTCTTCCTTTCTGCCAATGGATCAGAACCGTAAAATCAAGGGCCTTTCCTGTCTTATCCTGGCTATCTTTGCCTTCCATATCTCCCAACGTCACTTTTTGGACCGCAGGCAAACGGGAAAGATCCTCTGTCCAGATAAACAGGGGCTTCCGTTTTCCTGTCTTTCCCCGGATTTCAAGGATGGAGCCTTTGGGTGAGCAACGTTCCTCCACGCTTTCAAGAACGCATTCACTAGGAAGGCTTGTGCCCAATTCCGTCAAAAGGGTGTGCCAAGACAGCGTCCTTTTTTCCGCGTCCAAAAGAAGTTCCGTCAAGGTATGGACTCTTTGTTCCGTCCTACGATGCTGAAACAGCTGTTCGCGCCAAAGGGAAATCGCCTGTTTTTGCTCGAGAAGCTGCGTTTTTTCATGGGTAAGGTACAAATGGCACGAAAAAAGAAGTACAGCTAAAACGCCTGTCATAGCGGCGAGGGCCCTTGTCAGAGGCTCCATAAAACGACGGGGAAGCCACCTTCCTTTATCACAGCCAGCCTGCAGGTCAAGATAATAAGGAGGCCTTCCTTTCTGTGCACCCCCTAGAAGGGGTACGAGCCTCTGCCAGTCGTGTTTCCAGTGAGCCTGTTCAAAACGCTCTGCGGCCATGCCAAAACAGGAGATTGGAAAATTATGCACGGCTAGGGAGGTCATTTCCGTAAGGGCGGAAAGAAAGGCATCTTCGGCTTCGTTTTCTCCCCATACAAAAAGATCCGTGAAGGAAAGATCCATGGCTTCATCCAAATAAGCTGTAAGATGCTTGACTTGGGATTTCCAGCGCCGGGCCTCTTCTTCTGGGGAAAGGCCAGCGGCCTTTTCCTTTTCATAATAAGGGCCATACCTTTTGTCAGAAGGCAAGGTATCCCAGGTTTCACTTGCTATGGGAAGGCCTTTTTCATAAGCAGTCAGTGTGCCGCCTGTCCCTTCCCGAGAAAGGACAAGGGCCGTCCCGCGTTCCGTTTCATAGAGAAGCCGCCCCAGAGACAGGGCCATCGGTTCAATTTTTACCAAGCGGCAGGAAAGCATGGCTGCAAGGCATTCAAAGAATTCCAGTTCCACAAGGGGCGCCGCGGCGATGAGGGCGGATAGAGGCGCTCCCTTTTTTCCCTTGATTTCAAGGACGGGTCCAAAGGAACCTTCTTCATACGGGACGTACTGGAGGGCCTCCCATAATGCGGCATCCTTCCACTCCTTTTCCGGCAGTTCTGGAAGCTCCAGCTGGGAGAGAAAGCCATCCCCATGGGAAAGGACAACGGCAAGGGCCTTCAAGGGAATCCCCTTGTGCTGACAGGTTTCCCGGATGAGCTCCGCCATGGCACACGGATCATCCCAGCGTTTTTCCCCAGATAATGGAGGTGGCAAAGCAGCCGCTGCATATCGCTGGATTTCATAGATTCCCCTCCTTCCCTTTTCGAACGCCGCAAGACAAAGGGTTTCCTTTTGAAGGAGGAGGACCGTAATCTTTTGGGGATAGGAACGAAACAGATCAAGAAAACGAAGCAAAATGGCATGCATGGGAACGTCTCCTGGCAACAGAGTTTGGTGAAAATGGATTAGAACAAAAAGAACTGGAAATAAAGACGGGCCGCATCAGGCCGCACGAAAAGAAAAAAAGCAGCCATGCACAAAAAAGGGGCAAAGGGCAGGGGATCCTGCCACTTACGGCGGCCCAGGATCATCATCAGGCAAGAAAAAGCAATGCCTAAGAATGAGGCAAGGAAAAGGGTCAGGAGACTGCGCTCCCCATCAAGAAAAAGGCCAAGGGAAAAAGCGAGGGTGACATCACCAAAACCCATGCGGCCGCCGGATACGCCATAAATCATCCACAGGGGCAGCCCTAAAAACAAACTGCCCCCTACCATACGGAAGAAGGACGCACCGAAAAAAAGATAGAAAAGAGCCCCGCCAACCAAAAAGAGAAGGGAGGCATCATAGACAAATTTTTCCTTTCCATCCATAACCGAAATGAGAACAAGAAAGGAAAAGAGGTAAAAAGTAAGAAAAAGCAAGGGAGAAGGATCCGCTCCCCTTCCAAGGAGGGCAAAAGCTCCGCCCATTCCGACTTCCCACCATAAGAGATCCATTTTAAGCGGTGCTGCACAGTAACGGCAGCGGCCGCCGAGGCGAAGATAGCTCCACAAAGGAATCAAGTCTAAGACGCCGAGACGATGCCCGCAGGCATCACAGTGGGAAGCTGGAAAAAAGAGGCTTTCCCCACGCGGAAGCCGGTCCGCACAAAGTGCGAGGAAGCTCCCTGTGCAAAGTCCTGCAAGAATATAAAAAAGGGTCAGAAACATGATGTCCTTCCTTCCTCAAGACTGAATGCTGGTCCGCAGCTGAATGGCTTCTCCTAGATGGGATTCGTCTATTTTTTCGGCTTCATCCAGGTCTGCAATGGTCCGGGCTACCTTGATGATCCGGTCGTGGCTTCTCGCACTGAGCCCCAGCGCCGTAAAATAGGCTTCCAGCATCTTTTCAGCGCCCTCTGTAAGGGGACAAAAAGCCTTCACTTCCCTGCGGCCCATACTGGCATTGCAGAACTTATGGGTTCCTTGGAGCCGTTCCTGCTGCCATGCCCGGGCGGCAACCACACGCTTTCTGATGGCGGCTGAGCTTTCTGTTGGGCGGCTTCCCTTCATTTCCTTGTATTGCAGGCGGGGCACGTGGATCTGGATGTCAATGCGGTCCAAGAGGGGGCCGCTGATTTTTTTCTGGTAACGCTGGATATCCCCGGGACGGCAAGTACACTGATGGATGCCATCCTCTTCTCCCCAGAAGCCGCAAGGGCATGGATTCTGGGCTGCAACCAAAATGAAATCAGCAGGAAAAGTCAACGTTGCCTGAACGCGGCTGATGGTAACGATACGGTCTTCCAGGGGCTGCCGGAGAACTTCCAGGGAACTGCGGGTAAATTCCGGCAGTTCATCAAGAAAGAGCACTCCATGATGGCTCAAGGTCACTTCCCCTGGTTTGGGGATACTGCCGCCGCCTATAAGGGCGCTGTTTGAAACCGTATGATGAGGACTGCGAAAAGGCCGTTCCATGACGATGCCATGGCGATGACTGAGGAGACCGGCAATACTATAGATTTTTGTAACCTCAAGAGCTTCTTCCTCGGTCATAGGCGGCAGGATGGTCGGAAGACGCCGTGCCAGCATGGTCTTACCGGCGCCAGGCGCGCCCACCATAAGGATATTATGTCCGCCGGCGGCTGCAATTTCGAGGGCCCTTTTGGCTACGACCTGCCCTTGGACATCAGCAAAATCGACGGTTGTCGGAATTTCCTCTTCAGAAAACCGTATGCGTTTCCCTAACGGTAAAAGCGCCTCTTCCCCTTTGAGATGATGGACAATCTCACTTAAATTATGGGCCGTAAAGACATCGATGCCATCTACCAGTTCCCCTTCCTCCGCATTACCTGCAGGAATAAAGATACTTCCCCGTCCTTCGTCCCGTGCCCGTAAAATCATGGGCAGGATACCGCTCACTGGACGCAGGGACCCATCAAGGGCCAGTTCACCGACAAAGACAGGGGCATTATCTTTAGGCAGTTCCAATCTTGCCTGAGCAGCCAGGATGCCTATGGCAATGGGCAGATCGAGGCCGGAACCGTCTTTTTTTAGGTCGGCAGGGGCAAGGTTGACCGTAATATGCTGATTGGGAAACTTGCAGCTCGAATTCTTGATGGCGCTGCGGACACGCTCCCGGGACTCCTTGACGGCGGTATCCGCCAGTCCCACAATTTCAAAATTAAACTTTCCATTGGTCACATCAACCTCAACAACAATCATCTCGCCATTGATGCCGCAAGTCGTTTCTCCCCATGTCCGTGCGTACAATATAGTCACTCCTTCTTTGGGACCGGCTGCCTGAAAACATCCAGCGGATCCCGCCTTTGTTCCCGATTACAAATAGTTTTCCAAATGGTTGAGCTGAAAATGGCCAAAGAGCATCATGATTTCAATGACGTCATAACGGATCCGGTCGCCGGGGCGTTTATGGTCCTGCAGATAATCATAGGCCGTCTCCCTGATATGAGAGGCTTTTCCCTCCGTAACGGCATCGCGAGGTCTGCCATAAATGTCAGTTCGACGGCTCTTGACTTCAACAAAAACAAGCAGATGCCCCTTGCGTGCTACAAGATCAAGTTCCCCATGACTGGAACTGTAGTTTTGGGCCTCAATGATATACCCTTGATGCCGAAGATAGGCCGCGGCTGCCCGCTCACCCCAGCGGCCAAAACGAGTCCGTTCGTGCATGGTTCTATTTGAGCTTCAGGAGTTTATCTTCGCTGATGGCAGGCGGCAGGGCGAGACGGCTGGCAAGTCCCTTGATGGGTTCATAGGTCCTTCGGTGCCACGGCGTTACACCCAAGGCTGCAAGGGCATCCAAATGAGCCTTCGCCCCATAGCCTTTGTTCGAAGAAAAACCATATCCCGGATAGGTCTGATTGAGTTCCACCATGATGCGGTCACGGGTCACCTTGGCAATGATGGAAGCAGCCGCAATCGCTGCACTGCGGGCATCACCATGAACAAGGTCCTTAACGGGAATACCGGGCAGGGAAAGCGGCATGGCATCGGTTAGTGCTGCATCCGGGGCTGTTGAAAGATGGGTCAGACACATCTGCATGGATTGTTTTGCCGCTTGATAGATATTAAGCGCATCAATTTCCCGCGGCCCAAGGATGCGAACCGTCACGGCAAGTGCCTGATGCAAGATTTCATCATAAAGTGTCTCTCGGCGTTTTTGGGGGACCTGCTTGGAATCGTTGAGTCCCGGCAGGTCAATTTCATGGGGCAGGATAACAGCAGCTGTCACCAACGGGCCTGCCAACGGCCCTCGCCCCGCCTCATCGGTTCCAGCGACATGGATAAACCCTTGTTCCCAGAGGGCCCGTTCCGGTTTCAACAGGGCGGAAAGACGCTCCTTTTCCGCAGCCATGCGGGCACATCTTTTATCATAGGATGCAAGGAGGCGCTGGACCCCTTTTCGTTCATCCCTGCGCCAGGCAGCAAGGTCTTCCCCAGCAGGCATATGGGAAAGGGCAGCTTTTATTTCAGCAATGGATTGCATTTCATCATCATCCTTTTCTTTCTGGTTGAGCGGCTCAAGGACCTTATGGGCGTCATTATATCATGAATCCTTGTCTATGTGGGCCCCTTTGGTCAAATGGGCATCCAGGCGTGCTAAATGTCCTTTTTTAAGGGATGAACGGTCCTAATTGAGTATTTTGTCAAAAAAGAAAAAATGATGATAGTACCAAAAAGACTGCTGCACAAAAAAAGTGCAGCAGTCTATGCTTACGGTTCTTCCAGGGTCATGGGTCCCAATTTTCCAAATTTAAAATCACGGAGAAAAAGATCGACAACCTTTAAACGGTTCACTTCCCCACCGCTCTTTAAGGCACCCCGTGCCCGGCCGATTTTATCAAGAAGTGATTCGGCCGTATCCATTTCCTCCACGGCAATGCCATAGGAGGCCCCCAGTTCCTGAGGATAACGTTTTTTGAGGCGCAGCAGCAAAATAGAAGCAGCCATTTCCCGATCAAAGATGTCTTCCTTGATGGCACCTGTCACAGCAAGGTTAAAGCCGGTTTCCACCTTTTCAAACTTTGGCCAAAGTACGCCAGGCGTATCAAGAAGTTCTAGGTTCTTTCCAATTTCCACCCACTGTGTATTGCGGGTCACGCCTGGACGATTCTGGGCCGCCGCCTTGTTTTTTCCCAAGATGCGGTTGATGAGCGTCGATTTTCCCACGTTAGGGATTCCCACAATCATGATTCTGATGGGATGGTTGCGTACACCTTTTTTCAACCATTTATCGATCACCGGCTGTCCGGCTTCCCGCATTGCCGTCAGGAGAGCTTTGACCCCCCGTCCTTTTTGGCAGTCAACTTCCAGGGCCTTGAGGCCCGCTTCCTTGAAATAGTTGAGCCAGGCCTTAGTAGCAAGGGGATCGGCCATATCCGTTTTATTAAGGGCTACAATCTTGGTTTTACTGCCAATGAGTCCTTTAAGGAGTGGGTTGGCACTTGCCCGGGGAATACGGGCATCAAGGAGCTCAACGACGACATCAACCATCTTAAGCTCGCTTTCCATCTGCCGTTTGGCCTTTGTCATATGACCGGGAAACCACTGGATCGTAAAGGCATAGCCCTCCAAAAGTTCTGGCATGGATTCCCCTCCTTACGGCAGGGCCTTAAATTCCGAGAAAGGCCAAAAGACAACACTGGCTTTTCCTTTTACTAGAGACAGATCGACAAAGCCCACATCGGCATAACGACTGTCTTCGGAATTATTACGGTTATCGCCCATAACGAAAATAAAGCCCTTAGGGACCGTCACCTTTCCATAATTGGTATGAAAGGGCTCCTTGATATAGCTTTCATCAAGGGCTTCCCCATTGACGAAGGTCTTGCCATCCCGGATTTCAAGGGTATCTCCGCCAACAGCAATGACGCGCTTGATGAAATCACGCCGCGTATCACTGGGGTACTTGAAGACGACGATTTCCCCTCTCTGCGGTTCACGCAGGTAGTAAACCAGCTTATTGACAATCAGACGTTCTTCATTCTGCAGGGTAGGCCGCATGGACGGCCCGGAAACCATATAGGGCTCGACCAGAAAAGTTCGGATTCCCAAAGCCAGGACCACAGCGATAATAATGGAAAACAACCAGTCACTGGCGGTATCCTGCCAGGATTTCTTTTCTTTTTCTTCACTCATGGATCTCACCTGTTTCTAACATAATGCAGCAAAGCTTCTCAAGTATACAAAAAAAGGGGACTGCAGGACAGCCCCCTTTTCGTTTTCCAATTAGCGGCGCTCCTTGATGCGGGCAGCTTTACCCGTAAGTTTGCGCAGGTAGTACAGTTTGGCTCTCCGAACAATACCACGATGGGAAACAGTAATCTTTTCCAGACGCGGGGAATGTACGGGGAACGTTCTTTCTACACCAACACCGGATGCGATACGGCGAACGGTGAACATTTCACGGACACCTGAACCGTTGCGGGAGATGCAGACACCTTCAAATAACTGAACACGTTCACGGTTTCCTTCAACAACCTTGACGTATACTTTCAGGGTATCGCCGGGACGGAAGTCAGGAATGTCGGAACGCAGCTGTTCCTTTTCAATTGCTTCGATAACGTTCATTTACTAGTTCCTCCTCAGAATCCAAGACGTTCATGTCTAGCCACGTGCTAACAGCGGACCGCCCGTTAATGCATACGCTGTATTATACCATAAGGGATAACCCCATGCAAGAAGTTTTCCGCCCTGGTATGGGCTGCAGCTGCCCTATTTTTTGTGCCGCTCTCCAAGCATCTCAAGAAAGAGCCGGCCGTCTCCTTTTTGCCACGTCATCGTCGAAAAAAGTTCCGGACGATGCTGGAGCGTGGCTTCAAATTCTTTCTTACGGCGCCAAACGCCAATCTTTTCGTGGTCACCGGATAGGAGAATATCCGGTACTTTTTTCCCCTCATAAGAAATGGGCCGCGTGTACTGAGGATGCTCCAAAAGAGAACCGGAGAAAGAGTCCTCTTCGGCGCTCACCAGTTTTCCCAGGACGCCTGGCACGAAACGAGCGACCGCATCCATGACGGAAAGAGCAGGCAATTCACCGCCTGTCATGACAAAATCCCCAATGGACAGACGCAAATCAGCTTCCTCTAGGATCCGTTCATCGAAGCCTTCATAATGGCCGCAAAGAAAAATAAGATCCCGACCCGCTCGGGAAAGAGCGGTGACGCGCGCTTGACAAAGGGTCTCACCTACGGGCGTCAGCGCAGCCACAAGCGCATCCGGGGCCAGGCTCCTGGCCTTTTCAAGGGCCGCCAGATACGTGTCCACACGCAGCACCATGCCGGCACCCCCGCCGCAGGTTGTATCGTCAACGCTGCGATGGCGGTCTGTCGCATAATCGCGGGGATTTACGCAAAGAACCTCAATGAGGCCTTCTTTTTGGGCCCGTCCCAAGATACTCACGGAAGCCGCGCCTGCGATGAGTTCCGGGAACAAGGTTATAAAAACAAATTTCATCAAATCCACTCCGGCAGTTTGGCAATGACCTTATGCTCTGCCCAATCGATGGAAAGGATGTTCTCCTTGATGGCGGCAACGAGAATCTCCTCGCCCGTCGGGGAATCAATCACAAAAACATCGGTACTGCCCGGGGAAATGACATCCTGTACGGTGCCAAGAGCTTCCCCGTCAGGACTTTCGACAGCAAACCCCAAGATATCCCGCACATAAAACTGTCCTTCCGGCAAAGGGGGGAGTTCCTTGGGGGAAACGACAAGCTGACGGCCCCGCAAGGCTTCGGCTTGGTCCATATTGGTGATTTCCTTCACCATCATGAGATAGACATTCTTATGCTGCCGGACAGAAACAACCGTGAGATTCCGCCCATCATTAAGATGAACAACCTTCATCTTGGCATAGCGCTGCGGCTGATCGGTCAAGGGCATGATACGAAATTCGCCCCGCACACCATGCGGGGCGACGATTTTGCCAATCACAATTTGCTGTTCCATGGTCATCACGCCCGAAATGCAATGACTTTGCCGTCTTCAACGACAATTTCAGCGCCCATAAGGGCTTCCAGATCGGACCCTATGGTAATTTCCACAGAACGCTCCAATGTGCCGTGACCGATTTCGCTACCGATTTCGAGGTTTTCTGCCCGTTCCAGTTTATCCTTAAGTTCCTGGAGAGCATGGCCACGTTGGTTCTTTTCGTATTCAATCTGGTCCCGCATGCTGGCAACCAGCTGGGGAGCGGCGCCGGCATTGTTATCCAAGGCCTTTTTGGCACTGAATTGGAACCGTTCAAAATCAAGTTCAGCAGCCTGGACCTGGCGTTTCATATCGGCAATCAGTTGTGCCTTCAGATCTTCCGTCACCTTTGCCTTAATGGTTACAGGGACTTTTACGATCATTTTATCCATGGTTTGCCCACCTTTAATCAATATCGACGATCACTTTGACATTTTCACGGGTGGCCGCGGCCTTCATGACCATGCGGATGGCTTTCGCGATCCGGCCTTGCTTGCCGATGACCTTACCCATATCATCGGGTGCCACGTGGAGTTTAAGGACAACAGTAGAACCGCGTCTTTCTTCCTCCACCTGCACCTCGGAGGGATGATTGACGATAGCCTTAGCAATGACTTCAACTATCTCTTTCATAGGTCTCCTCCTTATTTCGCAGCCTTCTTGTCAGCCAGTTTGGTCATGAGGCCTTCCTTGCTGAACATGGAGCGAACCGTATCCGTCGGCTGTGCGCCTTTCATCATCCAGCTCAGAGCCTTTTCCTCATCAATCTTTACCACAGCAGGATCGACGTTGGAATCGTAGGTCCCAACCGTTTCAATGATACGGCCATCACGCGGAGCGCGTTCATCGGCAACAACGATACGATAGAAGGGTCTTTTCTTAGCACCCATACGTTTCAGACGAATTTTTACTGCCACAATTTTCACCTCCTTAAAGGAATTTGATTTATTGCATGAAAGGCAGTTTGAATCTGCCTTTCCGTGCATACTTGTTCATTCCCTGCATCGTCTTCATGAGCTTCTTGCTCTCTTCAAACTGCTTGAGCAGGCGATTGACATCCTGGACACGCTGGCCGCAGCCCGCGGCAATACGCTTACGGCGGGACCCATTGATGATGCGGGGGTTCTGCCGTTCCTTCGGTGTCATGGAAGTAATGATGGCCTCCAACCTGCGGACTTCCTTGCCATCAAGATCCACGCCTTCAAACTGCTTGCTGAATTTTCCCATGCCGGGAATCATGCTCAGGATGGATTCCAAAGAACCCAGCCGCTTGACCTGTTTCATTTGGTCAAGGAACATATCGAGGGTGAACTCGTTGTGTTTTTTCATTGACTCAGCCAGTCTCTTGGCCGAATCAACATCAATGGCCTCTTGGGCCTTTTCTATGAGGGAAAGGACATCGCCCATCCCGAGAATGCGGGAAGCCATGCGGTCCGGATAAAAGGGCTGGAGTGCATCCAACTTTTCACCCATACCGACGAACTTCACCGGACAATCGGCTACGGATTTGACACTGAGAACGGCACCGCCGCGAGCGTCACCATCAAGTTTCGTCACAATAAGGCCCGTAATCCCAAGGGCTTCATTGAAGGACTCTGCTACTGTCACGGCGTCCTGCCCTGTCATTGCATCGACGACAAGAAGGATTTCATCTGGGCGGACCGCGGCTTTGATGTTTTTCAGCTCATCCATAAGCTTTTTATCAATATGCAGCCGGCCGGCCGTATCGATGAGGACCGTATCACACAAAAGAGCGTTTGCCCTTTTAATGGCCTCTTGGGCAATCGTCACAGGGGATACCTCACTGCCCATGGAAAAGACCGGCATGTCCAATTCCTTCCCAATGACTTCGAGCTGGGTAATGGCAGCGGGACGATAAACGTCACCAGCAACCATGAGCGGCTTCTTTCCATTCTTACGGAGGTAATTGGCCAGTTTTCCAATGGAAGTGGTCTTACCCGCACCTTGAAGCCCGGCAAGCATGATCACCGTTGGTGGATTCGGAGAAAATTGAAGTTTGCTCTGTTCCCCGCCTAAAAGGGCAATCAGTTCCTCGTGGACGACTTTAACAATATATTGACCAGCGGTCAGGTTAGGATCAACTTGTTGACCTTGCACCCGTTCCTTGATCTTTGTGGTAAATTCCTTGACGACCTTGAAATTGACATCTGCTTCCAAAAGGGCTAGCCGCACTTCCCGCAAGGTTTCCTTAAGGTCCTGCTCCGTCACGGTCTTTTGACCGCGAATCTTTTGGATGGCTGCCGTCAATTTATCGGTCAGCATTTCAAAAGCCATGGTGTACCTGCTTTCTGTCTGGCCGTAGGACCCCTAGGTCCTTTACCGACTTATGTAGTATAGCGGATAAACAGTAAGGTGTCAAGTATTTTTCCTTGACACCTGATTATTATGCATCACCCATGACCTTACGGATGATGTCCTCAATCTTCTGAAGCCGTTCATCACCTAGTCCCTCTTCTGTGAGAGCGCCCAGGAGATGAAGGGCCCCCCGCAGTTCAAACTGTATGGATTCTTCTTTTTGGAGGACGCGGAGTTTTTTTTCATACTTTTCAAGGGACTCCTCCACCCGCTTTAGAAGGTCATAGACAGCTTGCCGGCTTGTCCCGCCGGCGTCTGCGATCTCGCCAAGGGACAGGTCATCATAAAAATATTGTTCCATAATTTTTTGCTGCCGCGCCGTAAGAAGACTCCCATATACATCATAAAGTCTTCCAATGCGGATTCTTTTGGCAAACAGCGTCTCATCCTGCATGAAGCTTTTTCCCTCCTAGGAAAAAGGAAGGTGGAGGAAAGGGCTTCCTCCACGAATCCTTCATTATGATATCGATGGATCATGCCCCGACCCATCAAAGAGATTCTTTTCAAGGGATGGAGCAGGTGCCACACGAGGCTTTTTGACAGACTTTTTCCTGCGTTTCCGTCTGCTTCTGCCAAAAAGTCCCAGATCCTTTTCCTGTTCCTGTTCCCGCCGTTTCTTTTCTTCCCTGTTGCGATCCCAATAGACATAATGGCGGGTATAACGCTTCAAGAGCGTACTGTCCGGATGGCCTTCCTTTTGGAGATTGCCCAGGCCATAAGCTTCGGCAATCATCTTGCCCAAGGTTGCATTGACGCTGTGGGCCGAGTAGGTCTTCACCACTTCCTTATATTCCTTCAAAAGGGCCGGATCGCGCTCGATGAACAGGAAGATTTCATCAGTCAGGCGCTTTGTAAAAGCGGTAATGGCCTTTCGCCCCAAACGTTCAATCTTTCTTTTTTCCCGCATAGGCTACTCCCCTTTGCGCAGAGCCTCATAGGCCATCTTCATGACCATTACCGTTGCTGTAATATCCTCGGCGCCGAGGATGGAGCTGATCATGGCGCAGCCTGCAGCCCCACACTTCATAACTTCCGGGAATTCCTTTTCACCGATGCCGCCGATTCCAACGATGGGAAGGGAAATGGCTGCAATGATTTCCCGAAAGGGACCGAGCCCTAGACAGGATGCATCCATTTTGGTCGCCGTTGGGTAAAGGGCCCCCACGCCAAGGTAATCGGCGCCGCCACGAAGGGCCGCCTGTGCCTCTTCGAGATTATGGGCAGAAATGCCGATAATGGCATCATCTCCTAATTCCTGCCGTCCCCGGGCAAGGGATTCATCGCTTTGTCCCAAATGGACCCCGGCAGCACCAATGGTCTTTGCGCAGGCAATGTCGTCATCGACAAGCAGCGGAACGTCATAACGGTCACACAGGGCCTTGATCTTGCGTCCAATGGCAATGCGTTCTTCCGTCGTAACGTCCTTTTCCCTCAGCTGAACCAAGGTGATACCCGCTCGGAGGGCTTCTTCGACAGCTTCATAGAAATCGCGGCCCTTTTGGTCCGTCACCTTTCGGTCCGTGACCAAATAGAGGCTGTAATCAATGGTTCGTTTCATTTTGCTGGCCCTCCTTTAAAAAGTTTATAAAGCATATGACCTTCGTGTTGACTGATGGCATCCATCAAATGGGCCCGGAATGTTCCGGGGCCGGGGGCATCCTTTGCCGCAAGTTCGGCTCCTGTATTCATGACCGTAAGGCCCCATAGGGCTGCATAAAGGGGGGATTCAAGATAGGCTCCCAGGGCTGCTGCGATAAGCGTTCCCGTCATACAGCCAGCCCCCGTGATCCGGCCCAAATACGCCGTTCCATTGTGGGCCAGATAGGTTACGGTTCCGTCGCTTACGGCATCAGTGGCACCCGTTACAGCCGCTGTACAGTGAAACTTGCAGGCCAAGGCTTCAGCAATCTGTTCCGGATGATCATCTGAAAGGGAATCCACGCCTTTTCCCCCTTCACCCTGCCAAGAAAGGAGTGCCTTTCCTTCGGCACTGTTGCCCTTGATAACCGTGATGGCCCCAGTCTGAAGCAGGGTACGGGCCGCTTCAAAACGGAAGGATGACGACATGACCCCAACAGGATCAAGCAGGATGGGCCGTCCACGGGCAGCAGTCCCGGCAAGGGCCTTTTTCATGGCACCATAGGTTCGTTTATTCATAGTCCCCAAATTAAGGACCAAAGCATCAGAAAGCTGTGAGATGGCGGGCATTTCCCCTTCCTCATCAGCCATCATGGGGGATGCCCCAATGGCAAGGGCCGCATCCGCACAGAATCCGGCCGTCACATAATTGGTTATGTGATGAACCAACGGATGATGGGACCTCACGGCATCACTGATGGCGCAGAAGGCCTTTTCAAGGGGCATCATTTTCCAATCCCTGCCTTTTCATAAAGGGAGACAAAGTGGTGAATGGGACCGTGCCCATGCCCGACAGGAAGGCCTTGTTCAATGCCGAGTGCCACATAGTCCTTGGCAAGTTGGGCCGCTTCTGGAAGGGTGTGACCCAAAGCCAATTCTGAAGCAAGGGCGGACGATAAACTGCAGCCCGTTCCATGCGTATTTGGATTATCGATATGACGGCCAAACAGCCATGTTCCGCGCCCATCTTTTTCCAAAAGATAGTCATCGGCAGTCTGGGCAAGGTGCCCGCCCTTAAGGAGCACAGCTGCACCGCAGGCATCCAAGATGGCATGGGCTGCCTTTTCCATATCGTCTTTTGAGCGGATTGTCATGCCTGACAGGACTTCTCCTTCCATCATATTCGGCGTGATGACCGAAGCAAGAGGCAGGAGTTTTTCCAATAGGGTCCGCCGGGCTGTCTCCTCAAGAAGATAGGCTCCGCTTGTGGCCACCATGACCGGATCGACAACAAGATAGCGGGGTGCATAGACTTTCATCTTTTCTGCAATGGTCTCGATGATGGGCGTAATGGAAACCATGCCCACCTTGACGGCATCGACACGAATATCAGAAAAGACTGCATCAATCTGGGCGGCGACAACATCGGCGTCTATATTTTGGATTTTTGTAACGCCCGTCGTATTTTGGGCTGTTACCGCAGTAATGACACTCATTCCAAAGGTGCCATGGGCAGCAAATGTTTTAAGATCAGCCTGGATTCCCGCGCCGCCGGAGGAATCAGAACCTGCAATGGTGAGCAGATGTTTCATGATGGGTCTTCCTTTCCTGTACAAAGAGCGCCCTGCCAATTTGACAGGACGCCAAGAACCGTAGGAGCAAGGCTCCTTACTTTACTTTGCGGACCATATCAACGATATGATCAACGGTGAATCCATATTCCTTATAGACGGTCTTACCCGGACCGGAGGCACCAAAGGTATCGATGCCAATGACGCGGTCCTCGCTGCCCGTATAGCGGGCCCAGCCCGTACGGACACCTGCTTCGACGGCAATAGCCGGTACATCTTTGGGAAGGACGCGGCGTCTATAGGCTGCGCTTTGGCTGTCGAAAAGATCCCAGCTGGGCATGGAAACGACTTGGACGCCGATATGACGTTTTGTCAATTTTTTCTGGGCTTCGAGGGCTAGGTGAACTTCACTGCCTGTAGCAATAATGACGGCCTTAAGGTCCTCTTCTTTCGGGCACGGGCTCAGGATATAAGCGCCTTTGGGTGCACCCTTGGCAATCACTTTGGCATAATCATGAAGAACGGGCATGCCCTGACGGGTGAGAAGCAGGCAGGTCGGACGGTCTTTTGTTTCACAAGCCGTCTTCCACGCAGCCGCTGTTTCAAGGGCATCAGCAGGACGAATGACGGAGACGTTGGGAATCAGCCGCAGGCTCATGGCCTGTTCAACAGGCTGATGGGTCGGCCCATCTTCACCTACAAAGATGCTGTCGTGCGTAAAGACAAAATGGCTGCCAATCCCCATCAGTGCGGCCATACGGATGGCAGGACGCATGAAATCGGCAAAGACAAGGAAGGTCGCGCCAAAAGGCAGGAGACCGCCATGGAGGCTCAGTCCATTGACGATACAGCCCATGGCATGTTCGCGGATACCAAAGTGGATATTGCGGCCTTCCGGTGTTCTTGCGGAGAAGAATCCCTTGCCCTTCATTTCAGTCTTGTTGGAAGGGCCAAGGTCAGCACTGCCGCCTACCAGACTTGGCAGCGCATCGGCAAGGCTTTGCAGGACCGTGCCGGAAGCAGCACGCGTAGCCACGCTTTCCGTACCAGCAAAGGCTGCCATGAGTTTCTTGAGATCAAGATCGACCTTGCCATTCATGCGGTCCACCAGTTCTGCTGCAAGATCGGGGTATTTTTTTGCATATTCATCAAGAAGGGCTTCCCATTCAGCTTCTTTACGTTCTGCGACCGGAATCTTTTCTTCGAAATGAGTCCGTACTTCATCAGGCACATAGAAGGACTTTTCCGGATCCCAACCCGCGGCTTTTTTAGTTGCAGCCACATTCTCAGCGCCCAGCGGTTCGCCGTGCGCACTGGCCATATCCTGACGCGGGCTGCCAAAACCAATATGGGTGGGAACAATGATGAGGGAAGGACGGTTCTTTTCCTTTTTGGCTTCCTTGATGGCTTTGGCCAGTTCCTCTACGTCTTCGGAGGTAGAAACTCGCAGCACCTGCCAGCCATAGGCAGCAAAACGCGCCCCTACGTCTTCTTTGAAGGCAATATCCGTATGGCCTTCAATGGTGATCTTGTTATCATCATAAAGGAAAATCAATTTGCCTAGGCCTAGCGTCCCTGCAAGAGAAGCCGCTTCAGAAGCAACGCCTTCCATCTGATCGCCGTCGCTTGTGATGCCATAGGTATAGTGGTCTACCACGGGGAACCCTTTTTTGTTGTAGCGGGCAGCAAGCATCTTTTCTGCCATGGCAAGACCTACGGCCATAGCAAATCCATGACCCAAAGGCCCTGTTGAAACATCGACACCGGGCGTAACCCCATATTCCGGATGGCCCGGGGTCAGGGACCCCCACTGACGGAATTGTTTCAAATCATCAAGGGAGACCTTGTATCCAGCCAAATGAAGCATGGCATACTGCAGGGCAGAACCATGGCCGGGCGAAAGAACAAAACGATCGCGGTCGAACCAAGACGGATCCTTGGGGTTCACTTTCATAAAACGATCCCAGATCGTATACATGAGCGGAGCCGTTCCAAGGGGAAGACCGGGATGGCCGGAATTGGCAGCCTGGACTTCATCAATGGACAAGAAACGTAAGGTATTGATGCTTTCTTGATCAATTTTTTTCATGAAAACAATATTCCTCCTACCATAACTCGGATATTGGGTCTTTCCTTACGATTATAGGATATTTGGCCTGGTTTCGCAACAAAGCTTCCAAAAAAGGGGCCGCTGCTTGAAGCAGCGGCCCTGACGAGCTTATTTTCGTTCTTTTTCCTTGACTTCTTCAATGATCTTTTCAGCCATTTTGGGCGGAACGTCCTCATAATGATCGAACTTCATCTCAAAGGTTCCCGTTCCTTGGGTCAAGGCACGGAGATCAACAGCATAATCAAGAATCTCCGCATAAGGCACTTGAGCCTTGATACAGCTTCTTCCATCCTCAGCAGTCTGCATGCCCATGATGCGGCCCCGTTTGCTGTTGAGGTCAGAAATAACGTCACCGGTAACCCGTTCATCACAGTAAACATCAAGATTATAATACGGTTCCATAAGAACAGGTTTTGCTTCCGCGCAGCCTTTCTGGAAGGCTTGGTTGGCCGCCACCTTAAAGGCCATTTCCGAAGAATCGACCGTATGGTAGGAGCCATCAAGAAGGGTAATCCGGATATCAACTACAGGATAGCCAGCAAGGACGCCGTGTTCAACAGCTTCGCGCATGCCTTTTTCTACGGCTGGGATATACTGGCGAGGTACGGCACCACCGAAGATTTTATCGACGAATTCAAAGCCTCCTCCAGGCGGCAGCGGTTCAAGCCGAACCACGACATGACCATACTGACCGTGACCGCCCGTTTGTTTTTTGTATTTACCCTCAACTTCTGCCGTGCCGCGGATGGTTTCCTTATATTCCACAATCGGTGCGCGAAGTTCTGCTTCCACACCAAATTTACGTGTCATCCGCTCCATGATGATTTCAAGATGCTGGTCCCCCATACCGCTAATCAGTGTTTCTTTTGTTACATTATTGCGTGTTACAATGAAGGTCGGATCCTCATCCATGAGTTTTGTGAGGGCACCGGCAATTTTCTCCTCATCGCCCTTCTTCTTCGGATAAATGGCCCGGCTGTACATAGGAAGAGGAAATTCAATGGGCTTAAAGAGGACGGGATTGTTCTTGTCACTTAAGGTATCACCCGTTGCCGTGAACTGGAGGCGGGAAATGACCCCAATATCACCGGCTGCAATCTGTTTCATCGGAATCTGCGTCTTCCCGCGCAGGGTAAAGACAGGACCAACTTTTTCCATTTCCTCACGGCTGGCATTATAGACTGTACTGTCCGCCGAAATGGCACCGGAAAAGACCCTGACAAAACTCAAACGGCCCACAAAAGGATCTGCCGTTGTCTTGAAGACGAGGGCAGCCATAGGTGCGTTCGAGTCGCGGACTTCCGTTTTGCCGGTTGCCGGATTTTCCACTTTATAATCATTGAGGACGGCGGGGAAGGTATAGTTTACGATGGCATTAAGACAGCGGCCAAGGCCAATGTTCTTATACGCACTGCCGCATAGCACAGGGAAGATAATGCCCTGCCGAATGCCTTTAACAAGGCAGTTCATGATGACATTGTCAGGAATTTCCTCACCTTCAAGGTATTTTTCCATGACCTCATCATCGGCTTCGACAGCCGCTTCCACCATCTTGCTGTGGGCATCGGCGACCCAGTCCTTCAGTTCATCCGGGACTTCGATTTCATCTGCCCCATTGCCGTTGCCGCGGTAGGCCTTCTGATTGAAGACATCGATGACACCGCAGAAATTTTCTTCCTTCCCCAAAGGCAGATGGAGCGGCAGGACCCGTTTCCCAATCTTGGTCCGGAGGTTATCCATGATCTGATCAAAATCAGCATTTTCACGGTCCATCTTATTGACGAAAATCAGTCGAGGCAATCCAGCTTCTTCTGCAAGATTCCAGCACTGTTCCGTTCCGATCTGGACCCCGCTCGTTGCACTGACCACAATAAGCACACTGTCAACGGCGCGGAAGGCGCCCTTTACTTCGGCAACGAAATCAGCAAATCCCGGTGTATCAAGGAAGTTGATCTTGACATCGTTCCATTCAACAGGTGCAAGGGTCGCACTGACAGAAACACCGCGCTTGATTTCCTCCGGTTCAAAGTCCGTTGTTGTCTGTCCATCCTCCACTTTGCACATACGGCTGATGGCACCGCTGCGATAAAGCAGGGCTTCCGTAAGGGAAGTCGTCCCTGCACCGCCGTGCCCTACAATAGCAACGTTCCTAATTTTATCACCTGTGTACTCTTTCACGTTATTGCCCCCTTTATATCGAATCTATTCGTAACAAATCTCATGATATCCTCTTTCGCTGATTTCTTGAAATTTTCCTTCTTTTCGCGTTCCACTTTCCTTGGCTGTAAAAAACGCCTCCTAATCTGTATAGTAAGTTACAGATTAAGAGGCGTTTCACTGCCGTAATGATCAGGATAAGAAAGGATTGGCAACAACTCGGTACAATCCTAGGAGGATTTCTTTTCCTTCTGTTTCCGGTGATACAGGAGTCCCCCATAAACGATGATGACAAGGGTCATCAAGACGGCAAGGCGGTCCATATGGGCCCGGAAATTAACAATATCATGCCCTACGACGACTTCAAGAGCCGTTGAAGGGAATTTACCAATCAGGTTGGCAATGATATAATCCCGCACGCTCATCCGGCTCACGGCTCCCAGCGCCGTCAGGATTCCTGACGGGAAATAAGGCAGCGTCCTGGCAAGGGCCATGGCTGTAAGCCCGCCCTTGCTGCTCATTTCATCAAGGCGCTTTAGGTTATTGCTCTTTGTAATGAGCTTTTCTGCTTCGTCACGCAAAAAAAAGCGAAGCACAAAAAAATTAAGTACCACACCGACGGTTTCGGCCAACCAGGATACGGTAATGCCAAGAGGCAGACCAAAGATGACGCCATTTGCCGTTGATAAAAAAATGGACGGTAAAAATCCGAGGGCATTGATGAGAACATCGAGGAAAAAACTGACCACAATGGCCCAAGGCCCAAAGCTTCTCAAATAGTCCGTTGTTTCCTTAAGATTACCGCCGCGGGCCAAATGATACAGATTTTCCGTAACGCCCGGTGCAAAAACATGAATGGCCAGCAGGCATCCTATAAGAAGCAGGAAAGCCACCAATTTAAAACTTCCACTTTTCCAATTGATTTCTCGATTCATGTCATCCATCCTTCAGTCAGGAATTAAAAATTTGTTCAAACCGTCCATCAAACTGGGCAGCAGCGACACCTTCCTCAATGAAACGGGCCCCTTGAGGATCGGCCATACTCCGTTTGGCGTATTCCCTCGCCTCCACAAGGGTATCCGTATCACGAAGGATATCAGCAATATAAAGGTCGGGCAGTCCATGCTGCCGGACGCCAAAAAGCTGGCCGGCCCCTCGCAGTTCCATATCCTTCTCGGCAAGCAGGAACCCATCGCTGCAGCTGCGCATGATCTGGAGACGTTCCAAAGTCTGGAGCTGATTCGAACCGGTAAGCAGCACACAGTATGATTGACTTGAGCCACGGCCGACACGGCCCCGGAGCTGGTGCATCTGGGCCAGGCCAAAACGGTCCGCTCCTTCAATGATCATCAGCGTTGCATTGGGCACATTGACCCCAACTTCAATGACCGTTGTAGCGATAAGGACCTTGGTCTTCCCACTCACAAAATCCGCCATGACCGCATCCTTTTCTTCTGCTTTGAGCCGTCCGTGAAGGAGGCCGCAGGGAATACCCTTCAAAAAAGTCTGGGTCAATTCCTCATAAAGGTCTGTTGCAGATTTTGCATCGACCATGTCCGATCCCTCAATAAGGGGAGCCACGATATAAGCCTGATGCCCTTCTTTTACTTGATGGATGAGGCCTGCATAGACCTCGGCCCGCTTTTCATCGGTATAGCACAGGGTCTTGATTGGTTTGCGTCCTGGTGGGAGCCCTTTCATAAGGGACACATCAAGGTCCCCATAAACAGTCAAGGCAAGGGTTCGTGGAATGGGTGTCGCTGTCATGACAAGGACATGGGGTGCATAGCTTGATTTCCCCGATAAGCGCGAGCGCTGCTCCACACCAAAACGATGCTGTTCATCCGTTATGGCAAGTGCCAAGGAATGAAAAACAACGGCATCCTGGATCAGGGCGTAGGTCCCAACGACTGCCTTGATGGTGCCATCAGCAAGTCCCTCCAAGACCTCCCGCCGAGCCGTCTGGCTCAGGCTCCCCGTAAGCAGGGCTGTGTGAATGCCCAAGGGTTCCAAGACCTTCTGCATTTCCTGGTAATGCTGCTCTGCAAGAATTTCCGTGGGTGCCATCAGACAGCCTTGATAGCCATTTTCAGCCGCTTTAGCAAGCGCCAGCATAGCGACTGCCGTCTTTCCTGAACCAACATCACCTTGTAGGAGACGGTTCATGGGTTCGGGACTTTCCATATCATCATTGATTTCCTGCCAAGCCTTTTTTTGGCTTTCCGTTAAGGTAAAACCTAAATGGTCCAAAACGGACTGCCACAAAGGCCCGCAATGGCCCATCTTGATACCTAGGCTCCTTTTCTTGATCTTGGCTCGGTGATGCAGGAGTCCGCACTGAATAAAGAAGAGTTCCTCAAAAATAAAGCGTCTTCTTGCTTCTTCCATCTTTTCCAAGGAAGGTGGGAAATGAATAGCTTCCAACGCTTCATATCGGGAAAGGAAGCCTTTTTTTCGCATGATCCAATCAGGCAGACATTCAGGGAGATGGTCCTTTGCAAGGAGCAGGGCTTGACGAACGGCAGAACGCACATTTTTTTGGGTAAGACTGCCGCTTAAGGCATAGGTCGGCAGGATACCCGGTGCTTCCGGAGGCTCATCCTTGACCTTGGAAATGACGGCCTGCGTGACAGCCTTGGCGGTTCGGCCCGGCCCGACTTTCCCGATGACAAGGACATCATCCCCATTTTCCAAATACCGAACGGCATAGACTTGGGCGCCGAAAAGAAAGATTTCAGCAAAAGCCGTCCCATCACTGACAACAACTGACGCATAGCGCATATTCCGGGCACTACGCCGTTTTATGATGCGGGCAATCTGTCCGCGAAAAAGCTGCATGGAACCATCAAGGGTAAGTTCCCGGATTGTCTTTACATGTGAATAATCAAGATAACAGCCCTGACGGGGAAAATGATTCAAGAGGTCTCCAATCGTCACAATTCCGAGGCCTTCAAACTCAACCGCCTTTTTAGGACCAATCCCTTTCAAGGAGGAAACAGGCTTTTTCCACCATGGCAGTGACTGGGTTTGGGCTTCTATTTTTTTCATTGATGGATCCCTCCTCTATGATTCCTCTTAATCATACCAGATTTTATGTCCTAATGGGGTCATTTCCTATGGACGGTTGATTGCAATAGCAAATAGGACACTAGACAAAAAGTTTATGAGGACGTTTTCAGCTTAGCAATCTGTTCCTCGAAGAGT
>ENA-UEYL01000133-UEYL01000133.1-human-gut-metagenome-genome-assembly--contig:-NODE-133-length-79651-cov-24.902116_pt1 | contig 79651 bp, 89 predicted proteins | sample MGYA00242941_ERZ507946 | MGnify/ENA primary metagenome ERZ507946 (study PRJEB26167, sample SAMN06115482) | human gut metagenome | host: Homo sapiens | place: China:Guizhou | collected 2015-03-11...
AAAAGGGCTGAATGGAATTGAAGCAGAGGCGAACAAGCTGGCGAAAGCCCCAAAAGGGATTGATGGAGTAACCGAGGAAGCTGGAAAAGGGCTCGAGGGAGCAGCCAAGGGAGCCGAGAGTGCAGCGGAAGATGCTGGGAAGGTTGTTGAGAGTGGTAGTTCATCAGGTAAAGTATGGGATTATTCTAAACAATTTGATGGTGAATTAGCTAACTTTAATGCTGGATATGAGATAAAAAACGTTATTAAAGAAGATTTGTATTTAGTTCAATTTCATTCTAATGCTGAAGTTGGTAGTGGAAGAAGTTTGAAATACTGGACTACTTTTGATGCAGCAAATAGAATTAGTACAGTAGATGACTACATGAATCAAATGGCGTTATTGAGTAACTGGGGAGCAAGAGATAATGTGTCTATTGCTAAAATACCAGCAGGAACAAAAATTAAATATGCAATTGGAACTGCAAAGGAACAAGTTGGAGCAATAGAATCAAGACCTGGTGGGGGACTACAGATATTATTTGAGAAATTTGATGATGGCTGGGTTTTAGATACAAGACCGTTACCATAGAAAGAAGGAAATATGAATAAATATGATATATTAGAAGGAAAGTTGACTGCTATAAATGCATATATTGATACTATGTGCTTAGAAAGTAATGCTACAATGGAATATTTGAAACAGTATAAGGAATATGTAAATGAATTAATTATTGCTATTCAAAATAGAACAATAAGAAATTCAAATGGTGCTGTGATGGGACTTATTAGGGGTGTTTCAGATTATGATGAGCTTTGTGCCGATGATACTTTTTGGCAGTTAGTAACAGATGCAGACAATTATTATTGTAATGAGTGTCAATCATTTTAATTATGTCTGCACATAAGGACAACCACCACAAAAATTTTGGGCCTTTAAATTAATCGGAATGGCTCTTACCGAAGCTGATAAAATCCATGGAGATTAGTTTAAAGAACTTAGGGCGAAATTTGCATCTGGGTGCACTTAAGGACATCCGAAATAAAAACGGAATATTACTTCTTCAAAGACTTAGAACATATTGTTTTCATAGCATTTAGTGTTGTGAAGACAATGTGTTTTCTTGTGACAATTTCAAATTCTTATTCAGAATGCGGATAATTCTTTACGAGCATATTAATCCATGGGAAGAATATCAGATGATTTATTGCTAAATCCGAAAACAAATACAAATGGTGCAAATAATCTGACTGAATGGAGAAATTTCGATGGAACAAGACATTCAGAGAAATTGAATCAGATTACTTTGGCAGATATGGAATTGATTCCCAATACAGCCTATGTTTATTTTGAATTTTCGGGGACGTCAAATGTAGGGGGAAATGAACTCAAGGTTATTAGAAATGTTCATGTTCCATTAAAATAGTAGAATGGCAGGTTAGTGCAGTTCCTCTATAATGAAAACAGGGAAGTCGTAGCAGAGAAGGACTACAGCGGCAACATCATCCGCTATATCCGTGGACTGGGACTGATCAGCTCCGACAGCGAGAATGCCAAGACGTATTACCATTATGTATGCGATGAGCAGGGCAGCGTGAGCCGTATCATCAGAGGCGAGGATAAGGAGAACGGAGCAGCCGCACAGGACAAAGTCTCGGACAGAGTACTCAATCATTATGAGTATGATGCGTTTGGTAATACCATAAGCTGAGAGGAAAGAGTAGCGAACCGTTTCCGATACCAGAGTGGTAGTAAGGCTGATACAAAACCATATACTAACAGTAGACCTTCATTTAGAAAAGGTGTTGTTGAAGAAGTATGGGAGAATGCTAAAGGTCCTGATGGATTGGTTAGAGATCCAAATACAGGTGAGGTTATTAATTGGACACCAGGAGAATCTAGAAAAGGGGTATGGGATATGGGACACCTTCCAGAAGCAAAATATTCAGAAATGCATGAAGCATATATGAATGGTGAATTGACAACAAAAGAATTTGTGGATTGGTATAATGACCCTGCCAACTATAGACCAGAATTGCCAAGTAATAATCGTAGTCATAAGTATGAATAAAGGAGAAAGCAATGGATATAAGTTTAGTAGCAAAAATGAAAAAGTATGATGAGTTTATTTCCTGCTATAATGAAGGTGACGAGAAAAAAGTATATAAAGGTAAATCATTATTATTTTATTCATTATCCAATAATGATACAGAAAGTCGTTATTTAATAACAGATTTTTTACTCAATAAAGGTGCTGAAGTTAATGTGATAAATGAGTGTGGCGAAAATCTGTTGCATATTCTACTGTCAAGAACAAAGCACAATATAAAACAGACAGCAGAGTTGTGCAAAAAATTAATTGATAAGGGAGTAAACATTAATCAATTAGATGAGAAGGAAAGAGTACCCTTACAGTATTTGATTAACTTAAAATATACAGATGAGGAACTTGAACCATTATATCAAATTTGGTTTGCACAGAACAGTATTTTGGTTAATCACAAGAATGCATGGGGAAAAACACCATTGGAAATTGCGGAGCAAATGCCGTATAGAGCAAGTTTGTTGGAGAGGATGAAAAAGTATGAGTGAAGTAGTAACTTTTATACCCGATGCTGGTGGAAGTATTGTTTCAAAAAATATATTGAGCCATAAGGGAAAGCTGAGATGGTGTGTTAGAGAAGAATCTGTGAATGATGTCGATAATGGCTGGAGATTTTTTTCAGATATTGACACAGAGGAGTATTTGAGTAAAGCGGATAATATGTGTATATGTGATTTTAATACAGTTGCTAATATTGAACCAGCAATTATTACAATATACAATTGCAAAGTTGGAACGGATATAGAATTAGTAGAAGAGAATGGAAAGAAATTCTTTTTAGATAGTAATACAGGAGAAGTATTCGAGTCATAGTATTTATTACGGTTATACTTTCGGATTCCCAACAACTTAAAAACTCCTGCACGTCTATTTATTAAACATCATAGCTGTTGCAAAGCAATTAAGAATCCATGATGTTAATTAATAGACACTAGCGAAATTTTGCCAAGTTGGATATACGAATGAACATTGTGAATTCAATATATTGTCATGCCAGAATGGGATTTTAACAATCCTAGTACAATGGAAGCATGGGATGCAGCCTCGGGGGCATATGCAGAACAAGTTTCGGGAGAGATTCGTGCGGTTATCGGGTCAGAATTAAGGACGGGTAATATTTGGGAGAATGTGGAATTACCACGTCTTATGAAAAATTCAAATGTGACGAAGATAACAACTATTGATCCTAAAACAGGTGTTGAAAAAATTATTTTCGAGAGGTAGGAAAACATGAAAATAACAGGTAGTATGAATTATGTAAAATTTGATTTGGAGAACGGATATGTTGTAAAAGCAGAAGGAGAAATGCTTGTAGGAAAAAAGTTTGTGGCATATAGAGATACAATGAAATTTTGGGAGCCACCACATGAGCATGAAGAACTTTTAGAAGAGCAAATTGAGAGTATAATACAGGAAGTTCAGAGAAACATGAATGAAAATACGGTTCAAATTGTTTTTGAATAATATGTATTATGTCTATACATGAGGATGCCCATCACCAAAAAATTTATCACGGTCTTTAAATTGATCGGAATGTCTCTCGCCAAAGGCGATTTATCTATGAAGATTAATTTAGAGATACTTCTAGAGCGAAAAATGTAAACAGCTACGAGAGGGAAAATGTGGTACGGCTTGAAAATTCAGTAGAGCTGCTTCTGGAAAATCTGCAGTCATGTCTTTCAAAAATAGGCCTTAGCCAGGGTGCGATTGAGAGCTATGAAACAGGCAGTTTTATCACAGGTAAAGATGCAGGTGCCCTGAACACGGGCATTAAAATATTTGGAGACCTGCATGAGAAGAATAAAGAAGCATACGATGAAATCTATGAGACAGAACAGAAGATAAAGGATGACCAAAAATGCCTTTGCATTTGCGGCATCCGCAATGATTCCAATCGGCCGGGCATCCACATCGGGAAATCTGACATTCAAAAGCACAGCAACAATAGTCGCAAAAGAAGGCAGCTCAATGGGAGCCGGTGCGCAGAAGCTAACCACAGATGTGACAGGAAATGATACAGCAGGAATGTCTGTTGATGAACATTCTAATACACTAAAGACGTTGGATGAGGTATTTGAAGGAAATAGGTTAGATTATGACAATACTGCATTTAAAATAAGAAGTGGAGTTGATGGAGTCTCAAAATCTGTAGGTAATGCTGATATAGTATATGGCAAAATAACATATATATTAGATGACGTAGATGGAGATATTTTGGGAATATATGATGCTAAAACAGGAGTACTAACCCAGCAATTTGTATATGATTCAGATTTAGGCTGGCTATTAAAATGAGTTGAGGAGATTTAAGAATGAGTGATAGGTATTGTGTGTATAACGGCAAAAAATACAAAATAAAAAAGAAAAATGATAAATACATAATTACATCAAGAGTAAGAAAGGAAGATTTTATTAATTATATTGATGTATTAGGAAATGAACATTCAGAGTTATTTATGAAAATTGTTAATGCAAATGAGGTAGATATAATATACAATGAAGATATATTAATAAAATATAAAGATAAGTACTTTCATTTATTTGCAGATAAAGTATCTAGAAATGCAGTGCTTGCTGATTCATATATGATATGGACCAATTCAGAGCAATTGGCACAGGAATATATTTTTGAAAAGAAAGAGCAATTCGTATTTATTAAGTATATAACAAGAAAAGAAATTGGAGCTGTAAAAATAGTGAAAACTCCAGTATTGGATTTTAAAGATATTGAGCAATCGGAAGAGATAATAGAGGGAGATGCTTTAGATAGTTGGCTTTCTGAATTAATTTAAATTTATGTATCCGCATAATTAGTCAGTGTATCAGCGGGATTCCAAGATCTAAAAAGGTTTTGAAATCCTATTGTGTCTTACCGGAAATCAGCCTAAAAGTTCATCCAAAAGTTAATAGAGTTAGGAATTGGCGAAGATGTTGCAGAAGACTTGCTCAAGGATTATTTGAATTGGAAAGAAAGACCGGAAATTATAGGAGAAAACAATATTTCAGATGGTGTTGAAATTGCGGGAAATAATGTAACATCTAAATATGGATATTATGGAAAGGCTGTGGCATGGGATGTTGGTGATGTTCATATGAAAGGTGGAGCAGGGCAGATGAATACAATTTATAGTTGGGGAACTTTGAAAGATACAGGAATAATTTCGGATTTAGGTACAGCAGTAATTAATTAGTGGAAAGGAAAATAATGAGTAATATATTAAATGAAGAGATTAAAAAAAATTTATATGGAATTGTTCAAGAAAATATAGACGATTATGAATATTTCCATTTTGGAGAATTTGTCGAAAAGCCAAATCAGTGTGGGTGCTTTGAACGGAATGGAAATTGGTACACATACGTAATAGACGAAAAGAATTTTTGCACATTTGGAGGACCATACAGTAGAAACGGAATAATATGTGCTTGTACAATGATATTACCAATTACAATGGTAAAAGAACAGTACAATTTTACTGAAGAGGAATTTAATATTTATTTGCATAATCATTTTCATTCATTAGAAGAAATAGATAAAAATGTAAATTCCAACAAGGCATGATAAAAAGTCAGAGAGACATTTCGAGTGAGGTAGATTTTTGGTATGCGTTTTTAGATAAATATTTACAAACACGCGGTTGGTTATAATTTTAATTATGTCTTCACATAAGAACACCTGCCACCTAAACAATTAATCACGTAATCACGGTCTTTAAATTAATCGGAATGGCTCTCACCGAAGGTGATGAAATACATGGAGATTAGTTAAAAGAACATATGGCGAAATTTGCATCTTGGTGAAGTATATATAACAATCCTGTCAGCCATCCACAGCGGGAAATCTGACATTCAAAAGCACAGCAACAATAGTCGCCAAAGAAGGCATCTCAATGGGAGCCGGAGCCGGTGCGCAGAAGATAACCACAGATGTGACAGGAAATGATACAGCAGGAATGGTTGCCGGTATGGTTGCAAGTGGAGTAACTGCAAAGGGGCTGAATGGAATTGAAGCAGAGGCGAACAAGCTGGCGAAAGCCCCAAAAGGGATTGATGGAGTAACCGAGGGAACCGGAAATGTAGCGGAAGATGTTGGGAAGGTTGTTGAGTGGTAAGGCTATAGGTACTGATGAATTAGTTGTAAGAGATACTAAATTTTTAGACGCAGATGAAAATATTGATTGGGAAAAGTGGGCACCAAATGGTGGGCGAGTACCAGGAACAATCAAGGAAAATCAAACTATTCCTGCAGGAACTATTATTGACAGATATGGAAGTCAATGGGGAAAATATACATCACCAGCAGGAGTACCATATGAACAAAGGGCACTTCCATATATTGAGAACCCAAATGCATATCATAAATATGAAGTATTAAAACCAATTGATAACGTTACAATATCTGAGATTGCACCTGCATTTGAACAAGTTGGGGGTGGAATACAGTATGAATTACCCAATAATATTAAAAAATTAAAAGAATTAGACTATATAAAGGAGATTAAATAAATGACTAGAGAGGTATTAGAAAAAAAATTAAAAATAGCTGGAATTCCAGATTATATTTATAATCTGACAGGACAAGGAAAAAATGATGAATGTTTATGCTTGGAAAAAATTCAGGATAAGTGGTCGGTTTATTATTTAGAAAGAGGTATTAAGACAACAAATGAAATTTTTGACTCTGAAAATGATGCGTGTCAATTTTTGTATGACCAATTAATGAATTAAAAAACATATTATTAGGGTTATACTCTGGAACTCCCAACAACCTATAGCCTCTGCATGTCTATTAATTATCCATCATAGCTGTTGCGAAGCAATTAAGAATCCATGATGTTAATTAATAGACACTAGCGAAATTTTGCCGAGCTGGGTATACGAACAAATATTGCAAAATGAATATGCTGATGTAACGCACTCCTAGCAACAGAATATTGCGAAAGCTTTGAAGCAAAAGCAAAAACCAATCCTCAGGGCACAAACAGCTCTGAGGGATTTTTTTCGCAAAAAATGAAAAAAGTAGAGAAATTTTTCCGGTGTGACTGCTGTGTGACCACCATAGTGTATAATGTAATGTAGAAAGAAATAACAAAGAAAACGATATTAAATCGGGAATAAAATGTGAGGTGAAGAGTGATTAATGAGAAAACTGAATTTTTACCACTGGGAAGTATCGTGGTTGTAAAGGGATATTAATTCCTGTTGACAATATTAAATTAAATAAATAGGGAAATTAATGTGTATGAATAATATTACAAAAAATAGATTGATTCAGGTTGGAAAGAACAACGAAAAATTAATACTGATTTGATCCGAAAGAAATATGATGAAATTGGTATACATACGTAATAGATGAAAGAAATTTTTGTATATTTACAGGACCATTTAATGGGAGCGCAATAATATATGCGTTTTCTATAGAAGCTGGAAATGGAAGATTATGGGAAAGCGAAAAATATAAGTTTTGATAAAAATACAGGAGAAATACAAGGGATGATGATTACAAAATAAAATTGATGAATAAGTAATGCCTGCTGATTAAGAAGATATCTGTAATTTCTAAATTTTATGTTTGCATCGCTTATACCATAATCAGAACAAATGCACAGTGGTATATTATTTTTTTAATATTTAGGGTGACAAAACAATATATTTATAATAAAATGATATTGTTAAATTATTAATAAAAAGCATACTAAAGAGAGGAGAAAGTTATGCAGGACATTAGTATCATTGGAATTATTGTTGCAGTTGTTGTTCTTGTTATCCTGTTGTTTATGGCAATCGGATACGTGAAGGCACCGCCTGATATGGCGTATATCATTTCAGGTGTGAAGAAAAAGTCAAAGGTAGTTATCGGAAAGGCGAGCATACGTATTCCGTTTTTTGAGCGTCTTGATAAGCTGAATCTCAGACTGATACCTATCGATGTAAAGACGAGCAATGCAGTACCGACAGCAGATTATATCAATATCAACGTCGATGCTACGGTAAACGTAAAGATCAGTAATAATCCTGAAAAGCTACGCCTTGCGGCTGAGAATTTCCTTAACAAAAACACAGAGTATATCGCTGGTGTTGCCAGAGAGGTTCTCGAGGGTAATGTACGTGAGATTGTTGGAAAAATGAAGCTTGAAGAGATGGTCTCAGACCGTCAGAAGTTTGCCAATCTGGTAAAAGAGAATGCAGAGCCTGATCTTGCGGCAATGGGACTTGATATCATCAGCTTTAATGTGCAGAATTTTGTGGATGGCAACGAGGTAATAGAGAATCTTGGTATCGACAATATCGTAAAGATTAAAAAGGCCGCCGCCATCGCAAGGGCAGAGAGTGAGAGAGACATCAAGGTAGCTCAGGCTTCGGCTGACAAAGAGTCAAATGATGCAGCGGTTGCAGCACAGACAGAGATTGCCAAGAAACAGAATGAGCTCGCTATCAAGAAATCAGAGCTTCAGATGGAGGCTGATACAAAGAAGGCTATGGCGGATGCGGCTTACGACATTCAGAAGGAGGAGCAGCGTAAGACCATTGAGGTTGCCACAGCAAACGCTGATATTGCAAAGCAGGAGCGAGAGATTGAGTTAAAGCAGAAAGAGGTTGCAGTAACAGAGCAGTCTCTTGAGGCAGAGGTCAAGAAAAAGGCTGAAGCCAATAAATACGCGGCACAGCAGCAAGCAGAGGCACAGCTCTACCAGCGTCAGAAGGAAGCTGAGGCAAGACAGTTCGAGGCACAGCGTCAGGCGGAGGCACAGAAAGCAGAGGCAGAAGCCATGAGATATGCCAAGGAGCAGGAAGCTGCCGGTATCCGTGCAGTCGGAGAGGCAGAAGCATCAGCTATCCAGGCAAAGGGTATTGCAGAGGCTGAGGCTATGGAGAAAAAGGCAGAGGCATATGCCAAGTACAATAAGGCAGCCGTTGCAGAGATGATGATTAAGGTGCTGCCTGATATCGCAGCCAAGGTTGCAGAGCCACTTGGACAAATCGACAAGATTACTATTATCGGTGGCGGTGATGGCGAAAATGGTGTAGGCAAGGTTGCCGGAAATGTACCGGTTGTAATGGCAAAGGTATTTGAGAGTATGAAAGAGGCAACAGGTATTGATTTATCTGAGATTATCAACGCTGATTCATATGACGCAAAGGTAAATCGCAACGTAAATGTAACCGGACTTGATGGAGTAAATCTCGTTGTAAATGCGGATACGGACAAAAACGGTGAAAAGCCTGAAAATTAAATAGTGTTTTATTAATCCGCTATACGATAGGAGAGTATAGCGGATTTTTTAATATTTTCTCAGAAAAAAAGACTCTTAAAAATGGACAGGTATTTGAAAATTAGTATATTATATGATATATTTTGTTGCATAAAAACAGGTTGCTTATATATGGTATATACATTGATGAAGAGGAAAATCTATGAACGATAAAAGAAAGATAATAGCAATATTTATAATTGTTGCGATAGTAGCTGCACTGGCTGCAGTTGCCACATTTTTTGTGATTAAGTCAGCAAAAAACGAGGCTAAAGGCTCGTCACAGATGACGGAAACAGCCACAGAGGATAGTTCAGACAAGGAAGACCCGCAGCATACGGGCGACAATGCCGGCTCAATGAGTGTTACAACTGATGAGGGAGCTTCTGCGGATGAGACACAGATACTGTCTGCAAGCACTGTTGCGGAAAATAGTAATCTGACTTTCGGAATTGATGTATCTAAATATCAGGGCACCATAAAATGGGACAAGGTTGCCGCAGGCGGAATTGATTTTGCGATGATACGTGTGGGCTACAGAACCCAGAAAACAGGTGAGATGTGTGTTGATACAAATGCCAGATACAACATGCAGGAGGCACAGAAAAATGGCATAAAGGTTGGAGTATATTTTTTCTCATCAGCAGTAAATGAAACAGAAGCCATTGAAGAGGCAGACTGGGTTGCAGACTACATCTCAAAATATCAGATTACATATCCGGTGGCATTTGACTGCGAGGGCTTCACAGACTCAGCAAGCAGACAGTATGGCATGTCATCAGAGGCCCGTACCAAAGTAGCTGAGGCATTTTTGCAGGAAATATATAAAAAAGGATACACGCCTATGTTTTACGCTGCCATGAATGAGTTGTCGGAAAACAGCCAGTGGGATACTAAAGCGCTTGAGAGCAGCTACAAAATATGGGTGTCACAATATCCGGATACAGCTTACCCGGAAACACCGAAGTCATCATATGAGGGCACACATGCCATGTGGCAGTATACCAATAAGGGAAAGGTGTCAGGAATTGATAAGCCGGTAGATTTGAATGTGGCATACTTTGGGTTTGATGAGACAGAGTCTGCAAAAAATGGTGATGCGGCTGACAATGCAACAGTTGACCCGGAAGCAAATATGAAGTTTTCGGATGTAAATGAGACCGTAACTGCCAAGGAGAGCGTCAATCTGAGGGATATTCCAAGTCAGGGCAATGACAGCACAATTAAGGTAACGCTGAATAACGGTGATACAGCAACAAGAACAGGCGTCAGTGACAGTGGATGGTCACGTGTCGAATATAATGGACAGACATATTATGCCATTTCAAACTACCTCACAACAGATATGAACTATGTAGTTCCCGGGCAGGACGGAAGTGGCAGCGGAGACGGACTGAAGACAAAATTCAAGGATTGTAATGATACTGTCACTGCAAAGATAGAGGTTAATCTGCGTGCACTTCCAAGTGTCACAAATCCGGATGCTACAGTCATCGCAACGATAAAAAATGGGGAAACAGTCACCAGAACCGGAATCAATGAGGAGTTTGGCTGGTCACGCGTGGAATATAATGGACAGACACTTTACTGTGTGACAAGCTATCTGAGCGTGCAGTGATATAATGAACGCAGTGTTTTGGAGAATAAAGTCAAAAAAATAAAATGTTATTATGCTAAAATCACACATAAAGTAGAAATAGTGAAAAAATGTCATGGATATAATGATAGAATTGTCTTAAAAAGTGCGTTAAAATACAAAATAACGAAATACGTAAGTAAAGGGGCATTTTATGGAATATTCAGCAATTTTTCATGACATGGATAAAAGATTCTGCTATGCGATAGATAAGGATTTGTTTGTGATACGCGTGCAGGTTAAAAAGGATGATATGAAGGAGGTAATCCTTCACTATGAGGACAAGTATATACCAATGGAGCGCAAGGATACGCGAATGACACTTCCTATGAAGAAGGTAGCCACCTCGCAGTTTCACGATTATTATGAAGCACAGCTTCAGATGCATCTGATATGTCTGAGATACTTTTTTGAATTTACGGACATGCAGGGTGAAAAGGTATATTACGGCAATTATGAGTTCGATAAGGAGTGCATCACAAACAGGGACAGAATGTTTGACTGCCCGCAGAATCTCAGAGAGGAAGAGATGTTTGAGGTGCCACAGTGGGCAGCCAACAAGGTAGTGTATCAGATTTTTCCGTCGCGCTTTGCCGCAACACAGCCGGTGGACAAAGAGCTGTGGTATAAGGCACCGATTACACCAATGGATGATTTGCATGGCAATCTCAGGGGAATCATAGAGCATCTGGATTATATTAAAGATCTGGGAATCGATGTGGTGTATCTGACACCAATCTTTAAATCAAATTCGTGCCATAAGTATGATACCATTGATTATTATCAGGTTGACCCATCATTTGGAACAACAGAGGATTTAAAGGAGCTCGTACAAAAATCTCACGAGCGTGGCATGAAGGTAGTGCTGGATGCGGTATACAACCACTCAGGAAGAGAATTTTTTGCATTTCAGGATATACTTGAAAAGGGCGAAAAGTCAAAATATCTCGACTGGTATTTTATCGACGAGCTGCCGCCTAGGGGTGAATGGGGAGAAATTCCAAACTTCAAATGCTTCGGCTATTACGGTGGAATGCCAAAGCTTAATCTGAAAAATCCTGAGGTTGAAAAATACATCACGGATGTTGCCTGCTACTGGATTAAGGAATGTGATATTGACGGATGGAGACTGGATGTAGGAGACGAAATCAGTCATTTCTTCTGGAAGAATTTCAGAAAGGCAATCAAGGCAGTAAAGAAGGATATGCTGATAATTGGTGAGATATGGCACTATGCAGGAGACTTCCTCGAGGGAGATGAGTGGGATACTGTCATGAATTATCCATTCTACCTGAATCTGATAGACCTGCTTGCAGACGAAAAGATTAATGTCAGCCAGTTTGTACAAAATCTGGGATATCTGAAGGGGCGCTTAAACAAAAAGTGCTATCCGCTGATGTGGAACCTGATTGACAGCCATGATACAGCAAGATTTTTACATCTGTGCCATGATAATAAGAAAAAGCAGCATCTCGCAGCAGCCTTTCAGCTGCTACTGCCGGGAATGCCTATGGTTTACTATGGTGATGAGTATGCAATGCCGGGAGCAAACGATCCGGACTGCAGACGAGGCATGTACTGGGATGAGGAATACCAAGACAAGGAGATGTATAATTGGTATAAGAAGCTCATGCAGATTAGAAAAACACATGCATGCATCGTAGAGGGCGAAATGATTGAGACAATCGTAAATGACGATGAGGATACGATTGTTATGATCAGAAAAAATGGCGAAGAGACAATCGCAATGCTTTTCAATTGCGGCAGCAGTGTAAAGGAATTTAGTGAGTATGCCGAGAAATATAATCTGCTTACAGATAGCGCATTTGACGGAAAAGTAGACGGGCTTGACGCTGCCGTAATTGTGCTTTAAAAATTATATAGGAAAAATAGGTAAATCGCAGTAAAATAATTTTATATGAGTTTTTATGGACAGGAAATTGCAGGCAGCTGCTTTTTCCTGTTTTTTTGCATAAAATCAATTCTGTTGAGGTAAAATTGAGATTGACATTGTATTGTATGAGTATAAAATACAAGGGATCAGGTGATGTACAATGAAAAGGCATAAAATATGTAAAATTATTTTGGCTATACTGGCATTTTTTTTATGTGTGGCTTTTTATGAGTTAATAGGAATCTGCATCACGTATAAAAAACAGCCGGCGGTGTCTGATGCTACTATAAAGGAAACACAAAATATTATGAGTGTGGTGGGGAGAGAGAATACGGAAAGAGCAGTAATCATTGAAAAAAATTCGCAGGCTCTTTTAGAAAGAGTTAGATTAATCCAAAATGCAAAGGATGAAATAATCCTTTCTACATTTGCATTTAAATCAGACGAAAGCGGAAAATTGATTTTAGGAGCACTGTATGATGCGGCAGACAGAGGCGTACATGTCCGCATATTGGTAGATGGAATGGAGAGCTGGATTGATATGGAGGGTAATCCATATTTTTATGGATTATCTTCGCATGAGAATGTTGAGATTAAGCTGTACAATAAAGCAAATCCGCTTAAGCCATGGAAGACAATGGGAAGAATGCATGATAAATATCTGATTGCAGATGGTAAAATATATATTCTTGGCGGAAGAAACACATATAATTATTTTTTGGGTGATTTTCCGGGGCATAAAAATTTTGACCGGGATGTGTTAGTTGTCTGCGATGAGCCACAGAAAGATAATTCGGTCAATCAGTTATTGGATTATTTTGAAACAATATGGAAACAGGAGGACTGTCGGTATTTTCATAACAGTAAAAAATTAGCTGACAGACAATCTGTAAAGAAAGCAGTTTTAGAGCTACAGAAAGGGTATCAGCAATATTTTGAAGTTAATAAGGAAAAAATTTGTGATACAGATTATGCGGATGAAACCTTTGAAACAGAAAAGATTACATTGTTATCAAATCCAATCCACACCGGGGCTAAGGAACCGGTGGTATGGTATCAGCTGGGAGAATTAATGAAAAATGCAAAGGAACGCGTAAAAATTCATACACCATATATTATTTGCAATGATATGATGTATAATACATGGGAGGAAATTGCACAGAAGGTTCCGGACTTTTCTATTATGACAAATTCTGTTGCAAATAACGGAAATCCATTTGGAGCTGCTGATTATGCCAAAAACAGAAACAGAATTTTAGAAACAGGAATTGATATCTGGGAATATGAAGGCGGTTATTCATATCATGGAAAAAGTATTCTGATTGACGATGATCTGTCAGTAATAGGTTCATTCAATATGGATATGAGAAGTACTTATCTGGATACAGAGCTGATGCTTGTAATACGCAGTAAAGAGATTAATAAACAGCTGGAGGATGGCATGATGGAGTATGAGAGCGTGTCCAGACAGGTATTAGACGACGGAACATATTATGATCCGTATCATGTAAAGCCGATTGAATTAACAGAAAAACATAAAAGAAAGGTGTTTCTGGTACAGCATCTGCTTGGATGGGCAAGGGATTTGTTTTGATTAAAGGAGAACATAAATCGTGTTTAAGATATTAATTGTAGAAGATGATAAGGAATTAAGTCTGTTATTCCAAAAGGTGCTTGAAAAGAGCGGATATCAGGTCAAAAGTGCGTCGGATGGAGCACAGGCACTGGAGGTATTGGACAGAGAGTATATTGATTTAATCATTTCCGATATAATGATGCCGGTTATGGATGGATATGAACTTGTGTCGGAGCTTCGTTCGGCGGGATATCAGATACCGGTGCTTATGATTACTGCAAAAAGCAGCTTCGATGATATGCGTCAGGGCTTCCTTTCGGGAAGTGACGACTATATGGTAAAACCCGTAAATGTCAATGAAATGGTTTTGAGGGTAGGGGCACTGCTTCGTCGTGCACAGATACTGAACGAACACAAAATTGTGATTGGCTCAACCGAGTTTGATTATGATGCAATGACAGTTGTGACCGGTGATGAAACGCTTGTCCTGCCCAAAAAGGAATTTCTGCTTTTATATAAGCTGGCAGCTTCACCGGGCAGGACATTTACGAAGCAGCAGCTAATGGATGAGGTATGGGGATATGAGACGGAGGCAGACCCACATACGATAGAGGTACATATAGGAAGAATCAGGGAGCGTTTTAAAGAAAATCCGGATTTCGAAATTGTAACAATGCGTGGTCTGGGATACAAGGTGGTGAAAAAATAATGGAACATAAAAAGAAAAAAGAATTGCGTATCCGCTCATGTCTGACCGGTGCAATCTGGCTGGCACTTGCATTTTCTATGCTGATATCAGCCTTGTTGTTTGCGTTTTTGAATCATTTTTTGGATTTGCCCGGGAAAATACCGGGCCTTGGCTGGCTTTTGATTTTTAATACATTGATAGCAGGACTTATTACATCATTTATCAATGCAAGGCTGCTGGAGCCGATTACCAGGCTCAGTAAAGCAATGAAAGCAGTTTCCCAGGGAGATTTTGAACAGCATCTGGAAACAAACAGCCGCATAGCCGAGATTGGAGAATCCTATCAGAGCTTTAATGTCATGACAAAAGAACTTCGTGCAACAGAGATGCTGCAAATGGATTTTGTATCCAATGTTTCCCATGAGTTCAAGACTCCAATCAATGCAATTGAAGGCTATACAATGCTGCTCCAGGGAGATGAGCTGTCACAGGAGCAGGAGGGGTATGTAGAAAAAATCCTGTTTAATACTCAAAGGCTTTCAGGTCTTGTTGGAAATATTTTATTGTTATCAAGGCTGGAAAATCAGAATATTCCAATGAAAAAAACCAAATATCGTCTGGATGAACAAATCCGTCAGGCATTTCTTGCATTGGAAGACAAATGGACTGAAAAAGGAATTGGCTTTCAGGTGGAGATGGAGGAGATCAGATATGTTGGAAATGAAGGGCTTTTTATGCATATCTGGATGAATCTTTTGGATAATGCAATCAAGTTTAGTCCACAAAATGGGACAATCACCATGTTTCTAAGGCATGAAAATGATTCTGTGCAGTTTATTCTGGAAGACGAGGGGCCGGGAATCGCGGATGATGCAAAAGCCAGAATATTTGATAAGTTTTATCAGGTGGATGGTTCCCATAAAGCCGAGGGAAACGGCCTTGGCCTGGCACTTGTGAAAAGAATTGTAGACATCGCCGGTGGAACAATTAAAGCTGAAAACCGGGAATACGGAGGATGCAGATTTGTAGTAGAACTGCCAATAAAGAATTATAATGAGTAGCTATTTAGAACATGATAGTTACAATAATAAAATAATAAGATAAAAGATAGGAGAATTCATATGACATTTTATCAGGAACTGCAGTTAAATCAGGCCGGCTCCAAAGGCCTGCTGAAAAATAGTAAAACAATGAAAGAAAAACTATACCATGCGTTTGTATACATGGTGAAGATAGCTGTCACAATGGTTTTTTGCTTTGCCTTTGTCACTGCTTCAAGCATCATATTGGGAAAGGATAACAGCATTGTGGGAGTAGTGGTTTTATTATGCGTTATGGTATTTCGCAACGCTGATCTGGGAATCCATACCCGACATTCTACATGGCTTTTGGCATTGTTCTTTGTAATTATGACAGTATGCCCGCATCTGGCAAATCAGCTTTCACCGCTTCCGGCGCTGCTTATAAACATTGCAGCTCTTGCAGTGCTGATTCTGTTCGGATGCCATAATCCATTTATGTTTAATCAATCCACACTGGTTCTTGGCTATTTATTGTTATATGGATATGATGTGTCAGGAAAAAGCTATATGCTTCGAATAGCAGGGATGGCCGCAGGAGCTGCCATCACATGCCTGGTATTTTACAGAAATCATAAAAACAGAGACTATAAAAGAAATATGAAAGCTGTAATTGAGGAGTTTGACCTTTCTTCATCACGTACAAAATGGCAGTTGTGCCAGATACTATGCGTACCGTTAGTTCTATGTATTGCACAGCTTTGCAATATGCCGCGTGCAATGTGGGCAGGTATTGCAGCCATGTCCGCCATACTGCCGTTTATGGAGGATATGCAGTACAGAGTCAGAAAAAGGATTGTCGGTAATATTGCCGGGGTTATATGCTTTACGGCATTATACTTCCTGCTTCCGCCATCAATCTATGCGTACATAGGAATTATAGGCGGAATCGGCGTGGGATTATCGGCACAATACGGCTGGCAGGCTGTTTTTAATACATTTGGAGCTCTGGCTATAGCTGCAGAGAGCTACGGATTAAAGGGAGCAGTCGGCCTCAGGGTTATTCAGAATGTGTTTGGAGTCGTTTTTGCGTTGGTATTTTGTGCTGTATTTTATAGAATTATGTCAGTGAAAGAGGAAGCGATTAATTAGGATAATGAAACTTGGGTTGAAAAAGGACGTAATTATGGTATAATTAGACCATAAATAAGGGGGTGTATATTATGCCGCAAATAATTCCAATTAAAGACTTGAAGAATACATCGGAGATATCTGATATGTGTCATAAGACAGAGGAGCCAATTTATGTTACTAAAAATGGCTATGGCGATATGGTAATTATGAGCATGGAGATTTATGAGTCAACAATGAGACAGATTGCCATGTACAGAGATATAGAGATATCTGAAAAGCAGATAGAGGCAGGACAGATAAAGGATGCCAGAACAGCACTTAGAGAAACGAGGGCAAAGTATGGCTTATAAATTAAATGTTACAGAGCATGCGGATGAACTACTTGATAATCTTATGTATTATTTGATTTATAGATTAAAGAATAAACAGGCAGCGAAGCATTTGTTAGATGGTATTGATGTAATCTATGATAGATTGGAGGTCAATCCCTTTCAATTTGCAGATTGTAGAGATGCATATCTTGCCAAGAAAGGCTATAGAGAAGCAGTTGTACCACAGATGAATTATATTATAATTTTCGATGTGAGAGATGATGTTGTAAATGTAGTTGGTATTTTTCATCAGTTAGAGAATTATCAAAATAAATTGTAATATGCTTGAGGTAAATCAGAGTCAGTAGAAATACTGGCTCTATTTTTTTACCTTTTGTTAAAATCAGGAAACAGATAATTTACTGCATGCTATCGAGAAGCTCTGAGAAGCCCTCGGACGGCATAGGCTTATAATAGTAAAAGCCCTGCATCTCATTACAGCCTGCCACAGTCAGGAAATCAGCCACTTCCTTTGTTTCTACACCCTCACACACGATACTGTGATGTGTGCGTTTGAGCATGTGAAAAATCTCTTCAATAACAATCTTTCCGTTGGTAGAAAGTGGTCCATCAAGGAAACGTTTGTCCATCTTTATTTCATCAAACTGAATATCCTTCATGGTATTGAGAGAGGAATAGCCTGAGCCGAAATCGTCCATGGAAATAAGTGCTCCGGCATTGTGGAAGTGTTCAATCATACAGTTGACAGCATCGTAATTGTGTATGTATGCTTCCTCTGTGATTTCAAATATTAAAAGACTTGGGTCGGGATGGTATTTTTCAAAAATCTCATGGACCTTCTGCTCAAATCCGGTTATGTTGTTGAAATGTGTCGGCGTCACATTCAGGGAAATTGGAACAACAGGAAGTCCACTGTCTCTACGCTCCTTCAGCCAGGCAAAGGCTTTTTCGTATACATAGTAATCTATGGTAGTAATATCTCCGGTTTCCTCAAGCACCGGAAGAAATTTATCAGGAGTCTAGACCACTCCGGGAGCCTTATTCCAGCGGACCAAAACCTCGGCACTTTCAATTTTTTTACTTTTACAGCCAATTTTTGGCTGCATATAAATACATATTTCGTCGTTGTCAATTGCACTCTGAAATGAGTTGATAACATCTGCACGGTGCTGTTCCATCTCAGTACAGTATCAAGTATATTACTTCCGGTTTCATATCCACAATACTCATTTATGAGGCGGAAGTCCTGGATATCAGCGGTGACAAATGCGTAGGAGCGTTGATCCTTGTGATTGCTCAGTATAGTATGCAGCTTTTCAATCAGGTATTCAGACGAAACACTATGAAAATGCCTTGAGCTGCTATAGCTTATCGATGGAGCTGCAGAGCTCATATGTTCTTTTTTGTAGCGCTTGTCCTCATACATTTTTTCGTCAGCTATTTTCATCAAATCCGGAATCAGATAGTAGTGATTGCGGTAGCTCATGTCCGTAGGTATCATTTATTTTTTTAAGATTGTTTAAATCAAACATCATGATACCCAGATTAAAGGTATCTTCTTTTTCCTGTAAATCGTACAGTTTTTCTCGAGTGCCTTTTTGTTGTGCACACCCATCACATCGGATGAAGCAAAACGGACTACATCGCGTGTATAGTCCAGCATGACAAATGAAAGAGCGCATCCGATAAGTGAAAGAAGTATCAGGGCACCTGTAAAAATCATAATGATGCCGTTAGAGTAATGTACACCTGTCTGTATATGGAGTATCAGGGTACACAAAAAAAGCAGAAAATAGCTATCTGCGTTCCGCAAATTAATAATATTTTTTTATTTCTATCCATTATTGAATCATCATCCTTTACTTAATATATGCATAAAACCTCAGCTATATGGTAAACTATGGCTATATATGAATTGCTAAGCCACGAGAATGACCTTCTGAGCCAGATGTTTTTCTATGCCAATCCGGGTGTCCTTTACACTGACTATATAATATCCGTGAAATTCGGATATAAGTCTGAGCTCCTGCCCGGGTATAAGTCCTAAATTTTCCAGATGATGTCTCTCTTTTTCCTGACCTCCTATGCGGTGAATTGTGTATAGTTTTCCTAATTCAGCTAAATTCAGTGGCATTGTTAAACCTCTCTTTCTGCCATATCCCCTCGACGAACTAAAGTTAGCTTTATCTAACAGAGAATAACATAATTTGGAGTGGTTGTAAAGAATTGATTTGTAAACTCATATGAGGTTTGAAATTTTTCTGGAAATTGAAATGATAGCAGTGCTTTATCTGTAATGGATACATAAAGATTTAATAATAATCCCGAATGTTTTTTTAGATAAATAAGCCATTCGGGATTAATTTGTTCTTTTTTAAATTATTTTTGTGTGTTAAGATATGAAAAAGAAAAAATTTGGTAAACGATGATAGATTTTGGGAGAAGAATATTATGGGTGAAAATATTAGTGTAACAAAAATAAAATGTATGAGGCAAAGCGTGTGATGAAAAAGCTCCAAAATCAGAGTTGAAGGAAAAGGTAAAACAAATATGAGTCAGATAATATTGGCGTCGGCATCACCGCGCCGAAAGGAATTATTAGAGCAGATTGGGGCAGAGTTTGTTGTCTGTCCTGCAAAGGGAGAAGAGATAATCACAGAGGAGGAGCCATCTGCGGTTGTCATGGAGCTATCCCGTCAAAAGGCAGAGGAGGTAGCGTCAGGTGTGCTTACCTACAATGAACAGCATGCAGAGCTTGTGACACCGCAGGATATTCTTGTAATCGGAGCGGATACGGTAGTGGCTTATGAGAATCAGATTCTTGGAAAGCCGAAGGACGAAGAAGATGCCAGGCGTATGCTTTCGATGCTTTCGGGAAAAACGCACAGTGTCTATACAGGGGTAACGTTTGTTTTTATTGACAAAGCCGGAAGAACAGGAGAACACTGCTTTTATGAGAAGACGGATGTCAACATGTATACATTGACGGAAGAGGAAATTGACCGCTATATTTCAAGCGGGGATCCGATGGATAAAGCAGGAAGCTACGGGATACAGGGACGCTTTGCCATCCACATTAAGGGAATACATGGTGATTACAATAATGTGGTAGGGCTTCCGGTAGCGCGCCTGTATCAGGAGCTTAGAAAGCTTGGAGTTGATGTTTAGCGAAGTCTTTTTTTAATAGCCGGTCCTATAAGCATGGCAATTATCATTTTTATCAGATCGCCCGGGATAAATGGGAATACACATATTGAGAGTGCACCGCTGACTGTGCTTTTTGCCTCAAAGCAGAACCATGCTGTACCGAGCACATAGCATATGATAGTTCCGACAATCATACCAATGAGCTGGAGCCAAGGCTGGTGGAAATGATCGATTACAAGTCCTGCAATGATTGCCATGGCGATAAAACCGATGATATATCCGCCTGTAGGGCCGGCAAGCTTAGCTGGGCCACCGGTGAAGCCTGAAAATACAGGGATTCCGACAAGTCCGATAAGCAGGTAAATCAGGTAGCTTATAGTTCCGCGTTTCCATCCGAGCAGATATAATGAAATATATATGGCCAGGTTTGTCAGTGAAATCGGTACTGGTCCAATCGGGATGGATAATGGTGCAAGAATACATGTGACAGCTGTCATGAGAGCTGTTACCGTTATGGCATAGGTCTTCCCATGCTTGTAGTCTATAGTTTCTGTCTGGTTCATGATAAAATCTCCTTTTTGTAAATTTCATGGTAATTTTTATACGGTTAACACATTAACATGAAAAGATGTCGATTGTCAACCGTAACTGCAATAAAGGTTTACAATTATCGGGGGAGTAAATGAAAAAATATACTAACATCAGTATATACGTACGCTATTCGGAAAACATGGATACTTGGAAAATGTCTGAAAAATCATTAAAAACAATCGACATTACAGCAAATAAACGCTATAATAGATACATTAGGATAAATGTACTGGGACTTGTATTATCCACAGCCATCATGCGGTACGGCTGTCGCGGATAGCGTCAGGCCCGGGAAGGGGAAGCATATGCAGGATAAAAAGCAAAAAAAGGCAAAAATACAGGTTATATTTCTAATTCTTATTTCCACGCTGGTTCTTTTGGCGGATTTTTATGCGATAATTAATTATCCAAAGGAATACATGCTCATTGCAGCAATCACAGTTATCTTTATGATTTGCCTGTGGGGAGTGATAAGCGGATTTTTCTCACTGAGTGCTCTAAAGGAGGACAGGAGGGAGGAACAGTATGACAGTATTTTTAAGTCGGAAAAGGCATCTTACCTCATGCTTAGGAAGTACTTTGATGAGATAGAGGAAAAGATTGAGATACTGCAGAAGGAGTCAAAGATTCCGACTGAGGATATCATCAATGCACAGAAGGGAATTGCAAAGGTTGTCATCAACAGGAATAAGGAAAATGCTGATGCGATTATGAACTCCAATGAACAGCTTATGGAGACGTTTGAACATCTTGAGAATAAGCTCAAGGAGAGCAATGATTTCATTATTGAGAACCAGAAAAATGTGATTTATGATAACCTCAAGGACATTATGGAAAAGCAGCAGGTTCTGTCTGACAGCATAAAGGATATGGAAATCCGTCTGAGTCAGGCAATCACAGCAAATCCTATTCAGTTTACAGCAAATGTTGAGATGCCTAAGCAAACGACCGATGCACCACAATCAGCACCGGCCATGGAGGCGATACCTGAACCTGTCGTAGAGGAAGCCGCGATAGCTGAGCCAGAGCCTGTTGCGGTAATCGAGCCGGAGCCGGTCATAGAGGCACCTGAACCGGAGCCGGTAGTTGAGCCAAGCCCTGTTGCAGAAGAAGCTGTTGCAGATACGACAAACAGCGATCCGAACCGCCAGCTGAGTGCAGATGAAATAGCAGCACTTTTTGCAAGTGCAAACGCAAGTGCGACAGAACCTGAATCAGAGCCGGCAGAGAAAGTGATTACGGAACCGGTCACAGAGGCACCTCAGGCACCTGAACCGGAGCCGGTAGTAGAGCCAAGCCCTGCTGCAGCCGAAGCTGTTGCAGCTACGACAAACAGTGATCCAAACCGTCAGCTGAGTGCAGATGAAATAGCAGCACTTTTTGCAGGAGCAAACGCAGGCGTAGGAGAATCAAAATCAGAGCCGGCAGAAAAAGCAGTTACAGAACCGGCCGAGACCCGGGCAAGTGAAGAGGCCAAGCCTCCGGTTGTAGATTTGAATAACACAAATCGTAATCTGACACCGGATGAGATAGCCGCTTTATTTAGCAGCATGTAGAAATAATATTTTGTAATTATCTCACAAATATGTTAAAGTGTGCATGTTATAAAAATATGCACACTTTATTTTTTTGAAAGGAAATATAAAAAATATATGGAAACAATCAGATTTGACGAATTAGAACTAAACCCTAAGATTTTGCGAGGCATCAAGGATATGGGCTTTGAGGAGGCAACTCCGATCCAGGCTCAGGGAATCCCGGCAGTGCTTTCAGGCAGGGATGTAATCGGACAGGCGCAGACCGGAACAGGAAAGACAGCAGCCTTTGGTATTCCGGTGCTTGAGAGCGTTGATGCATCAAGTCACAAGACACAGGTTATCATCCTCTCTCCTACAAGGGAGCTTGCCATCCAGGTGGCAGATGAAATCAGGAAGCTTGCAAAATATATGCATGGTGTGAAGGTACTTCCGGTATACGGAGGACAGGATATCAGCCGCCAGATTAAGGCACTTAAGGGCGGTGTGCAGATTATTATCGGAACCCCGGGGCGTCTTATGGATCATCTCAGGAGAAAGACAATCAGGCCTGACCATGTAAAGACAATAGTGCTCGACGAGGCAGACGAGATGCTCAACATGGGCTTTAGGGAGGACATCGAGACAGTGCTCGAATACCTGCCACAGGAGCATCAGACAGTACTCTTCTCGGCAACAATGCCAAAGCCTATTTTGGAAATTACAAGAAAATATCAGCATGATGCCATCAACATCAAGATTGTGAAAAAAGAGCTGACAGTCTCAAATATCGACCAGTATTACTATGATGTGAAGCGCAAGGACAAGATAGATGTACTCACAAGACTGTTGGATTACTATAATCCAAAGCTCTCACTTGTATTCTGCAACACCAAGAAGATGGTCGACGAGCTGGCATATGAGCTTTGCGGACGCGGCTACAGTGCAGAAGGACTTCATGGCGATATGAAGCAGGTGCAGAGAGATCGTGTCATGAAAAACTTCAGAAACGGAAAGACAGATATTCTTATTGCCACGGATGTCGCAGCGCGCGGAATTGATGTGGATGATGTGGAGGCTGTTTTCAATTATGATCTGCCTCAGGATGACGAGTATTATGTACATAGAATCGGCCGTACAGGTAGAGCAGGCCGCTGTGGAAAAGCATTCAGCTTTGTAAAGGGGAAGGAGGTCTACAAGCTCAAGGACATCCAGCGCTATTGCAAGACAAAAATCTATGCACAGCCAATCCCTTCATCTGATGATGTTGCCAAAATCAGGGCAGAAAAGATCATGGACCAGATTTCCACCATTATAGATGAGGAAAATCTCACAAGTTTCATTGATATTATAGAGAATCAGATAAATGAGTCAGATTACACTGCAATGGATATAGCAGCGGCATTTTTATACCAGGCTATGGGCGCATCTGAAATATCCACAACGGAATCAAAGGACAATTATGATTTCCACAATACAGGAGCTGAGGATGGCATGGTCCGCCTGTTTATCAACGTCGGAAAGAAGGACAAGATAAAGCCGGGCGATATTTTAGGTGCCATTGCAGGCGAGTCAGGCATGCCTGGCAGGCTTGTCGGTGCAATCGACATGTACGACAAGTATACATTTGTTGAGGTGCCGGCTGAGTATGGCAAGGAAGTGCTCAATGCCATGAAGAATGCAAAGATAAAGGGCCGCTCTGTGAACATGGAGCCTGCAAATTCACGATAGCAAAGTCAGGCTTTTCTGATGACGCATCAGCTTTTCTTATTCTCAGTGGTTCTGAATAGTTACGATGGTTGTATAAAAAATACCGGGACACAAAATGTGTTGCCCGGTATTTTGATTACTTGTCGTCATCGATTCCCCAATGCTCTTTCATGTAATCTTTTCCCATTCCTCCGCCGATATCATTTTGATTTCTGCGAAGATAATTTACAAATATTCCACCAACAACCGCAAAAATGATAAGTGCTGCAAGTACTACCATATGGTCTCCCTTCTGAAACATGTGTCAAAATTACGCGTCAGCTAGCATCAGCACATGCTTCACAATTGATTTGATTATATTAACCGCAGTCTCCATACCCTCCACTGATATGTGCTCAAACGGGCCGTGGAAGCCGTAGCCGCCGGTACCGAGGTTTGGACAAGGAAGTCCCATGAATGATAAACGTGCACCGTCTGTACCGCCGCGAACCGGGCGTGATAGCGGCTTAAGGCCGTTTTCCTCTATAGCAGCCTTAGCCAGGTCGATAATGTACATGTTGTTCATTATGATTGAAAGCATATTCTCGTAGGAGTGGGTGATAGTCAAAGAAACAGTGCCCTCACCATATTTTTTGTTCATCTCTATCTCAAGAGAGCGGAGAGTATCAAGTCTTTTAGCAAAAAGAGCCTTGTCATGGTCTCGCACAATATATGACAGATGGGCTGAAGCTACATCACCGCTCATATCACACAGATGGTAAAAGCCCTCTCTGCCCTCAGTTGTGGCAGGAGTCTCGTTTGCAGGCAGCGCTGCGGCAATCTCGCAGCCAACCAAAGCAGCATTGACCATAATGTCCTTTGCTTCGCCCGGATGAACGTTGACGCCCTTTATGGTAAATTCGGCGCTTGCGGCATTAAAGTTTTCATAGGCCACCTCGCCCTCGTAATCACCATCCACGGTGTAGGCAAAATCTGCCTCGAAATAGTCCAGATCAAACAAATCCGCACCCTTTCCGACCTCCTCATCGGGGGTAAATCCAACCCAGATATCGCCGTGAGGAGTACCCTCTGCGATAATCTGCTCTAAGGCAGTCATAATCTCAGCCACACCGGCCTTGTCATCGGCACCAAGCAGGGTAGTGCCATCTGTGGTAATGAGAGTGCGTCCGGTGAGGGTTTTAAGCTCAGGAAAATCGCTTACTCTCAGGTATTCGCCACTGCCTCTAAGCAGCACATCGCTTCCGTCATAGTGATGCAGCAGCTGTGGCTTGACATTTTCCCCGGAAAAATCAGGTGCAGTATCCATATGTGCAATAAATCCGACCGCTTTTTTGTGCTCCATGCCGGCAGTGGCAGGCAGCAGACCATACACGTAACAATGGTCAGTGAGCACAACCTTGGATAAGCCAAGCTCCTTAAGCTCTGACTCAAGCTCTCTTGCGAGTGCAAATTCCCTGTCACTGCTTGGTATTTTATCACTTGCTTCATCAGATGTGGTGTGATAGCCCACATATTTTAATAATCTTTCTTCTACTTTCATTATCAGTAAATCCTTTCTGAGAGACTTTGGATGGGAAATCTGGAATAAAAAGTCTCTGTATATAGAAAATAATATAGCTTAAAACGGTGTAAAATCAACTGTTTTACAAAAAATCTAAAAAAATTTAAAAAAATTAAAAAAAAGTGTTGCATTTCTATAAACTATACTATATAATAAATTTCGCGTTAAGGAAAACGCAAACAAATTAATAAACGCGCTTCTAGCTCATTTGGTAGAGCACCTGACTCTTAATCAGGGTGTGCAGGGTTCGAGCCCCTGGAGGCGCACTCAAAGGTACCGGTTTTATGGACGTATGAGCCATAGGGTTGGTGCTTTTTTATTATATCATATGCTTACGCATATGATAGGCCTGCGGCTGATACTTATGCGCATTCGCGCGTGATATAATTCGCTACGCTCATTATATCATAGTTAAAGGATTAAAAGGTATCATGTCATTATTTAGATAGGCTGGCAGCTCAGGCACATAAAAAGTGAAATTAATATTGAAATTTTGAAATAATGAGTTTATACTGTTGAATAGGAAAAAAGTAACATTTGGGAATATGCTTTGGTCGGAGTAAAATATGATGAATGCGGTAGACAAATATTCAACAGACAATATAGCGGATAACGAAATGATAATAGCAGTAGATGACGTGGTAAAAAAGGACTATGACAGTGCGGTTGTACGCATAAAGAAAGCGCTTGCGCGCTTGAAGAGCACCGGTCACGTGGAAAAATATGCAGAGTATCTCAATATCCTGGGATTGGTATATGAGCTTGAGAACGATGAGTCAAAAGCCTTTGAATGTTATCTGGAGAGCCTTGCCACGGCAGAAATTATCCGCTCGAGAGATCTTAAGGCTATGGTTTACAGCAATATCGGTTCAAGCTATAGCAAGATGGGAAGAGATAAGGAAGCGCAGAGATATTTCAACGATGCCAGAGACGAATATGACAGTTCCTCAGAAAAATCTGAAGAATGTCATAAAAGCTGGGTCATGTTTGACTATATAAATCATGCGATTAACGACAGATATGTCGCATTATCTTGAAGCAATCAGCTTGCAGATAGGGTTTCCGACAGCAGAGAATTTCTCCTCGTACTCGGTCATGATGTTGCCCTCATTCATTGCAGCATCATGATGCAGGTCGCGTGTACTGGCGTCGAGGTGCCATTTATCAGAGCTTTCAATCTCTTCCAGAGAGAAGGTGAAGAGGTCCTGGTTGTCAGTCTTGAACTCTATGCGTCCGTCAGGTGCGAGAAACAAATCATATCTGGCAAGAAATTCGCTTGAGGTGAGGCGCCTTCTTGCGTGCCTGTCCTTCGGCCATGGATCGGAAAAGTTCAGGTAAATGCGGTCAACCTCATTACGGTCAAAAATATCCGGAAGAGTTGCGGCATCAATGCACAAAAAGTGCACATTTGGCAGCTCGTCCTCCTGCATTTTTTGTACAGCACGAAGAAGCACACTTGTATATCGTTCGATACCTATATAGTTAATCTCGGGATGAAGCCGTGCCAGATCCATCAGAAATCTGCCCTTTCCCATACCAACCTCTATATGAATCGGATTATTGTTTCCTAAAAAATCATGCCATTTTCCTTTTAATTCAACAGGCTCCTTTATGCAATAAGGGCTGTTGTCGATGACTTCACCGGCGCCCGGGATATTTCTAAGTCTCATGTAAATCTCCTTATAAAAACGTAAAATTTCATATAGATAATACCCTACAATTGTGTGGGTGTCAAAATAAAATGACAAAATACGTTGCACATGCCCTTGATAACATGTTTTTCATACATTATAATTAGAAATAGTACATTTTTGGTTATAGTACTGAACAGCTACCCAATTTTAGAATTAATAGGAACAGATATGAAGCATAAAATTATAAATTTAAAAAAATCAGGAATACTAATAATGGCAGTGTTTGCTATGGTCACGACGCTTTGTGCGAGACCGCTTATGGCATTTGCGGATGGTGATGACACGTACTGGCCGGAGGGACCGCAGATAAATTCACCGTGCGCCGTGGTGATGGAGGTCAATACAGGTACGGTGCTATATGAGAAAAATTCACACGAAAAGCATTATCCTGCAAGTATCACAAAGATCCTCACCACATATCTGACTATACTCAACTGCAAGATGAATGAGAAGGTTACATTCTCAAAAGAGGCGGTGAAGGAGAGCAGTGATGGTTCGTCGAGCATCAAGAGGGATGTGGGCGAGGAGATGACCATGGAGCAGACACTATATGGAGTTATGCTTGAGTCGGCAAACGAGTGCGCATATGCTGCAGCAGAGCATACAGGCAAAAAGCTTGGGGGAGATTACAGCACATTTATTGATCTGATGAACAAGGAAGCCAAAGAATTAGGCTGTACAGATACACATTTCAACAATGCAAATGGTCTGCCAGATGAAAATCACTGGACAAGCGCATACGATATGGGGCTTATCGCGTGTGCGGCATACAGGAATGACGAGTTTCGAAAGATTACAGGCACAAAGACCTATATTATACCACCTACAAACAAGCATACCGAGGATACTCCGCTTTACAATCATCATGCGATGCTGCATCCATTTAAGTCGTATTCACAGTTTGTAAATCAGGATTGTACCGGCGGCAAGACCGGCTACACTTCAGTGGCTAACAGCACGCTTGTCACTTATGCGGAGAAGGATGGCCTGACGCTGTGCGTGGTTATTATGAATGCACAGTCGCCTGACCAGTATGCAGACACAAACACGCTGCTCAATTACTATTTCAGTAACTTCAAGGCACTAAGCATAGCTGAAAATGAAAACAGCGCAGCTACTGACAATGCGCCGGATCTGGGCGTGATGAATGAGCACGGCATGTATGCAAAGGTGTCGGAAAACTATGTTGTTTTGCCAAACAACGCGGATTTTTCAAGCGTTAAAAGGGAAGCTGCTGACATGAAGTCCGACAACAAGGATGCTCTTGCTACGGTCAGATACAAGTATGGTGATCATGTGGTAGGCTGTGTGGATCTGCTGAAATCAGGAGCAAAGGTCGATCTGTCGTACTTTGATGAGAACAGCAGACAGAACGTGGAAAGTGATATAATAAGGATTAAGCCGGTATATTTTCTCTGGGTGCTCGTACTTATCGCAGTGATTATTCTGAGCATTTTCATGTTTAGAAGAGTATCAGACAATATATATGTGTTGAAACACAAATGGAGCATTAAGAAGAAGCAGCGCGAGCGCTTCAGTGAGCACAAGCTTGAGAGAAAACGGCGCAGAAGGAGAGACAATCTGAAGTTCAGCGGCCGACATAAATATTAATACATTTTTATTATGACATTATAGATGGAGGCAGAAATGAGTGATGAAAGATGCGCCCTCGTGCTTGAGGGTGGAGCAATGAGAGGTATGTATACAGCCGGAGTACTCGACTGTTTTATGGACCATGATATTAGCTTTGATGCTGTTATCGGTGTTTCGGCGGGAGCACTTTTTGGAGTGAATCTGCTGTCAAAGCAGCGCGGCAGGGTTATACGATACAATAAGAGGTTTAACAGTGACAAAAATTATATGGGTATCAGGCCGCTTCTTCGGGAGAAAAACATAGTGAGCACGAAATATGCCTATGATATCGTACCAAGAGAGCTTGACCCGTTTGATGATGAGGAATACAAGAAGTCGGATATCCCATTTTATGCGGTTGTGACGAATATCAGGACGGGTAAGCCTGAATATGTGCAGATAAAGAGTGTTTTTGACCAGATGGATGTGCTCAGGGCATCGGGCTCCATGCCTGTAGTGTCAAAGCCTGTGAAGCTGGGGAATGAGTGGTATCTGGATGGCGCGGTGACGGACAGTATTCCATATGAGCATATGCTCGATATGGGCTATGACAGAGTGGTTGTCGTGCTGACAAAGCCGGCAGACTATAAAAAAAAACCTATGCCAAGGTTATTTACATCGGTATACAAAAAGCGTTTTCCGAGGTTTTATGAGGCATTTTCAAACAGGCATATCATGTACAATTATCAGCTTGAGCATCTTAAGGAGCTTGAAAAGCAGGGCATTGCTAAGGTGTTAAGGCCGTCGGAGCACATTAAAATAAGCAAGGTAGAAAAGGATCCTAATAAGCTTGAGAGCCTGTATCAGCTTGGATTACGTGATGCTGAGAGGCTTTTGGCAGATAAGCATGGCATGAAAATATAGAATGATTAAAAGGATGAAAAGTAATAAATGTGACACGAGGGATGGAGAAGCGGTAATGAACATACAACAGGTAAAGACTATCATAGCTGATGCCATGGAAAAGCATAACGGAATAGTGAAAAAAGAAGAGCTTACAAGGCTTGGTATAGACTACAGGCGGATTGATACGCTTGTCAGGGAGGGGAAGCTTGTCCGCATCAGAAACGGCTATTACACTGACCGTGTGGATGATTTTTCTGAGGATGCACTTGTCGCAGCACTCTTTCCGGATGCAATGCTTTGCATGGAAAGTGCGCTCTATGCTTATGGTTATATAAAGGAGAAGCCTTACGGATGGACGCTTGCTGTGGACAAAAATACATCAAAATCACGTTTTAAGATGGACTATCCAAGAATTATTCCGTTTTATACGGAGCCACAGGCGCTTATGCTTGGAGCCTCAACCATTGAGCTTAGCGGTAATACCTTTGGTATCTATGATAAGGAGCGTGTGATATGTGATTGCTTAAAATATGAGACGAGGATGGACCGCAATGATTTCAAGGCAGCTGTACAGTCATACATAGCGGATACGGACAAGGATATTTCCGTGCTCATGGATTACGCAAGGGCGAGGCGCGTGGTAAAGAAGGTGCAAAGCTTCATAGGAGTATGGTTGTAGTGAGGGTAGATTTAAGACATATAAGCGATGAGAAAAAATTATTGTACAGCGATGTGTTATGGCAGTACGTGAAGCAGGATTTTCTCTGGCGTATAAATAATGCCGGTCTGGGAAAAGTGCTGTGGCTTCAAAAGCCGTATTTTGCAACAGGAGAAAAGCTGGCGTTTTATTATGTATATGGCAGCCCCGGTGGCAGGGCAGAGGATAATGGTACGCCGTTTGATGTACTGCGCAATATCATTATAGGCAATGCAGGGCTTAACAGTCATAGTGATGTGGTATGGACTAATGCAGAATTATCTAAGCAGACGGCAAAGGTATTAGCTAATGAAACGGACGGCAGTGATATGCAGCCGCTGATACACACGTGGAATCTAAGCGCTATGTGTGATGGCGGGGAGGTACCGTTTGCAGTGAGGCTTGAGCGCCTTAATGAAGCGGATGCAGGAGTTCCCATGACTAAAAATGTTGTTTTTATGAACAGCTTTTATGGAGACGCAGATGTTTGTATTTTTTCGCCTGAATCCAGGCTCGGAGAACAGCTGTTTGAGATAATGGATAAGCTTGAACTGGTTAGCGATATGAAACCATATGGTGATGCATATGAGATACTTAAGAGATATTCGGTCAGCGGAAGGCAGATAATTGATATTTTTAAGGTTAGAGCGAAAAATAAGCCGAAGACAGTGAGCATGCACCGGCTTGAGCAGGTGTATGGCTATCGCAGCTATGCTTATATGAGAAGGCGCTGGGAGCGGTATTGTAAGAGGCTGACACGACAGCAGAGGGCATATGCGAATGCAGGCTGGGAGGAGACGCTTGATTTGATACTTGATTTCCTCACACCGGTCTGGAGCGCGTTTTGCAATGATGAAATATTTTATGATGACTGGATGCCGGAGCTTGGAAGATTTCTGGGCTAAAAAGGATATATAGGTACTTAAATGGAAAAAGAACTGATAAATAATTCACAATCAAATATTTATCCGTTTCACATGCCGGGGCATAAGCGCCGTGGCAGTGATATAGGTGCAGGGCTGGACCCGTATGCTATTGATATCACAGAGATAGACAATTTTGACAATCTGCACCACGCTGAGGGCATTATAAAGGAGGCGCAGGCTGAGGCAGCGGCACTTTACGGTGCAAAGCGTGCATATTTTCTTATAAACGGAAGCACCTGCGGTATACTGGCAGCAGTATCTGCGGCCACCAAAAGGGGAGACAAGGTGCTTGTAGCAAGGAACTGTCACAAGGCGGTGTATCATGCGCTTTACTTAAGGCAGCTTCACCCGGTGTTTATATACCCTGAAATTACACGGACAGGGCTGCAGGGGCAGATAACCGAGGCGCAGATAAGGGCGGCATTCGATGAAAATCCCGACATAAAAGCGGTTGTGATAACCTCGCCTACATACGATGGTGTGGTTTCCGATGTGGCGGCAATCGCCTCTGTGGCACATGAACATGGAGCTTTGCTCATAGTTGACGAGGCACATGGCGCGCACTTTGGCTTTGGAGGCGGCTTCCCTCAAAATGCCATAGCGCTCGGGGCCGATGCGGTCATAGTGAGTCTGCACAAGACGCTTCCGGCATTTACACAGACGGCGCTTTTACTGCTGGGTGGGATGCGTGAAGCTGCAGTGGAGAAGTTTCTCGGCATTTATGAGACAAGCTCACCGTCATATGTGCTTATGACAGGCATAGAGCGCTGCATACACTATGTGCGCGATAACAAAGAGACAGCATTTGCACAGCTTAGGAGCAGACTTGACAGATTTTATCAGAAGGTCAGCGGACTTTCGCATCTGAACGTGGTCAGAAAAAGTGATTTTTCTGCTGACGAGGCATATGATTTTGACGAGTCAAAGATTATTATATTTACGAAAGAGGCTATGAATGGACATACGCTGCTTGAGCTTCTGCTCAAAAAATATGAGCTGCAGCTTGAGATGGCAGCGGGCAATTATGTACTTGCGCTGGCATCTGTCATGGATACGGATGAGGGCTTTGACAGGCTTGCGGATGCTTTGATTGAAATAGACAGCCAGCTCGAAAAATATAAGTCTGATTTTGAAGAGTTTTATGATATATTAAAGCAGGAGGGCGTAGTACATAAATTTTACCTGCCTGTCAAAATGGACACAGATATATACCAAAAGCTGCCTGCCGTAATGGAAATGTATGATGCATATGATGCAGATCATCAGGCGGTCTATGCCTTTAAGGCAAGCGGGAAGGTGAGCGGTGCCTTTATAAATATATATCCGCCGGGGATACCGCTTGTGGTGCCGGGAGAGATAATGAACGACAAGCTCATAGATGATGTAATAAAGGCTGTAAATTCAGGTCTTGAAGTGGATGGCCTGGATTTTGATCCGGATGCCAATATGTGGAAGTTTGTTGCGGTGCTGTAAGCAACAGTTTGACATAGCAAACGATCATATTTATACTAATTACAATATTAAGAGGTTTACAGATGGGTAAGATTTTCTGCGTGATGGGAAAAAGCGCATCAGGCAAGGACACTATATACAATAAAATACTGCAGGATGATTCCCTAATGCTTAGCAGGATTATCCCATATACCACTCGCCCGATAAGGGACGGAGAGACACAGGATAAGGATTATCATTTCTGCAATGAAGAGGATGTAAAAAGGCTCAGTGCACAGGGGCGCATCATAGAGCTTCGCGAGTACAATACAGTGTACGGCGTGTGGAAGTATTTCACGGTAAACGATGATGATATAGACCTTCGCTGCAAAAGCTATCTGACAGTCGGAACACTGGAGTCTTACACAAAGATACGCGATTATTTTGGCAGTGACAAGGTGCTGCCAATCTATGTGGAGGTGGAGGACGGCGACCGTCTGATACGCGCCATTCACCGGGAAAAGGGGCAGCAGGTGCCTAAATATGAGGAGATGTGCCGCCGTTTTCTGGCAGACGCATCAGATTTCTCTGAGGAGAAGCTGCATGAGGCGGGGATTACACGTCGCTTCATAAATGATGATATGGACACTGTGCTTGCCGAAATTTCAGCATACATACGACAGAGTTCTTAATTGCAGAGCAGGATGATGGTTACGGCCTGCACATAAGTGTAACCGGAAACGAATAAGGAGGCAGCCTCATGGCAGTCAGAGTAAATGAAGTAAATCAGGTGACACAGGTTCCTGATGCACAAAAAACACAGGCCGGTGACGGCTCGTTCAAATTCACACTGGCCAGCGCCATAACAGACGCTGATCTCCAGGCAAAGGTAGATGCGCTGATGCAGGATATCACAGCACAGGGCAACAGAATAGCTGAGCATATGGATATCAGGGATATGAAGCGATATCGTGGGCTCATAAAGGATTTTTTAAATGAGGTGGTCTACAGATCCCATAAATTTTCCAGAGAAAATTTCCTCGACAGGAGAGGAAGGCATAGAGTTTATGGTATAATAAGACTGATAGACAGCAATCTGGATGAGCTGGCATCAGAGCTGGTGGAGGATGAGAAGGATCATCTGTCCATACTGGCAAGAATCGGAGAGATACGCGGACTGTTGCTTGATATACTCACGTAGGAGATAAAAGCTATAACAGTTCAATTAAAGACAAATACATGAAGAGCCTGCGCCGGATATGGGCAGAAGCATAACAGACACAGGCAGACTAAAACGGAGGCAGCAGCTATGGCAGGATTTAAGGATATAGTAGGAAATGAGCAGATAATAGAGCATCTGCAAAATGCCATATCAATGGGAAAGGTCTCACATGCATATATAATAAACGGACCACAGCTGTCCGGCAAAATGATGATAGCCGAGGCATTTGCCAGGGCACTGCAGTGTGAGAAGGAGGGCACAGACGGTTGTGGAGAGTGCAAATCGTGCCATCAGGCAGATGACCACAATCATCCTGATATCATATATGTCAGTCATGAAAAGCCCAACAACATATCGGTTGACGACATAAGGACACAGCTCAACAACGATATAGTAATAAAGCCGTACAGCAGTAAATACAAGATTTACATAGTGGATGAGGCTGAAAAAATGAACCAGCAGGCGCAGAACGCGCTTTTAAAGACCATTGAGGAGCCACCGGCATATGCGGTCATCATGCTTCTCACCACCAATGCAGACAGCTTTCTGCAGACCATCAGGTCGCGCTGCATTACACTCAATATGAAGTCGGTAAAGGACGAGGTGATAAAGGCATATCTGATGAACGAAAAGCATATTCCGGATTATCAGGCAGATATCAGTGCTGCATTTGCACAGGGCATCGTTGGAAAGGCTGTTAAGCTCGCTTCATCAGACGAGTTCAACGAGCTAAAGGAGTCAGCACTGTCGCTTATAAAGCGCCTCGATGACATAGATTTGTACGAGCTGGGCGCAGCGGTAAAGCAGATAGCTGAGTACAAGCTTAAGGTGCAGGATTATTTTGACCTGATTATGGTATGGTACAGAGATGTGCTGTATATGAAGGCGACAAACGATGTTAACGGACTCATATTCAAGGATGAGGTCTATGATATAAAGAAACAGGCAGCAAAGCATTCCTATCAGGGAATCGAGGCGATACTTGAGGCGCTTGAGAAGGCGAAGATAAGAATTAACGCAAACGTCAATTTTGACCTGGTAATTGAGCTGCTGCTTATGACCATAAAGGAGAACTAATCACATGACAAAAATAGTTGGTATCAGATTCAGGACAGCAGGCAAAATATATTACTTTGACCCGACTGATTTCGACCTAGACATGGCAATGCATGTTATCGTGGAGACAGCAAGAGGCATAGAGATGGGAACTGTCCTCATTCCGCCGAAGGAGGTGGATGATGATAAGGTGGTTTCACCTCTTAAGCCTGTCATCAGAGTGGCAACCGACGAGGATGAGAAAACGGTTGAGAGAAATAAGGAAAAGGAAAAAGAGGCATTTGCCATCTGCAAGGAGAAAATCATCAAGCACGGCCTTGAGATGAAGCTGGTGGATGCAGAGTATACCTTTGACGGAAACAAGCTGCTGTTTTACTTTACAGCGGACGGCAGAATTGACTTTAGAGAGCTCGTAAAGGATCTGGCAGCGGTATTCCGCACCAGAATCGAGCTGCGCCAGATCGGTGTCAGGGATGAGACCAAGATGATGGGCGGCATCGGAATATGCGGCAGACCGCTCTGCTGTCATTCTTATATGGCAGATTTTGTGCCGGTTTCCATCAAGATGGCAAAGGAGCAGAATCTCTCACTCAATCCAACCAAGATATCCGGAGTGTGCGGAAGGCTCATGTGCTGCCTCAAGTATGAGCAGGATACATATGAGTATCTGAACAGCAGAATGCCGTCAGTAGGAGAAAAGGTCAAGACACCTGAGGGAATCATCGGAGAGGTCAAGTCAGTCAGCGTGCTCAGGCAGCTTGTGCGTGTTGTCATCGACAATGGCGAGGAGAAGGAGCTTCGTGAGTACACTGTAGATGATCTGCGCTTAAAGCCACGCCAGAAAAAGGATGTAAAGCTCACCGAGGAGGAGCTTCGCGAGCTCAAGGATCTCGAGGATAGCGGCGACGAGACAATGGAGGACAAGTCACAGGAGAAACCGCAGAGAAACCGTGGACACCGTGACAACAAAAATGAATATCGCGAGCGCCGTGATAAGCGTGACAACAGAGAAAGACGTTCGTACAGGGCGGACATAGAGGCAGCGGAAGCTTCTGCAAATGAGACAAATGAAGTAAATGCTGCAAATGCCGGCAGAGAAAATAAGGACGGTTACAAAAAGCCGTACAAGGGTGGCAAGAACAGACCAAACAAGCAGAAATACAACCGCAACAAGGATTACAAGAACAAAAACTATAACAAAGAGTATAGTAAAGATTACAACAGGGACAAAGACAATGGAAGCACTGATACACAGTAATGAGCGACTGGACGATTTGTGCCGCAAGGGCTATAGGCTCATACAGGATCCAAAGCTGTTCTGCTTCGGCATAGACGCCGTGCTTTTATCTGACTATGCAAAGGTAAAGCGCAGTGAGAGAGCTGTGGATTTGTGCACCGGAAACGGTGTGATTCCGATACTTCTTGAGGCAAAGAATAACGGAGAGCATTACAGCGGGCTCGAGCTTCAGCCTCAGTGTGCAGACCTGGCGAGAAGAAGTGTGAAATATAACCATCTTGAGGACAAAGTAACCATAGAAGAGGGAGATGTGTGCAATGCATCGGAGATTTTCGGGCGCGAGTCCGTGGAGGTGGTGACGGTAAATCCGCCGTATATGATAGGTCAGCACGGTATCAAAAATGCAGACGATGCCATGACTATAGCGCGCCACGAGGTCAGGTGTACACTTGACGATATAGTCAGGGAGAGCGCAAAAATGCTCAAATTCAATGGGCGTTTTTACATGGTTCACAGACCATTCAGGCTGGCAGAGATCTTTAGCACGATGATGAAATATCATATCGAGCCAAAGCGCATGCGTCTTGTACATCCTTACGCGGACAGGGAGCCAAACATGGTGCTTATAGAGGGGTTAAAGGGCGGCAAAAGCCGTATAACCATCGAAAAACCGCTGGTTGTATACAAGGAGCCTAATGTATACACGGATGAGATATATGAGATATACGGCGATAAGCCCCGGAATAACGGAAAATAACAGGAGAATCATATGACAGGAACACTGTATCTGTGCGCAACTCCGATAGGAAATCTGGAGGACATCACATTCCGTGTGCTGCGCACACTTAAGGAGGTAGACCTCATCGCAGCGGAGGATACGAGAAACTCCATAAAGCTGCTCAATCATTTTGAGATAAAGACACCCATGACGAGCTATCATGAGTTTAACAAGATAGATAAAGCCTACCAGCTTGTGGCAAAGCTTAAGGAGGGCAAAAATATAGCCCTCATCACTGATGCCGGAACACCCGGCATTTCTGATCCGGGTGAGGACATAGTGCGCATCTGCTACGAGGAGGGTGTGCCTGTCACCTCGCTTCCCGGGGCAGCAGCGTGCATCACAGCGCTCACCATGTCGGGCAGGCCGACCAGGAGGTTTGCGTTTGAGGCATTTTTGCCGAGGGATAAAAAGGAACGCGCGCGCGTCATTGAGGAGCTTAAAAACGAGACTCGGACAATCATTATCTACGAGGCGCCTCATCATCTTATAAAGACGGTCACAGAGCTTTACAATGCGCTCGGAGACAGAGAACTCACCGTGTGCAGGGAGCTTACGAAAAAGCACGAAGAAAAGGTGCAGACTACATTTTCGGAGCTTTTGGAGCGTTCAAGGACACAGGAGCCAAGAGGTGAATATGTGCTTGTAATCTGTGGCAGAAACGTGGCTGAAATAGCAAAGGAGCAGCAGGAAAGCTGGGAAGCCATGCCTCTTGAAGCACATATGGCACACTATGAGTCACAGGGCATTGACAGGAAGGAAGCCATGAAGCTTGTGGCAAAGGACAGAGGTGTCAGCAAGAGGGATATATACAAACAGCTTCTGTAAGCTGACAATAATACACTATGCAGCAGATGGTTAGGATTGGACATGAACGATATAAAACATGACATTAAAAAAAGACATAAGAACCTGACAGAGTTCAGATACATCGCAGTTGGCTTTTTTTTGATAATATTATCAGGGGCTATAATGCTGAGCCTTCCGTTTTCTTCAAGAGACGGACAATGGACTAATTTTCTGGACTCACTTTTTACGGCAACAAGCGCAACCTGTGTGACAGGTCTTGTTGTGTTTGACACCTTCAGACACTGGAGTATCATAGGGCAGCTTGTGATTCTCGTGCTGATTCAGATAGGAGGCATGGGCTTCATCTCAATCGGTGTGGCATTTTCCATGCTCCTGCACAAAAAAATCGGACTCAGACAGAGGGATCTGATGCAGGAGAGCGTCAATGCACTCGAGATTGGTGGAATAGTTAGGCTTTTCAGCGTGATAATAAGGGGAACCTTCCTTATCGAAGGCATAGGAGCGGTGCTTTTAGCAATCCGCTTCATACCGGATTTTGGCATAATAAGAGGCATATATTTCTCGGTGTTCCACTCGATATCTGCATTTTGCAATGCAGGCTTTGATCTGATGGGCATAAACGAGGAGTACTCATCGTTTACAAAATATGCCACAGACCCGTTGGTAAATATCACTATTATGCTGCTTATCATCATTGGCGGTATCGGTTTTTCCATATGGAATGAGGTCAGAACCAAAAAGCTTAAGCTTAGCAGATATTCGCTCCACGCTAAGATAGTAATATCAACCACACTGATACTTGTCTTTGGCGGCGCACTGTTTATGTATATTTTTGAAAAAAATAATACCATAGCAGGCATGGATACACCGGGTGCCATATTTGCATCGTTATTCGGCTCAGTTACGGCGAGAACGGCAGGCTTCAATACAGTAGACACAGCAGCACTGACACAGGAGAGCAAGCTTTTGACTATAGTGCTCATGTTCATCGGAGGAAGCCCGGGTTCGACAGCCGGCGGAATCAAAACCACAACCATGGCGGTCATGATAATCTATATTGTTTCGTATCTGAGAGGAAGCAACGGCTGCAATGTGTTTGGCAGGAAAATAAGCAGTGAGGTAATCAAAAAGGCCGGAATGGTGCTTATCATCAATCTGGTGCTTGGCCTTACGGCGGTGCTTGCCATACTTGCCACCTCCAATATGAAGATGGACGATGTACTGTTTGAGGTATACTCTGCAATCAGTACAGTCGGCATGACAACAGGCATCACAAGGGATTTGAATACAGCAGGACGCATAATTATCATAATTATGATGTATTGTGGAAGAATCGGAAGCATGACATTTGTGCTTTCGTTTGTGCATAGACCGGGAAAAGCAAATATAGAGCTTCCGGAGGAAAAAGTTATCATTGGATAAGGATAAGGAGAAACGCAATGAAATCAATTTTAATTATTGGAATGGGTAAATTCGGACACCATCTGTGTGCGGATTTGATAAAAAACGGAAACGACATTATGGTGATGGACAAGGACGAGGCCAAGGTCAGGGATTTAATCTATGACGTGACCAAGGTGCAGATAGGTGACTGTACCGACCCACAGGTAGTAAAAGCACTCGGAATCAACAATTTCGATTTGATTTTTGTATGCATCGGCACCAATTTCCAGAGCTCGCTTGAGATAACAAGTCTCGTTAAGGAGATGGGCGGAAAATACGTCATCAGCAAGGCGAACAGAGATGTGCATGCAAAGTTTCTGCTTCGAAACGGTGCGGATGAGGTTATCTATCCTGACCGCGATATGGCAGAACGAGTGGCAAAGAAATACAGCGCCAACCATGTACTCGACTACGTGGCATTAAACGACGATTACTCAATCTACGAGATAAATCCACTTGAAGCCTGGGTAGGAAAGAGTATCAGGGAAAGTAATGTACGTCAGAAATACAATGTAAATATCGTGACAATAAAGGAAGCCGGAAAGAAGAGGGTGCTTCCATTACCGGACTACGTGTTCAAGGCAGACGATGCAGTGATGGTGCTTGGACTGAATGCAGATGTGGACAAGCTGGTGCGCAAGCTATAAAAGTATGGCTCAAAAAATAATAGGCAGCAATTTAAAGAAGAAAAGAAGAAAGGATGGACAAATATGGGTAACAATGACAGCAGTGTAGAAACATTTTTGCAGTGGATAAAGGCTTCGGACAATATTGTATTTTTTGGCGGAGCAGGTGTATCAACCGAGAGTGGCATACCTGATTTCAGAAGTGTGGACGGACTTTACAATCAAAAGTATGACTATCCGCCAGAGACCATCCTGAGCCATACATTTTATAGGAAGCATCCGCAAGAGTTTTACCGCTTCTACCGTGACAAGATGCTCTGTCTTGATGCAGAGCCAAATATTACGCATTACAAGCTGGCAGAGCTTGAAAAAGCAGGAAAGCTTAAGGGTGTTGTGACGCAGAACATAGATGGACTGCACCAGAAGGCTGGCAGCAAAAATGTAATGGAGCTGCACGGCAGCGTGCTGAGAAACTACTGTGAGAGATGCTTGCAGTTTGTAAGCGCAGAGGAAATCCTACACTCAACAGGCGTGCCAAAATGCCCAAAGTGTGGCGGCCCTGTAAAGCCGGATGTTGTATTGTATGAGGAGGGCCTAAATCAGAAAACGCTTGAGGATGCAATCTACTACATCAGCCATGCCGATGTGCTCATAGTGGGCGGTACATCCCTTGCAGTATACCCGGCGGCAGGCCTCATAGACTATTACAATGGAAACAAGCTCGTGCTCATCAACAAGTCCACCACACCGATGGACGCAAGAGCAGACCTTCTGATACAGCAGGGACTGGGCTCGGTGTTTGAGCAGATAGAGGTGTAAAATACCTTCTGACCCTCATATCATTAAATGGCAGGCATAGGTAGAAAAGGAATATAGAATGGATAAATACGCAGTAGGAGATATCGTAAAACTGAAAAAACCGCATCCGTGCGGCAGCAGTGAGTGGGAAATCATGCGTGTAGGCGCAGACTTCCGCCTGAAATGCATGGGCTGCGGGCACCAGATTATGGTTCCGAGAAAGCTGGTCGAGAAAAATGACCGAGGTCTCACCAAGAAGCAGGATTGAGTGATAGAAACAAAGCAGAACAATAAAACCAGGGGCGCACGTTGCAACCTGGTAAAAAATAAAGAAAATTGTAAAAACCCCTTGAAAAGTGCCCCGATTCATGTTATTATCTAGACTCGTGATATAAAATTCCTTGCTCATAATCAGATTTATGAGCCAGAGACCAAAAGGAGGTAACATTCGCATGAACAAATATGAATTAGCACTCGTCGTTAGTGCAAAGATCGAGGATGATGCGAGAACAGCAGTAGTCGAGAAGGCAAAAGAGTACATCACACGTGCCGGCGGTACTGTTACAGAAGTTGAGGAGGCTGGTAAGAAGAGATTAGCTTACGAGATTCAGCACATGACTGAGGCCTTTTATTACTTCATCCAGTTCGATGCTGAGGGAACAGTCCCAGCAGAAATCGAGCAGGACGTTCGTATCATGGACAATGTTCTTCGTTTCTTATGCGTTAGAAAAGACGAGGCATAGTATAAGAAAATAGGAGATTGTATTATGAACAAAGTAATACTTATGGGTAGATTAACCAGAGACGCAGAAATCCGCTATGCCCAGGGGGACAACTCACTTGCAATAGCAAGATTTTCACTTGCGGTAGACAGACGCTACAGCAAGAATGCAGAGGAGCAGTCAACGGATTTCATCAACTGCGTAGCTTTTGGAAAGATAGCAGAATTTTTTGAGAGATTTGGCCGTAAAGGAACAAAATTTGTTGTTGAGGGCCGAATCCAGACTGGCAGCTATACAAACAAGGACGGACAGAAGGTATACACCACTGACGTCGTGGTTGAGAATGCAGAGTTTGCAGAGTCTAAATCAGCCGCATCAGGAAATGCAGGCGGATTTGCACCGGCAGACAGACCTGCACCTAGCCAGGCTGCTGGGGATGGCTTCATGAACATTCCGGACGGAATCGACGAGGAGCTTCCATTCAATTAGTAGTGTCCACAAGGACAAATATTCAAGGAGGTAACAAAAATGGCTTACAATAAATCAGCTGATGGTTCATCAATGAAGAGAAGACCAATGCGTAGAAGAAAAAAAGTCTGCGTATTCTGTGGAAAAGACAATGTCATTGATTACAAAGATACAAACAAATTAAAGAGATACATCTCTGAGAGAGGAAAAATCCTTCCACGCCGTATCACAGGAAACTGTGCAAAGCACCAGAGAGCTCTTACAGTAGCAATCAAGAGAGCACGTCATCTTGCTCTTATGCCATACGTTTGCGAATAAGATAAATGTATGATAAATCCCGACTACCGGATGGTGGTCGGGATTTTTTAGGTTAAAAATGTTTTATGTTTAAAAAATTAATATTTGTTGCATAATCAAATTACATAGTATAAAATGAATATAAAACAAATACTAATAAAAAGGGAGGGTTCAAATGGATACATACATTGTTTTCTGGTTGGCAGCCACCGTAGTTTTTGTTTTAGTTGAGCTTATGACAGTCGGGCTCACATCCATATGGTTTGCGGCAGGCTCATTTGTAGCGTTTATAATCGCGCTGCTTGGCGGCAATGTCGTGGTTCAGGGAATTGCATTTATACTCGTTTCAGTCGTGCTTTTAGCTCTCACAAAGCCGTGGGCCGGGAAGTACATCAATTCCAGGACAGTGAAGACAAACGTGGACAGTCTGGTCGGAGAAAGAGCTGTGCTCACCGAGGATGCTGACAGCATGAAGCAGACAGGAAAAGCCGTTGTAAACGGTCAGGAGTGGACAGTCAGACCGCAGGACGAGACCCAGGTCATAAGAAAAGGCGAGCTTATCGAGGTAGTAAAGATAAGCGGAGTAAAACTAATTGTAAAAAGGGTAAAGGAGGCTTAACCGGAAATGGAAGGATTAATAGCACTTGCAGTGTTACTCGTAATCGTACTTATAGTACTGGTAAACTGCATCAAAATCGTGCCACAGGCACATGCAATGGTAATTGAGCGTTTGGGAGGATATCTCACCACATGGAGCGTAGGACTTCACCTCAAGGTGCCATTTATCGACAGAATAGCAAAGAGAGTCATCTTAAAGGAGCAGGTGGTAGATTTCCCGCCACAGCCTGTAATCACAAAGGATAATGTAACAATGCAGATAGACACTGTAGTATATTTCCAGATTACAGATCCAAAGCTCTATGCATACGGTGTAGAGAATCCAATCATGGCAATTGAGAACCTCACAGCCACAACACTTCGTAACATCATCGGAGACTTAGAGCTTGATGAGACACTCACCAGCCGTGAGACAATCAACACCAAGATGCGCGCAACACTCGATGTGGCAACAGATCCATGGGGAATCAAGGTAAACCGTGTCGAGCTCAAGAACATCATACCTCCAAAGGCCATTCAGGATGCCATGGAGAAGCAGATGAAGGCAGAGCGTGAGAGACGAGAGGCAATTCTTCGTGCAGAGGGTGAGAAAAAATCAACAATCCTTGTTGCAGAGGGAAATAAAGAGTCAGTCATCCTCGATGCCGAGGCTGAAAAGCAGGCAGCCATCCTTCGCGCAGAGGCAAAGAAGGAGGCAACAATCCAGGAGGCAGCAGGTCAGGCAGAGGCTATCCTCAAGATACAGCAGGCCAATGCAGACGGACTTCGCATGTTGAAGGAGGCAAATCCGGATAACGCAGTACTCCAGATAAAGAGCTTAGAGGCATTTGCCAAGGCCGCAGACGGCAAGGCTACAAAGATAATTATCCCTTCAGAGATTCAGGGGATTGCAGGTCTTACAAAGTCGATTGCAGAGATAGCTGCGGATAAGACTGAGAAGTAATTATATTTAATTAAAATGAATACCGGAAGATGAGAGCACACAAAAAGCATCGCATGTATCATATCAATATCAGATATATGCGGTGCTTTTTAGATTGCATAGAATTGTGCTTAGATTACACAGGATTGCCCTGAACTACTGTAATTCCAAACTGATAAATATAGTACTAGGAATAATCCACACAAAGTGGTATACTCTCTAGTAGGTATATCAATCGATGCGGGCTGCACAAAGGTGTGGCCGGTAACTATTAATTTGTAGTACATTCTCGAAACCGCAACCGTTGCATCGGCAGCATCAGCGCAACGCAGCGGGGATAAGGAGAGTAAAATGAAGAAAAAAATAAAATTCAAGGGCAGGCTGAAAAGCTACATGTGCTGGCCGCTATATCTGACGTTTGTGTGGATATGTGCTGACGGAATAGCACTGCGCTATGACAGGAGGCTTGGCTATGGCATGGTAGGCTTTACAGTGTTTTACTTTGCGCTCGTGCTGTTTTTGTATGTCAGAAGCAAGTCAGTCGTTGCAAATGAGCTGATAAGCTTTGCAACACAGTATTCATCGGTGCAGAAGAGGCTGCTTAATGAGTTTGAGGTGCCGTATGCCCTGCTTGAGTACTCCGGCAAGATACTCTGGGTAAATGACAAATTCGCAGAGCTAATGGGTGTGGATAAAAAATATCACAAATCCATCACGACACTTTTTCCGACAGTGACCAGAGAGCTTCTCACCAAGAGTGATGCGCCGACAGACTTCAAGATAGTAAATGAGGAGGAGGACAGCATAGTCAGACTGTCCGTCAAGCGAATATATTTCAACTCTATCGCAGAGGAAAATGAGATAATCGACACAAATGAAGCAGACCAGTTTTTGACGGCGCTGTATGTATTTGATGAGTCGGAGCTTTATCACTGCAAGAAAGAAATCACAGAGCAGAAGCAGGTCTCAGCGCTTGTGTATATCGATAACTATGACGAGGCGCTCGACAGCATAGAGGATGTAAAGAGGTCACTGCTCGTTGCACTTATCGACAGACGTGTAAACCAGTACTTTGCCAAGTATGATGGTCTCGTCAGAAAAATAGAAAACGACAAATACTTCGTGGTGTTCAAGTACAAGTACCTTGACAGCATGAAGGAGGACAAGTTCAAGGTGCTTGACGAGGTGAAGGCCATAAAGGTCGGCAACGAGATGGCGGTCACACTCAGTATCGGAATCGGTATAAAGAGCGATAAGTATAATGAAAACTACGTATATGCGCGAAATGCCATAGACCTAGCCCTCGGACGAGGCGGTGATCAGGTAGTCATAAAGGATCATGACGATATCCTGTATTTTGGCGGCAAGTCAAAGCAGGTGGAGAGCAAGACAAGGGTAAAGGCGAGAGTCAAGGCACAGGCGCTCCAGGAGATCATTGAGACCTGTGAGAACGTACTTATCATGGGTCACAGCATCACAGATATAGACTCACTCGGGGCAGGCATAGGTATATACTGTGCAGCAAAGAATCTCGACAAGAAGGCGCAGGTAGTCATAAATGACCCGACAAGCTCAGTCAGACCTCTCATGGAGACATTTTCAGAGGTAAAGGGCTACCCGGCAGATATGTTTATAAACAGTGAAGAGGCTCTTGAAATGGTGAGCAGGGATACGCTTGTCATGGTGGTAGACACCAACAGGCCAAGCTATACAGAGTGCCCTGAGCTCCTCAGGAAAACAGGAAAGATAGTCGTATTTGACCATCACAGACAAAGCAGCGAGATAATAGAGAATCCTATACTCTCATACATCGAGCCGTATGCATCAAGTGCGTGTGAGATGGTTGCAGAGGTGCTGCAGTACTTCAACGACGGAGTCAAGATCAATGCAACAGAGGCCGACTGCATCTACGCGGGCATCCTTATTGACACCAACAACTTTATGACAAAGACAGGCGTGCGTACATTTGAGGCGGCAGCCTTTCTGAAGCGCTCAGGTGCAGAGGTAACACGCGTCAGAAAGATGCTTAGAAATGACATGTCATGCTACAAGGCAAGAGCCGAGGCAGTGCGCCATGCAGAGGTATACAGGGGCTCATTTGCCATATCGGTATGCCCTAGCGAGAATGTGGAGAGCCCGACAATCGTCGGTGCACAGGCAGCAAATGAGCTGCTCAACATCATAGGAATCAAGGCATCATTTGTACTCACAGAGTACAATGACAAGATTTATATCAGCTCTCGTTCAATCGACGAGATAAATGTCCAGATAATCATGGAGAAGCTGGGCGGCGGCGGACACTTAAATGTGGCAGGCGCACAGCTGACAGGCGTCACTATCGTGCAGGCAAAGCGCATGATACAGGATACACTGGACGAAATGCTAAAAGAAGGAGACATAGAAGAATGAAAGTAATCTTATTACAGGACGTAAAACCATTAGGCAAAAAAGGCGAGATAGTAAACGTAAGTGACGGCTACGCCAGAAACAATATCATACCTAAAAAGCTTGGAGTAGAGGCTACTCCAAAGAACTTAAATGACTTAAAGCTTCAGAACCAGCACGCTGACAAGGTGGCACAGGAAAACTACGAGAGTGCACTTGCACTCGCAAAGGTCGTAGAGAGCACAAAGGTAGTAGTAAAGCTGCGCTCAGGCGAGGGCGGCAGAACATTCGGCTCCATCTCCACCAAGGAGATATCGGCTGCGGCAAAGGAGCAGCACGGCTTAGAGCTCGATAAGAAAAAGATGCAGCTTAACGAGTCAATCAAAGCACTTGGCAACTATGAGGTCCCTGTCAAGCTTCATCCAAAGGTAACAGCAAACCTCACAGTATCAGTAGTTGAAGGATAGGAGGAATCCCCTTGGAAGAAGCATTAATCAAACGAATAATGCCAAACAGCCTTGAGGCAGAGCAGTCTGTGGTCGGCTCCATGATTATGAGTAAGGATGCCATAGTGACCGCCAGCGAAATGCTCCTTAAGGAGGACTTTTATCATCAGCAGTACGGCATCATATTTGAGACTATGGTTGAGCTCTTTACAGAGGGTCAGCCGGTGGACCTCGTCACACTCCAGAACCGTTTAAAGGAAAAGGATGTGCCACAGGAAATACAAAGCCTTGACTTTGTGAGAACACTCGTTACCAGTGTGCCGACCTCAGCCAACATCAAGTACTATGCCAATATCGTAAAGGAAAACGCCATAAAGCGAAAGCTCATCCATGTGACAGAGGACATAGAGAATGAGTGCTACGCTGGTAAAGAATCGCTCGAGAGCGTGCTCGACAAGACAGAGCACGATGTATTTGAGCTGCTTTCCACAAGGCAGACAGGTGACTACGTGCCAATCCGTACTGTAGTCATGAATGCCCTCGAGAAAATCGAAAAAGCAGCACAGCAGGAGGGCACCGTAACAGGAATCCCGACAGGCTTCATAGACTTAGACTACAGGACAGCGGGACTTCAGCCGTCAGACCTCGTGCTAGTGGCAGCCCGTCCGTCAATGGGAAAGACAGCCTTCGTCCTCAACATAGCACAGCATGTGGCATTCCACGCACATCTGTGTACAGCCATATTCTCGCTCGAGATGTCGAAGGAGCAGCTCGTAAACCGTCTGTTCTCACTCGAATCAAAGGTGGATGCACAGGCACTGCGTACAGGAAATCTGTCTGATGCCGACTGGGAAAAGCTGGTCGAGGGAGCCGGAATCATCGGAGACTCCGAGCTCATCATAGACGACACTCCGGGTATCAGCATCTCAGAGCTTCGAAGCAAGTGCCGTAAATACAAGCTCGAGCACGATTTAAAGCTTGTCATCATCGATTACCTGCAGCTCATGACAGGCTCAGGACGAGGCTCAGAATCACGTCAGCAGGAAATCTCAGACATATCACGTTCACTTAAGGCACTTGCCAGAGAGCTTTCAGTCCCTGTGGTGGCACTCTCCCAGCTATCACGAGCCGTAGAGCAGCGACCGGACCACAGGCCTATGCTTTCTGACCTTCGAGAGTCAGGAGCTATCGAGCAGGATGCCGATGTCGTCATGTTCATCTATCGTGATGACTACTACAACAAGGACACCGAGCTCAAGGGCATCTCAGAAATCATCATAGCTAAACAGCGTAACGGTCCAATCGGCACCGTAAACCTTGCATGGCTGCCTGAGTACACGAAGTTTGCAAATCTGGAGCATTAAAATTAAATTGCAAAGAGAATAAAGAAACAAGCCATCCCGGCTTGCGTCATAGGATATAGTTAAGTATCCTGACGTGAGCCGGGATTTTTCAAAATCTCTTTATACTTAAAAAGAGAAGAAAGCTATAAACTTTCCCGCAATTCATCCGATATATTCCTTAGAATAGGGTAAGAACAACAGTCAATTGCAACATATTTTCACACGGAGGTGTTAGAGATGGCAATAGAGGCAATCAAGGGTGCAGGAATGGTCTATCAGGGAAGTACATCAACTGCACAGATAAAGGAACAGGCACAGGGCAGGACAGAGGTGTCCAGTGAGGACAATCAGGTCGTGTCTGACAGCATCGCAAGGAATATCCAGGCGATGAATACGAAGGAAACAAGCGGGGATTCGGCCGGTGATGCCGGAGCACAGGGACAGGCACAGCTTGCTGCACAAAAGCAGAACGAGAAGAATACGCAGCTTAAAAAGGCTGTGGATGATATCAACAAGAGCGCGTTGGCTGACCAGTCGGAGGCAGTGTTCGGCATCCATGAGAAGACTAACCGCGTGACAATAAAGATAGTTGATAAGAAGACAAAGGAAGTCATCAAGGAGTTTCCGCCGGAGAAGACGCTCGACATGATAGCGAAGGTCTGGGAGATGGCAGGACTCATGGTAGATGAGAAGAGATAGGAGGACATCATGGCAATCAGATTATCGGGAATGACATCAGGCCTGGATACAGATTCTATTGTAAAGGCAATGGTATCGTCATATACCACCAGAAAAGAGAAATATCAGAAGGCGCAGACCAAGCTTGAGTGGACACAGGATGCGTGGAAATCCCTTAATACCAAGGTGTATAGCTTGTACAGCAATATTTCCAATCTGCGATTTTCTACCGCATACAACTTAAAGAAGACATCTGTTTCTGATACTACAAAGGCCACAGTAAAGGCAGGCTCAGGTGCACCAAGTGGCACACAGTCGCTGAAAATCAAGCAGATGGCAAAGGCCGGATATATGACCGGAGCAGAAATTAAGGCAGACAGTGAGAAGACTACACTTGCCCAGCTCGGTTACACAGGTGGTGATGCCAAGCTTGAGGTAAAGATGGGCGACGAGACCAAGTCCATCACGCTCAGCGCATCATCAACCATGAACGACGTGGTAAAGGAACTCAGGAATGCGGGGCTTGATGCAAACTACGATTCAAGCTACAAGAGATTTTATATCAGCTCAAAAAAGACAGGCGTGGCAAATGATTTTACCATAACCGGCAGCAATATAGATGGAGCATCAGCACTTTATAGCCTGGGAATAGCATATGGTGGTGAAAAGACCACCGCAGGTACTTATTCATCCAATCCATATGATGAGTATGCAGCTTTACATGGAGCCTCAGACGATGTGACCAAAGCTAACATCGAGGCAGCAGTTACAAGCTACAACAATCTGACCACAGATGCAGCTAAGATGAATGCGCAGAGCAAAAATCTTATGAATGCCGTAAACTATGGCTATTCATATGCCACACTTCAGGACATTTATAAGAAGCTTGATGCAAAGAATGCAGGCTATAGTGATAAGCTGAAGCTGCTTGAGAAGCTTGGCTCATCTCGTGATGGCGCATTGATTTCAAAGAATGGTGACAGCTATGATACATATACAAAGACCACACTGACCGATACAAATGGAAATACTCTCTATAAGTATATTGACAGCGACAACAACAGCCACTATATTGCAGCCGTTGCTGATAAGGACAAGGATACCACATCGTACTATGATGTGACAGAATCTACCAGGACAGCTTATACGGACGCTGATGGCAAGGAACTTGAAGCAGCACCTACAGTAGTCGATGATACAACACTGAAAGTCGGTGATAAGACTTACAAAAAGGACGAGGCAGACGGCAAGTACTATCTGCAAAAGGAAGATGGCACAGCTGATAAAACTGATTCCATCACTGTTTCACAAAAGACCGAGTACACCATTGCGGCAGATGCTGAAAACAAGACAGGCATAGAGTCAGCTTCAGCGGCGTATGACACAATCATCAAGTCAATGGATGAAAAGACTAAAAGCTCATACGATGAGGCTCTTGCGTCAGTTCAGGCATTTGAGAATTCAAAGGACGAAGTGCTAGGAAGCGATGACAAGTACTCGGTTGCAAGCCTCACCAAGGCTATTCAGAATGCTTATGCAGGCAATGGAAAGGAAGCCGTAGAGCAGCTTTTAGCAGGAAACGGAAACGAGGCTGACGGCTTTGTAAATAAAGCAAACGCTTTGGAGGAGGCCGCAGAGGCCAACATAAAAAAAGCAGCAGATAGCAATATTGTAAAGGAGCTTGCCTCAAAGCAGAAGGATTCGTCTGAGTATACACAGGCGCTAAACGACCTGCTCGACAGGGTAAACACTGCATACACGCTTCAGAATAAGGCACTTTTCAATTCACAGGTGAAGAAGGTCGCAGGACAGGATTCGGAGATTGAGCTGAACGGTGTAAAATATACAGGTGACAGTAACAGCTATTCAATCAATGGACTGACAATCGAGGCACTTGCTGAGACAGGTGATAGTGCTATAAGCATTACAACCAGCACAGATACACAGGGTGTATATGATAAGGTAAAGGATTTTCTGACAGAATACAACAACATCATCAACGAGATGACGAAGCTATACAATGCTGATTCAGCAGGAAGCTACGAGCCGCTCACGGATGATGAAAAGGATCAGATGTCGGATAAAGAGATTGAGAAGTGGGAGACAAAGATTAAGGACTCTCTGCTTCGCAGGGATTCTACACTTGGCAGCGTAATGACAGCAATGCAGACAGCCATGATGTCATCAGTTGAGATAGGCGGCAAGAAGTACTCGCTCTCAAGCTTTGGAATCAGCACACTTGGATTTTTGAATGCAGCGGAGAATGAGCAGAATGCATATCACATTGATGGTGATGAGGACGACACCAATACATCCGGCAAGACAGATAAGCTCATGGCAGCTATAAACGATGATCCGGATACTGTAATGCAGTTTATGCAGCAGCTTTCAACTAATCTGTATAGTGCAATCGGTGACAAGATGAAGTCTACGGATTTGAGCTCGGCATTTACCATTTACAATGACAAGCAGATGAAGACAGAGTACACTAACTACACAAAGACGATTAAGGAATGGGAAAAAAAGATCTCAGATCGTGAGGATTACTACTACAACAAGTTTACTCAGATGGAGTCAGCTATGACCAAGCTCAACAGCACACAGAGCTCAATTAGCAGTTACTTCTCATAAAAGATACCAGGGAGGGTATATTATGTTACAAAATAAAGCATACGCAGCATATGCAAACAACAAAATCATGACTGCATCACCGGCAGAGCTTACACTCATGCTGTATGATGGTGCAATCAAATTTTGTAATATTGCCATCATGGCAGTGGAGAAGGAGGATATCCAGCAGGCTCACACAAACATCCGCAAGGTGGAGCGTATCATAGAGGAGTTCCAATCTACTCTTGATGACAAATATCCGGTATCAAAGGATTTTAACAATGTATACACATATCTTCACAGACGCCTTGTCGAGGCCAACATAAAGAAGGACAAGGAAATCCTTGAGGAGGTGCTTGAGCACCTGCGCACTATGCGTGACGCGTGGAAAGAGGTCATGCAGGCCACATGTAACGGAAACAAGCTGCATGTGTCATAGATAAATGTATCATAAATCACCGACAGGGATTATAGAGAGTTTTTAACTTAAACAAAACGCAGAGACAGCAGCATGAAGCTAGTTTGTTTGTGCGTTTTGTGCTATCATAGAGATGATTATAGTTAAAACAATTGGAAATACAGGGAGAACACCATGGAACAGACATACATAGATATAATGATACAAAGCCTGGAGAAAAAGGAACAGGTACTCGACCGGATAATAGAGCTTGATATCAAGCAGAAGAACCAGCTCGAGGATCCACAGCTCACACCTGACGACTTTGATGAGGTAGTTGAGGCAAAGAGCAGGCTCATCGACCAGCTCAATAATTTAGACTCAGGCTTTGAGAAGCTTTTTGAACGTACAAAGGAAGAACTGAATGGTCACAAAGAGGACTACAAGGAGCAGATACGCACCATGCAGGAGCATATCCGCAGTATCACGGACAAGAGCGTAAAAATACAGAGTCAGGAGGCCCGTAACAAGGATCTCATGACTCTGAAATTTGCGTCCATAAAGAAGCAGGCCCGCGAGGTGCGTGTCGGCACGCAGGCCGCAAGCCGCTACTACAAGTCCATGTCAGGAACCGGATATATGGAGCCGCAGTTTATGGACAATAAAAAGTGAAAAGTTTAATTTAATATTTCACCTCAATATCCCCAAGCCCTGAGTCGATAACCAGGTGCTTTTTGGCATGTTCATTTACTTCATACTCATCATCATAGTCATTGCCGTTGATAGTGATATCGCCTGTACCTGAGTCCAGGTCCATCATGTAGCCGTCAAGTGACTGTGAGGATGTCACAGTGATGTTACCTGTACCGCCGTCGATATCCATTTCGTCAAAGGCACAGTTTTCAAAGCTAAGGTTGCCGGTTCCGCCATCCACATCACATGTGGCGAAGCTGCAGTCTGTGACATATAAATCGCCTATGCCGGTGTCAAATTCAGCATCAGCTGCGGTCAGGGAATTAAGGTTTACCTCGCCTACGCCTGTATCAAAGGAGAGCTTGTTCAATGCTGCGCCCTTAGGAATGGTAACAGTGATTTCGCTCGTGGTGCTTCTTCTGTAGTTGGCTCCTTTGCTCTGTGATATTGTGAGGGTATCGCCGGAGCTCTTAATCTTTGGAACCAGTCGCTTGTTGCATTTGTATGAGACCGTATAGCTGTCACCGGTTTTCACGTTGATGTTCGATATGGTTGTATCAAATACCAGGTTTGAAAATTCATCGACTGAAAGCTCCTCTGTGCATACGTTTCCGAGAGACTTGTCTGAGCGCGGAATCAGATTGTCAAACAGGCCTAGGGCAAAGCCCCCGATATGGTAGAGACTCCCAGCGATGATGCAGACCACGGTAATTATTGTAATTATTATTAGATATATATTCTTTTTCATGACTTGTCTCCATTTCTGAATTATCTTGTTGCATAATTTGTTTTGTGATTATTCAAAATATGCTACACACATTTTTGACTGTCCTGGTTTCCGTTAATTTCCATGTTTATCGCCGAGCAGATTTTCCACCAGCGAATTGATGATTGCGGCTATTGGCCAGATAATCCATGTGATACCCCAGTCAAAGGTAATAAAGCTCCAGCATAGATAGATGCATGTGACAGTTGACCAGTAGACTGACATGATTGCAGCCACAACAGGGTTTTCATAGTGCACCTTGCCATCGTGTGAATTGGCAAAATTGCCGCCCATAGTCTGTGCTCCGTTCAGGGAAAGAAGCTTGTCAAAGCTTGATTTCTTCATGTTTGTGAATACTATCATGAATACACCGATTGCTATAAACACGAGCACGAGTCCGCCTGAAAGTGAGTCTGCGAAGGTGCTTTTGGTGTTCAGTGAGCTGATTATGATTGCCGGCACTGCGCAGAGTATGCAGAGCATGATACCCACTGTTAAAAGCATCGCATGTGTGGAGCGGTAGCTTTCCTTTCGCTCGATGACCCAGTTTGCCGTCTCAAAATCTATGCAGTAGGGCTCTTGCTTCAGGTAGCTCCACTTGGATGAGATAGAGCCTGAAAAAATGAAGAAGCCGACTGCCACCGCGACACACAGGAACAGGAAGGTAATGCCGATTGCATCAGATGCGTCAGGTGAAGCGAGTGAACGCGGAATATATTCGCAGAATATAGGTCCGAGACTGGCTACGATACATAGCAGAACTCCAAAGGCAGTGAGATAAGCGTGCCTTGCAGAATCCCTTAGGAAGGAGGCCGCATTTTCACGTGAGAGTGTTTTGGCGGCAGGCATTGCCTGGCTGGGATTCACGAAGCTCTTGATGCCGAGTGAGTCAGCGAGCTCGTCAAGGTTTCCAAACTCTGATATGACTATGCCTATGGCTTCATTGTCGGATTTGCCCTCGGATATCAGTTCGTTGTATTTATCCTCCATCATTTGATAGAGCTCATATTTGGCTTTTAGCACCTCTGGAGTATTCGGAAGGTGCGAAAACATATTTTCCAGATAATTCTTTATAGTTTCCATAAAATGTCTCCTTTAAAATCGTATAAATTTGCTTACTACATCAAGTGTCAGCTTCCATTCCTCGCATTTCATCCTGTAATATTCTCTGCCGGAATTGGTAATCTGATAGTAGGTCCGGCGCTTTCCACTTGCATTGTCGTTCGAAGAGAATGATGAGATATAACCATTTTTCTCAAGGCGTGTAAATGCAGAATAGAGAGTTGTTTCTTTTATGACGTATTTTTCCTCGGATATTAGCTTTATCTGCTTTGAAATCTCGTAGCCGTAGGATGGTTTGTCGAGAAGCAGGTAGAGTATGATGGTATCGTTGTATCCGCGGATAACATCGCTGCTTATATTAACCATTGTTCACCTCCTGTATCAAGTGTTTAATTTCATCATAAATGATGGGCAAAATACCTTTTTAATCTCATATCATTTTATTAATTTAAGACCGAGTTATGACGTAATTGATCGTGAATCCGGAAACTCACCGGGCACACCTGATACACAGATGAAAGCTTGCACATCAGGCATGTTAAAATTATTCAATACTACGTGTGACGTACTACGAGTGTCATACTATGTCTGTCGTAGTAAACATATCACATGTTGTTTTTCGTGTCAACCGTAATTTTAGAATAATTAGTTCTCACTGTAATTTTAAAATAATTAGTTCTCGCTGTAAGTCTGTATAAAATTTGTTTTATAAAAAATGTTTCGGATAGTTGCTATTATTTTAAAAAGTTAGCCTCTCCGTACAAAAATTAGCGGTAAAATACGTTGACATACACCATATCTTTTGCTATAGTCTTTTAAAGCAAAGGCGATTAATTAAATACACACTACCTCTGAGGGAGTAGTTCGCGTATTCTTAAATATACGTGGTTTGTCAACAGACCGGTCAATAGACCTGGCAAACATTAAAGAATGAGACTCAAGTATGCGGCACACAATAAAGCTATATAAGCCATATAATAATAGCTTTATAAAGTCTGGTGTCTGCATGCGAGGGTCTCATTTTTTCATATGAAGCTACATGTGAAGCTATCATATACTCATTTTATATACTCATATGAGAGAAATTAATCGTCGCACACTAGGCAAAAGGGAGAAAAATATGGTACTATTTATTGAAATCCTGCTTATAGGAGTAGGTTTGTCAATGGACGCCTTCGCAGTATCTATCTGCAAGGGACTTGGAATGACAAAGGTAAACAGAAAGCAGGCGCTGACAATCGGCCTGTATTTTGGAGGATTTCAGGCGCTCATGCCGTTTATCGGCTATATGCTGGGCATACGCTTTGAGAAGTACATCACAAGCATTGACCACTGGATAGCATTCATCCTGTTAGGATTTATCGGTGGCAAGATGGTTTATGAGGCAGTAAAGGAAAAGGATGATGACGCGGTCGTGGAAAAAGACCTGGCGCTCAATCAGGGAGAGATGCTTCTGCTTGCAATTGCAACAAGCATCGATGCGCTTGCAGTCGGAATCATGTTTGCATTTACCTATGACAGCTTAAACATCTACTGGGCTATTGCAATCATCGGACTTACAACCTTCGTGCTCTCAATCATCGGAGTCATAGTCGGAAACTTTTTCGGCAATAAATATAAAAAGAAATCAGAGATAGCCGGAGGAATCATTCTCATACTCATAGGTGTGAAGATATTGCTTGAGCACCTGGGGATTATAAGCTTTTAAAAAATAAAAAATGGAGGAATCAACATGGAAAATTTCATCAATAATGCACCGTTTATAGTGGTGTTGATCTGCCTGATAGTGGGCTTTGTGTTTTTGGTAAAGGGCGCAGACCTGTTCGTGGAGGGCAGCTCAAGCGTGGCAAAGCGCTTCAAGGTACCGTCACTTATCATTGGACTGACAATTGTTGCGATGGGAACCTCGCTACCTGAAACAGCGGTCAGTGTGGCAGCATCCATAGCACACAATAATACGCTTGCAGTAAGCAACGTGACAGGCTCAAACATATTTAACCTTATGGTAGTAATCGGCGTGTGCGCTTTGATGACACCGGTAGTGGTGGACGGAGCATCATTAAAAAGGGATTTCCCATTCTCGATGATATGTGCCATTTTACTTCTTGTCATGGGAACAATCGGCATGACACTCGGCAGAGTGGACGGAATAATACTGCTCGGCTGCTTTGCAGGATATATTATCTACCTTATCAGACACACATTAAAACAGAACAGGCAGACATCAGATGAGGAGGTCGATGAGATACCGCTTATATCAATGCCCAAAGCAGTGATTTTCATCCTAATCGGAGCTGTCGGCATCGCAGTAGGCGGAGATGTCGTAGTAGACAGTGCAAGCCGCATAGCGATTGACCTTGGAATGAGCCAGACACTCGTCGGACTGACCATCGTATCTATCGGAACATCACTTCCGGAGCTTGTGACATCAATAGTCGCAGCCAGAAAAAACGAGGTCGATATGGCACTCGGAAATGCAGTCGGCTCATGCATTTTCAATATACTCATGGTGCTCGGAATTGCATCAGCCATCAGCCCGATAGCATTCATACAGGAAAATATCATAGATATTATCGTGCTTGTGGTATTTTCACTCATCGTGTGGATTATGGCATGGACAAAGCGTGAGATAAAAAGAGGCGAGGGTATCATCATGCTGCTAATGTATGCGGCATATACAGCGTATATTATTATACGATAGGGTAAAAATAGATTAAAATAGATAAAAACAAGTGCACAGATGGTTAAAGTCTGTGCACTTTTATAATATAATTTGGCTTGAAATAAAATTAAAATTTATGAACTTTGTCAAGACTCAGAACAGGTATTATAACGGTAGCGGAATATATATCATTTTCGTGATTGATCACGCAGAAACCACCGCATGCCTCGGCGGAGTCCTTTACATTTTTCAGACCATATCCGTGAATAAAATCTATTTTTTCAAAATCATCAGGTGCCTTGTCAGGATCTGCAATCACATATGTGTTTGCAACGTGTATGGTAAAGGTGCCGTCTACAGTTCTTACTAGTAGGAATTAATATCATTATTAGGGTAATAATTAATCACCCTTTTATCCAATAAAGTTTGAAAGAAACTAAAGATAGCTACATATATAACGATTGATTTGAAGTAATAAATTATGTAATAGGATTTTTGCATATTACTCAGTTAAATAATTTATAGTATGTCTATAATATATTGAGAATAGATATGTTGTAGCTCTTTTGAGCGACGTCTGCTTATTGGGATTTTTTGTCCATTTTTTAAAGTAATATCAGTAGATGTCATAGATTGTATTTGCTTAATATTAACTATAAAACCCCTTGCAGGAGAGACAAATCCGCGAGAAATTAATTTGCTTTCTACTTCTGATAGAGTACCCTTGGATATAAGTTCTTTATCTGGCAATTGATATTTAATATGTAATTTATTTTCTTTCATAGAAGCTATAAAAAGTATACTATTTAAAGAAATAAAGTGTTTTTCGTTTTCATCATCAACAATGATGATACTTTTAGAATTTCGGTTTATTTTTTTTATAATGTTATTAAACAAGTTAAAAAGAGCCATTTGACTAATTGGCTTTATAAGGAACTGAAATGGTTGAATTTCAAAACTTTCATGCATATATTCTGGATATGAAGTAGTAAATACAATAAATAGATCATCGTCAACATCTCTAAGCTGTCTTGCTATATCAAGTCCATTAATATTGGGCATTTCTATATCTAAAAGTACCACATCAAAAGAAAAATTATTATAGTCAAGAAGTAATTTGGATGCAGAATTATAAGTTGATACCATTATATTGTTATCTGTTTTTATGTTGTATTGAGAAATATACTTTTGAAGTTTAGAAATATCTTTTTTTTCATCATCGCATATTGCTATCTTAAGATTCATGTTTATACCTCATGTGTGATAAGTATCCTGAAAAGGACTATAAGATTTAAATTGGTAAAATAAATCATTTTATATTAGTGTAACAAATGTGGCAAAATTGTAAATATATAATTTATAATAAAATAGTTATATAAGTCTAATAGTATTAAATTAGGTATATGTAAGAGTAAGTGAGATTTAAAATAATATGCAAGTTTTAAATGAATATAGGGGGCAAGTAGATTACCATTAAGTATGTGAATTTGACCGTTGAGCATACGAATATTATAAATTGAGACTTATATGATAAGGTTATATATGTTAGCTAACAAAAAAACAAAGGAGGATTAAAAATCATGATGGTAGAAACATTAGAAGAACTTATTAGTTCAAATGGAGCAGACTTTAATGATGAAGGAATTAAAGTGTGGTGTGAATAATAAGTAAAAAGCGTAAATGGAGTACTATTTATATAGTGCTCCATTTAAAATGCTAATTTTCTATATAGTGGAGAGTATTAATGAACAACTATAGAATATATTTTACAAGTCGTACAATTAATGATATTGGAGATACTCTGCAGGAAATAGCTATAATATATATCATGGCATTATATACGCAATCAGCTATAATTGCAGGTATTATAATAAGTTTAAATGCATTAGTAAGGATAGCATGTTCATTTTTGGCAATTAAAACTAAAACAAATAGTAATGTGAAAATATTATTAAGAAATATGGATTTAGTTTATGGAGGTATAACACTACTTTTCTTTCTTATATACAAAATTAATGGGAGTGACATGAACTATTGGGTTTTGATTATTTATGAAGTGATTTGTAGTTATATATATACGTATTATAAAATTTATCAGGATGTAATAATAAAGGATATTTGTAGTTCTAATGAGCAGATAGCACGTTTGTTTGCCTTGGATAATATCATAAGTGTTTTAGTCTCATTAATTTCCAGTTTTTTAATTATATTATTAAAAATAGAAATATTTTTATTGCTTAATGCATTTTCTTTTTTTATTTCTTCAATAATAATTAGCAGACTAAATATACAAAACAATACATTCAAAAATAAAAATATAGAAACTAAAATTTTTAAAAAGATAGTTGATTTTAGATATAATTATCCTTTTGTTTTTAGAATCATTATTACAAGCAGTATACTTTCTTTTTTTTATGCAACATATAATGTTGTTTTTCAAAATGCATTAAAAATATTTTCTATATCAGCAAATAGTATTGGAATACTAACAGGGGTATATGATGTTTTTGTAATTATATTGTCATATATTGTAGGCTTTTTGCGGATCAAAGACACTAAAAAAGTGATTTGTATTTTTCTATTATTAGTACTTATAGGATTGCTTATTACGCCTTTTTTCCAAGGTGTAGTATTTATAGTCATTATTACCATAGTTTATTCAGTAATAGGAGGTGGATACAATTCTTTTTGCCAGATAATATTTCAAAATTATGTAAATGCATATGATATTCCTACACTAAAAGGGATCTATAATATTTTTTGTGGAATATCAATAATGGTGTCTGGATATGCATCACCTTTATTATTAAGAAAAGTATCACTTAATTTTTTTTGTATTATTATGGCTGCAGTAGTAGGTTTTTTGATTATATATAATATTTTTTGGAACATAATCAATGGGGGGACAAGAAATGATAATGAATAGAAAATTAAAAGATGGTAGATATTTGCATATAAATCAAGAATATGGATGGTACATAGATAAAGAGGAAAAATATAAGCAGAATATTTTACCAAATAATAAAATACAGAGATCAAGGGAAAAAATTAATTTTTTTGATTATCCTAATATATATTTACTATCAGGTTGTAATGGAAAGTGCAAATATTGTTATCAGAATGAACATTTTAATGTGGGAAACATGAATTTAAAATTTGAGGATATAAGGGAGTTTATACATAATATAAAAGATAAACAAAGTAAAAATCATAAAAAATATATTGAATTATTCGGAGGTGAACCACTGCTTAGAAAAGACATAATTGATATTATTAGTTTTTTAAAGGACGAGGGATATGTTGTAAATATTGCAACAAATGGTACTCCTGAAATTCTTAGGAATGATCAATTTATAAATGTATGCAAAGAAAATGTTCATATAAGAATAAGTTTGGATGGTCATAATAGTAAATTGCACGAAAAATACAGGACACCTAATACATTTGAAAAGATAGTAGAAAATATTAAATATATTCGTTCTGAAAATATTAGTGTTTCAATAAAAAGTATTATCACAGATCATAATTATCCTTATATTGAAGAAATTCTCCATTTTGTAAAGGAAGAATTAAAGGTGAATAAATGGAACTACAATGTTTTATATAATCTTGAAGCTTGCAAAAAAAATGGGATAACATCAAATATAACGCATCTTACAATGGTTAAAGAATTGTGTAATGATAAATATGAGCAGTTTTATCCAATGATGAAACAAACACCTTTTTGCCAAATGCTTATTAAGGTTTTTACAAGGACAAGTCCGTATTATTTAAGAACATATCCTTTTTTAAATTATGATGGAAATTTGTTTATAAATGATCAGTTAATTGTTCCAGAATATAAAATTGGTTCAATAGAGCATATAAAAAGTAACTGGATAAATTTAGTTAATGAAATAGAATATGAACGAGAATCTTGTAAAAAGTGTATAAATAAAAATTTTTGTTATTTAGGTAATTATGGAGAACTATATAAAATAGATAAAAAATTAAAAATGGAATTTCCGACTTGTAATATACTAAGATTATGTATATTTACATTAATGGAGCAAAACGAAAAAGGTTTAAATATTTTAAAAAGTATATTAGAGGGATAAAAAATGAAAAAAATTTCAGTGGATAGAGAATGTTTTGAATGGTTTTATGATGATTTTCAGCATAATAATTGCGTTGGAGAATTTAAAAAAGAGCGTATAGATATAGATGAATATTTAATAAAGCATATATCTATAGGAATTACTAATAATTGTAATATGAACTGTACATATTGTTATAAATCTATAAATTCGGATAAATGTTTATATGAGATTCCTTACAATGAAATAGTTACGTATATAGAAAAGTTAATGAAAATAAGAGTAAAAGAAAGGGGTTTAGAAACAGTTCAATTAATAGGGGGAGAACCAACACTGCATAAGGATTTTATAAAAATATGTAGGTATTTAAAAGATAATGGATTAGAAATAAGAGTTTCAACTAATGGAACAAATTCCAAAATTTTAAGGAGTAATGATTTAAAAGAAATTTATGTGAACCATCCAATGGAATTTAGAATTAGCTTAGATGATTTCGATTATAGTAAGAATAACTTAACTAGAGGAAGGAAATTTAATTCAATTACAGAAAATATAAAATATTTGATAAATAATGGAGCTAAAGTTTCTGTTAAATCTGTTATAACAAAGAAAAATATTAATGATATCCCAAAGACATTAGAATTTTTAGCATCATTAGGAGTTAAAGCTTATTCATATTCAACATTATATAATCTAGGAAATGCATCTAATGATTTGTATTATAAAAAAAATTATGTAAGTGATTTGGAGGTGTTTAAAAAATTTATAGAAGTAATGGATAAATATCCTAAATATGTATCTATGATTCAAGGGAATATAATATGTCATATTTTACAATCACTTTTTGTAAAAAAACCAAATTATTTTTTGACTAAATTTTACTTATATGTTAATTATGATGGTAATATATATGCCCAAGATCAGTTGATTAATAATGATTTTATTATAGGAAATATATATGATAAAACATTAGATTATAATAAGTTAATTAGTAACTATAGAGTAATTAAAAGAAAGTATGAAATATCAAAAAGCAGTTGCACAAAATGTGATTTTTATCCATATTGTGTAAAAGGAAATTATGGAGAACTATATAGAATTGATAGATCTCTTGAAAGTGAGTTCCCTACATGCAAGGATCTTAAGAAAATGATGGAGTATTTTATGGTAAACGGTGAAGTTAGTAAAAAGTTTTTAATTAAATCATTAATCTCTGATTAAGATATATTATATTGGAATTTTGAGCAACCTATAGTATTACCCTCAAATAAATTTGTGAACTCTATCAGGATTCAGAATAGGTATTATAACAGTGGCAGAGTATACATCATTTTCATGATGGATTACGCAGAAGCCACCGCATGCCTCGGCTGAGGCCTTTACATTCTTCAGACCATATCCGTGAATAAAATCAATTTTGTCAAAATCATTAGGTGCTTTTTGGGGATCTGCAATCACATATGTGTTTGCGACGTGTATGGTAAAGGTGCCAGCTACAGTTCTTACTGCGACTTTGATCTGGGCTCCAATCTGCCCATTGCAGGCATTAAGTGCATTATCCAGCAGATTTCCAAGAATAATAGTTAGGTGATAATCATTAACAGGTATAGTTGAATTGTCAAATTTCAGATTAGTGTGCAGTGTAATCCCTTGGGCTTTGGTCTGTAGTAGAAGGTTACTTACAAAGGCATCGACAACGAGATTTCCTGTATTAATAGTACAATATCGTGATTCAAGATCATGCATGATTTCCTTGGAATAAGGGATTATATCGTCATATTTTTTTTCACTTACACAGTTTTCGATATAAAAGAGGTGTTTCTTTGTGTCATGCATAAAACTGCGGATATTCTTGTATGCGGCACCGAGCTGTTCGTATTTACTACGTTGAAATTCTATTTGTTCTTTTTGAACGGCAAGCTGAAAGCGAAGCTCTTCGTTTTCGAGAACATTATAAAATAATATATAATTCACAATATTTATAAACAATATAAAGGCAGCTAAAATAAAATAGGCAGATGGAATATTTATATTTAGATACAAAATTGGTTTTGAAAGCAATAAGCACATAGAAAGTAAGGGGGTAACTAATAAAACTATAGTGTAGCTTAAAGAATGGATAAAAGTTTCTTTTTTCCAAATCAAATGAATCAATATTGAAAATATAAGAAAGAATAATTTTGCCATTAAAGATATGTTGGTGAATACAATAGAATCCATAGTATTTTTTTGTGCATTATAAGAGTAAATACTTGTGATTATAAAATATGAGAAATATTCAAAAATAGCTAATAATATAGGATTTATTATAGATACAAGTATTCTAGTGCGCAAATTAGTATTAAAGAGAAAACTTAAAGCAAAATCAAGGAAGAATGAGAGGCTCAAGCGGATAATAGTGGCTAATATAGATGTATTTCCGTTTAGTATTGATGTAATCCAAGAGTAGACTGTAAAGGAACAGGTAAATATGAAAAGAACAATAAGATATGGAAATTTTGATTGTTTTTTGCTAAAAATAGATTGAAAAAAAATAAAAGTTGAAGTTCCTGCGACAACACTATCTAATAAGTTCAAAAATATCATTTTCATAAGTATCTCCTTGTATTTGAAATATATCCAGTATAAAGACTTAATGAGCATATAATAAGACTTAGATCAATAGAAAGTAATCCTTTATTCCAGTGTAACAAAAATGATAGAATTGTAAATATAGAATTAAATATAAAAAGTTTATGTACTCCTTTTTTTGATATTTTTTTATCATTTGAATCAAATATTTTGTTTGGTGTGTCAACTGGAGAAATTATTAATATGGAACTCCAATTAATAATATATATGCATATTAAAATGTAGGCAGACATTTTGGGTATAATAGTAATAAGATAAAGGTATAATGTAAAAATAGTATATGATAGTATATAGCATGAAGTACGAGTTTTACAATGATAACCTCCAGCTACAGCACGTAAAGATCCGACAATAATAACATATACGATAGCTGCTGTATGTTGTTTTAATATAAAACCTAAAATCAATAGTGATAAATTATACAATATGAAATTAAACATATAGTCAAAAATATAAGAATAAACATTACAAAAATGAGGTTCAATAATTCCTTTTGAAACATATCTTTGTGACAAACGATTTCCAATAGATTTCATGATTTACCGCTCCTATAAACTTATGAATAAAATTATTATATCATTTTTCAGTAATAATATATTGTTTGGTGATTAGTGGATGAAAAAAAGGAGTGAGCGGTTAATTATAAGACCACTCATTCCCCCTTTTTTGACCATTGGGAAAGAATACTGTTACTTAGGCTATTTTTTGATAAAATAAATTAATTAAAAATACGAATGAGAGGTATAGTAATTTGAAGAAACATAATAAGAAACAAACTGAAGAAGAAAATTTGTTATGCAAATTTGCAAAAGTCATTGCGCCACAAGTGTCTAAGTTTTGTACAGGAACATATTATCAGCCACAAGAGCCGAATAATATGAAAGAGTTTTTACAGAAAAATAGTAATTCGTAAAATTAAGTAACTTTCAATATAATATAATTCAAGGTGCAGAGAGAATATGATATGTAAGTTAAAATGTTAGCGACAGTAGGAAAGTTTGAAACCGAACAGAAGAGCAAAGATATTTTATATAGAATAAAAATAATGAAAGAGCAAAAATAGTAACAACAATGCTTAGTATTGATGAATATAATAAAGGTTTTATTAACTATACGCCACTTTACAACTTTTTTCATAAAAAAGAAATCGTACAGGGCTTTCTGATGTATAATGAATTTGCACAAAAACATTACAAAGGAAAGTGACCCTGTACGACAAAGACATTATACAACGAAAACTCATTAATTGGTAGACTTCATAAATATTTTTTAGCATATTTTGAGACTTTTTATGTTCATACGGCAGAAACATTATTTTTACTGGTACTTTCAATACTCACATTGGAATCAGCTCATTCAATAAGATTCCTGTACCAGCATTTCCTTGCCGGGATAACAGAAAAATCTCTAAATACTTTTTATCATGCCTGCTTTTATGCCAAAGCTGATTATTCAAGATTTATGAATGTAACTGCCAAAATAGCACTGCACCTTATTCCGGAACAGTTTAAATCACAGACGGTGTTTCTTTGCATTGATGATACAATGATCTCCAAATTTGGTACAAAATTTGAAAATGTATCAAAGTTGTTTGATCATGCAGCACATAATGGCTGTAATTATCTTAATGGACACTGTTTTGCAAGTCTGATGTTATGTGTGCCCATGTGGAATCATGATAAAATAGCATATCTTGCGGTGCCGTTAGGATACCGCATGTGGCAGAAAAAAGAATCAAAGCTTGAGCTTGCTGCATCCATGGTGCGTCAGGTCATGCCTGAATTTTCATCTCAGAAAAATGTTATCATACTTTGTGACAGCTGGTATACAAAGCAGAATCTTGTATCCATTGTCGAAGAGCATCCAAACCTTGATCTCATTGGAAATGTCAGAGCAGATTCTGTCATTTATGATCTTGATCCTGCACCAACAGGAAGGAAAGGCAGACCTGCAAAACACGGAAAACCTTTATCAGCGGATGATGATTTCACACTGTCAGATGAAAAAATCAATGGCTATTATATTGGTGTAAGACGCGTACTGACTAATGTGTTTGGCTCAAGAGAGGTTCTTGCTTATGTTACCACACCTGAAAAAGACTCTTGCACCAGAAGACTCTTTTTCAGCACTATATTTCCTGAACAGCTGCAGATTTTCTGCGCATGGCAGGAAAAAGCACCATTGAACCAGACTGGCAGTGAGTGGTTTCAATATATCCCACTTTTTCCTTATTCATGCAGATGGAATATAGAAGTAAGTTACTATGAGCAGAAAACATTCTGGTCTTTATGCAATTACATGGCGCACAGCTGCAAAGGAATCGAAATGCTGATCAATCTGATAAATATCAGCTATTCCGCAATGAAGCTTTTGCCTTAAGCGAAGGAATTCGCAGCCAGGTATTTTTTGCCACTTTCGTACAGAAAGTCGAAACCCGGATAAAATCAACCTCTGTGATAAATGCCTTAAAGTAGGCATTTTCGCAAAATATGAGTCATCTATAAAGTTGTAAAGTGGTGTTAACTATAGTCTATGAATCGAAATGGAAGTGAAATATACATGGATAAAAAGTTTAAATGGAATATGTTTATTACTTCATTTATGCCATTATGGATATCAATGATAATATCAGATATTTGGACAATAGTTGAAAGTGGAATTAAAATTTGGAGAGATGAAGAATCCATATATTTTAATATTCTAAATATTTGTAAAGAAAACTTGGTATGCATAGTTGTCATTTTGATAATTGGTATATTAATGTTGACTAGCATTATCTCAATAAATTCATTTCTAAATGATAAGAAAAAGAATAATCAACCACCTAGGATTAAGATTAAAAAGGCGGTAAGAGCTAATAAATTATCATCAGAGTTTTTATTAGCATATATTTTGCCAATGATAGCATTTGACTTTGCAGAGTTAAAAAGTGTGATTTTATTTGTTGTTTATTTTGGGATGCTAGCTTTTTTGTGCATTAGAAATAGTAATGTATATACTAATATATGGCTTGAAATTAAGGGATATCGTATGTATTTATGTGATTTACAAACTAATGTAATGGGGAGGGCACATACATATGAGGATTGCTTGGTAATTAGTAAAAATGATCTTACTGTAAAAATTGAGAATAATATGGAATATTGGGATTTTGATAATTATATTTACATTGATTTAAGGTAGGAGGAGAATAATGGATAAGAACAAGCTTATAGAAACATTAATAAGTTCTAAAGATAATGAATATAACTGGAACTTGTATTTTTTCAAAATCGATAGAAGAAATAGCAATCCATATATTGCATATAAAATCAGGTTTAAGAATGATCAATATATTATTGAATATGCAAAAACATTAGTTGATATGGTTGTTAAGTATCAGTTGGAAAAAATTAAAGAAATTAAGGATTATACTGGAGAAAATACAAAGGTTTCTTGTGATAGACTTGAAACAAGTAATGAATTGGTCAAGGGGCAGTGGGACTATTTTGTTGATGATATTGTGAATGCTTCGGATAAAAAAATTGAAGGAAAATACCATGGATACGTATTAGAGGGGAGACCATCTAATGATAGTGAAAAGTCACTTATTTTCGTGAAGATGGCAAATCCTATAATTAATCTAAAAAATAAACATAGTTCTGTATTTACGTTTGATTCAGATAATGAATTGGCTGAAATGTCAGATGAAGTTTGCAAGTTGCGCATGGATACGGACTGTATAGTAATAGATGAAGTAATATACTCATTTAATTATAAATTTGAAGATTTATTAAATATGGAAAAAACGATGCAAAAAGTAAAGGCTAGAGCTCTCGAACAGATTATAGCAATTGATGCATTTGAAAATAAAAGTGAATTTGAGCAAATGGCAAAGGCATATAAATCACCTAGAACTTTTATTACACTAAAAAATGAACGAGTAGAGCGAATTACGAATAAGACAAAACGAGAGCAAGTTGCAACTATGTTGCAAATTAAAATGAGTAATGATGGAAGGTTTGTTTTTGAGAATGAGGAAGAAGTTTCATTGCTGATTAGATATTTATGTTTTAAAGTATTTAAGGATGCCGAGACAGACGATTTGCTTGAAGCAAATAATGTAACAAAATTGTTATTAAATTAAAATATTATTTTTTACTAAATACATACCTGAATCCGTGAAGTTGATTTCCTCACATACTCCTTAAACCCTATAGTTTCATGTTTTTGCAATATTTTTTGTCCAATATTGTTGTTCACCCACCAGGTGAAAGCAATCTGTGGTAAAATAGACGTAACAAAACCTATGGATTGGAGTCTTTTACCATGAATAACAACCACCGAATCACACTGAACACCAATAAGAACATTATTGTTGAGTTTACAAATGAACGCATTATCCCAGCCAGCGGTCTGGCTGTTGTGGGCGCACTCTTTGGGAAGAGCGATTTCATCAAAAAACTCAATCGCATGGATGTGACATCCAACCGGTCTCAGCATCAGATTAAGAACGGTGATATTGTACTCACTTATCTTGGAATGCTTTGCATGGGCAAACCTTACTTTGAAGCTGTCCATGAAATGGACGATGACAAGGACTTTTACAAAGCCGCTCTTGGCATCACCCGGAGCATTCCTTCCGAAGAGACGCTGCGTCAGCGTATGGATGATATCGGTGATTCCCTTCGCCAGACTATTCTTGAGCAGAATGTTGAGATACTCCTTGCAAATAAAATACAACCGACTGCTCTTGCGAATGGTCTTGTTCCGGTAGATATTGATGTAACACCTATGGATAATTCGAAATCCAAAAAGGAAGGTGTTTCACGCACCTACAAAGGTTTTGACGGCTATGCGCCTATGATGGCATATATCTGTACCGAGGGGTATGCCATCAATTTCGAACTCCGCGAAGGAAACAGCACTGCCAAAAGGGGACAGTTGAATTCCTGCAGGAAACAATAAATCTTTGCCACAAACTGACAGATAAGCCACTGTTGATCCGCCTTGATTCTGGAAATGACTCCATCGACAATGTTGCTGTTCTGATGGATGCAGGCTGCTTTTTCATTATCAAGCGAAACTTTCGCCGGGAAAGCACGGATGACTGGTTTGAAATGGCAAAGCAGTATTGCCAGAATGTAACCAGTCCTAGAGACGGAAAAACCATTTATATAGGCAGTGACTGGAAAACCGTTGCCAGTAAGCAGTTTAATACAGAGTATACACTCCGTGCCGGGTACGAGATTACAGAGCGAACAATTGATAAGTATGGTCAGTTCAACCTTGTTCCCGATATTGAAGTTGAAACCGGGTGGACAAACCTTGGTGACCCGGATGATGAAATAATCAGTCTGTATCATGCCCATGGGGAATGTGAGCAGTTTCATAGTGAGGTAAAAACAGACATGGATCTGGAGCGGCTTCCATCCGGAAAGTTCGCGACCAATGCACTGATACTCGAATTGGGGATAATCGCATATAACATTCTCCGTATGATCGGTCAGGGCACAATTGGAGGACGGGCACCCCGTCAGAAAAGGGATGTTAAACACCATCGTTTACGCACAGTTATCAGCAACCTGATTATGATGGCAGGGCATGTAACCATGCATGCACGCCAATTGATAATCGGCCTTGGAAAAAGCAACGTCTGGCGGCATATATTTTCTGATATCTGCCAGAAATATGCTGTCACAAATGCATAAGTAACAAAACAATTTTATAGCAGGATTATTCCGTGTACCCTTTTTGCCCAATGAGAGCTTAGAGACACGACATTGGTGTCAAAAATAGACATTGAAGTATGTTTTTATCATGAAACCAACTTGCCCTTGGCAGGTTGGTTCGCTTAAAGGATGAACTTCACGGATTCAGGAAATACTGTTATTTTTATTGAGGAGAATAATGATTTTGTATTTTCGGAGGAGTTTGCGTCTTTTGTCAGGGAATCAGGCAACTATTTTGTGCTGGTAACACGATCACCATTGAAAAGGCTGCCGTACAGCATACATGAGATAGCTGTTAATTTCATTGACGGCTAATGGAGTGGAGGAATACTCTAAAACTAAATTGAATTCGTTTTATCTGCAGGACGGAATAGTTGAAAAAATAATAGAATAGTTACCGGAAGAGATTGATCTGGAAAGGTAAAAAGATTAAAAAACCCCCGGTATTACCGCAATTCTACCACCGAGGGGTGTCAATTTTCTCCTGCTTATTATATAATCAGGCTACAAAATGATACGAACAGGAGGGACTGGTTATGGACACAGTAAAGATCGGAAAATACATAGCACAGAAGAGAAAAAACCTCGGACTTACCCAGAGAGATATAGCAGAGCAGCTTGGCATGAGTGACAAATCCGTATCCAAATGGGAGCGGGGAGTGTGTCTGCCGGATGTGTCGGTGTATATGGAACTGTGCCGGATCATAGGAATTTCACTCAATGAATTTATTGCGGGAGAAGATATCGAACAGGTAGAACTACAGGAAAAATCAGAGCAGAATATCCTTGATGTGACAGAGGACGGCAACTATAAAAAGCGCAGACTGAAAGCTATAATAGCAGTGTTGGTGTGCATATGTGTGGCGGTAACTTCGCTGTCTGGCTATCTGTTATGGAAAAGGTTTCATGTAGAGACAAATTATATAGAGCCATTCGATGAAAACAGTGCGGAAATGAGAATATTAAAATTAGTTGATGCAGGTCCGTTTGTTCTTTATAAGTTTTCTACAGATAAAAACATAAGTCAGGCAACAGTTATGATAACCTGTTATGAAAAAGGTGAGAAAAAATATAAACATGATGTGATGACATATGGTTTTAAGTCGGATAATGTTTCAGATAGGGCAAATACTGTAGACAGTGTGCTTAAGGTTTCATCAGAAAATGACAGTAATGAAAAAAATGACTGGATAAGTGTAACAGTAGACGATGGTAAGGCTACATTTGAATTAATAGAAGATGATGTGGAGCTGACCGGATATATGTGCGCATGGGCAGATGAGAAAGAGCATGTAGATATAGTAAAAGGAGAGGAAATTGAGTTTTTGAGGATCAGTTATGGAATGGATCATGTTGAGGCTATAATGCCCGGGGCATCTATCGGAAACAACGAATATATGTACAGTTTATCGGTAAGGTTTGAATAAGGCACAACAATTAACTTCAAAGTAATTTACTTGAAAGTTAATTATTTGCAATAAACTTATTCTAGTTGAATTACAACAGTTGACAATTTAAAAGCCACATGCTACTCTAGAACTGTATGAGATAAAAGCGACGAAAAAGAGAGTACTTTTATGGCAGATTTACAGAGAAATCCCACACAGGCTGAGATGGGATGACCTAAAGTAGGAGGAACATGGCTTTGGAGCAGCAGTATCGAACCATTGGCTAGATACTGACAGGAACCGCCTGTTATAGCGGAAAGAGGCGTAGCAGTGCCGGCAAAAGATGTCGGATGATTTTGATAGCTGCGTGAAGAGAAGTGGTACCACGATATAATCGTCTTCTTGGGAGTTTTCTCCTGAGGAGGCGTTTTGTTTTATTATTACGGCTTCGCATGTAATATATTGAATTGCCGAAGAGCATACAGTTGTTCTGAGAAAATAAATATAGTATTTTTTCTGAGGAATATACTGTATGTGATACGGCATTATAGAAGACTATATGTGCGAAGCATTAAAAACAGGAGGAAACTAAATTGGCAAACAAAGGTAAATATTACATGACAACAGCCATTGCGTACACATCAGGCAAGCCTCATATCGGAAACACATATGAGATCATCCTTGCAGACGCAATCGCCAGATACAAGAGAGCAGAGGGATACGACGTATATTTCCAGACAGGAACAGATGAACACGGACAGAAAATCCAGGAAAAGGCTGAGGCAGCCGGAATTTCACCGAAGGAGTATGTAGATCAGATTTCAGGTGAGGTAAAGAGAATCTGGGATATGGTAAATTCATCATATGACAATTTTGTCCGTACAACAGATGATGACCATGAGAAATGTGTAAAGAAAATCTTCAAGAAGCTTTACGATCAGGGCGACATCTACAAGGGCTCATACGAGGGACTTTACTGTACACCATGTGAGTCCTTCTGGACAGAGTCACAGCTTGTGGACGGAAAATGCCCGGACTGTGGACGTGAGGTACAGCCTGCAAAGGAGGAGGCATACTTCTTCAAGATGAGCAAATATGCAGACAGACTCATCGACTACATCAACACACACCCTGATTTCATCCAGCCGGTTTCAAGGAAAAACGAGATGATGAACAACTTCCTGCTTCCGGGACTTCAGGATCTTTGCGTATCGAGAACATCATTCAGCTGGGGAATTCCGGTAGATTTCGATCCAAAGCATGTAGTGTATGTATGGCTTGATGCTCTCACAAACTATATCACAAAAATCGGCTACGATCCTGACGGATCATCAGAGCTTTTCAAGAAAAACTGGCCTGCAGATCTGCACCTTATCGGAAAAGATATCGTGCGTTTCCACACTATTTACTGGCCTATTTTTCTTATGGCACTTGACCTTCCGCTTCCAAAGCAGGTATTCGGACATCCATGGCTGCTTCAGGGCGGTGACAAGATGAGTAAGTCAAAAGGAAACGTTATCTACGCAGACGATATGGTCAGACTTTTCGGCGTGGATGCCACACGTTACTTTGTGCTTCATGAGATGCCATTCGAGAATGACGGAATCATCACATGGGATCTTGTAATCGAGAGATTCAACTCAGACCTTGCAAACATACTTGGAAACCTTGTAAATAGAACAGTTTCCATGAGCAATAAATATTTTGACGGCATCGTAAAGAGCACAGGCGCAACAGGCGATGCAGATCAGACTGCCATTGACGCAGATCTTAAGGCTGTTGTTACCGGCACAAGAGATAAAGTGGCAAAGAAAATGGAAGGACTTCGTGTGGCAGATGCCATCACAGAGGTATTCGCACTTTTCCGCCGCTGCAACAAATACATCGACGAGACAACACCTTGGGTGCTTGCAAAGGACGAGGCACAGCAGGATCGTCTTGCTGAGGTGCTTTACAACCTCACAGAGTCTATCACAATCGGAGCAAGCCTGCTTCATTCATTCCTGCCTGAGACAGCAGAAAAGATTGTAGCACAGCTTAACACAACACTCCGTGATTTCGATGACCTTGACCAATTCGGTCTCTATGAGAGCGGCACAAAGGTTACAGACAAACCTGAAATCCTCTTCGGCAGATTAAAGGCTGAGGATGTGATGCCTGAGGTAGAGAAAATCCAGGCAGCACAGAAAGCAGAGTTTGATGCTGAGCAGGCTAAGCTTGCTGCAGTTGAGGGTAAGGCAGCATGTGGCTGTGGTGCAGGTGAAAATGCCACAGATGGTGCAGACCTTGAGCCTATGGATGTGGAAGCAAAGGAAGAAATCACATTTGATGATTTCGAAAAGCTCCAGTTCCAGGTTGGTGAAATCGTAAAATGTGAGGCAGTTGCGAAGTCAAAGAAGCTTCTCTGCTCACAGGTAAAGATTGGAAACCAGACAAAGCAGATAGTATCAGGTATCAGAAAATACTATTCTCCTGAGGAGATGGTAGGCAAGAAGGTAATGGTTCTCGTAAACTTAAAACCGGCTAAGCTCGCTGGTGTTTTATCAGAGGGAATGCTGCTGTGCGCAGAGGATGCAGAGGGCAATCTCGCACTCCTGACACCGGAGAAACCAATGCCGGCAGGAGCACCTATCGAGTGATTCGGACGTAAACGACAAGAAAGGAGTCTCATATGGAATATTTTGATATAGTGGACGAGCAGGGAAATCCAACAGGACAGACCGTAGAGCGCAAGCAGGCGCACAGAAACAATATACTTCATAGGACTGCGCATGTCTGGATAGTCAGACGCCGTGGAAATTCCATACAGATACTTTTGCAGAAAAGGTGCATGGAAAAAGACTCCTTTCCGGGCTGTTATGACATATCAAGCGCGGGACACATACCGGCCGGTGTGGACTATATACCGTCTGCACTCAGAGAGCTTAGGGAGGAGCTGGGGCTGACAATAGATCCGGCACAGCTTATCGATTGTGGACTGCACAGGCACCATGCAGACGAGGTGTTTCACGGAGAAAGATTTCTGGACAACCAGATAAGCAAGGTGTTTCTGCTGTGGCTGGATGTGGACGAAGCTGACATCACCGTGCAGAAGGAGGAAATCGACTCTGTAAAGTGGTTTGACTACGCAGAGTGCAAGCAGGACGTAATAAACGGCACGATTCCAAACTGCATAGATGTGGCGGAGCTTGAGATGCTTGAGCCACACTTTGCAGAGTGAAATTTTGTGAAATAATCATAAAAATATATTTTACGTTAAATCAAATTGGGAGGATACTATGAAATCAACAAAAGACTCTCTCTTAGAGGATATCAAGGCAGAATTTGCTGAGGTCAATGCCATGATGGAGGCGCTCGAAGCAAAGGAGCCGGAGGATGAGGCGAGTGAAGCCTATGACAAGTGGATTGAGGAGTGTGAGCAGCTCGCCATCGAGTCAGAATCACTCATGACACTTATAGATTACAAGATGACACAGGGACTGTAGAGGGATATCCTGTATATATTATACAAAAATAAACACCCGGATATAGATAAATTGCTATATCCGGGTGTTTTCATAAAGAAAAACTTCAAAAAAATGAAATTAAATATATAAAAAATTGTACAAACCGTGTTATACTTTATGCGTTACACTAAATTCAGGTAGGAGAAAAAGATGTTATCAGTAATAGAAAAAGTCAATGACGTGGTCAACAATTTTATCTGGGGCGTGCCTGCGATGATATGTATCATAGGTGTCGGGCTGCTTTTGAGCTTCAGAACGGGCTTTATTCAGATTAGAAAGTTTCCATATGCGATGAAGGTTACGCTTGGCAGGATGCTTAAAAAACGTGAGGCATCTGACGGAGCGCTCACACCGTTTCAGGCAGTGTGTACGGCACTTGCGGCGACGGTCGGTACAGGAAATGTGGCAGGAGTTGCGGGAGCCATCGCGATAGGCGGACCGGGAGCGGTGTTCTGGATGTGGATTTCAGCACTTCTAGGCATGTGCACCAAGTTCTCGGAGGTCACACTTGCTGTACATTTTCACGAGAGAAATGCAAACGGCGACCTGGTAGGCGGCCCTATGTACTATATTAAAAACGGTCTTAAAAAGCACTGGCACTGGCTGGCATATCTGTTCTCAGCGTTTGGCGTGCTCACCGTGTTCGGTACAGGAAATGCTACACAGGTAAACACCATAACCACAGCGATTGATTCAGCTTTATATAATTACGATATAATTTCAAAAGAGTCGGCATCAACGTTCAATCTCATAATAGGAATAGTGCTTGCCGCTCTCATTGCGCTTATTCTGCTTGGAGGAATCAAGCGTATAGGCCAGGTTACTGAAAAGCTTGTGCCATTTATGGCAGTGATGTATATTCTGCTGGCACTTGGAGTAGTAATCGTCAACTTTAAAGCTATACCGGGCGTATTCGGAGCCATAATAGAGGGCGCGTTCAATCCGTCAGCAGTGACAGGCGGAGCAGTAGGAAGCTTTTTTATGAGCATGAAAAAGGGAGTTTCCAGAGGAATTTTTTCAAACGAAGCAGGTCTTGGAACAGGCTCTATCGCACATGCCTGTGCAGACACCAAAAAGCCTGTAAAGCAGGGCTTCTTCGGTATATTTGAGGTGTTTGTGGACACTATCGTGATATGTACACTCACAGCGCTTGTCATACTTTGCAGCGGAGTTTCTGTGGGCTATGGAGAAGCAGCCGGCGCAGAGCTTACAATCAGTGGATTTACATCCACCTATGGCGGCTGGGTATCAATCTTTACAGCGGTTGCCATGTGCTGTTTTGCATTTTCAACCATCATAGGCTGGGGACTTTACGGAACCAGATGCATAGAGTTCTTATTCGGAACCAAGGCAAATAAGCCGTTCATGGTAGTATATTCGCTTGTTGCGATAGTCGGTGCGACAATGAACCTCGGACTGATGTGGAGCATAGCGGAGACATTCAATGGCCTTATGGTCATACCAAACCTTATCGCGGTATTTTTGCTTTCGGGTGTAGTTGTAAAGCTGGTGAAGGAATATTTTGCCGGAGAGGGAGCTGCATCTACCTTGAAGAATAGCCGGGAAGAGGCAAAAAGCTAAATAAGAGAAGGACTTCTTTTTCGCGAAAAAAACATTTTCTATAGTGAAGCATACTCATAAAAAATACTTTGACTGCACTCAAAGTGCAGTTCTATGCTTGAATTAAGTACTAAATTAACAGCATGTAAAAAGTATTTAAATGTACTAAAAGAGAGGAGAATCACTATGTACTGTAACAATTGCGGACAGGAGGTCCCTAACAACTCAGGATTTTGTCCGAGCTGTGGAGCAAAAATAAATCCACAGAATCAGACAGCTCAAGACGCACAGAGCACAGAGCCACGCACAATCAAGCTTAGATGCAATAACTGCAATGCAACTATGGAGGTGGATGCCTCAAAGCAGGAGGCTGTATGCCCATACTGTGGGGCTAAGGAAAAGATACTCGACAGCGATGCGGTTGCCGTTGAGAAAATCAAGAGCAACACCTACAAGGAAATGGAATATGCGCGCATGGAGAAGGAGGAAAAGCAGAACGCTAAAAATCAGAAAGAGCAGGAAAAGAAAGCTTACAGCAAGAGCTTTCTAAGTAAATTCACTATCATTATGATGTTTATCTGTCTGATTTGCACTTTCACTGCTTTTGGCTCAAAGCACATCCTGGCAGGAATTATCGCACTGATCCAGACTGTGATATTTGCGGTATCATGGCTCATGGGCAAGCAGATTATCGGAGAAAATAAAAAGGCTATCTACAAGGCACTTGCGTTACTTGGATGTTTGCTCATAATTCCGTTTTCCATTACAGCAATGCGTGAATCTGTAAGCAAGCTTGAATGGCCTAAAAGTGGTCTTGCCGATAAGCTTCCGAAGCCTGACAGTCAATATGGAGAGATTGATTTCGATGAAGATGATTTTTTCGAAGCTAATGTGGAAAAAACATCTGCTGATGACTACCGAAGCTACATAAAGGCTTGTGAAGATAAAGGATTTACTGTTGATGCTGAAAAATCCAATTCATCATACACTGCCGCCGATTCAGAAGGCTACAAGCTTGATTTGTACTACAATTCATACGACAAAGAATTGAGAATCTCGCTTGATGCTCCTAAACAGGAAACAGATTCAGCAAACCAGACTGACAGCACTGATACAAGCGAGGCAGATACTGCTGCAACAGATACCGGCACCGACACAACCACTGCAACTGATAATTCCGGTTCTGACAACCCTGCCACAACAGATTCAACCACTGATTCAGGCTCCGTAACACCGGAGCTCAAAGAGTTCTTAGACAGCTACGAGTCATTCATGGATGAATACATTGCTTTCATGCAGAAATACAATAGCTCAAGCGACACACTTGGCATGGCTACTGACTATGCAAAGATGCTTGCTAAGTATGCTGAGTTCTCAAGGAAGGCTGATGCCTACAACACTGATGAAATGTCATCTGCAGATGCAGCTTACTATCTCGACGTAATGAATCGTGTGAATAAGAAGCTTGCAGATGCTGCATTAAATTAAGGTGTTCATTGTAAGTGAAATATAGGGGTTATTAATCATAAAAATGAGTCTGATTTGATATCGAATCAGACTCATTTTTTAGAAGGTATGGTATTATTTTATTGGAAAAGTAATTGGATAAAATTAGGGCTATTCTGATACGTCAACCCATTTTATAGTGTATTCCTCATTAAATTCCTCACCGAGATTATTGATGTATCCTTGCAGAATTAGTTTTGCATGTTCTTTTGCCTGAGCTAACAGTGAAGTATCTTTTTGAGCTGTTTCTTTCATGTTTTGCTGTGCTGAAGAGAGAGCTTCGGTTTTTTCTTCTGTGGTTATCTTGGTGAAAACACCTTTGTCAGTTAGTGGCTCTGATAGTGTGGATTTATCTAAACTGGTACTTTGGACTTCTGCGTCAGGAATTTTTATAGTAATCACATTGTTTGTGTCGGGCTCAGAAATATCTACTTTGTTAATATCTATTCCTAAGTTGACTATGCCACTGTATTCGATCCATATTTTTTTATACCCACTCCCGAAAACCTTTAGTAGACCATGAGCATTTTTTTCATATGTAGCAACGTTGTGGTAATAACATTTTAATGTACTTAGTTCACAAACTGACTTAATAGAAGAAAAATCAGGTTTTTGTTTTTGGCTTCCGCAGCCAAATAAGCAATTAATGCTGAGTAGTGTTATCAAAATTACACAAGTAAATTTCGTATTTTTCATATATAAATCCCCCTTGTTAATCCCATTTTATTTTATAACCTTTAGTATCAGTAATAGGCTTTAAAAGTGCCTCAACCACTGTTTGTAAGTTTTCTTTTGCAGTGTCATAAAGTTCATCGGTGTTAGAAGCTTCGTTTTGAGCATCTATTTGGCAACAATCTAATATTTCGTTTAATTCCATATCAGGATTTTTGGGAATATAGCTAAGAGAACTTTCATCAACTGATATGGAATTTATTTTAATTTCAGGTAGAATAGGTGTTATTGTTTTATTCGAGTTGTCTATATTAAAGTCAATATCATTCATGTTAATACCGACCTTTACGGAGGCATCATATTTAATGTTGTATTTTTCTTTCTCAGGATTGTCATCCTTATATTTTTCAGCAATTCCGTTGTATACAAATTCTGCGGTAGACAGATCGCTGATATTTACAGCTTTTTCAAGCTGGGAAGATGTAACTATTTTGGCAGAATTAGATTTATTGGCAATTATTGGAATTATTATGGTGGCAATGATAATTATAATGGCTAAGCCCGCAATTATTGGAATAATTCGTTTCTTCTTTAGCATAGAGTTCCTCCATCGTTCAAATATGTATGATAAAATATTATAGTACTAAAATTGTAAGATGTCACGAATAAAATAGGATAAAAGACTTAATAATAAAACGAAGGCAATAAAGTGAAGACCAAAAATTTAATGACAAAATGTCTCTCCTGTGCTACAATCAACTCAAAGCATTATATTTCTGTAAATACGACACCACAGCATATTTTATCGGTGCGTATCACTTTGAAGAGGGCAGACCACTTCGCATTTTTCGACAAAGACATGGAAATTTTCAATGCTTTATGTTACCGGTTAATAGCAGGAAAATTGAAATGTCAGATGTGAAAACATTGCGAGAAAAGCGGGTTGTGGGGATTTTGTCGGCTTTTATATAAGTGATTATTGTACACATCATATACGTGGAAGGCATAAGTATACAGTATTTTTATTCGACTTCAAATTTTCCTGCTCGCACCAGAAGAGGAGGTTAATTTGGGTACAAAAGACTCGAAGGCAAAGGAGTATTTGTCGGACAATACGAGGTTCAGTGAAATCTGTAATTATGTATTGTTTGACGGAGAGAAGGTTATCAAACCGGAGGATTTAAAGGAATGTGACACCAC
>ENA-UEYL01000134-UEYL01000134.1-human-gut-metagenome-genome-assembly--contig:-NODE-134-length-79585-cov-70.589299_pt1 | contig 79585 bp, 65 predicted proteins | sample MGYA00242941_ERZ507946 | MGnify/ENA primary metagenome ERZ507946 (study PRJEB26167, sample SAMN06115482) | human gut metagenome | host: Homo sapiens | place: China:Guizhou | collected 2015-03-11...
TTTTTCTCTTTTTAAGCCGGCACTTTGTGGTGGCTTATTTGTGCTGCACTTCTTTCTCCCCACCTTCTGCCAAATTTCCTTGCAGCAAGTCCCATTTGGGGCTTGACTTTTTATTTGCAGGCTTTCCTTCCATCGCATCGAGATGTCGAAATAGAATTTTGTTGACCTGTGTACTCCACGGTGGAATGTTCAGCGCGCTAATATTTACGGGCATATAGACACCAGCGGATGTTCTCATTCGAGCAACAGCATTCTCTGTGCATGGCGAATCAGCGTCGTGTTCCAACCACGGTTGGCGGCCAGCGCATTTATACACGGCTGCTAATGCCCCTGGAACGAACGCTTCTTGCATACTGCGTGTTTTTCCACACAGTTCACAGGATACCATCAGGCTGCCCAAGTTTGTTCGCCCATTAATATTGAACAGCTTTAATCGTTCAGGTTCCCCTCCCTGATTTTTTTCACACGCGGCACCTCGGTGAACCCATCGTGAATACGGAAAGTCGTCGATATGACCATGACGGCATGCAACAATAAAACGTGAAGGAACCAATCTATGGTTGCATTCTGGACAGCGCAGTTCTCCTTTCTGCAAGCCAGCAAGCTGCTTGTCCTTCCACAGATATGTACATGCTGGACAATACAAAATTTCAGGGAAACGATATGCACGAATGTCACGACTATACGATTTCTCATAGATTGCTCGATTTTTCTTATCATACTTAGGCTTTACGAAGTAAGCACGCTGTAGCACCTTTTCCAAGCTGTGACAGTGTAAGATTCGTGGGTCATCTTCATCCGCCGGTTTCCAGTCATCAGCTCCACCAATAATAGCGGTTTCTTCTTTGAAATCGACTATTGTCCCCACACCATAAGAAGTTATTAGCTGCGAAGTTCGCAGTTCGCCTAACTCATGCGATTTGCAGGTTGCTTCCTGTCCGGGTAAAAACACCGGATAAAAGGAATCATCAGAAAGCAAAACACCAAAAGCGCTGCAAAGCTTATAGACCGGCTCTTTCTCGCACAAAATTGCTGCTCCGCCAGCCACAGACCATTGTACACGCTCCGGGCGGCAAACGGCAAGGTGATACTCTTCCCCTATCTCTTCGATACGTTGGTAAATCGCCTGCATCTCACAACTTCCGCCCACCATTAAGATGGCATCCATCTGCCCCAGCGCGACCCCTGCTTTATCCGCTGCCGAAAAAAGCAGCTGAATTGCTTCGTTGACTTTTGCATCAATCAGCTTTGAAAATTCATCCAATGTCACATTTTCTCGTACAGTGGGTCTTCCCGCGTATTTTATCAGCATCACAGGCGCAGATTCATCGGAGGACAAGCGTTTTTTTGCTGCCTCTGCACGGTCAAGAAGGCCGTCGCGTTCTTTCGGGGATAAGTCATCAAAAGGACATGCCGTCGATACCTGCCGCATAATTTTCGCATGGATATGGCGTGCAAGCATCTGGTCAATATCATTGCCGCCAAGACGCATCCCTGCAACTGCAAGTTCTGATACTTCTCTGTTTTCGATAGAAATCAAGCTGATGTCCAGTGTGCCGCCGCCCCAGTCGAAAACAGCGACATTGCTTGCCCCAGCCAATTCATCCCGACATTTAACATACGCTGCCGTTGGCTCGCTCACAAACGACTTGATACATATTCCTGCCCTATCTGCCGCCTCACGCAAATCAGCGCGCTGCTCGGATGAGAAGTCAACAGGAATTGCCATGACTGCCTCATTCATGGCACAGCCAGCCATTTTCTCTACACGCTCCTTGATATAGGCAAGGAACAACGCAGTTAGGCACCTTGCAAATTTCATGCAAAAAGCAAGGCGAAGCTGATTTAGCAATTGACCTGAATGCACTTCAAGAGGTATAATAGAGTTAGTGCCGCATCATGTGTGGTCGCACTGTGTGTGATATACTGGAGGACATGCACCATGATTAACCTTCGCAAGTTAGAAAGCGAGCTGTGGGAATCCGCCGACCTGCTCCGAGCAGAGAGCAAGCTGACCAGTCAGGAATACTGTATGCCCGTGCTGGGCTTGATTTTCCTGCGCTATGCGTATAGCCGCTTCCGCTATGTGGAAGCCGAGATTATGAAAGACCGCCCGGTTCGCAACGGGCGTGTACTGCCGGTGGAATCCATCGACTTCCAGCAGAAAAGCGCTATCTTTCTGCCGGAAGAAGCACGCTATGAATATCTGCTGAACTTGGAAGCTGGTAAAGTCAACATCGGCGAAAAGGTCAACCACGCCATGACGCTGATAGAAGCAGAAAGCCCTCAGCTGAGCGGCGTGCTGCCCAAGACCTACACGTCTTTCAAGAACGAACTCTTGTGGGAATTGCTGCGCATCTTCAACAACAGCGCCCTGAACGACATTCAGGACGACATCATCGGGCGCATTTATGAGTACTTTCTCAACAAGTTTGCCCCGGCGGTGGCCTCGGATGACGGCGTTTTCTTCACGCCCAAATCGCTGGTGCGCATGATTGTGAACATCATCGAGCCCAAACGCGGTATTGTGCTGGATCCCGCTTGCGGCAGCGGCGGCATGTTCGTTTCCTCTGCGGACTTCACTGAGCAGTACGGCGCGAACGCGAATATGGCCATGACCTTCTACGGTCAAGAGAAGGTGGAATACAATGCCAAGTTGTGCCTGATGAACATGGCAGTACATGGGCTGAATGCGCAAATCGTTTCCGGGGACGATGCGAACAGCTTCTATCACGACCATTTTGGTCTGGAGGGCAAGTGCGACTTTGTGATGGCGAATCCGCCTTTCAATGTGGACAAAGTAAAAAGTGAAAGCACCGCCTCTGCTGGGCGCTTGCCCTTCGGGATGCCGAGCGTGAATCCCAGCAAAGAAGTCGGCAATGCCAACTATCTGTGGATTAGCTACTTTTACAGCTATCTGAATGAGCACGGGCGTGCGGGCTTTGTCATGGCAGCATCCGCCACCGACAGCAGCGGGCGCGATCGAGACATTCGCCGTCAGCTGGTGTCCACCGGGGCGGTGGATGTGATGCTGTCTGTTGGTACGAACTTCTTCTATACCAAGAGCCTGCCCTGCACGCTATGGTTCTTCGACAAGGGCAAGAAACTCGACTTGCGCGACAAAGTGCTGTTCATCGACAGCCGCAACTACTACACCGCCGTGGATCGCACGCTGAACGAGTGGAGTCCGTGGCAGATGAAGAACCTGAACGCCATCGTGTGGCTGCATCGGGGCGAAACAGAGAAATACCACACATTGGTGGCAGGCTACTGCGCCGCACTTGATATGGCGGCGGATTGCACCTTCGCCCAGCGCGCCGAGCAGCTGCAGCAAGAGATAGCCAGCGTCACCGCAGAATGCAAGGATGCCGTTGCCGCGGCAGCCCGCAAGGACAAGAAGCGCATACAGGCGCAGTATGACGAATCCCTCGCTGCCATACAGGAGAAGCTGACAATTGCGAAGGAAGCGTGCTGGCTAACCGACAAATTCGGAGACGGCGAATACCGTGACATTCCCGGTCTTTGCAAGGCCGCCACGTTGCAGGAAATTGAGGAAAAGAATTGGAGTTTAACCCCCGGCGCGTATGTGGGTGTAGAGGCACAGCAGACGGATGATGTGGATTTTGCGGAGCGGATGCGCGAAATCCACGCGGAACTGCTGACGCTGCAACAGCAGAGCGACGCACTGATGGAAACCATCTCGCGGAATTGGGAGGAGATGGGGGTATGAGTTGGAAAAAAGTTTTCTTGGGATCTTTGTATGAATTACCATCACGAAACGGATTAACCCGCCCATCAAAGGTTCGTGGCGTTGGTTACAAGATGGTAAACATGGGAGAATTATTTGCAAATGAGTGGCTTTATGATATTCCAATGGAACGTGTTCAACTAAATGATCGCGAGAAAAGAGAATGCCTCATTGCAAAAAATGATTTACTTTTTGCAAGGCAATCATTGGTAGCTTCAGGTGCCGGAAAATGTTCTATTGTCCGTGAAGTCAAAGAACCAACAACCTTTGAATCTCATTTAATAAGAGTACGTCTCGATACTACAAAGGCTGTTCCACTATTCTACTACTATTATTTTAAGTCTCCGCTAAGTCCAATGAAAACAATTGTTACAATCTGCGCGCAAGCAGGAATCCGAGGTAGTGATTTAGCGACTTTATCTGTTGAATGTCCCGACCTTCCCACCCAGCGCCGCATTGCTTCCATCCTTTCCGCTTATGACGACCTAATTGAAAACAACCGCCGCCAAATTAAGCTGCTGGAAGAAGCTGCACAACGGCTGTATAGAGAGTGGTTTGTGGAACTGCGCTTTCCGGGACATGAGAGTGTGAAGGTGATGGATGGAGTACCGGAGGGGTGGATGAAGGGCACAGTTGATAACATAGTCAAACTGTTGAGTGGCTACCCATTCAAAAGTTCCGAATATGTTAGCAGCGGCAAATATCGACTTATTACCATAAAGAATGTTAAAGACGGCGAGTTTTCCCCTGACAACGTAGACTACATAGATCAGCTTCCGGATAAAGTTCCTTCACACTGTATACTGACAGAGGGAGATATTCTTCTTTCTCTTACTGGAAATATTGGTAGAGTATGCATCGTTAATGGATATAACTATTTGCTGAATCAACGTGTTGCAAAATTGCAAACTTTGCATCCTGCATATGCATATTGCATGTTTAGAAGCAAAGAGATGTTGAATAAGATGACAGCATTGTCCAATGGCGTTGCTCAACAAAACCTGAGTCCTATTAGGGCTGAAAAAATTCGCATATTAATTCCATCCTCAAATTTATTATTCCAATTTAAAAACATCGTAGAACCTATAATTTCACAAATTATCCTTCTGAATAACCAAATTACTTTTGCTTGTGAAGCCCGTGACCGGCTTTTGCCTGAATTGATGGACGGAGAAATAGAGGTATAATTATGAGTAACTACACATCGAATTTACTATGTCATTTTGTTGGACGCGCAAAACCCAACGATGAAGAACGTTTCAATCTTCTTCTTTCAATTGTTAAAGGATGCGAATTGTTGTGCAATATCAACTCACCTCATAATCCGCAGGTAACGTTTTTTTCTGACTCTCAATGTGAACATCTCGGTGAAGTGTTTGGTCGCTGCGATGCTGTGTGCTTTTGCGACATTCCAAATGAGGCATTGGCAATCCACACGAATAAATATAGCCATTTCGGACTTGGTTTTGAAAAGACATTTATCGCCCAGCAGGGTGCACATCCTGTGATGTATGTACCTCAAAATCATCCTATTATTGAGTGTGGCGGTAATGGCGAAAAGACGAAATCCTCATCGCCAAAGGAGCCCTGCAAATATTATCCATATATGCAATCCAAAGCCGTAGGATCCCTCATAGCATTCGAAATAGCATTGTCGTCAGCCGACAGGAGGCTGTTCACAGATACATCAATACTGGCGCCATGGATAAATCAGCTTGATAAAGATGTATTAGACGCTATTTCTTCTGGAACAATTCATCCGATACTATATAGCCTTATAAAAGGCATAGCAACACAATTAGCCTATGTAAAACTCTATGATGTAACTCTTCCTGACGACCATCCAGACAATTATTACATGGAAAGGGAATGGCGTTGCTTGCAAAATGTAACGTTTTCTTTGAATGATATAAGAACAGTCTACCTTCCCGACAAAGCATATGAAGAGCGTTTTCTTTGTGAATTTTCAAACTATTCAGGCAGTTTTTATCTATTCGACAATAATGAAAGAGCTTAATATAATGCAAAGAGGTACTACATTATGAGCTACTCCTATTCCGAAAACGTCCTTGTTCAAGGTGCCGCCGGCGACCTGCTCCACGACGAGCTGGGCTGGGAGCTGGTTTATGCGCACAACCGTGAAACGTTGGGCGCAAACGGCACGTTGGGGCGCACAGACTACCATCAGGTGCTGCTCACCAAGTACCTGCGTCCGGCTTTGTTCCGCCTGAACAGCTGGATGACGGAGGCTTATGCGGACAGCGTGGTCAAGTCGCTCATGGAAACCTCCTTTTCTGCCACGCCCATGCAGACCAACGAGCAGAAATACCGCCTCATCACTGGCGGCGTTCCCGTCAATTTCCGCCTGCCAAACGGCAACATGGAAACGCGCATGGCACGGCTCATCGACTTCGACAACCCCGCCAATGATCACTTTCTCGCCGTAAAGGAAATGAAGATTGACGGCGCACTGTATCATCGCCGTGCGGACATTATCGGCTTTGTGAACGGCATTCCGCTGCTGTTTGTGGAGTTCAAAAAGCTCGGCGTGGATGTTCGCCAAGCCTATGATACCAACTATCACGATTATCAGCATACCATCCCGCAACTGTTCTGGTTCAATGCTTTTGTGATGCTCTCCAACGGCGTGGAATCCAAAATCGGCACATTGGGCAGCAAATATGAGTATTTTAGCGAGTGGAAACGCCTGAATGAGGGCGAACAGGGTGTTGTCAGTCTGGAAACCATGCTGCGCGGTATCTGCAAAAAGGAAACTTTCCTCGATTTGCTGGAAAACTTCATCATCTATGACCATTCCGACAATCATACTGCCAAAATTCTGGCACGAAATCACCAGTATCTCGGCGTGAATGAAGCCATTGAAGCCTATCGAGATCGCAAGCTGCGCGACGGCAAGTTAGGCGTATTCTGGCACACGCAGGGCAGCGGCAAAAGCTACTCCATGGTGTTTCTGTCGCAGAAAATCCGCCGCAAGTTTTCGGGCAGTCCGACGATCATTGTGCTGACCGACCGGGACGAGCTGAACAAGCAGATTAGCGCTACTTTCGAGAGCTGCGGATGTCTTAACGGCATGAAATCCAGCACGTTTGTCCCGTCCAGCGGTGCGCGGCTCGTTGAGATGCTGAAGGGCAATCCCAGCTATATCTTCACGCTGATTCAGAAATTCAACAATGACCACCCCGACCCCATCACGCCGAATCACGACATCATCATCATGAGCGATGAAGCTCACCGCACGCAGAACGGGCTTTTTGCCGACAACATGATGAAGCTGCTGCCCACCGCCAGCCGCATCGGCTTTACCGGTACGCCGCTGTTCGCCTACGACAACATCACCGAGCGCACCTTCGGCGGCTATATATCGGTGTATGACTTCAAACGGGCGGTCGATGACGGTTCCACGGTTCCCCTCTACTACGAGAATCGCGCCGATCAGCTGGAAATCACCAATCCCAATATTTCCAACGAACTGACCGATTTGCTTGACAGTGAAAACCTTACACCCGACCAGCAGGCAAAAATGGAACGGGAATTAGCGAAGGATATTCACATCATCACCGCCGAAAAGCGGCTGCGCGCCATCGCAAAGGACTTTGTGAAGCACTACACCGACATGTGGGACACAGGCAAGGCGATGTTCGTGTGCATCAACAAAGTGACCTGCGTGCGCATGTACAATTTCGTGCAGGAATACTGGCAAGATGCCATCCGCCAGTTAGATGCGAGCCTGCGCACGGTTTCCCAGCAGGAAGCGCAGGAAATGCAGCGCAAGTTGGCATGGATGAAAGAAACCGAAATGGCGGTTGTCATCAGTCAGGAGCAGAACGAGTGGCAGACCTTCGACAACTGGGGGCTGGACATTCGCCCGCACCGCGCCAAAATGGAAGAGCGCAGGCTGGACAAAGAGTTCAAGGACAGCGAAAATCCTTTCCGCGTGGTATTCGTATGCGCCATGTGGCTCACCGGCTTTGATGTCAAGAGCCTTAGCTGCCTGTATCTGGACAAGCCGCTGAAAGCGCACACGCTGATGCAGGCCATTGCCCGCGCCAATCGCGTCTGCGAGGGCAAAACGAACGGCTTAGTAATTGACTACATCGGCGTTGTGAAAGCGCTTCGGCAGGCACTGGCAGACTACACATCCGGCGGGCGAATTGCGGTTGACCCCACGCCGGATATTAGCCAGCTGTACAGCAAGATTCGTGCAGTTATCGACGAAATCCGACAGCTGATGCTGGCGCATTCGTTTAATTTGGACACCGCCGTTTGCAGCGACAGCTTTGCACGAATCGAGTCTGTGCAAGATGGTGCGGATGCACTTTCCGGCGATGCAGATACGCGCAAGCGCTTCGGCATCATCGCGCGTGAGCTGTTCCGCATGTTCAAGTATGTCGAACATGGTCAGCTGGACAGCGAGCGCAAGGAGAAGGATGCCATCAGCGCGATTTATGATGTGATGCACGCACGTGTCCTTCATGCCGACAATTCCACGCTGATGAAGCGCATCAATGATATTGTCAGCGACGCGATTGATGTAAGAATCAACGATGATAACAAGGATAAGACGTTTGACATCAGCAAAATTGATTTTGAACGGCTTCGCGCGGAATTTATGCGGCGAAAACATCAGAATCTGCTTTTGCGGGATTTGCAGCAGCTGATTGAAGGTCGTCTTGCTGAAATGATGGCTCGCAATCCAACAAGAATCGACTACTACGAGCGGTATCAAACCATTATCAGCAACTACAACGCCGAACAGAATCGTGCTGCCATCGAAAAGTCCTTCACCGATTTGTTGGCACTGGCCAATGAGCTGGACATCGAAACGGAGCGTTATATCCGTGAGGGCTTCGACAACGAAGAGCAGCTTGCGCTTTTTGATTTGCTGAAAAAGGACACGCTGTCCAAGGAGGAAATCAAGATGCTGAAAGCCTCTGCGAAAGAGCTGCTAAGCACCATTCGTAAAGCTATCGCCAATATGAACAACTGGCGCGAAAAGGAAACCACACGCGCTGATATGGCAAAAATCATCCGCGACACGCTGTGGCACAGTCTCCCCACAAGCTATACGGACGCGGATATGACCAACTGCCGTCAGAAAATCTACACTTTTGTTGTAGAACGTTCCCCTATGATAGCGGGTGCATGGGCATAATACTATTTCCAAATGAAAATGCGCCAAGATGCGCGGCGAATTTTTCGTTCTGGCTAACGGGAACGAAATGCAGCGTAGCAGCGCTACGCTAAATGGAGTGAGCGGACGCCAGAACGAAAAAGGCGCAAGCAGATGGCGCAGTTGAATCTGGAAATAGTATAAGACTTGTTTTCATGACGAACGCAATACGGGGCAGCAAGCTATTCTTTCGCTTGCTGCCCCTTTGCTGTTATGCCTTTGCGCTATGCTCTTCCTTTTTTCCGCGGAAACAGCGAATCCCTGTAAACACAATCACCGCAACCGCCACGAAATCCACCACATAAATCGTGATTTTCCACCATGCAGGGCGATAGTATGCCACGCTGATGTTCATGGCATTCGAGTTGACCACCGTGTAGAGAATGTTCTTCACGCATTGGCGAAGGATCTGCATGTCCACCGGGTCGGATGCGTCGCACCAGTTCGGCTGAATAACGTCCGGCAGCGTCATGTCATTGCCCAAATTCAAGTCACCGCCTGCATATGCCATTTGCCGCAAATTCATGTAGGAGGTCGTATTGAAATCGGTGATGACCATGCCTTGGAAGCCCCATTCGTTCCGCAGGATTTGAGTCAGCAGCCGATAATCGCCGCCTGTCCAGCGCGTACCGATGCGGTTGAAGGAGCTCATCACTGCTGTGGTATGCCCTTCCTTGACCGCGATTTCAAACGGGCGCAGGTACAATTCGCGCATTGCTTGTTCCGTCACCCAAGTGCCCGAACCGTTGGAGGAACGATGCGTTTCCTGTTCGTTGAGCGCAAAGTGCTTCACGAAGCAGTAAACGCCCTTGCTGGCGCATCCGCGGATTTCCGCCGCCGCCATTTTGCCGTTGAACAGTCCGTCTTCGGAAAAATACTCGAAATCGCGACCGCCGAAGGGGCTTCTGTGGATATTGACGCCGGGCGCATACCAGCCGGAATACGGCAGATTGTTGCCCTTTCCATCCGCGCCAATCAATCCTTCCGCGCCTATCATTTCGCCGATGTCTTCCATCAGCTCCTGATTCCATGTCGAAGCCATGACGACTTCCGCACAGTAATAGCAGCACTTCCAGTAGATGCCGCTGCGATCCATGAAGTTCGTGAAGCCAGTCGGGCCATCTGTGTCGTTCGTGGCAGGCTTGCCAATGATGGGCAGTTCATTCGTTTTGAATGCGCCCATGTTGCACATTTTCACCATGTCCTCGACAGACAGCTTGTCCAGAATCGCATCCCAGCGCGGGTCATCATACGACACTCGCTGATTCTGCCCATTTTCATCCGTCAGCAGGTCGCGAAGCACCAGTGAAATGTCCGTCTGACTTGTTGCGGGAAGCCCCAAGTCAAAGAGCGCATCCGCCTCTTCATTGTTGTGGTCGCGGTTTTGAAGCGCTTCGAGATATTCTTCATCCACCGTTCGGTCATCCACAGAGGGCGCTTCCGGCATCGTGCCTTCCCAATCTTCGCGGGAAAGCAGCGTCTGGAGATGGTAATCAGAGCTGTCCAGTTCCAAGTCCGTGTAACGGTTTTCTATGGTATTGCCTGTTACCGGGTCTTCGCTAATGATAATGTCGTCTTTCACCGTGAACGGCACTTCAAATACGCGGTCATGCGCATTCTTGCTGACGTACAGTGCGTAGTCACCCGCATCCAGTTCAAAGCAGTTATCCCAGTTTTCGTTCTTGTCCGTATAGTCATAGGATGCCAGATAGTACGGGTCGCAGGTCAGCGTCAGCGTGCATTCCTCGCCGGGCGAAAGCAGCGGCGTCTTGGCAAAGTCCAGCAGAACAACTTCGGACTTCTCCACGCTGCCGGGCGTATACGGCGCATGACCGTAGAGCTGCACAACGTCCTTGCCAGCGACGCTGCCCGTGTTCTTTACGCGCACAGTCACTTCCATCTTGTCGCTGACATCGCTGAGGACGAAGTTTTCCGGCGCACTTTCCAGTGTCCAGTCAAACGTCGTATAGCTCAGACCATAGCCAAACGGATACACCACTTCCTGCGCATACCATTCCGGGTCATCCGCGCCGCGCGTCTCGTAATAGCGATAGCCGACGTAAATGTTCTCCTCATAGTCCACAAAGTAGTAGTTTTCGTTTTCCAGCCCAAGATACCGGTCGCCGCTGTCCTTGCCGGTAATCAGATTATCGCCAAAGTTCTGCCACACCGGGCTGTTCTTGAAATTCACCGCGTAGGTATCAACCGTGCGCCCGGACGGATTCACTTCGCCGTTCAGGATGCGTCCCAGCGCATTCACGCCGGATGCACCGGGGAAGCCCATCCAGATAGCTGCGTCGATTTTGTCCTGATAGGCATAATAATCCGGATGCGTCAAAAATGCCAGTTCCATCGGCGAACCACTGTTAATCAGCACAACAACCTTCTTGAATCCTGCCTCGCAGACCGCCGCCAGCAAGTCCGTTTCGTTCTGATCAAGCTGCAGGTAGTGGTCGCTGTCCTGCCGCGCCCCTTCCACATCCTTCATTGAACGCGGCAGGTCAAAACCTTCGCCGCCGATGCGGGTCAGCACAACCAGCGCCGCGTCATTGTAATCCTTGTAGGTATCCGTGATTTCCTTCGTATACAAGCGCTGCGGCGTTTCCCCAATGGAGTAAAACACGGTATTCCCGTCATCCAAGTTGGTGGAATTTTCTGAGCGGCGTGCGCCGGAGCGCTTATCATCCTCATAGAAGGGCTTCATCGCCGGATTGACCGCAAAGCCCGCATTCTGCAAGCTGGTATAGAGGTCGATGGCTGCGGACTTATCGCCGCCGGACGACCCCGAACCGCCATAAGCAAGGTTCACACTGTTCTTGCCAAACACAGTGATGCGGCTGCCTGATGCCAGCGGCAGCGCATTTCCCTCGTTCTTGAGCAGCACAAAGCCTTCTTCGCAGATGCGCTCGTTGAGTTTGTTCGCCGCCTGATAGACTTCGTCCTTGTTCGTGTATTCGGTGGTATACAGTGGTGTCACGCCCTCGGCATAAACCGCCACGTCGCGTCCCAGCAGAGAGGCCAGCACATCCTGCATGACAAACTGCGTCAGCACCGTCGCGACGGTCAGCAGAATCAGCACCAGTGCGCTGACAATTGCCCATACGCGAATCAGCTTTTTCTTCGTTTTCTGCGCCATGTTCTCCTCCGCGAAATCAGTACATCATTGGCAGATTGTAGTTTGCATCCCACGTTACAACCGCCGTCGTCGTCAGCTTGATGCAGTCCACCATCGGCGCTGTGCCTTGATACGTTCCCATACCTTCACCCATCGGGTTCACGCTGTTATTCGTCACAAGGCGAATCGTGTTTGCGCCGACCTGCAAAGCGACGTTCTGAATAACAATGCAGTCTGCAAATTTTGCTCCTTTTTCCAGTGCAATCGCATCAAACATCACCGGCTGACCGTTGACTTCAATCGTGTAGTTATCGGGCGAGAGGCTGATGTTGTCCATTTCCGCCGCAACCCGCAGCGTCAGCACTGCATCCGACACCGCTTCGCTGCTCGCCAGATAGAAATCCAACGACAGCCCTTTTTTATACAGGTACGAGACATACTTGCCATTGCTGGCGTCCAGATTCGTCGCATCGTTGACTATCATGGATGCGCCGGATGCAGAACCGGACATGCCCGGCCCTTCCTTGCCCAGCAAGCTGGTCTGTTCGGCTTCAAACGTATACGTCTCTGCACCCATTTTGAGCGATTTCCATCCCGCATAGATGGTCGTTTCGCCTTCAATCGCGTTTTCCTGCACATACGGCACGGTGCAGGCTGCATCGGCATACCATCCGATAAATTCAAATTCGTCGCGTACCAGCGCTAAGGACAGCATCCGTGCCGTTTCACCGGATTTTACCTGCTGCACATAACCGTCCGGCAGTACGCCGTAATAGTTCAAGCTGTACGTCACAGGATAATACACGGCATCGTCCGCCAGCCAGTTCGCATAGAGCGTCATAGGCTGTTCAACCACCTGCGCAAAATCATACAGTACCGTGCAGGCAGCATCGGTATACCACGCATCGAAGGTATAACCATCACGCACGGGTATTTCTGGCGCTTCTACGCCCTTGCCCTGACGTGCCGCTTCTTTTTGCGCTTCTGGTGCACCGTCGTAATTCAGCTCGAACGTCACTTCCGCGCCTTTTTCTGCCACATTGATATAAAAGGTCACGTTTTTGCCGCCGTAAGTCACTTTCACTGCCTTGCGGCCGGGTGTGTTTGTCTTGACGTTAGGCAGCTTCACATTTTCATCCGTCATCGGAATTTCAGCAGTGGTTTTGTCGCGGTATGTCACCAGCAGCACGCCGCCCTCTGCGGAAAATTCTTCCCCAACCCAGTAATCCATCTTCGTCGGTTCCTGCGCAACAGCAATCTTGCCAACTTTTTTTTCAGCCAGCACGCTCTGCCCCATCAAGCATAAGCAAATCATCAACAGCATCGCTGTAATTCGCTTCATAAACTTTGCTCCTTCCCTTTCATCAGAAAATCAAGGACGGATTCGCTTGTCCGCCAGCGCGAATCCGTCCAGTAAACGAGTTATGCCATATTACTTGACGTGAATCGTCAGCGTCAGCTGCACATAGACCCAGCCTTCGACCGTCGCCGTCGCCGTGACAGTGTAGTCGCCAGCCTCGTTGAATGTGCCGGAAGCGACGCCGTCCGCGCCAAGGTTCATACCGGGAATCGCATCCGCATTCACAATCTTGATGTCGCTGACATCAGCATAGCGCGCCGTAAAGAGGGGCGTAATGATGTTCTTGCCGCCGCCCCAACCGCCGAACTTGTCGCCCACTTTGTATTCCAACTCTTCCACGATATGATTCCCATAGCCATTGAGAATCGCATTGGAGTTGGCGTTGGAGTACAAAACGCGCTGCGCTGCCTTGCGGACAGCGAAATACTGCGTTGCAGAAGGAACCGTCTCGTAGGTGGACGCATCCTCCCCTGCACGGCGCGCCGCATCAGCTGCTTCTGCGCTGGCCGTATCGGCCGCCACCAGCACGGTGTTCAGCTCTGCGCTCCAAGTACCTTCGGTGCTGGAGCTGTTGCCGCCCTTGCCCTTGCCAATCAGCTTGTTCGGGCCGCCAAGGGGCAGTTCATTACCCGCGCGAACCATCAGGTTCGTATAGCGATATTCCGGATAGTCCATGTAGTCCGTCACGTTATGGCCGCAGAAGCCCCATTCGCCGCGGGTCAGCAGTTCCAGCAGCGCGTAGTTCGTCGAACAGGTGGACAAGCCAATACGGTTAAACGCCGTCATGAATGCGGAGTTGTTGCCTTCCTTGACCGCCAGTTCGTAGGGCTTGGCATAGATTTCGCGGATGGCCTGTTCGTTCGCCCATGTAATCACGCCGCCGTTCGTATTGCGGTTCGTTTCCTGATTGTTCATCATGTAGTGCTTCGTGTAGGTCACAAGGCCCTTTTCGGTCGCAGCACTGCTCAGCGCCGCCGCGAGTTTGCCGGCCAGCAGCGGATCTTCGGAGAGATACTCGAAGTTGCGGCCGCCGAACGCAGAACGATGAATGTTCAGGGAGAAGCCATAGAGACCATTGATATTGAACAGCAGCGCTTCGTTGCCCGTCATGATGCCAATGTCATACAGCAGCTCCGTGTTCCATGTGCAGCCCCATACAGCCGGCGTAACCCAGTTCGTACCCATCTGATTTTCGGGTGCCTGTGCGCCGCCGAACATCGCGCCATTCCAGAAGGGATGTGCCGCCGCGTCATACGCACCGTTCTGCTTCTTGCCGATAGCTTCTACCGCAGGCTGCCCGAATCCGCCGTAGGAGACGATGGTCGCCATTTCGTCCCACGTCAGCTGATTCATGTACTCGTCCCACTTCTTCGTGCCTTCATCGTCAGAGGCAACTGCCACGCCATCCACCACGCTCGGCTCGGTGTACGGCACGCCAGCCAAATCCGCCAGCTGAATCGCCGTTTTGCCGTTTTCATCGCGTGTACCAGCATTCTGCGTCCAAGTCGCAGGAACCTGCGAAACGTACCACGGCGAATCCTCCGTGTCATTCAGGCTGAAATATTCCTTCTGGGCATCCAGTTCATCAATAACTGCCTGATCCCAAGTGCGGTCTTCCTTCGTTGCGGCAGCCGGAACTTCCAGTCCGTCCGCACGGGACATCTGATTGTTTTCCAGCGTTTCATTGACAGAGATGTAGGCTTCCAGTCCTTCATCGCCGGAGAAGAGCGGCTTGATTTCCGCACCCGTGGTGTAGTCAGTCACGCACTGCAAGCCCGTTTCAACCGTGCGGGTAATCGACGCGATTTCTTCATGCGCGTTGCGGCGGATGGACAGCACATAGTCGCCAGCTTCAAGTTCGTAGCCGCGGAACTCGTTGGCGTTGGCGTCGTTCCAGTCAAACGATGCCATATCCTGTGCCACGAACTGCAGCGTCACCACTTCGCTCTCGCCGGGCTGAAGCTCCTTCGTCTTGCCGAACGCTGCCAGATTGACATACGCCTTTTCAATTTCGCCCTCGGTGTACGGCGCGGTGTAGTACAGCTGCACAACGTCCTTGCCTGCCACATCGCCCGTGTTCGTCACACGAACCTTCACCGTGATGGTTTCATTCGCCGCATGAATCACCCCAGTCGGCGCAATGTCCCCCCTCGATTTCCTGCGTAAAGGTGGTGTAGCTCAGACCATAGCCGAACGGATACACGACGTTCTCGTCATACCATGCTTCGCCGGCATCGTGTCCCTTCGTCTCATAATAACGGTAGCCGACGTAAATGCCTTCGCGGTATTCCACGGAGTGATAATCCGTCATCGTATCGCCGACATAGACGTTGTTGTTCATGCGCTCGCCGTTTTCAAAATTCTGCCCATTCGAGCCGAAATTCGTGAACGTCGGATCTTTGGTGAAATCGACCGCGTAAGTATCCGCAGTGCGGCCGGACGGCGAAACCTTGCCAGAGAGGATGTTGCCGATTGCCGCCGCGCCGTCGTTGCCGGTATGACCCACCCAGAGAATCGCATCAACGCCGAGGTTGTCCTCCGTCTTCGGCGCATTCACTTCCGCCAGCTCCATCGCATTGGAGGAGTTGACAATCAGGATGACTTTGGGGAAATTCGCCTTCACGTAGCGAATCAGATCTTTTTCCGTGTCCGTCAGCTCCAGCATGTGCGCATTCGGGTCAGCATTCTCGTCCTGCGCATAGCCGTAAGTCACTTCATCCCTGCCCTCCGAGCCGGAACGGGAAACAACCACCAGCGCTGCATCGCTGTAAGTATCGTAAGTGTAGGCGATGGAATCCGGAATATCCGTCGGCTTCACTTCTGCCGACTTTGTGCTGTAAAAGGACAGCAGACGTTCGTTGACATCAAAGCCCGCCTGCTTCATGCCATCTTCCAGCGAGGTTTTCGGCACACCGTACTGCCCCGGACGGCCAGAGCCAGAGCCACCGCCGCCCATCATGATGTTGGCAGCACGGAAACCGAACATGGACACCTTCGTCGTCGCACTATCCAGCGGCAGCACACCGTCATTCTTGAGCAGCACAAAGCCCTCTTCACCCAACTGAATATTCAGCGCCTTTGCCGCCGCGCGTTCCTGCGCCAAATTCGCGAAATCAGTGTAGTACTTGCCCTGCGAAAGCACAAAACCCGTCTGTGCGCCCGTCACCGGCACCAGCGATTCCTCCACTGTGCCCTCTGCGAACGCCGCAGGAATCGACGTACACAGCAACGCCGTGCAGCTGAGAATCGACAGCCACTTGGAAACCGTTCTCTTCATGTTTCATTCCTCCTCCTTTTGATTGATTGCCTCTCCGCAATCATCGGATGGCTGTATCTTAGCATTTCCCTCCCGTTTTGTGCTGTTTTTCGCGTATCCTTGCATTTTCTCCCCATAAACTTGACTTTTGAGCAGGTGGTTGTTATAATCATCATGCATTGCACCGTTTTTTCGTGAAATAGTGCCAGATAGCCGTATCTGCACAGCTACTGCGCGATGAGGGAGGCAGCCATGATTCGCATTGCTATTGTCGAGGATGATCAAAGTGCCGATGACCAGCTGACCGCCTGTCTGGAAAAGCTGTCGCTGCAAAGCAAGGAAGTATTTGATTTATCGCATTATCCCGATGCCCAGCAGTTTTTGTTCGCGTTTCATTCGCAGTTTGACTTGATTTTTATGGACATTGAAATGCCAAACATGGACGGCTTGTCCGCAGCGCGCAGAATGCGTGAAATCGACAGCAACGTCGCACTGGTCTTTGTCACGAACCTTGCGCGCTATGCTATTAACGGCTATGAAGTCAGTGCACTGGATTATATTCTGAAGCCTTTGGATTACGATGCGTTCTATTTGAAAATGCAGAAGGTTCTTCGCTACTGCCAGACACAGCAGCAGCGCCGTCAGCAGAGCGTGGTGATTCCTACCGCGGACGGCAACACCCACTTGCCGCTCAGTGAGCTGCTCTATGTGGAGGTAGTGTCGCACACGCTGATTTACCACACACTTTCTCATGATTACGAAACGTAAGGGACACTCAAAAACGTGGAGAAGAAATTGTCTCCGCACGGTTTTTTCCGCTGCAATAGCTGCTATTTGGTCAATCTGCAATACATTCGCCGCATTGATGGCTATACCGTCTATGTCGGCAAAACGCCGCTTGCAATTTCTCATCCCCGGCGCAAGGACTTTCTTGCCGCAATGACCCAATTCTGCGAACGGAGGGCAAATACTCAATGAATCTGACCAATATCTGGGGCTCTTTTAGTTATCTTTCTGCCCTCTTTGTCGCCGTTTATATTGTCGCGATGAAACTGCCCCGAAAAAAAATGTTTCCGCTTCGTCTGCTTTGCTGTACCGGCGTGGTCATCCTCTACAAATGCTGTTCTGATGCCTTTGTTTACGCCCTTCCGCCGGACGATACCGTGACTCTGCTTTCCCGTGTGCTGGATAGTTTTCTGCTGTATTGCCTATCGCTGCTGTCCATTGGCTTCTGCTTTGAATGCGATTTCTGGGCCATGCTGTTCTGTTCCACTGCCGGTTACTGTATGCAGCACATGAGTCAGCGAACGTATCTGCTATTAGTACGTTTCATCAGCGTTTCCATGCACCCACTTCTCAAAGCACTCATGCTGATTTGCATCACGGCGGGATATTATGTTATCCTCTATTTCACCATGATTCGAAAAGCTGACTACCGGGGAACGATGCTCAACAACCGCATACAGATTGTTGTCAGCTGTATCGCCGTGCTGGTTACAATTTTCTTAAATTCCTTTGCGCATCGTGCAGCCATCGGTTTTCCGTCAGTGCAGAGTTATATTATGGTATTTTCCTGCTTAACGGCACTGCTGTCCTTCTATGTGGAATTTGGCTGGCTTGCTGCACGCAAGGCAGAAATCGAAAAGAGCACCGTGCTGCAAATGGCGGAAGACGACAGCAAGCAATTTCAAATTGAAAAAGACATCATCGACCTCATTAACGTAAAATGCCATGACCTGAAGCATCAAATTTCCGCGCTGAACGGCGTGATTCCGCCCGATGAAGTCAAGGCGCTTCAAGAAACCGTCAACATCTACGATTCTATTTTCAAAACCGGCAATCATGCACTGGATATTGTGCTGACGAATCGCAGTCTCCTTTGCGAAAAGAAGGGTATCACGCTGACATGCAGCATCGACGGACAGCCGCTGCAGTTTCTCTCTGATGCAGAAATCTTCTCCCTATTCAGCAATTTGCTGGACAATGCCATCGAAGCTGTTGAGCAAATCAAAATTCCCAGCAAACGTCTCATCAGCCTTACTGGTCAAAGCACTTGCGGCACGTTTGTCATTCAGGAAGAGAACTATTTGCTTACTGCGCCGCAGTTTGAAAACAATCTGCCGCTGACCACCAAACAGGACAAGCGCTACCACGGTTTCGGCACAAAAAGCATCAGCATGATTTGCGAAAAACACCAAGGGCACTGCACCATGAACGTGATGAAGGATATTTTCGAGGTGCGGATTGTATTCCCGATGGTGGATGGTGAAGCGAAAAAAGTGTAAAGATGCATGGAAATCTGAACGCTATTATCCGCTCTTCTGTATTCAATTGGACACTGACTGCATCTTTCATGACGATATAACCGCAGCGTCCGCGCTACATTCATTGGGATTGGGAAATGTGTTTCCAACAAGCTAATCGTCATTTTTAGCAAAATGACCCTGCTTGCCACTACTTCTTCCTCCACGGAGGCGGAAATTAGCAAGCAGGGTTTTTGTTTATCTAAATTTAGAATGCCTGTGAATGTAGCAGCTCTACGCATGGTAATGCTAATGAATTAGCGGTATAGCGCTCCCCCATTCCTTGCTGTTAGCAGTTTCAGAAAAAATTTTTCAATCCGCTTCAAATCGTGTCGCAAAGTGGTGTTTTTTCTACAGTTCGAGGGTGAAGGGGGTATATAAATTTTCCTTCACATGAACAGAAAGGAGGCTGTTGTCAAGAATGAACTGCTCTCGTCTACTGCTATGTTGCCGCCAAGCGCCCAACGATTCAGGATGAAGTGATTTCAAACTGCCTCCTCAAAAATTTTTCTAAATTTTTGCGAATCGCGTAAAAAACGCCAAATTTTTTACCAGTTATGGTGGAGAAGCAGTTCTTCTCCATCAGAAGATAAAGGAGGCGATTTCTATGATTATGATTTTCAAACAAGACACTCGAATTAGCCTACACAGATGAATGGCAGCTGTACCACTACGGCTAATTCAGAAACCTGCGAATCGCCGGATAGCTTCCCACAAGCGTTCCATCCAGCGAATCAACGCATTTTTGAAACACAAGGAAGTGAACCCGAATGTCCAAGAAGCAATTCCGCTCGTCTGCAAATTTCCCCGCATGGTTTGACGGCACAAATCTCAGCGAGCCGCTATTCTGTACCGCGTTTTTGTGAAACCATCAGCTGATTTACAGCGAAGGTTCGTTCTTCACGCCAAATGGTCGAATGCAGGACTGCACACCACTGAAAGAAGTCATCTTTCAAGAAATCCACTCCTACATTTGCCCCGGCGTTCCCAACAAAATCAAGAACATCATTGAAGTGCTGAAAATCACCGCATATGTTCCGGAATTTCCGCCGGCGGAAGATTGCATTCATCTGAAAAATGGCACGCTGTTTCTGGATGACACATTGGATAGCACTGCTCGTCATGTTGTCCGCACACGACTCCCGGTGGTCTACAATCCTGATGCTCCAACGCCAACAAAGTGGATAGCGTTTCTTGATGAGCTGCTTTTCCCAGAGGACATTCCCATGTTCCAAGAGTTCGTCAGTTATCTTCTGCTGCCCACTACGCTATTTGGTGTGATGACAACGGCTTCGCGCCGCTGAAATCACGAACAGTTTCGGATTTTCTGATTTTCAACGCCTCCAAGTATCACATCGAACACACCAACAACATACACAGCGTGGATGGTCGTCAAGTATGGGGGTAAAGGCATCCGGCTCATGATTGACGCTGCTGTCCGCAGCCGGAACGGATTGCAGCGAACTTATGACAAGAATGACCCATTCACATGAGCTGAGAATATCAGCAAGAAGTTATGTACATACGTAAGCTCATTCATGTGCGCAGACAAATCACGTTCATCAACAACTGACCCATAGAAAAGCTAACCAAGTCCAAGGCCGGGCTCCGTGAAGTTCCCCTGCTGCCGGAGCTGGAACAGATTTTGCGGAATCACATGCCAGCAAACGAAGATTTCGCCCAATATGTGGTGGGCGACGAGGACGCATTAAGCAAACGTTCCTTCCGAAACACATGGAAGCGAATCTGCAAGAAAGTCAACCTTCCCAAGGGTGTGACCCCGCATGTGCTTCGCCACACCTTCCTGACCCAGCTGCAAGCCACAGGTCGCGTAGACATCAAAACCTTGCAGAGCATTGCCGGACATTCCAAAATTACGATGACCATGAACACCTACGTCCACAAGGATGTCGGCAATGTCGAGAAAATCAGCCGGACAAGCGACGGACTTTTCAGCCGCGCATGACTGTAAAAAATACATCATTATGCAAATAAGAGCCTCCTGATTTTGCACAGATTTCACGCTTGAAAAGTCCGGAGAATGCCGACTCTGCAAGGCTTTCCATGATTTCCGTACAGGGGTTAATATGTAAAGGAGGAATTTATCCTCCAATACATCATGACTGCGGTTCGTTTGTGGTGAATGGATGCGGTTATGAGGAAAGGAGCAGCATTCTACCTGTAACCGTTGACTGAACTACGAAAGGAGCTGCAACATGAACAACGAGCTTGAATCTAACCCGACTATCCCCTACGTGAAAGTTGGCGACTACTACTTTCCCAACTTTGCTTTACCACCGGATGCTGGTGACATTGGCTTCTGGGGCAGGCGGCGCAGGGAGTTCCTGCGGGAGCATCGTCCCGTTACTTTTAACCAACTGGTGCTGTCTGGCGAGCTATTCAAGTACCTTGCCCTGTTCAATCAGGAGGCTACTGAACGCTTGGAAAGCCTCATTCAGGGCATGAAGGTCGCCCAGGGCATCACAGAAAAGCTTAAGGGTCTCGATCAGATGGCATGGGTCGGCGCGATGAACAACATCCGTTCCTGTGCTGAAGAGATCGTCTATGCAGAGCTGGTGTATGTGTGATGAAGGAAGCTCTTAATGAACTGAGCACCTACTTCTGGAATGTCGGGAATGACATTGCCGACATCCGTCTGCTGGCAGAAGGTGCATTTGCGTTGTTCGAGGGCGATGCTGAGCCCCTGCACCGTCTGGGCATGAAGAACAATGAGGAAGTCGCCGCATCAGCGTTCGATACCATTGGTACGGCGCTGTATGATCTGCGCGAACGGATTGCTGAGATGCAGACCATGCATCTGCAAGAAACGCTCCAGCAAGGCACAAACAGAAAAACCGAATGAAGGGCAATAAAATACGCTGCCGGAGAGGAGGAGGCTCTCCGGCAGCCAAAGGAGGATTACGGCTACAGCCGCTGATGCGTATCCCTGCAAAGGATCAGCCGCTGCAGCTATGCGGTACGTGAACCATCATCGTACGGACATGCTGGCTCACGGTAACCAACGATTACTTCGCGGCTTCGCCTTCCGGGAAGATGATCTTGTTCACGAAGAAGAACACGACCATCGAAACGCCGCCATTGAGCACGGTCGTGCCGATGTTGTACAGCCAGGGCGCGACCCATTGACCAGCCACGTCCACCCAGATGCAGTTGATCGAGTTGACGATCACCGTCACGATGCAGAAAGCCACGACATACCATGCGATCTGCGGGCCGACGGGGCGCTTGCTGCGGAACACAAAGCTGCGCTGGATCGGGAAATTGATGGCTTCGCCGATGACCATGGCGATCATGTAGGCAATGAAGTAGCCCAGGCCGCCCATCACCGCGCCGCCTTCCTTGACCGCGTAGCCGAAGATGTTCCAGGTGAAGGGCTGACCGAAGATCTCCGCCTGGATGCCGGGCCAGCCGAAGTCAACGGCCCACAGATCCTTGAAGGCCAGTGGCAGGAAGGTCAGGATCAGATACTTGATGACGGTAACGAGGTTGCTGACGATCACAAACAGGCCGCCCTCACGGATCCACCTGGATGCGCCGGGGTACTTGTCAGCGAAGTTTTTCCACCAGTTAATAACAGCATTCATATTTTCGCCTCCATTACTTTGCTTTGGTGAGCTTGGGCCGGTTCAGGAAGTGCTTCACCAGCCGTCCGATGCCCCGGAAGAGGTGGCCGTTGGCGATGAAGCGGATGTCGTCCGCCATGTCCATGGTGATCATGCCGCCCATCATCTTGCCCATTCCGCGGAAGGGAATGTTGTAGATGAACAGCAGGTTCAGATCGGGCTTGCCGCCCGCGATGGCTTTTGCAATCATGCTGCCGAGGAGCTTGGCAACCATGCGGCAGATGGGATTCTTGGCGTAGGCCATCTGACGGATGGTGTCATTCATGCCCAGTGGCTGGCTGCGATCCCAACGCTTCTGCGGGATGGGATGCCCCAGCAGCGCCGCAAAGGATGCATCCGGCACAGCATGTACATCGCAGGTGCGGTAGCAGTCCAGCAGCTTTGCACGGGCAGGATTGCCAGCCGCGTAGGGATCGGCCGCCCCGGTACCCTTGACCTCAAACTTGCCGCTCAGGCGGATGTCCTCACTGGACGCGGCGATCAGGATGGCGTATGCGCCGCCCTCGACCTCGAACTTGTTGGTCGTGACGTTGAAGTAGCGGAAGGTGTACCCATCGAAGGGGATCGTGACGGCCTTCTCTTCGCCAGCCTCCAGATGGACGCGGGTGAAGCCCTTCAGCTCCCGGGCAGGACGGATGACTTTCCCGCCGGGCAGGCTGATGTACAGCTGCACGACCTCATCGCCTGCGCAATCACCGGTGTTCTTCAGCTTGAAGGCTGCGCCCTTGTCGGTGACGGTCAAGTCGCTGTAGGCGAAAGTGGTATAGCTCAGACCAAAACCGAAGGGGAAGCGTACTTCCTTCTTCGTGGTCGTGGTGTAGCGGTAACCCACGTAGAGGCCCTCGCGATACTCGGCGGTGTATTCCGTGCCGGGATAGTACTGGCTGACGGGCAGATCGGTGTAGGCCACCGGGAAGGTCTCCGCCAGCTTGCCGCCAGGGTTGACCTTGCCGCTGAGCACGTTCAGCACCGCAGGCGCAGCGGCCTGACCGCCCAGGCAGCCATACACGAGGGCTTCGCAGCAGTTGATCCACGGCATTTCCACCGCGCTGCCGGCGCTCAGCACCACAATCACATGCGGGTTGACCGCGTGGATCTTCTCCAGCAGGTCGATCTGGTTCTGGGGCAGACGCATGTGGGTGCGGTCAAGGCCTTCCGTCTCGAAGGACTCCGGCAGGCCGATGTACATCAGTACGCACTCGGCGTTCTTGGCGAGGGCGATGGCCTGGGCTTCCAGCTCGGCGTTGGGCTTGTCCTGACGCTCAAAGCCCTGGGCATAGCCGACGTTCTTGAGGAAGTAGCCGGGAAGCAGCGCCATGGTGCTTTCCACGCGCTCGGCGTTGACCATGCTGCTGCCCGCGCCCTGATAGCGGGGCTTTTCGGCAAAATCGCCAATGACGGCCACCTTTGCATCCTTGCGCAGGGGCAGAATGTTGCCCTCGTTCTTCAACAGCACGACGGACTTTTCAGCCGCTTCCAGCGCGTCCTTATGCTGCTGCTCCACGTCCACCGGAGCGCCGTTACCCTGCGGCAGAGACAGCACCACGTCCAGCAGTTCGGACACGCGCTGGTCGACTTCCTTCTCGGTGATGCGGCCTTCCTTGACAGCCTTTAACAGCTGGCAGGCGCTATCGTCACCGGCAGCAGGCATCTCCAGGTTCATGCCTGCCCGAACGCCATCGACGTAGCTGTTGCTGCCGCCCCAGTCGGTCACGACCAGGCCCTGCCAGTCCCATTCGCCACGCAGGATGTCCTTCAGCAGATGCTGGTTCTCGTTGGTGTAGGTGCCGTTGAGCCGGTTGTAGGAGGTCATGATCGCGCGGGGCTTTTCCTCCTTCACGGCGATCTCGAAATTGGTCAGGTACATCTCCCGCAGCGTGCGCTCGTCCATCACGGAATCGGAGGACATGCGCAGCATCTCCTGGCTGTTGGCGGCGAAGTGCTTGGCACAGGCAGCAACGCCCTGCTCCTGTACGCCGCGGATGAAGCCAGCGGCCATCTTAGGGATCTTCCGAATAGTACTCGAAGGAACGGCCGCACAGGCTGCTGCGCTTGGTGTTCAGGCCGGGGCCGAGGAGCACCTGCACGTTCTGCGCCCGGGCATCCTTGCCGACCACGGAACCCAGCTTCTGGGCAACGGACTCATCTCAGCTGTTTGCGTAGGTTGCAGCAGAGGGGATGCAGGTTGCCTTGGTGGATGCGTTCAGGCCCAGGTGGTCGCCTTCACCCGCTTGCTTACGAAGGCCACTGGGGCCGTCCGACAAGGTGATGGCAGGGATGTTCAGCCGTGCCACATCATGGGTGTGCCAGACGTCTGCGCCCGACAACAGGGCACATTTTTCTGCCAGGGTTAGTTTGGATAGGATATCCTTGTGCTTCATGTTTTTTCATTCCTTTCACATCATGCAGTCAGACAATCTAAGGCGATGAAGACATCCGCTGTGTCAAATCTTTTGCGGCGGAACGCGACCACAATCCCGTGATTTTCTCATGTCATATCCGCTCCCTTCTGTGCAGCTTTTGCCGTACCTTTTGTAATGATCTGCTCACGGCACCTATACAAGCAGCATTATTCCAAGCCTGAATAGCCGTCTTCCCGAAACTGATTTCTGATCAGCATACCATATCTGTCGCTGTTTATGGCTGTGCCTTCTGTCGTTAAGTGGACAGGACTGTCGAAAAACATCTCCCGCGAATACAGCATTATGACTTAAGGAGGGCATGGCGCATATAACGCAGCGCCCTCAACCTGACACTCGCCAGGCAGAGGGCGCTGCTTCAGATGATTGTCTCGCAGTATGCGCTGCTCCGTTTCCGTCTCACGCTCCGCTTATTGACTTTTCCTTTTCGTGGATGTGCCGCGGAAAACGACGAATCCCCATACAGCGATACCGACCGCTGCGATACAATCCAGTACAATCGTCAAGGTGATCCACCATTCAGTCCTGTATCCGAGCACCTTCACGTTAACGGAGTTGCTGTTCGCGACTGTATAGAGAATGTTGTGTGCTGCCTGACGAAGAATTGTTACATCTTCGGGACTGGTCGCGGCGGCGTCATCCCACATATATTCCGGCATGGACGTCAGGATTAAATCGTTTCCCGCATACAGCATCTGCCTTGCGTCCATCACCGAATTGCTCGTCTTATAGTCGGAAATCACCAAGCCTTCGAAGCCCCATTCATCCCGAAGAATCTCTGTCATGAGACGATAATCGCCGCCCGTCCATTTGGTACCGATCCGGTTGAAAGATGACATCACGCCGCTTGTGCCCTGATAGGCTGTGAGGCCATCCGCTTTCGCTGAAGGGACTTCTGCCGGATTATCGCTTCCTTTGACAGCAATTTCAAAAGGTTTGAGGTACAATTCGCGCAGCGCCTGTTCGGTACAGAATGTAGCGATACCTCCGCGGTTCGTTTCCTGATCGTTCAACGCAAAGTGCTTTAAGTCAGTATAGACACCTTTCGTCTTTGCGCCGTTGATTACGTTTACGGCAAGCTTTCCGGAGAGAATAGCATCTTCGGAATAATACTCGAAGTTTCTTCCTGCGAATGGAGAACGATGCAGGTTGACGGCCGGAGCATACCAGCCGGAATAAGGAAGCCCATTTCCGTCCACATCACCCCAGATGCCATTTTCACCGACGTTCTTTCCCATTTGATAAGCCAAATCCTTGTTCCATGTGGTGCCGATCAGGATTTCGCAAGCAAAGGTGGTGTTCCCCTTATAGGACTCTTGCTTTCCGGGCATGAAGTTCACGAAGCCAATAGGCCCGTCGCTGTCATTTGTAAGGTTCTTGTCAATTGATACGATTGACGCCGTCTGGAAAGCGCCGTTATTGACAAGCTCCAGCATTTCATCGAACGAAAGCCTGTCCAGAAGGGTATCCCAACGCGCATCATGATAGGGAGCACCGATCAAATCGCGCAGCGTAATCGCTCGCTTGCCGCCCTTGCCGTCATCAATATCCGTGATATCCTTTCGCATCGCAGGGATTCCTTTGTCCTCTACCACTTCAGCGATCTTGGTATTATTGTGCGCTTTGCTGTCAAGCGCAGTGCGTTCAGAGGCTCCGTCAATAGTCATGATTTCGCGTTCCTCTGCGGTAAACGGCTTCGGGAAGGTTTTGTCAAAATCGGTACGGGACATGCCTTTCCGAATGACCTCACCCTCTGCGGTATCCACATAAACATCGGATAATCTGTATTGCAGGTCGTTGAAATCCTCTGTTGTATAGCGGTTTACCACGTCTTTCCCTGTCTTTGGATCTTGCGCAAAGAGGACATTATCTTTCAGAGTTGCAGTCGCCGAATCGTAAGCGTACCCGTCAATGTGAGAATTGGCGCTGATGAAGAACGTATAATCGCCTTTATCCAGCTCATATCCCTGAAAGCCATTGCCGTTCGCGTCATTATAATCGTAGGATGCCAAATCGTAGGCGTCGATCTCGAAAGTCGCTATGTATTCGCTGTTGGGCTCCAAAACCGGGGTCTTGGCAAAATCAACAAGCTGAACGTAAGCCTTTTCGATTTCTCCTCTGATGTAGGGCAACGATACATACAGCTCAATAACATCCTTACCGGCTTCTTTGCCTGTATTGACTGACTTTACCTTGATTGTCATGTGGCTGTCCCGGTCTTCAAGGCTTCCCTCAACAGAAACGATCTCTTGACTGAACGTCGTGTAGGACAGACCGTATCCGAACGGGAAAATCACGTTCTCTGCATACCACTCCTCGCCGCTGTCATACACATCTTCATTGAGGCACTTCACGGGACCATCATAGTCGTGCGCCCTCGTTTCGTAATAGCGGTATCCTGTGTAAATCCCTTCTTCATAAGCGACCATGAATTGACCGGCTACCGCAGAGCCGTTCTCCAAATAGGCAGATGCATCTTTACCGCTGTTTACCTGCGAATTATCGCCAAAATTCTGCCATGTGGGGTCTTTTGCGAAATTCCTCGCATAGATATCGGTTGTCCTGCCGGAGGGGTTGATGTTTCCGTTCAGAAAATCTCCAATCGCCTCTGCGCCCGTGGCTCCGGGGCCGCCGATCCAGACAACCGCATCAATGCGCCTGTCGTTTTCAAAGTTGTTGTACTGCGCAATGAAATCACACTGGAAGGGAGTCAGCGTATTCAAAACGACGATGACATTGTCAAACCTGGATGTAACCATGTCCAGCATATCATATTCGTTTTGGTCGAGCTGCAGGTAATGCCTGGTCGCGTCATCCGCCTGAGAACGTGGCAGATCCCAGCTTTCACCACCCAAGCGGGAGATCACCACGATCGCTGCATCCCTGTATCCGTTGAAGCTGTCTATGACCTCAGCATTATACAGGCTGAGCGGCGTCTCTCCGATATCAAGCGTGGGAGCACTGCTGGAGCCTGTACCGAGCGCCGGGCTGTTCGATCTGCCCTTTCCGGACGCACTGCTCTCATAAAACTTCTTCAAAACGGGGTTATACTCAAAGCCGCCGGCTTCCAATCCGTCATACAGCGTCTTTGCGGTAACGCCGCTGATCCCGCCGGAGCCAGTGCCTCCGAGGACCAGATCAACGGAGTTTTTCCCAAATACACTCACCCTCGGCTTCCTCGTGACGCCCTGATCCGATTCAGGCGTTGCGATCGGCAGCGCATGATTCTCATTCAGAAGAAGCACAAAGCCCTCCCCGGCGATCTCAACATTGAGTTTGTCGCCCGCCTCTTTGGACTCTCTCTTCGTCTGATAATCGGATTTGTAAACCGCTGCGATGCTGTCGTCCTTAATCGGCATAGGACCGCCAAGCACAGTGCCCAGTATGGAATGGAGCAATCCGTGCTCCAGTATGGTCAGCGTAATCAAGATCGCCGCAAGGATCGCAGAAACAATTCCCCAGGTCTTTCTGCTCTTTGTGGATGCTCTCTTTTTCATGGCAATACCTCAATCGCGTTTACTTGTACAGGTTGTCGTATACAGGCGACCAGCTGAGTACAGCGGATCCGTAATTCGCAAGCTGAATATAGTCCACCATGGGCGCATTCGCCCTCGTCGTGCCGCCGATCACCGGGGAATCATTGTCTGTAATGAGTTCAATAACGTTTTCGCCTTTCTTCAGAGAAATATTCCCCAATGTAAACAACTGGAAGTCAGAGGTGCTGGATGGCTGAATGGCACCGGTGATACTCATCGTGATTGGCGTATAGTTGAGGGCATCACCGTTTACCGTAACCTTCCAGGCGTTCTCACCAGCAGGGCCAAACGTTGCGGATGCCTGTCCTTCGATTGCAGCACTCACCTTCAAGGTTGCGCCAGCGACATCCTCACTGCTGTTGATGACAAATCGCAAGGTCGCTCCGCGCTTATAGAGGTAAGTTACATAATATCCCTTATGCCCGGCTGCCAGCTGAGAATTGCTGAGCGGGAAATCGTTATCAATCAAGATGTTCTTATCATTTGTCGAGCCGATAATATCCTTGCCGCGGTTTTCTCCCGAATAACCGGGGAACAACTCGTTGGGATCAAATTCTACATACTCCGCATGAAAGATATCTGTGATAACGGGATCATGCTTCCAATGTGCGTAAATCCGCGTATCCTTCGTCGGCGTGTAAGGGAATTCGACAGGATTGCCGCCTTCCGTCGAAGCATACCAGCCCGCAAAGCTGTAGTTCTCGCGTTCCGGATCAGCCGCCGGCTTGTCAATCGGAGCTCCCGCCCCAGAAGTCTTCGTCTCAAACAGGGAGTTGTTGTCAACGTAGTTTGTCCAGAATACGACAGTATTCGTAACTTCCTGCCAGATTGCGTAGAGCGTGCAATTCTCTACAGGTTTATAAGGGAACTTCAAGGCCTTGCCGCCGGGTGTCAAGGACCATCCCTTCAGCTTATAACCGGTTCGCGTGGGTTCGGGGAGTTCGCTCTTCTTGATGGATTTTCCTTCGACAACAGTCTTTTCTGCTGCCGGTTCCGCACCATCGCAATTCATATCAAAGATGACGGTATATACGCCAGCTGTGCTCACCCAGTCTGCCACCAGCGTTATGTCATTCTTGACAGTGATCGGGAATTTGACCACGCTGCCGTCCAAAGAATCTTTATGCCATGAGAACAGCGTGAAGTTTTTTCTTTCAAGGGACGCCGGTTCCTTAAATACCGTGCCGTAGTTTGCTTCTACTGTTTCAACCTTTCCATCGAAATGATAGTCCAGCGTTACGGTGCAAACCTTGGCTGCCCACGCAGCGTACAGCGTCGTATCACCGTTCGGAGTATACGGGAAGGTCACTTCAGTTCCCTGACCATCTTTCTCCGTAAACCAGCCGGCGAAGGTGTATCCCTTGCGGACAGGCAGATCGGGCCGGGTAATGCTCCCATCATCATTTGTGATGACTGCGTAAGGACGTGAATTGCCGTCGGCGAATTCAAATCGTACTGTATACCCATCTTCTGCATAAGCTTGCGTGCACGCAGCAAAACTGCAGATGAGCACAGCTGAAAGGGAACAGAGGATCAGCAGCTTGCCAAGATTTCTCATTTTGCTATTCACTTCCCTGTTATTCTTGTCCGGGCTTTCGCTGACAGCCTATGTCTTGGGTGGGCATAGAACCCACCCAAGACATGCGTCTTTATTTGTCTATTGCTTAACAGTTTTCTGTCTGGAAATCACAGGCGTCTCACTGACAGGGCGAATCCGCTGCGACAAGCAGGATGACTTCACACTGCCGGCTCGCCGGAGAACCGTCCCTGATCATCAGTTGGAAGATCCCCAGACGGCATAGAGTGTGATTTCTGTGTCAAATACGGTTGCATCGGTCACATCGGGAGCGAACGCGTCCGCAGCAGTTGCCCAGCCGAGGAAACTGGAATCGCCGTTGACAGGCTCAACAACCTGGCTTTTGATTTCACCGAAGGTTACGGTTTTGCCGTCTTCGACACCAATGTTCAGCTTAGTCGTTCTGACCTCCTTGGGAGGAAGATTGACACCCGGATAGGGGGACGGGGTCGGAACATAGGAGATCATAGCACCGCCGTTGGTATTGAACGATACATTGAAGCCGCCGTTTACAGTGAAGGTGTACTGACCGGTATAGGTTTCCGGGTCACCGGCGCCATAAACGAAGATCGTACCGTTCGTGTACACAAGAATCACCTTTTGGTAAGTCATGGTGACGGTCACCACGAACTCACCCGCCTCGGTGGGCGTACCGGTGATTTCGCCGGTGTCGCTGTTCACCGTCAGTCCCTGGGGCAGTCCGGTTACGGTATAGGATTTGCTGGCATATTTGCCGATATCCGACTGCTGATACTCTTTTCCGTAAGCCCCGTCAACGCCCTCAGCCCACTGTGCGTCTTCCGGAATCGGGCTGCCGGAAATCGCGCCGGTATAGGTCTCGCCAAGCATTGCGGTATTGGCTTCGATGGTGACGTTCTCCACAGGAACTTCTTCGAAGGCACCGACGGTGAGATTGATCTCGCTGGAACCCTTGATAAAGTTGAGGCCGTAGTTGCCCGCGATGCGGAGTGCTACATTGAATGTGCCCTGCTCATTGGGCGCGCCGGAAAGGACACCGGAGGCATTCATGTTAAGACCTTCCGGAAGTCCGCTTGCCGTGAGCGTATAGCCGGATCTTCCAAACACCTGATCAAGGGATGCAAGCGAGTCGGAACTGAGAAGGTTCGTACCTGCCACGGCAGTACCGCGCTTGAGCGACAGCTCTGTATTGCCCTGAAGCATATAAGCAGCGTAGCCGTTGCGCATGTAATGGCTGTTTGCGGTAATGAACAGAATGTTCTTTACCATGTCGCGCAGCCAGTAGTAAGAAGTTGCGCTTTCCGTTCCGTCTGTTACACGAACTGCGGCAGGCGCGAAAGGATCATCACTGGGAATGTTCTCGACATTGGTCCGCCCGGTTTGATCATTATAGGTGGGCACCTTGAGCATACCCTTGCCGTCACGCGCATCGGTATCCCAACTGTATTCAAGGCCAACGTCGGAATAGTCGTTGTGGCCGATCGAACCCATTGCATTCAGAGGCAGGATACCGCCGCGGACAAGGTCGCCCATAGGCCATCCGCACATCGGGTTGCCATTGACCCAGAAGTCGGTGACGGAGAAGCCCCTGTAGCCCCATTCGTTGATGTACATTTGCTGGTTGATCGCATAGCTGGCAGAAGACTGGAGACCAATGAGGTTGAAGGAGGACATGAGGCCATTTGCATGGCCCTTCTTGACAGCAATTTCAAAGGGCTTTGCGTAAACCTCACGGAGTGCCTGCTCAGTCATGAACGTGACAACGCCCTGCCGGCTCGTCTCCTGCTCGTTGCCGAACGTGTGCTTCACGAAAACGTGACCGCCCATATCCACAACGCCCTTCACAACTGCGGCGCCAATGAGACCGCCCTGAAGAGCATCCTGGCTGTAGTACTCGAAGTTTCGGCCTGCCAGAGGATTGCGGTGCAGGTTCATGCCGGGGCCATACCAGCCGACACCACCGAGAAGCATGGTTTCGTTGCCGATCGCTTCGCCGACTTCATAGCTGAGCTCCACATTCCAGGTCTGTGCGATGAGAGGTGCGCCGCACCATGCCCAGCCGCTGCTGTCGCCGCCGCCCATACCAATCTGCGCGGGGCCGTCCTTATCCTCCACGTAAGGTTTGCCGATGCTTTCAACGGACTGGGTATGATAGCCGCCATCAAGGACGAGGCTGATCATTTCATCCAAAGTAAGCTGGTTCAGCAGTTCATCCCACTTCGCGTCGTCGTAGTCAACGCCAAGCAGATCGTAGAGTTCGATTGCATAGCGGCCGGTAGCGGGATCGATCACGCCGGTACCCTGCGTCCACTCCGCGGGAATATCGGACATTTCCTTCGTCCATACGTTCTCGTAATCTGTTTCAATTTCATCGGTGAGAACATTGTCGTAATCTTCGTATGCGTGGGAAGCCTTGCGGCCTTTCAGAACGTTGAACGCCTCGTGGGTGAACTCGTTCTCATCCTCGTCGAGGAGCCAGGCGAGTTGTTCGAGGTCATAGACTTCGCCGTCTACCACCAGCATATCGCGGGTGAGATAGTGATCCTCGCCGGACTCCGCCCAGTGGTAGGCAAGGGTGTTGTACTGCTCCCACTCGCCGTCTTCCTGACTGAAGATATTGTTCGGTGTGTCGGGATTGCCGTCCTCATCCCAAGTGAGAAGCTGTTCACAATTCAGCGTTGTGCTGTCAAGCACGGTGTGAGAATCTGCTCTGATAGAGAGAATATACTCGCCCTCTTCAAGCTCGTAGCCTGCGTTTTCATTCTCGTTCACATCGTTGTAATCGAAGGAGGCGAGTTCTTTGACGCTAAAGGTTACTTCAACCAGTTGGGAAGCGCCGGGCTTCAGTTCTTCCGTCTTGGCAAAGCCGACAAGGTTGACCGCCGCCTTATCGATGCCGCCTGCGGTATAAGGAGGCGTGTTGTAGAGCTGAACAACTTCCTTTCCTGCCACTGCGCCGGTGTTCGTGACCTTGACTTCGACGGTGATCTCGCCGTCCGCGTTGCTCAAATCCCCCTTGACGCCGGTGATCTCCTGTGTGAAGCTCGTATAGGAAAGACCGAATCCGAAGGGATAAACGGTAGCCGCCTGATACCACTCTTCGCCTGCTTCACCCAGATCTGCTGCAACCGTTTCATAGTAACGGTAGCCAAAATAGAGACCCTCCGTATAATCCAGAGCCACTTCGAGATCGCTGTAGGTTTCGGTGACGCCTCTGCCCATTCTGGGCGCCATCGTGCCGTCAAGCATCCCATCAGGATCGGTAAACAGATTGCCGCCGTTAATGGTGTTATATGCCTGGCCATACGTTGCGAAGTTATACCAGGTGGGATCCTGCTTAAGGTCGCGCATGAAGAACTCGATCAGGCGACCCGAGAAGTTGGCCTCGCCGGTCAGCAACTTGCCGATTGCGGCGGCACCGTTGCTGCCGGGAAGAGAAATCTGAACAATTGCGGAAATCGCGTCGTCATCCTTCAAAGCGCCGATTTCCATCATGCTGGGAATGTTCAAAAGGACGATGACCTTATTGAAATGCTGCTTCGCAAAAGCAATCGTCTCCCTCTCAGCATCGGTCAGCATCAGGTTGTGATCAGAGGGATCGCTGTGACCGGGAACATTGTAAGCCAGGTTGTCTGCGCCTTCATCGCCCGTACGCCGAAGCGTAATGATCGCCGCGTCGTCATAGAACTTGAAGGTATTGATCGCGTCGTCAAGCATACCGTTGGAGGCTGCAACATAGGATTTCCCGTCGAACTCAACTTCGCCGTCCGATGCAACCAGATCCATGAGCTTTCCCTCGCCAACTTGAGCATACAGTGCCTGCACGCGGGGGTTGACTGAGATGCCTACCGCTTCCAGGCTGTCAGCCAATTCAACCTTTGCAGAGCCGTCACCGGGGGTGCCGTTACGTCCCTGATAGAGGTTATAAGAAGCTGCGCCAAGAAGCGTGACGTTCGCACTCCGGGACAGAGGAAGCGCGTTGTCCCTGTTTTTCAGCAAGACCATGCCTTCTGCAGCCACCTCGACATTGATCTTTGCTTCAGCATTGTACATCTGTGCAAGACTGTCGTATTGCGAGATGAAGCGCTTGGAAGTGTCTGCGTCGGCAAGCGCAGACAGGGGAGCAAATGTCGCTGCACAGGTTGTCAAAACCAGTGCGGCAGCCAGAAATCCGCTGACGATGCTCCGCCAAATCGTCTTCTTGTGGTTGTGGGTTCTCATGGTTTACCTCCTTAGTTTTATTGACGCAAAGACTGTGTCATTGATTGCTATTATGATTTATCAGAAAGTAAAAATCAATAAAAACCACACTCTTTGTCGAACCATCAACATTCTTTGCTCAGGCCGCAACATATTCTGTCAAAAACGCAACATTTCCTGTCATCCTGATTATTCCAAAAGAAAATCGCCCCTTTCGGGGCGATCATTCCATGGTTTCTGTCAAATTGGAAACATAATATCCAAAGAGAAAATATGATCTTCAAGTGTGATCGAACAATCTCCGCCGTAAGTGTTTATCGTTGCCAAAATACTCCGCATTCCAAATCCGTGATATTCTGTGTCTTGTTTCGTCGTTTGTGGAATGCCATCCTGGAATTGCAGATCTTCTTCACAATAATTTTCCTCGTGGATGAACAGGAAATGATTCCTCGACAATACCGTAAGCAGTATAATCCGCTTTTCCGGGTCTTGGATTCGGAGCACCGCTTCCACCGCGTTGTCCAGTATATTATTGAACAGGGAATAGATATCGGATTCGGACATGAACCCTAATCTTTCACCCTCGGCCAAGCAGGTGAAGTCAACTCCCTTGTTATAACAGACGATGCTCTGCAATGTCAGCACGACGTCCAGCGCTCGGTTGCCCGTCTTCTTTGAGATGTCGTACAGACCTATTGCGTTTTCTATCTTTGTGAGTTCTGCTTCATGCATGATTCCGCCCACCGACGCCAGCTGGTGTCTTAAATCATGACATTTAATGTTGATGACGTCAACGACATCCTTTTTCAGTTCGTATTGCAAACGTTCCTGTTCCAGAATTTGCCTTGTAGTCAACAGCTCCCCTTTAATCTCTTCTTTAGACAGCATATTATATTCCAGCGCCAAGACGAAGAGAGAGAAAATGATGGAGGACAAATAGTTCAAAGCTACAGCTTTTGTCGAATTGGCATAGGCCAATACAGGGGCATTCGCTTGTTCGATATAGATCATCATGGCCATGGCGAGCGTCGCAATGATCAGCTGAACAGGTTTTACAACATTTATGACCCTGCGTTTTTTATCCTTCCTCCAAATGAAGGTGAAGAAGCCGATCGTATAGATTGCTGCAGCCAAAACAACTGTAGATAAGTGTCCCCACCACGCAGCAGACGAGCTGCCCGCATACAGGAGCCCAACCAGGCCATGAAAGCGTGAGGTTAACTGCTCCAGGGAATATGCAACCGTTGAACAGAAAACAACCGTGATCAGATCAACGTCCAGGCAAGCAAATAAAATCGCGCTTATGATAAGGTATTGGATGAGATATGTCGAGCAGGCCAACAACGCACTTTCGCTTCTGAAAAAGTTGTCGAAGAAATAACTCCAGCACCATATAAAAGCCACGTACAAAACAACACCGGCCATCAATACCGGTTTCCAATGCCGGCGCTTCGGCTGCTTATAGAAAAACAACAGCGCAGGGGTCAAACACAGGATCATTGTGCGAAAACCGAAAATCAAGGATTCTCTCATCATCTTCGTAATTTACATCCTTCTGCTTCGATAATACTCATGAACCGCCTCAACGAAGCCTTTCCTGCGGGGGCGGCTGACCTCAAGTTCTTCGTCCCGGACTCTTACTGTAGAATCATTGATCTGGTTCACATACTTCAGATTCACAATATAACAGTTGTTGCACCGGTAAAACTCTTCCCGGGGAAGCATTTCTTCTACTTTCTTGAGCGTACCATATCCGCTGAAATTGCCTGTTTCCGTATGATAAAGAATCCCGTGCTGGTGTATTTCCACATAATAAATCGAATCAGTTGTCAACCGAACCTCCCCGTTTTTCGTTTTAACAAAAATGGAAGTCTGCTGATGCGCCTGACAGTGTTTCAATATCATGTGCATTTTTAATGCAAACGTGTGGTATTTCAGAGGCTTCACAATATAATCAGCCGCATGATACTTGTATCCCTCTATCGCATACTGGGCCAAATTCGTTACAAAGACGAGTATAACGCATTCGTCAAGCTCCCGAATCCTCCTTGCGGTCTGAAAACCATTGATATCCGGCATGTCCACATCCAAAAAAATGATATCATAATCGGAACGATATCCTACAAGAAGGTCAATGCCATTTTGATAAACTTTGATATTGAAGTTGACACTTTTTTCCTCAGAATAGTGATTCAAGCACTCTCTTAACCGGCTGATTGCAATCTGATCATCGTCTACCACCGCAATTCTCAGCAAAATATCACTCCCTGTTCGCCATATACTTTTGTGTTCGCGGTATGACCAGAGGCGTGTTATCGCCTAATTCAGACTGAACGGCTCCGTCAAGTCTTGGAGCATCAATTGCAGCAAGCTCAGTATAGCATAGAAACAGTAGCTGCGCAAGGATTTCTTTCATCACCTGATACATCAGTCTTTCTTCAGCTGTAATGGTCATTACACACCACCTCCTCAGTTTCCGTAATAATTAATGGCTTCTTCAGCCAGCCGGTCAAACTTTGCCTGATACTCTGGTGCAACGGCCAACCCATCGAAACTCTCGCCGCTGCGGTAATAATACTTGCTGATCGCTTCGGTAATGCCCTGCATATCCAGAATGGATTCGTTTGCCAGCGCATCGGACAGGGTTCTGTTGAAGTCGGTATACAGCAGTCCGTTGCGTTCCCTGACACTGTGATGGCTTACCTGATTGCCCAGAACCACCACGCCGTTGTACTGGGTAACAGCATCATCACCATACACCCAGACCAGGTACTCGTCGCTGCGGCCACCGAAATGTCCCTGGCACATCAGCGCTTCATCCAATGCAAAAACGATCTTTTCGCCAAGGCAATCGCGGACAGCCTTCAGCCATGCCATTGCGCCCACATAATCCCGGCGCTTGGGCAGATCACGCTTTTGAGGATTATACTTCGGCAATTCTACCGTTCTGCGGTTGACCAGATCAGCCCGGACGCGGCTTTCAAGCAGATCCATGATATACTCCGGCGGATTGCGCACACCAGCTTCCCAGTTCTGAACGGTACGGAACGGGATGTTGTAGCGGGCTGCAAATTCCCCCCGCGTGTTGCCCAGGGAAGCTCTCATCTCACGAATGGTCATGGTCATCACCTCACAGCATTAGAATACACTCATTGGGTGCATTTTGTCAACGCCAGAGATACCTTTTATACGCCGGGATGCTCTGCCGTCCACTTTCGCCTGCACTCCACTGAACAGAACTTGGAGTCCTTCCGCTTTCCGATGAACGCCCGCTGGCACTGCTCGCACAGCCGCAGCGGATGTTGGTCGTCTGTCAGCCGGAAAGAGAGCATCAGCTTGATGCCTGCCAGCAGGGAGTGGAAGTCCCACACGATGGTGGGCTTGTCCCGCAGCTCCATGTGGTAGGTGGGCGCATTGCCCTCAAAGGCGGCGATGCCTCGCTGGTACAGCCGAAGCTGCTCCGGTTCTTTTGCAAGCTCCATATCCTTGTAATACAGGAATGCGCTCACGAAGGTGAATGCCCAGTCCCGGAAGATGGAGATCAGCCAGTCGTACCGTTCACTGTAGCCCCGCATGAAGGACAGTGCCATTGCTTCAGGCTCGTTATGATAGGTCATCATGATGGCAAAAGAGGTCTGGTCAGGCAGGTCAATGGTGCCGCCGCCAGGGTGAATGGTCAGCGGAACAGGCGTGAAGGGAAAGAAGTAATTCAGATACGCCCGCGTGTTCATGACCTCTTCCCGAATGAACGGTTTCTTCGGGAAGTACACCTGCTGGTAGCTGAGAAACTTGCTGGTGGTAGGCAGCGCGGTCATCAGTCCCAGCAGACCATACTGACAGGCAAACTCCCGGATCAGCTTCTTCAGCTTGTCCTTCGGAGCCTTGTGCATACTCTGCAAGCCGATGTTCAGCGCATCCAGCAGCAGCTGATCGGCCTGCTTCAGCGGGTCATAAGGCCTGACGCCTGCTTCGGCGGTGGGTGTCAGGTACTCATGCCCATCCTTGGCGGTGCGCCATTCGTAATCAAAGTATCGCATCCAGCTGGAGCTGAGATGCTCAAAAATCTTATCCATGCCGCACCTCCTGTTGGTGAACTAATTCGTATGCTTTCATAAATTCCTTTTCCTGCAGCGTCAGGGAAGTGCCACGCTCCCGCTGTGCCTGCAGGGCGGCGTAGAGCTTCTTATGAATCTTCCGCTTCACCACATCCCGTACCTTGCGGATGTTGCGTTCTGTCTGTCCTCGCAGCTCTGCCAGCTTCTTTGCACTGTACATGCGGATGCCCAGGAAATACAGGATTTCCTTGTGCTCCAGCTTCAGGTTCATTACGATCTCACGGATGTAATCCTTCGCCGTCAGGTCGTGCATTTCAAACAGGCAGTTGGCATAATAGTCCAGGAAATTGCCCCGACTGATCTGCCGGTAGGTGGGGCTGTTCATCCAGCGAGGGAAAACCGTGCCATCCTCGGACATCTGGTATTCCATGGGGACGTCGCCCCGCAGAACCTCATAAACACGCTCGCGGCGTTCCCGGTTCTGGTCAAGCCGGTCCCACCAGTCGGTCACTTCGGCATAGTCCGCGGTCGTTCGGGCAGCAAGCTCCAGACGGTGCAGCGCCTCTGCCTGCATTTCCCGTTTCAGTCGGCGACGGAACACTTCCGCTTCTGTCTGCGGAGTGTGCTCAGGCATGGGCATGGCTTCCATCAGCCGCTGCTCTGCTGCCAGCTGCCTTGCCAGATCATCATCTGTCAGCTCATCGCCGTCCTCATCAAAGACGTTATCGACCCAGTATTCTTCTTTTTCCATGCCCATCACCTCGCTTTCCAGCACCAGTATAGCACAAACTTTCGGATTTCTAAAGAAAATTTTCGCAAAGCGACAAAAACAGTTCCGAATTTGCCGCGTATTTCTCCTATAAGTGAGAGGATGTTCCTTTGTGAGGGACATCCTTCTTTATCTTGCACAAGGAGGAATTACCCCATTGACCTGGACATAGCAAGCAATCATCTAACCATCCACAAAAGCTATAACGACAAGAAGAGGGAGGGACACAAGTCCCGACTAACGAGGTCAATGCCCGCATTGACCGAAGTGTAGCCAGTACACGGCCTTGTGCCGTGGAATGGCCGAGAAAAAAGAGAGGAAACGCAAATGATGGACGCCACGAGTGACACGATATCATTCCAACATTTCCAGAAAGCGAGAGATTCATGGAGAGCATTAAAACTGCATTTGGGTTCAGCCGACGCATCGGCAATACCCGCTACCGGGCGAATGTGTATCAAGCGCCCGAGGCCACCGAGTCCTTTGAGGATAAGATTATGCGACTGATCCAGCGGGAAACGCTGGACATTTGCGGGACTTGTGGTATAATGACTGTACCACAAACGAACCGCCAGTCTGAAAGGAGCCAGTATGGCTATCAAGCAGGCTGAACAGCGGATCACCGCCCTATACGAAAGACTCTCCCGTGACGACGAATTGGCTGGGGAGAGCAATTCCATTTCCAATCAAGAGTTACTATGTAAAGGGTGGTTTCTCCCACCTAATACATATGACTGCGGCTCATTTGTGGTGAATGGAACAGCAGTTGTAGGAAAGGAGCCAAAAAAGCCTTATAACCGCTGGAAATCAACACAAAAAGGAGCTGATTCTTATGAAATCTCTATTTGAGCAAATGGGCGGCACATACCGTCAAGTGGGCGATTATCTCATTCCAAACCTCTCCTTGCCGGAAGAACCGGACTATCAGATCGGAAAGTACGGGCGTATGCGCCGCAGCTATCTGAAAGAGCATCGCCCTGTCCTCTATGCAAACCTGCTTACAAGTGGAAGGCTGCACCGGCACCTTGCCGAGATCGACCAAGCCTGCAATGAGCGTATGGAAATCATCGTATCTGCAATGGCGAAGCAGGAAGGCGTGACAGAAACCCTGAAGGCTGTTGACCAGATGGAATGGGTGCGCCGCATGAACAGCATCCGCAGCCGTGCTGAGGAAATCGTTTTGACCGAGCTTGTATATGAATGACAAATGCCCGTTATTGGCAACATGGCCGATAACGGGCGTTTCTGCGTTTTAGTTCTTTTGCTCCGTGCTGGCTACCAGCCGGTCAAAGTCGCTCTGATACAGCCGATCCTGAATGACACGGTACTGCTCAAACTCGCTTTCCGCAAAGGCTTTTGCAATGGCAGCGGTGACCTTTCCCTTATCTCGTAGAATCTCTGCATCATTGAATTGCAGGAAAGCATCCAGCTTGGAGGCCCAATCTGCCATGGTCATGGGAATGTGCCGTCTGGCCTGCCGGGTAGCATAGTCCAGATACATGGTGACGATTTCGTTCAGCTCCTGCATTTCACCCATGGATAAGTAATTTTTTGCAACGGACACATCTGCCTTGACAATCTTGCCGTCAGGAGCATTCTTCCATGAGGACAGCCCCATGTGTTCCTTGGTGTGATCGGCTCGTGCCATAATGACCTCTGCCGCCGTGCTGCCATGGACGGCATAGTGCATCTTATTCTGAACTGTAGCAAAGAAATCCTTTGTGGTCTGGCTATCGAGAGAGTAGTCCACAGCGGTGGCGTAAATATCCGTGATTTTCTGGTAAAAGCGCCGTTCGCTGGCCCGAATCTCCTGAATCTCGGAAATCAGGTGATCGAAGTAGTCCTCATCAAAAATCTGCCCATTGATGAGCCTGCTCTTATCCAGCACATACCCCTGCTTGGTGAAGGTGTCCAGCACCTTGGTTGCCCACTGACGGAACTGCGTGGCTCTGCCGGAATTGATCCGATAGCCTACGGCTATGATGGCGGGCAAAGAGTAGAACTTATAGTGATAGGTTTTTCCGTTATCCGCAACTTGTGCAAAATTTGCACAAGTTGCATCTTCGGACAATTCACCGCTTTCATATACATTTTTCAGATGCTTTGTCACAACGCTCCGGTCTACATCAAAAAGCTGTGCAATGGCCTTTTGGGTCAGCCAAACATCGTGATCCTGTACCCGTACCTCAATGCCATCCTCATGGGCATCTTTCGTGAACACAAGGAAATCCACTGTGCTGTTGCGGATTTGCAGTTTATCCTTCTTGGCGTCTGCCATATTGTTTCACCTCAATCTTCTTCGCTGGTTTTCTTCCCACGGCTCTTATAGACATTATACTGATTCTTGCACCGGGCGCTGCAAAACGCGGAATTGGCCCGACTGCCGAGGAACACCTTCTGGCAGTGCTTGCACAGCCGCAGGGGCTTCTCTCCGTCCACCAGCATGAAGCTGAACATCATCTGGATGCCCAGCAGCAGAGAGTGAAAGTCCCAATAGATGGTCGGCTTGTCCAGCAGCTCAATATGATAGCTGGGCGCAATGCCGCCGAAAGCAGCCATGCCTTTGCGATACAGATTCCGGGTATCCTCATCGATCAGGTCATAATCGTTGTAGTACAGAATAGATGTGGTCAGCGTAAAGGCCCAGTCCTTGAACTGCTGCGCCACCCAGTCATAGGCTTCAGCATACTCCCGCTGGAAGCTCATGGTTTTCGCCATAGGTTCGTCCGCAAAGGTCATAGTCAGCGCCACCATTGTTCGGTCACCGGACACGCTCCAGCTGGACTCAACACCTTGTTTCACCACGTCAAGCTGGTCAAAGGGATAGAACAGGGCAAGATAGTCCTCGGTTTCCATGGATTCTACCTTGATGAAATGGTTTTTCGGCAGATAGACCGCCTCATAATCCATGAAGGACGGCGTGGTGGGCAGCGCCGTCATCAGACCCAGCAAACCGTAATGGGTCACAAACTCCAGAATAGCCTTCTGCACCTCGTCCTCCGGACTGCGGTTCATCATCAGCATTCCCACATTCAGCGCATCCAGCACGATTCCCGGCGCTTCCTTCAAGGGATTATAGATGTCGGGTTTGGCATTCTTCCCCGGCGTGATGTACCGCTTGCCGTCTGCGGCGGTTTTCAGTTCATAGCGGTCATACCGCACCCAATGGGAACGGGACTGCTCAAAGAGATTCTTCATGGCGCTGTTCCTCTCAACTCGTAATCCAACTATATATTAACCATATTACTATTGTATCAACCGTCCTTGACATCGTCAAGGGCGGCTTTCTTTTTTCTCGGTTTGGTTTTGTTTTCCCGGCGGATCACGGCATCCTTGCCCATGGTTTGCAGCAGTGCTTCATATTCCTCTATGAACTCGCGCTCCCGCAGAGTAATGCTGTAGTCCCTTTCCAGCTTTTCACTCAGATGCTCATACATCCGCCTTTGCAGCTTTTTCTGAATGGTCATACGCAACTTTCGGATATTCCGGTCGGACTGCCCACGGATGGCAGCAAGCCGTGCGGTGCTGTATTGCTTAACGAACAGGTAATACAGCACCTCCTTCTGCTCATCACTGAGGGTGAAAAAGAGCTTGGAGAGAAAACGGTTTGCTGTCAGCTCGTGCAGTTCATAGGGACAGGAGAAAATGATGTCGAGAAAGTTTCCCTGACAGAGCTGACGGAACCTTGGCAGATTCATCCAGAGGGGAGCAATCTTCGGATCAGGTACAGCCTGAAACTCCAACGGCACGTCTCCACGCAGATTTTCGTGGTCACGCTCCCGGCGCTCCCGGTTCCTGTCCAGCTTGTTCCATTCGTCTACCACAGTCAGAAAATCCGATTCTGTCCGGGCTGCTTCCTCTAAACGCTTCAACGCCTCTGCACGAATCTCCCGCTTGAGTTGTTTTTCACTGGTGGGCGCGGCTTCTTCCTCCTCGTCCTCCAGCTCGGCATGATAGTCTCTGGGATGCTCGTCCTGCTCCAGCTCGCTTTCCAGCTCCAGCGTGCGTTCCTCTGCAAGCGCTTCCTCCAGCGATTCGTTCTCCGGCGCACCGTCAGACGAATCCTCCCAATCGGCAAAGCTATCCTCATCCATTTCAAGGTCGGCTTCCTCTATTTGCTCCTCGGTATCTTCTTCCTCATCGGAAAAATCATCATCCCACAGCAGTTCATCCTCCCATGATTCCACGACAGCTTCACCTCCTCGAAAAAATATTTTTCTTTTTCTCAAAAAACAGTTCCGATTTACACCCCGTATTTCTCCTATTAGTAGAGGAAGTAATCTTAACGCAAGTTACACAGGTTACTCTCCGAGCCATCAACGAAGAAAAGGAGGATATGGGGCATGGAAAACCAACAGAAAGACACGGTTGGCTTACAGTCAACGGAACCAAACACATTATACCAAAAACCAACAAATCACGCAAGGAGGAAGCCTATGGAGCAAACGCAACAGGAACAGTTCATCATTCGGCGCATCGGCGGCACCACCTACAAGGTCAGGGTCGCATTCAGCGAGACGGCAGCGGAGACCATGGAGGAAAAGATTCTGCGGATGATCCGCAATGAACGGGTTACAAATGGCGGCACTTATGCTATAATAAAAGCACCACAAATGAGCCGTCAGTCTGAAAGGAGCGCCGAATGCGCATAAAACAGACTGAGGAAAAAATCACCGCTCTGTATGAGCGGCTGAGCCGTGACGATGACAATGCCGGTGACAGCAACTCCATCGTGAATCAGAAAAAATACCTCGAAAGCTATGCCCGGCAGAGAGGCTACACCAACTGCCGCCATTACACCGATGACGGATGGAGCGGCGGCAATTTTGACCGTCCCGCATGGAAGCGGCTGGTGGCGGACATTGAGGCCGGAAAGGTGGCCCATGTCATTGTCAAGGACATGAGTCGAGCTGGTCGTGATTATCTGCAAACCGGCTTTTACACGGAGGTGTTCTTCCGTCAGCACGGTGTCCACTTTGTGGCGATTGCCAACGGTGTGGACAGCGACGACCAGAACAGCAACGAATTTGCGCCCTTTCTCAATATCATGAACGAGTGGTATCTTCGCGACCTGAGCCGCAAGCAGAAAACCGCCATTCGTGTCAAGGGGGAATCCGGAAAACCCACCACCAACTGCGCCATTTACGGCTACAAGAAAGACCCGGAGAACAAATACCACTGGCTGATCGACGAGGAAGCGGCTGCCGTGGTGCGACGCATCTTCCAACTGACCATTGAGGGCAAAGGCCCCTACGACATCGCCCGCATCCTGTTTGACGATAAGATCGACACCCCTGCGGTCTACTTCGGTAAGCAAAACAAGGGCGTCTGAAAAAGCAAAGAGGAGTTCCCCAACCCCTATAACTGGAGCGGCTACATCGTTGGGCAGATTTTGTCCAAGCCGGAGTATATGGGGCATACGGTGAATTTCCGTTCCCACAAGCAGTCCTATAAGGATAAAAATGCCGTAATGAATCCCAAGGAGGATTGGCTGATTTTCGAGAACACCCATGAAGCCATCGTAGACGCAGAAACATGGGAGCTGGCGCAGAAGCTGCGGAAAACGCCACGGCGGCATGATACGCTAGGCGAGGCGAATCCCCTGACGGGGCTTGTGTTCTGTGCCGACTGCGGGGCAAAGATGATGAATCACCGCTCAAGGGGCGGCACGGAGAACAATCCTTATCCGTCGGACTTTTACGATTGTTCCACCTATACGCTGGCACATCAGAAACGCACCCATGCTTGCAACGGACACTATATCCGCAGCAAGGTGCTGCGGGAGCTGATTCTGGAAACCATCCGGGCTGCCAGCACCTTTGCCATCTCCGACCGAGACGCTTTTCTGGAGAAGGTACGCTCCGCCTCCCAGCTGCGCCAGGCGGAAGCCGCCAAGGAAACCAAGCGGAAGCTGAACAAGGAGAAAAAGCGGATTTCTGAGCTGGATACCATCATCAAGAAGCTCTACGAGTCCTTTGCCGTCGGGCGTATTACCGGGGAACGGTTTGACAGTCTGCTGGCAGATTACGAAAATGAGCAGAAAACGCTGACAGCGTCCGTCTCCGAAATGGAAACGCAGATGTCCGCCTTTGCGGAGGACACCGACCGAGCCAAGCAGTTTCTGGAGTTAGCAAAGAAGTACACGGACTTCTCCGAGCTGACCACGCCCATGATCAACGAGTTCGTGGAGAAGATCATCGTCCACGCACCGGAAAAGATCGACGGCGACCGGGTGCAGGAGGTGGAAATTTACCTGCGGTTCATTGGGCGGTTTGAGCTGCCTGTCACAGAGCTGAGCGAGGAGGAAATCAAGCGGCAGGAGTTTTTGAAGAAAGAACGCATCCGCAGCCGGGAGCGCTATCAGAAGCTGAAATCCGGCGAGCGTACCGTAGGTGTTCCGGTCACGCTGACCTGCAAGTGCTGCGGGCAGGAATTTGCATCCAAGCGGACGAACACCCTGTTCTGCGGCCCCAACTGCCGGTCAAAATTCTACCGGCAGTTGGCGGCGGAGAGCCGCAGTCGGGCGTGTACCTGCGAAAACTGCGGCAGGGTGTTTACAACAACGAGGGCAGATGTCAAATACTGCGGTGACGATTGCCGTTATCAGGCACAGATCAAGCGACAGGGCGCACGGAAGAAAGCCTTGCGAGAAGCTAAGAACGAAAAAGAAACGAAAACAGCATAAGATAAGACGCAAACGGCGGCTTGCCCCTAAACGGGCAGGCCGCCGTTTTTGCGCAGAAATGGAGGTATCATGCGTATTTTTGAAATCGTAAAAGAAAATGTCAATCTGCGGGAAGCGGCAGAGCTGTACGGAATCGATGTGAACAGGTACAGCAAAGCTCTCTGCCCCTTTCACAACGACCGGCACCCCAGTCTGTATGTGGCAGACAATCATTACTATTGCTTCACCTGCGGGGAGCACGGGGATGTGATCGACTTTGTAGGCAGGCTGTTTCAGCTTTCGCCCTATGATGCAGCGCGGAAGCTGGCAGCGGACTTTCACCTTTCCCCGGACAAGCCGCCCAGCGCAGCGGCGCTCCACGCAAAGCGTGTCCGAACAGAAGCACAGCAACTCAGAGAAAACGAGCGGCTGTGCTTTTCTATTTTGTCCGATTACGCCCATGTCCTGCGGGACTGGAAGGTGCGGTATGCGCCGCAATCACCAGCAGAAGCACCGGATGAGCGATTTGTAGAAGCCTGCCACAAGCTGGACGAGGCGGAGTATTACTTGGAGATTCTCACTTCCGGCGATTCCCACGAACGTACCGAGGTAATTCAGCAGCAGATGGCAGACAGCAAGCTGGACAGGCTGCGGCAGCGCTTAGAGAAAATTCATAAGGAGGAAACCGAAGATGGATATGACACCGCAGGCGTGGCCTGAGTGGTACGACGGCAGGCACATCAATGAGGTGCTGTTCTGCCAGCAATTCTTGGATAAACACCCCATGAAATGTGTGCGTGGGCGGCTGTTCACCGTGGACGGGCTGATTGAGGATGAGGGGCAGATTGGCAATCTCATTCTGGAGGAAATCTCCGGCGTGCTGACCGCTAATCTCTCCAAGACGGTTGCAAACTTACTTGCCAGTATCAAGCTGCAAGCCTATTCGCCGCCGCTGCCCATTGAAGCCGACCGCATCCATGTTGCCAACGGGACGTATTTTATGGACGGCAGCTTCAGTGCCGACAAAAGCTACTGCAATAATCGTCTGACCACTTCCTATAATCCCAACGCACCTGCGCCAACACGCTGGCTGCAATTTCTATCCGAGCTACTGCAAGAAGATGATATTCCCACCTTGCAGGAATTTCTTGGCTACTGCCTGCTGCCGACTACCAAGGGGCAGAAAATGCTCATGCTCATCGGCAGGGGCGGCGAGGGCAAGAGCCGTATCGGACTGGTCATGCGCTCCCTGCTGGGCGACAGCATGAACACCACCAGCATCCAGAAGGTGGAGAGCAACCGGTTCAGCCGTGCGGACTTGGAAAACAAGCTCCTGATGGTAGATGACGATATGGACATGAGTGCACTGCCCAAGACCAATTATATCAAGTCCATCGTTACTTCCGAGTGTAAGATGGACATGGAGCGCAAGGGCGTTCAGAGCTACCAGAGCCAGCTCTATGTCCGCTTTCTCTGCTTTGGCAACGGTGCACTGACCGCCCTGCACGACAAGTCCGACGGCTTCTTTCGTCGCCAGATCGTGCTGACCACCAAGGACCGTCCCGCAGGCAGAGCGGACGATCCCTTTCTGGTGGATAAGCTGCTGCGGGAGAAAGAGGGTATCTTTCTCTGGTGTCTGGATGGTCTGCACCGGCTGATTGGGAACAACTATCAGTTCACAGTCAGCTCCAAGGCCAGAGAAAACATGGAAACGGTGAAGCGCAGCAGCAACAATGTGATCGAGTTCCTGCAATCTGAAGGGTATATCCGGTTCAAGGCCGACAGTGAAGCCAGTTCCAAGGCAATCTATGAAGCCTATACCCGTTGGTGTGATGACAACGCACAGAAGCCCATGTCGGCAAACCGGCTCAGCTCCGAACGGGCGCAGAACGAACGCCTTTACAATGTGGAGGCCACCAACAATGTCCATGTCGGCGGCAAGCGGGTGCGTGGCTTTGTGGGCATCGAGGTGGTTAATCCGCTGCCGTATTGAAAACGAGGAGTGGACTTCAAAACAGCCGTACGCGCCGTACACTCTGTACGGCTATTTTCAACTTCATCCGCAAAATACGGTTTTGCCTATGCGTTTGGTGAAGCAATTCACGGCATAGTGTAAAATCTGCTGCTGAATCGGCATCCGGTACGCAAAACCGGCGTACAGCAGCGTACAGAAGTCGGCTTTGCCGTACCGAGCCGTACACAGACGGCTCAATTTTTCAGCCCTGAAATCAATCCTTGTGAAAACCGTGAAGATTTTTGCCGTAGGTCGAACGCACTGCACCATCAGGTGATTTACCGAAGCGTGAAGCCGCTACACCGGGATGTAGCCTATCCCACCGTTCCGCATGACTTCACGCAGAATGATGAAGCCGGTAGGGTGCTGTTATGAACAGAGCATCACGAATGGAAATCTGAGCGGATTTGCGGCATGGCAGATTTTTCATCTCCCCACACACCAGCATCACCGATACGAAACTACACTACACGAAATTATGGAGGTAAAAAGTTGATGAAATCCAATCTGAGAAATGAGATCAAATCGTACATCGTCCGTCAGGGAATGACCATGCAGGAGGTAGTCGATCTGCTGCGGGACGAACACGGCTGGTCCGACAGCGTATCCAACCTATCCAACAAGCTCCAACGGGAGTCCCTGCGGTATGTTGAAGCCGTTCAGCTTGCCGATGCGCTGGGCTATGAAATCGTCTGGCAGAAACGAAGATAAGGAGGGCTTTCGCATGATGACAGATACAGAAAAGAAGCTGTTGCAGGCGCAGCACCGGTTGGAAGAAGCGCAGGCACGGGATCGTGTCAAGGAGCGCAAAGCCAGAACGCGCAGGCTCATTCAAGAGGGCGCGGTTCTGGAAAAGGTGCTGCCGGAGGTTCGGACTATTGAGCTGTCTGAGTTGGAGGGGTATCTTTCACAAAAACTGGGAAATCAAACTTAAATTTCAGATGGGAGGTCTCTGGCGGAACCGGGGGTCTCCTTCTTTTTTCTCCCGTAAGGGCGCACTTACTCACCACCCTAAAGGGCAGTGGTATTTCCTGCGGAAAACGTGCGCTCTGCGAGGCGGATGCGGCTGCTGCGGCAGCCTCCAGACAATGCCACAGCACCTGCGGGTGCTGCTGTCATCGTCTGCGCAGGTCGCAGTTGTTTCCGCTTTGGAAACAGTCTGCTCCCTGCCCGCACAAACCTGCCACCGGCAGCTTTGCTTGCGGCTATGCCCCGAAGCTTGACTCCGGGGCATTTTCTCTTTTGCGAAAGAGAAACAGAAAAAGAAAGAACGAGGTGAACAAGATATGGCGATTTATCATCTGGAAGCGAAGGTGATCAGCCGGGGCACAGGACGCTCCGCTGTGGCCGCTTCCGCCTATCTGAGCTGTTCCCGCCTGTATAACGATTACGACGGGATTCAGCATGACTACACTAAAAAACAAGGGCTTGTCTGGCAGGAAGTATTTCTGCCAGAATACGCCCCACAGGAGTGGCGAGATCGTGAAAAGCTCTGGAACGCCGTAGAGGAAGTCGAGACAGCAAAAGACAGCAGACTTGCCCTTGAGTTTGTCGTGGCGCTGCCCATGGAGTTAAACCGGGAACAGCAGATCGAGCTGCTGCAAAATTTTATCCACGAGCAGTTCGTGGCGGAAGGGATGTGCGCCGATGCTGCCATCCACGACACTGACGGTCACAATCCCCACGCCCATATTCTGCTGACGGTGCGCCCGTTGGATGAACAGGGACGCTGGCAGTACAAGACCGAGAAAGAATATCTCTGCGTCAAGAACGGCGAGGAACGAGGCTTCACCGCCGCCGAGTTCAAGACGGCGCAGAACGAAGGTTGGGAGAAGCAATATCCCTACAAGGTCGGCAAAAAGAAGGTGTATATGACGCCATCCGCTGCCGAGACGCAGGGGCTTGTCCGGGCTGACAAGCATCCCAAAAGCACCCGTTACGGCAGGCAAAATCCTATCTCCGAGCGCTGGAACAGCGAAGATCAGCTTGCCGCATGGCGGGCGGCATGGGCGGATGTGTCCAACCGTTATCTGGAACGTGCTGGACGTGAGGAACGCATTGACCACCGAAGCAACGCTGCACGGGGTCTGGATGAGATTCCCACCATCCACGAGGGCGTAACAGCGCAGGCGTTGGAGCGCAAGGGAATCATCTCTGACCGCTGTGAAATCAATCGACAAATCAAGGCAGACAATGCGCTGCTGCAGGAGCTGAAAGCTGAAATCAAAAAACTGGCCGCACTGGTCGCCCGCACTGTACCGGCCATTGCGGAGGGGCTGGAGAAACTGCGCAGCCAGGTGCTGATCTTCTGTTATCAGCTCTCCCATATTCGCGGTGGCAAATCGCATATTCAAGAATCCCTCGCCGTATGGAGGCCAGAGCTGGAGCGTTACACCGGTCTGGTGCAGCAGATTAAGGAAAAGAGCAAGGAGCGCAAAGCGCTGGTTGCTGAGAAAAAGGAATTGCCAATATACCATGTGAAACGCCACAAGGCGCTGACTGTCCGCATTGCCGAGCTGATAGAGGATTTGGAAGAACTGCGTTCCGAAAAGGCGCTCCTTTTGCAAAAATTTGAGTATGCGGAGGATGCAGGCGCAGAGGCGTTCCGCAAGGATATTGCCATCATGGAGTCCGGTCTGAAAAGGCTGGAGGCACAGGAGCAAAAATACGCTGCTGAATTAGATAAGGTTCTGGCTGAATATGCCGAGCTGAAAGCGCAGGCCGTGGATCTTGACCCGGTGGAGTTGCACGATGCACGGCAGGCCATCCGTCCTGAAAAGGAGCTAAATGCCGTCGAACAGCTACAGCGTGCTTACGGGGATAAGTACCGCCCGCTTGCTATGCTCGACAGCAAACGAAAGGCATCCGGGTTGCTTCACGAATATGCAGACGAACAGGCCGTACAAAAGCTGAAACGAGCGCAACAGCAGAAAATTCAGTCCGAACACACTCCCCCCCAATCAAAGAAAAAACGAATCGACTTTGAACGTTAAGCTACGATTAGATGCAACATTTTTTACGGACAAGAGAAATCGTCATAACACAATTAGCGAGGCCGGCCATGTGCGAACACTGGCCGACCTCATATCATTAATTTACTTTTATCATACGATAGCCCACACCAATATGTGTTTGGATGTATTGCGGGGACTCCTCTGTTGGCTCCAGCTTTTTCCGCAGTGTTGCCATAAATACCCGCAGAGAAGCTACATCGTTATCCCAACTGCGGCCCCAGATATTTTGTGTGATAAAGGTATGGGTCAGTACCTTGCCAACATTCTTGGACAGCAGGCACAACAACTTATACTCAATTGGCGTCAGGTGCAGTTCGTTCTCTCCCAGATAAGCGCATCCCCCAGCATAATCCACTTTCAGTTTACCATTAACAAATACAGAACTGGCGGTTACCATTTCCGCCGTCATCAGGGCGAGTCTGCGCTGCGTCACCCGAAGTCGAGCCAATAATTCTTCAACAGAAAAAGGTTTTGTCAGATAATCGTCAGCTCCGGCATCCAATGCATGAATTTTGTCATCATCTTCACTTCTGGCGCTAATTACAATGATGGGGGCGTTGGACCAGGAGCGTACCGTTTGAATGACTTGAACGCCATCCATATCCGGCAAGCCCAAATCCAGCAAGATGATTTCAGGATTGTGCGATGTGGCCTCCATAATGGCTGTCGAGCCATTGGGCGCTACCACATAACGATAATCATTTGTTTTCAATGTGGTTGTAATGAGATTCCGTACAGATGGGTCATCCTCAACCACTAATATCAAAGGTTTATTCATGAAGTTCTACCTCCCCGGCGGGTAATGTAAATGTGAACACAGTGCCATTGGGCTGATTGTCTGATACGGAAATCGTGCCGCCGTGGGCGGTCACAATGGACTTACAGAGGGACAGCCCCAATCCAAGGCTTCTACGGCTATCGACCACTTTGTTGGCCCCACTATAAAACATGTCGAAACACGAGGCTTCTGCTCATCGGGAATCCCAGGCCCATTATCGGCAACTGAAACGATGACCCATTTGTTCTTCTGCTCAGTGTGTATTTCGATTACCGAACCGGCAGGGGTATATTTGATGGCGTTATCCACCAAATTGATAATAACCTGAACGATCAGCTTCGCATCAATGTGGGCAAGGATAAAGTCTTTACCGCTGGTCACACGAATGGTGTGTTCTTTACTCTTTCTGTTGATGTGCTTCAGTGCTTCAGAAACGACCTCATCCATGAGTTCGATACTCCGAGTTAGATTGACCTGTCCGCCCTCAATTCGTGTGACTGCCAACAGGTTTTCAACGAGATTAATCAGCCACATGGAATCGTCATAAATATCGGTAAAGGTCTGCTCCCGCAATGCATCGTCCATCTTTTTATAATTTGCAAGCAAATTGCCTGCGCTGCCAGAAATCGCTGTCAAAGGGGTTCGAAGATCATGGGAGATTGCCCGCAGCAGGTTGGCACGAAGTTGTTCATTTTGTGCCAGGACAGCCGCTTCCTCCTTTTCCTTGGCATTTTTGATGTTTTCCAGCGCCAATGCGCACTCGCCAAGAATAGAGAGGAGTACGCTGTTTTCGAAAGAGTCCAGCGGAATACCGTTCACCGCAATACCAGCCACTCCATATACATGCTGGTTGACCCGAATCGCAAGGTATAAACACTTTGCACTGGATAATGTATCTGTTGTGGCACCGGCGTGTTTATTGTTTCGGAAGACCCAATCGGCGACTGCTTTCTCGTTCTCAGAAATTAAATCTTCCTGAATGCTATTAACAGCACGAAAAACGTTAGGAGTGGCAAGTTCTTTACCATCAGACAGGTAGACGACAATATCTTTTTTCAGCAGCTTCATGAGCTGCCCTGCCGTAGCGGTGATTACCGCATTCTCATACTGCTCTTTTTGCAGAAGCTGGTTGGTTTCAAAAAGAATCTTTGTACGGTAAGCTGTATGGGCAGATTGTTTCGCATTTTCTTTCAGCCGGGTAGCGAGAGATCCGGAAAGCAGTGTTACTATAAACATAATGGTAAAGGTAACAATATAGTTCGGATCATCAAAATGGAATGTCAGTCTCGGAGTGGTAAAAAAGAAATTGAAAACCAGCACACTGACAACCGAGGTCAGAATCCCGCACAGTCGGTTGGTTGTGATTACAGCGGTCACAAGTACGCCTAATATGTAAACTGCGATAATATTACTCTCCGTGAACCCAAGAGCGTCAAAGCCACAGCCAATTAGTGTAGCTACCAGCAATACGACGATACTCTTCAGAACATCACGCAGGGGCATCGCATCTACCCGCGCCTTACTCTTTTTTTCCTGATAGCTGGTTTCTGTGCTGGCATCCGGTATCACATGAATATCCAGATTAGGTACGCAGGAAATCAGGCGTTCCGTCAAGGTGGGCTTGCTGAAAATATTCTTTCGTGCAATGGTACTTCGTCCAATTACGATTTTTGAGATGCCGGAAAGGCGGGCAAATTCCGCAATCTGATAAGGCACATCATCGCCATAACTTGTCTCAATCGCAGCGCCAAGTTGCTGGGCTAGACGCTTATTATCCTGCAAACGCTTTTTATCATCGTCACTCATCGCCGCTGTATTTGGCGTTTCCACATAAAGAGCGGTAAATGTTCCCCGAAAGGCTCTTGCCATCCTTGCAGCAGTCCGAATGATTTTTGCGTTGGATGGCGACGAGGAAAGACATGCCAGAATGCGCTCGTCTGTATGGTAATCGCCTCGGCTCTGTACTCTGGCGCTTTCCGTCAGCAAGTTCACCCGGTCGGCGCACCGACGGAGGGCGATTTCCCGCAATGCGGTGAGATTTTCCAGCGTGAAAAAATTAACTGTTGCCCGCTGCGCCTGATCTTCCCGGTACACATTTCCACTTGCCAGTCGTTCCAGCAACTCCGCAGGCTCAATATCCACCAGTTCTACCTGATCTGCTTGATCAAAGGTGGAATCCGGAATGCGCTCCCGCACAAGAATTCCGGTGATAGAGGCTACTGTATCGTTGAGGCTCTCGATATGCTGGACATTTACAGTCGTATAGACGTCAATTCCAGTATTTAGCAGTTCCTGAACATCCTGATACCGCTTCGTGTGCCGACTGCTTTCGGCGTTGGTATGGGCCAACTCATCCACCAGTATGAGCTGGGGATTTCGCTTGAGCGCAGCATCAATATCAAATTCACGAAGGGTCATTCCTTCGTAAGCAACTTGTTTCACAGGAAGCTGCTCCAAGCCGTCCAGAAGTGCCATCGTCTGAGGTCGGGCATGGGGCTCTATGTATCCGGCGACCACATCGATGCCACGCTCCTTCGCCTGATGCGCCGCCTGAAGCATGGCATAGGTCTTTCCGACACCTGCGGCATAACCGAAAAAGATTTTGAGTTTTCCGCTTTTCTTAGTGGATACATCGTTACGGATCGCACGAAGAAGCTGATCCGGATCTTGTCTTGGCAGTTCCATTTTAACCCTCCTATCTGTCACTCAAGTAAAAGCGATTCCCTTTTTCAATATTATAACACACAACGTCAAAACCTACAACTGCGACTGATCCACGGAAAATGTATTCAGGTATCCAATAAAAAAATCGATGACAGGTGATTTTTCAGAATTCCTCCATAGTACTTTTTGCGTGATTTGATTCTGGGTACTCGGCTCAATGGGCAAGTCAGCATATTCCATCACAACCGGGGCGCAACGAAGAAGCACCAACCGTGTATTATAATGAGTTTTTTCCGATATGTCTGTATTCTCCGGTAAAAAAATTATGTCTAATTTGTGTGTTTCCAGTTCTCTACACAATTCACTTTCTTCTCCGCTGAAAATATGGATAGAGACATCCGGATGCTGCTTTCCGTAAGTCTCAAAAACATCTGCGAGACCGCCTGCCATGAATGGGTTGGAAAAACCAATTCGCAAGCTGTTTTCGCCGTAAGTCAGAGCAGTTTCTTGTCTATTCCAATTGTTTTCCAGAAAAACATCCAGTTTTTTCATCAGAAAATACCCCAAAATAAATATGGATGATGTACTTACAAGTAAAATAACATCCTGCATGGATTCACCCCCCAATTCCTTTGATTTTTCTTGAAATCAAGTATGAAAGCACTTTTGCAAATTTCTGTTACTTCCCAACGCCAACATGGTATCTCCTGCTCTCAGCACTGTGTCTGAAGAAATAGATAACTCCAGCTTGCCGCTTTTCTTGATTCCCATAATGTTAATGTTGAATTTTTTACGAATATCGAGCTCTCCAATCGAATGGTCCGCCCAATCTTTGGGAATGGGAATCTCAAACATGGCATGATTTTCATCCAGTTCTATGTAATCGAGAATGTGATCCGCACTGTAACGGATTGCTGTCCACTTTGCAAGCTGTTTTTCCGGGTAGACTACTTCATTTGCACCGTTACGCAGCAAAAATTTTTCCTGAACGTCAGTTGCAGCTCTGGAAACTACAAACCTCGCTCCTAATTCACTGAGCAGAGAAGTTGTTTCCAATGAACTTTGAAAGTTGTTGCCGATGGCCACAATGCATACATCATAGTTGCGAACACCGAGAGATTCCAAGAAATCGGCATTCGTACTGTCTCCAATCTGTGCGTTGGTAACAAGGGGCAGAACAGCCTCTACACGTTCCTCCGAAGTATCTACCGCCATCACCTGATGACCCAAATGATTTAAGTGCAGGGCAATATGCTTTCCAAATCGCCCCAGACCAATTAGAAGAATTGATTTCATAATGTCTCCTTTATCCTACTGTTATTTTTTCCTTTGGTAGTTTTGAAACTTTTTTTTGTGCACTGGACAAGGCCGCAAAAATCAATGTAAGGCCACCTACTCGCCCAAAAAACATCAGCAGAATCAAAACACTCCGTGAGAGCAGATTCAGTTCCGGTGTAATCCCCAGAGACAGGCCGACTGTGCCAACAGCCGAGGCAGTTTCAAAAAGGCAGGTAAGCATGGGAAGTCCTTCGGAAACGCTGATGATAAGGCCACCGGTACAACATAGCGTGATATACATAAGCGAAATTGTCGCTGCGTTTTTTACAACATCATCATCGATGCGACGTCCAAAGAGATGTGCATTTTCTCTGCGCCGAAAGGTGGAAATTGCAGTAGTAAGCAAAACAGCAATGGTTGTTGTTTTCAAACCGCCTGCGGTAGACCCGGGACTACCGCCGATCAGCATCAGCGCAATGGTGATAAATTGTCCGGCCTCACTTAAATCCGTTAATTCCACTGTATTAAAACCCGCCGTTCGTGGTGTCACGGCTTGAAAAAGAGAAGATAAAAGCCGCTCCTTTTGGGTAAGATCAGCAAACTCAAAAAAATAAAAGTACATTGCCGGAACGATCAATAAAACCGCTGTGGTACAAAGAATCACCTTACTCTGCATCCGATATTTGTGCAAATGCAATCGATTTGTCCGAATATCATCCCAAGTCAGAAAGCCAATGCCGCCAAACACAATCAAGAACATAATCGTAAAGTTTATGACTGGATTCGCTGCATAGCTGGTCAGGGAGGAAAAGGGAGTGCGCACACCCAACAGATCAAAGCCTGCGTTGCAAAAAGCGGACACGGAATGAAACAGTGCCATCCAAAGGCCAATTTTTCCGAAGTCACGGCAAAACACCGGCGCCATCACGGCTGCACACAGCAGTTCCACTACCAATGTCACCCTGACGATAAAGCCAGTCAGGCGAACGATTCCTCCTACCTTTGGCGCGGAAATCGCCTCCTGCATGGTACTGCGCTGCATCAAAGAAATCTTCCGCCCGGAAATCATTGCAAAGGATGCGGCCACGGTAATAACCCCCATGCCTCCAATCTGAATCAGCAGTAAAATAACAAGCTGGCCGAAGGCCGACCAGTATGTTGCCGTATCATGTATAATGAGTCCGGTTACACAGACTGCTGAAGTAGAAGTAAACAATGCCTCCGAGAAAGGCGTTGCCAGTCCGCTTCGGCTGGAAAACGGCAACATTAAAAGGAAGGTGCCGAAAAGGATCACACCGGAAAACCCGAGGATGATAATTTGAAACGAAGTCAACTTCCTTTTTAACAACACTACTCCCATAACTGCAATCCTCCTTTATACCCCTTTATGTGCCCTTAATCATAAATCAAAGGGCGTAAAGAAGGTAAAAGAGAATGTGTATCTGTATTAAGGCCGTCTAAAGATGCAGGACTTATTCTTTTTTATCACGAGCCTGTGCCAGAAATTCAATCAGCCGTTTCCTTGTCAGAATCCCGCATAGAACATTCCGGCCATCAACGATGGGGACAAAATTCTGATTCAGCATTGAAGTTACAACCTGCTCGGAATCTGCATCTATTTGTAACGCAGGGCAAAAATTTCTGCGAACAATGCTGCCAAGTCGGTATCCCTCCTGTACTTTCAAGTCTGTTGTCTGGCAAACAAGAAGGTGGCGGAGGAAATCTCCCTCCGTCACGCTTCCAATATACTGTTCCTGATCATTCAGTACCGGGACAGCGGTATAGCCATGTACCATAAAACGTTCCAATCCCTGACGAATCGTATCCTTTTCATGAAGAAATACAGTGGAGATTTTGGGAATCATGATTTTAGCCATGTTCATTTCACCCCTCCAAAATACCGTCCAGCATCAGATTGACTTCCAGCACATTGACGGTCTCTTCACCAAAGATGCCAAGGAATCGTCCGTCGGTGCAGTTTTGGATGATCTCACGCACTTCATCTTCGGTCATATCATTTGCTTTTGCAATGCGTGCTACCTGATACTCCGCTGCCGCCGGGGAAATATGGGGATCAAGCCCACTGCCGGAACAGGTGACAAGATCCACCGGAACAGCTGTTTCATCCATATCCGGGTCGGCAGCCCGGAGCTTTTCCACCCGCTCTGCCACGAGCTGTGCATATTCCTCGCTTGCCGGAGAGAGGTTGGATGGGACGGCGTACATCAGTGCCTTTCCGTTTTCATCCGTATAGGTTGAAACATCAATATTCATAATGCGCCCCCACATATGGGCTTCATCTGTATATTGCTGCCCCAGCAACTCACAGCCGTATTTTTTCCCATCTACTTCAATGATACTTCCATTGGCATTATCCGAGAAAATAAGCTGAGCAATTCCTGTGACAACACCCGTATAGATCACGCCGCACAGCAGAGTAAAGATTAAAAAGATCATACCTGCCTTTGGTAATACACTTTTTATTGTTTTCATGATATATCCCCTCCTTATACCAGGCCGGTAAACACCAGCAGAACATCAATCAGTTTCACAAAGATAAAGGGAGCCGCCAGACCGCCCAGACCATAAACCAGCAGGTTCCGTGACAGCAGCTTTCCAGCAGCAACTTCACGATATTTCACACCTTTTAGCGCCAACGGAATGAGCGCAATAATGATGAGTGCATTATAAATAATCGCAGAGAGGACAGCGCTTTGCGGGGAATGCAGCCCCATAATATTCAGAGCAGACAGTCCCGGATAAAGTCCCATAAACAGCGCCGGAATAATGGCAAAGTATTTTGCCACATCGTTGGCAATGGAGAAGGTAGTCAGGCTGCCTCGTGTCATCAAAAGCTGTTTGCCGATGCGCACAATGTCGATCAGTTTTGTGGGGGAAGAGTCCAAATCCACCATGTTACCTGCTTCTTTTGCTGCTTGTGTGCCGCTGTTCATGGCAACTGCAACATCTGCTTGAGCCAAAGCCGGAGCGTCGTTGGTGCCGTCGCCTGTCATGGCGACCAAATGACCCTTGGCCTGAAAATCACGAATCATTGCCAGCTTTCCTTCCGGCGTTGCTTCCGCAAGGAAGTCATCCACACCGGCCTCGGCAGCAATGGCCGCAGCAGTAATCGGATTGTCGCCGGTGATCATAATGGTCTTGATGCCCATTTTCCGCAGATCTGCGAATTTCTCCTTCACACCCTGCTTGATAATATCCTTCAAATAGATAACGCCGAGAATCTTGTGGTTCTTAGCCACAACCAGAGGTGTGCCGCCCTTGGACGCAATAGACTTGACAACTCGATCACAGTCTGGAGAATACATTCCGCCTGCATGGGTCACATAACTCTGCATGGCATCTGCTGCTCCTTTTCGGATTTCGTTGCCGTCAAAGTCGACACCGCTCATACGGGTCACAGCAGTAAATGGAACAAAGTGCATATTCTTGTCCTGAAGGCTTCTGCCACGAATTCCAAACTGCTCCTTTGCCAGCACAACAACGCTTCTGCCCTCGGGGGTTTCATCGGCCAGAGAAGAAAGCTGAGCGGCGTCCGCCAGTTCCTGAATATCAACACCATCTACCGGAATGAACTCCGATGCCTGTCGATTGCCCAGGGTGATTGTTCCGGTTTTGTCAAGCATCAGAATGTCTACATCACCGGCGGCTTCAATGGCACGTCCACTCATGGCCAGAACATTTGCCTGGTTCAGTCGGGACATACCGGCAATACCGATGGCGGAAAGCAAGGCACCAATGGTAGTAGGCGCAAGGCACACCAACAGCGCTACCAGAGTTGTTACAGAGGTGGGATTCTCAATTCCCGCCAGCTTTGCAGAAAAAATGGAATAAGTGTAGAGAGAGACTGTCACCAAGATAAAGATAATGGACAAGGCTACCAGAAAAATCTGCAAAGCAATTTCGTTGGGCGTCTTTTTTCGGGCAGCACCTTCTACCATCGCAATCATCTTGTCCAGAAAGCTTTCTCCGGCTTCGTTGGTCACTCTGACAACAATCCAGTCCGACAGTACAGAGGTGCCGCCGGTTACAGCACTGCGATCACCGCCTGCCTCACGAATTACGGGAGCGGATTCGCCGGTGATGGCGCTTTCATCCACAGATGCCGCACCTTCTATGACTTCACCGTCTGCCGGAATCTGCTCTCCGGCTTTGACAATCACCAGTTCCCCCTTTTTCAGCAGGGCGGATGGAACCACAGTCACGCTGTCCTTCTGCGATACGGAGGGAATTTTATGTGCGTCCACATCCTTTCGGGATGCCCGGAGAGAATCTGCCTGCGCTTTACCACGGCCTTCTGCAATGGCCTCGGCAAAATTGGCAAATAGCACGGTAAACCAAAGGATAACGGCAATCGCCAGTGTATATCCGCTTGGAGCGTCTTTTAACCCGAACAGGGATACCACCCAAAGGATACTGGTCAAGATCGCACTCACAAAAACCAGAAACATGACCGGGTTTTTTGCCTGTGTTTTCGGACTTAATTTCACAAAAGAATCTTTCATTGCCCTGCCGAGCATTTTCCGGTCGGCAAAAGCACTTTTCTGCTTTGTACGCATATCTGTAAACCTCCTTTACGCAATGCTGCCAAAGAACTCAGCAAGCGGACCAAGGGCAAGCGCCGGGAAGAAGCTCAGCGCACCGATCAGCAATACCACAACAATCAGCAGGAAAACAAACATTCCATTTGTGGTAGACAAGGTGCCCGCAGTCGTGGCAATTTTCTTTTTCCCAGCCAGGCTGCCTGCGATTGCAAGTGTGCCGACGATGGGCAGAAACCGGGCAAAGAGCATCATCAGTCCCAGACTTACATTCAAAAATACGGTATTCCCATTGAAACCGGCAAAGGCAGAGCCATTATTGCCGCCACAGGATGAGTAGGCATACAGCATTTCAGAGAAACCGTGGGCACCGCCGTTATGCAGGCTATCCATGACAGAGGGTACTACAGCGGCAAGGCCGCTGCCGACCAGAATTGCAATGGGTGTTGCAAGGCAAACCAGTACCGACCATTTCATCTCATAAGGCTCAATTTTCTTTCCAAGGAATTCCGGAGTGCGGCCTACCATCAGGCCAGCAATAAACACCGCCAGAATGGCAAAAGCAAGCATACCGTAAAGACCGCAGCCCACGCCGCCGAAAATAACCTCGCCGAGCTGCATCAGCAGCATAGTCACCATACCGGCAAGCGGCGTGTAGCTGTCATGCATGGAGTTTACAGAGCCGTTGGAAGCTGCTGTGGTGAAGGCTGCCCAGGTAGAGGAAGCTGCAATGCCGAAGCGAGTCTCCTTGCCCTCCATATTGCCGCCTGCCTGTTCTGCCATTGACATATTGACTGCGCCGTTTTGTGCAAGCTGGGATGTTCCAACCTGTTCAGTAACGGCGATGCAGCTCAAGGCAACAACCAGACAGAGAAACATTGCCATAAAGATTGCAATACCCTGCCTCTTGTTCTTTACCGCAGAACCGAATGTGAAACACAGTGCCGCCGGAATCAGCAGAATGGAAATCATTTCGATCAGATTGGTAAAGGCATTGGGATTTTCCAAAGGATGTGCGGAGTTGACGCCCATATAACCGCCGCCGTTGGTGCCGGTCTGTTTGATTGCGACCTGGCTGGCCGCAGGACCCATCGGTACGAACTGCTCGGTGACGATCTGTGCATCCGAAACGATTTCGCCATCTACAGTGACGGTTTCGGTGTCTAAGTCAATTACCGCATCCTCAAGGATTTCACCTTCTGCACTGACGGCAATCGGTTCTACAAGGGATACTGTTTCTGCACTTTTCAGGTTCTGAATCACGCCGCCGCCTACCAGCAACAGAGAAATGACCAAATTCAGCGGGAGTAGGATGTGAACCACAATGCGGGTCAAGTCCACCCAAAAGCTTCCCAACCCGGAGGATTTCACCTTGATAAAGCCACGGATCAATGCAAATAGAACGGCGATACCTGTAGCTGCGGAAACAAAGTTCTGAACAGTCAGACCTAAAGCCTGAGTGAGATAACTCAATGTGGATTCACCGGAATATGCCTGCCAGTTTGTATTGGTAATGAAACTTGCAGAAGTGTTAAATGCCAAATCCCATTTCACACCGGAAAGATGCTGCGGATTTCCGGGAAGAACACCCTGCACAAGTTGAAGCAGGAACAGAAAAACAAGCCCGACACCGGAAAAGGTCAATACACTTACCGCATATTTTTCCCATGTCATCTGTTCTTCTCTGTCTACACGCATAACCTTGTAAATCAGGTTTTCGCACGGTGTCAGAACTTTGGACAAAAAAGTTTTCTCGCCGCTCATGACGTTTTTTATGTATGCGCCCAGCGGAATTGCCAAAACAACCAGAATGGCAAGGTATAAAACATACTGAATCATGGCGCTCATGCCTGATCATCTCCCTTCATTAAAATATAGACATACCACAGCAGCATTGCTGCCGCACATACACCTATGAGTGCAATTAGCATTTGCATAAGAGCTATCCTCCTTTTTTGATGTCCCCAATATCATAAACCCTTTCCTCTAAAAATGGCATTAGTGATCTTTTGAGCGTTTAAAGATGAAATAAAGATTACAACCAACCCAAAAGCCATGCCATAGGAAAGGCGATAACGATCGTACTGATACAGACACACGCCAAAACCAGTAATGGCATTCCAACAAAGATGGAGATGAAGCCAAGTAGCGGATGATGCCAAATAAAGCGCTCCGCTTTTGCGTCAAATTTCTGTTCAAATCTTCTCGCCGCATTTGTAATGCTCATAATTGTTCACCTCATTTCTTTCTTGCAAGGCCATAATACCGCTAAAAGTATTAAGTGGGGAAAAGGGTCCTGCAATCGAAACTAAGACTGCATAAGTCTTTAAGAAAAAAGAGTCAGACCCGGAAGAGGACTGACTCATTCATATAATGATTTTGAAATTGTATTTTCGAGAAGAGAATACCCTTGACAAATCTCGTCTCAAAAATCGCTATTGCTTAGCTATGCTACCCAGCATGGCTTTTCAAATTGCGTACACTACACCGATGACGGCTGGTCGGGCGGCAATTTCGACCGTCCGGCATGGAAGCAGCTGGTGGGCGATATTGAGGAAGGCAAGGTCGCAGCGGTTCTCGTCAAGGACATGAGTCGTCTTGGCCGCGAGTACCTTCAGACCGGCTACTATACAGAAGTATTCTTCCGGCAGCATAACATCCGCTTCATCGCCATTGCCAACAACATCGACAGCGAGGATCAGAACAGCAACGAGTTCACCCCGTTCCTGAACATCATGAACGAGTGGTATCTCCGCGACCAGTCCCGCAAGACGCGAACCGCCTTCCAGCAGAAGGGCAGATCGGGTAAGCCTGTCACCAATGCGCCGATCTATGGATTCATCCGCGATCCGGAGGACAAGGATCACTGGCTGATCGACGAAGAAGCCGCGCCGGTCATTCGCCGGATCTATCAGCTCAGCATTGACGGGCTGGGCTCCTGCGATATCGCCAAGACGCTGCAGCGGGAGAAGATCGAATCCCCCGGCTACTACATGGCCAAGCGCAACCGTGGTTCCCGCAAGACCACGCTGGACATGACCCGCCCCTATGACTGGTATGGGCAGACTGTCACCAGTATCCTGTCCAAGCCGGAATACATGGGGCACACGGTCAACTTCCGCTCGTCCAAGAAACATTATAAGGATAAGCGGGTAAAGAATCCGCCGGAGGAATGGCTGATCTTCGAGAATACGCATGATGCCATTGTTGACCCGGAAACCTGGCATCTTGCCCAGCGTACCCGCACACCCCGTCGCAGGATCGACACCACCGGTGTTGCCAATCCGCTGACCGGGCTGGTCTACTGTGCCGACTGCGGAGAACGGCTGTACAACCACCGCCGCCGCTACAATCTGGCAGACGGTACGGAGCGCATCCTGAGCTACTTCAACTGCTCCACCTACACCCTGACCATCCAGCGTGAGAAGACGCTGTGCTGTTCCCACTACATCAACAACGATGCCCTGAATGAGCTTCTGCTGATGACGATCCGCACGGTCAGCAAGTATGCGCTGCGCGATGAGGAGGACTTCATCCGCCGAATCCGTTCCACGACCGAGGTGAAGCAGGCAAACGAGGCCAAGGCATTGCAGCGCAGCATCGCCAAGGCAAAGAAGCGTTCTGCCGAGCTGGATGTGCTGATCAAAAGGCTGTACGAATCCTATGTGCTGGAGAAGCTCCCCGAAAAGCGTTATGAAGCGCTGAGCGCCGAATACGAGCATGAACAAGCGGAGCTGGAAGAGGCCATCGCCCAGGATCAGGCCAAGCTGGATGCTTATCAGGCGGACAGCACCAATGTGGAGGCATTCATCCAGCTGGCGAAGAAATACCGAGATGTCCCGGAGCTGACCCCGGAACAGCAGGCCGAGCAGGACAAGATTATGAAGAAGTGCGCCATGTACCGCAAGAAGTACCTTCGCCGCAAGGAGCTGAAGGCCGAGCGGGAGGCGGCAGCGGCACAGGCAGAAGAAGAACCCGAACAGGACACAAAGAAAAGCGCATAACCCGAAAGGCGACCTGCATTATCCCACGCAGGTCGCCTTTCGTATGCCTGCACCCAATTTAGAAAGGAAAATTGAAATGATGAACATGAAAAACAAGCCCGTTGTCATCGGCATCGGCCATGGCTATGGCAACATGAAAACCGCCCACTGCTGCTTCCGAACCGGCATCATGCCCATTGACGGAAATGAGCCTGTATTCAGCAGCGACATTCTGACCTACGACGGCAAGTCCTATGTGATCGGTCAGGGCCACAAGGAATTTACCGCCGACAAAATGCTGGATCAGGATTATTATCTCCTGACGCTGGCTGCTATCGCCCGCGAGCTGCACATCCGTAACCTGACCACCACCCGTGTGGTGCTGGCAGTCGGCCTGCCGCTGACCTGGGTGTCCACGCAGAAGGAGAGCTTCCGGGCATACCTCATGCAGCATGAAGCTGCCGACTTCACCTTCCACGAGGTAACATACCATGTGGAGTTCACTGGCTGCGAGGTGTTCCCCCAGGGATTCTCCGCTGTGGCTGCTCAGCTCCGTGACTTTTCCGGCATCAATATGCTCTGCGACATCGGCAACGGCACCATGAATGTGATGTATATCAACGACCGCAAGCCCATCCCGCATCGTTGCTTCACGGAGAAATACGGCGTCCACCAATGCGTGCTGGCTGTCCGGGAGAACCTGATGCGCACCCACGGCGTGACCATCGACGAGGCCTTGATCGAACGCATCCTGCGCACCGGCAAGGCTGAGGTCGGAGAAAAGTACATGGCTGTGATCCGGCAGACCGCAGAAGAATACATCGGCGGGATCTTCCGCAAGCTGCGCGAGCATGAGTACAATCCCGATCTGGTGAAGCTGTACGTCATGGGCGGCGGCAGCTGCATGGTGAAGCAATTCGGCAAATATGACCCGTCGCGCGTGAGCTTCAACCACGATATTTGCGCCACCGCCAAAGGCTATGAGCTTCTGGCAACGGAGCGCCTGCGAAAGACCGGTGAGCTGTGATGAAGCGTATCTTCACCACAACGCTGCGGCTGGACATGACCGATGAGGAGGATCGTCGGGCATGGTCGTATCTGCAGCGGATGGACAAGAAGCAGTACCGTTCCTACAGCAGGGCGATTGTGGCGGCGGTCAACGACTATTTCGGACGGCAGGAGCAGCTGGCAGCAGACCCGTATCTGGAAACCCGTGAGAAAGAAGATGCTTTCCTGCAACGGATTGAGAGCACGATCTGCAACGCTCTGCGGTTTGCACCTGTGCCAATGGCAGCAGTGCAGCCGTCCACGCCCATGCAGACCGAACCGGCACCAGCAGACGACGATCTGTCCATGGTGCTGGACTTCGCAGACAGCTTCTGATACCAGCACTGCCCCTGATTGGTATTGCAGCAATACCAGTCAGGGCCGCGCCTGATACCAGCTCCAGCACCGACCAACAACGCAATACCAACCCTGCGGCCATCTGGTATCACCACGGTACCGGATGGCCGCTCTTTTGATACCAGAAAGGAAAACGAACATGACTGAACACGAAAAGAAACTGATCCAGGCACGACACCGACTGGAGGAAGCCCAGATGCGCGACCGGGACAAGGAACGGAAGGCACGAACCCGCCGACTGATCCAGACCGGGGCTATCCTCGAAAAGGCCTTTCCCCAGGCACGAACCATGACCACCGACGAACTGGAGGAGTACCTGTGCAGTACGCTGAGAACCAAGTAACCAGGCAACCGACAAAGGAGGCGTTCCGGGCAACCGGAATGCTTCCGCTTCTTTTTATCCCCGAAGGGCGCACTGACTCACCACCCGAGGGGCGGTGGTCTCCCCTGGCGGGGCCGTGCGCTCTCCGAGGGGGCATTTCGTGTCTGCGGACACGACCAAAGGGCTTTCCGCTCGTCCTTTGGAAACCTTCGGTCGCTCTCCTCACAGAGAGCGACAGGCTGCTCTGTCATATCCCCATATGCCATCCCACCCTGCGCCTTGCTGTCCTGCCACTGGCAGCACATCTGCGGCATGACGCAACCTGCCACTGGCAGCTTGCGGGTACGACGGGGATGGGCAACGACGAAGGAGGTGAACGCAGATGGCCATCTATCACATGCAGGCAAAAATCGTGAGCCGAGGCAAAGGCCGGTCAGCCGTGGCAGCGTCAGCCTATATGAGCTGCTCCAGCGTGACAAACGAGTACGACGGAGTCCATCACGATTACACACGGAAGAAAGGTCTGGTGTGGGAGCAGGTGTTTCTGCCGGAGAATGCGCCCGTCGAGTGGCAGGATCGTGCCATCCTCTGGAACGCCGTTGAAGATGCGGAAAAGAGCAAGGGCAGCCGCCTTGCCCGTGAATTTGTGGTGGCCCTGCCGCGTGAGTTGAACGCGGATCAGCAGATCGCCCTGCTGACGGAGTACATCCAGCAACAGTTTGTGGCGGACGGCATGTGCGCTGATGTGGGTATCCATGATCCTGACCCGCCCGGTCACAATCCCCATGCTCATATACTACTGACAATCCGTCCGCTGGACGAGCATGGAAAGTGGCAGTACAAAACGGAAAAGGAGCATCTGTGCATCCGTGGCGACGAGGAGCGCGGCTTCACAGCTTCTGAATTTCTCCAGGCGCAGAACGAGGGCTGGGAGAAGCAGTACCCCTATCTGGTCGGCAAGAAGAAAGTATACATGACCACAGCTGATGGCGAAGCCCAGGGCTTGAAGCGTGCCTCCAAGCATCCGAAAAGCACCACCTACGGCAGGCAGAATCCCATCACCGAGCGCTGGAACAGCGAAAGCCAGCTGATCCTCTGGCGCAGCGCATGGGCGGACATCGTCAATTTGCACCTGGAACGGGTTGGCTCCACTGAGAGTGTTGATCACCGCAGCCACGCCGAGCGCGGACTGGATGAGCAGCCCACCATCCATGAAGGTGTTGCTGCCCGTGCGATGGAGAAGAAAGGCATCATCTCTGACCGATGTGAGTTGAACAGGCAGATCAAAGCCGACAACGCGCTGCTGCGGGAGCTGAAGGATCTGGTCGCCATGCTGACCGAGCTTGTAACCGATGCGGCCTCCTCCATCACCGACCAGCTGACCAAGCTGCGGGAGAAGCTGATCGTGATCTGCTATCAGATCACGGCAATTGTCAGGAGTATGGATAAACGCACCGCGACAATTCAGGCAACTCAGCCGAAACTGAAGCGGTACAACGAAGTTACGCAGCAGACCAGGCAGAAGACCAAAGCTCGCAAGGCCTTGGTGGCAGAACAGAAGAATACCTCCAAGCTGAACCTCATCAAGCAGCACGACCTGTCCCGGCAGATTACGACGCTCACAGAAGAAATCGAAGAGCTGCTCTCCGAAAAAGAAAACCTTCTGCTGGATCTGGGCTGTGCAGATGACGCTGGCGTCAAGGCGGTGCAAAGCGAAATCACCGCCATGGAGGCCAGCTTGCACAAGCTGGATGAGCAGAAGGAACAGTATTCGGTTGAACTGGATGAAACCCTGCAGCAATATAAGCAGCTGCAGAGTCAGGCAGAAGCAGGTTCAGATGAAATTCAGCGCAATGCCAGCACTACTGCCAGTACCAGACTGCAGCAGGTGTATGGAAAGCGCTTTGACGCACAGCTGCTCAGAGATAGCCAGAAGGATGTTGCCGCACGTCTCGACGAATCAACGCAGCCCGTATCCATTCGGGAGTTTCTCCATCGTGCCGAGCAGAAACCGCATTCTGCTCCCAGGTATTATAAAGATACACCTGAACGATGATATTGCAACCGGCCATGAAGCAGATAAATCTGCTTCATGGCCGGCACTTATTTGCTTCTCTTTGATGCAATATAGCGGCAAATCACATCTGCGGTATCCTTTATTCCGATGGACGAATCAACCATCAGGTCGTAATTGCTGCGGTTTCCCCAATCTCTGCCGGAAATACTGCGGTAATATGCCGCGCGGGCAGTATCGGAACGGCGCACATTGTGCTCAGCTTCCTCACGGGTATCTCCGTATACCTCCATCACTCTGCCAATGCGGTACTCCTCCGGCGCATAGATGAAGACACGCACGACATCCTTATGGTCACGGAGTACATGATCGGCGGCGCGGCCCACGATCACACAGCTGCCGTTTTCGGCGATGCGCTCGATCACCTTGTGCTGAGCGGCAATGGCGTGCTGCACGACCGTCGTGCTGAGATAGAGATCATGCAGCATCTTGGGTGCGTTCTGGTTGATATCGGAGATAAACTCTTGCGCCAGCCCGCTTTCCTGTGCGGCAAGGGCGGTCATTTCCTTGTAGTAGAAGGGGATGCCCAGCTTCTCTGCCACCAGCTTGCCGATCTGCTTGCCGGAGGAACCATGTTCACGGGCGATGGTGATAATCACGCCGGGCTTGGATGGCTGAATGACAGCGTCCTTGTGCTCTACATGCTTGTGCTTCCTTGTGGTTTCACGATAGGGTGCAGCAAGGAACTGCCTGTAGAACACAAAGCCCACCAGCGTCGTCACCAGTTCCGTCACCGGGAAGGTAAGCCAGAACCATTCCAGCCCGAAGCGTGAAAACAGCCAGCCCAGCGGTACGAACAAACACACCGTGCGGATGACTGTCAGCAGAGAACTTTTGAGTCCAAAGCCAACAGCCTGAAAGAAGACCGGGAAAATCAGCGCAGTGACCATGCCAAGGAAGCTCACGCCGATGAAGCGGAAGCCATGGGTGCCGATGGACACTACCAGCATATCCTTGGTGAATACCCGCAGCATTGGACCGGGGATCGCCTCAAAGCACAGCGTGCCCACCGCCATCAGTGCAAGACCAAACAGCACGGAGGTGGTCAGCGTCTTGCGGCAGCGGTCAATGTTGTGTGCAGCGTAGTTGAAGCTGACGATGGGCACGATGCAGGTCTGCATGGCTCCCAGCGGGATGAAGAAGAAGGTCTGCCATTTGTAATACAGGCCAAGCGCCGTGACCGCCTGATCGGAAAAGCCTGCAAGAATCAGGTTCAGACCAAGGATGTAGAAGGTATACGCCGACTGCATCAGCATGTTCGGCACGCCCAGACGGAAGATGGTCTTGATGTGAGCGGCATACTTCTTGAGAGCAGGCGATTTGCGCAGTCCCTTTCCCATCACCACCAGTGCAGCAACGATCTGTCCGGCGACGGTCGCAATGGCTGCACCCGCAAAGCCCATCTCCGGCAGGCCGAGCATGCCGAAGATCAGCAGCGGATCGAGGACGATATTGGTCACCGCGCCGATGATCTGCGCAAACATGGGTGTTTTCATATCACCGGTGGCCTGCAGCACCTTTGTCCAGATGCTTTCAAGGAACAGGCCGAAGCTGAACACGCACACGATGCGTCCATAGGTGACTACATCTTGAATGACCGCTTCAGAGCTGGTGGACATCCGCGCATAAGCGGGCATGATCAGCCAGCAGACCAGTGCAAACACGAACCACATGGCGACGGCCAGTGGCGTACCCACACCAGCGTATTCGTCCGCTTCATCCTTTTGCCCGGTGCCGAGACGAGCAGCCATCACGGTGTTGATGCCTACGCCTGTGCCGACAGCCAGCGCGATCATCAATAACTGGATGGGATAGATGATGGAAAGCGCAGTCAGGCCCGATTCCGCATAGCGCCCCACAAACAGACTGTCCACGATGTTGTACAGCGCCTGAATCAGCTGCGCCAGCATCACCGGCGGAGCCATCTTCAGCAGCACCTTGCTGATCTTTTCCGTCCCGAAAATCTGCGATGCCTCCATTGCGCTCACCTCACATCCTGCATGGCCTGACCCAGCGCCTGGTCGTATTCCAGCATCAGGCTCGTGAGAGCAGCCAGCTTTTCGTCACCCAGCAGGGCAACGGCCTGTTCCTCGAAGCGGTTCATGGATTCCAGCAGCGGCATCGCATATTCCTTGCCCTTGCCAGTTAGCACAAAGGCCTTTTCCCGGCCCACGCTGTTTTCGGGGCTGAGTTCGAGCAGGCCGTTCTCCCGCATAACGGTGATGACGTTATTCATGGTCTGGCGCGGCAAAAGATAGCTGTCGCAGATCTGCTTCTGCGTACAGAAGCCCTTTTCACGGATGGTGTAGAGCACCAGCATTTCGTTGTAGCTGATGTTGTGGGCGCTTGACCACTGAGAATATATTCCTCTGATACTATTTCCAGATAAGAATGCGCCAAGATGCGCCGCGAATTTTTCATTCTGGCTAACGTGAATGAAACGCAGCGTAGCAGCGCTACGCTAAGTGGAATGAGCGGACGCCAGAAGGGAAAAGGCGCAAGCAGATGGCGCAGGTGAATCTGGAAATAGTATGAATTTGATGATCGCCCGGTTGACGTTGTTGAGCAGAGAAAGCGTTTTCTTATCCATATCCATCATCCTTGGTTTTATAATCCCAAATGGGATTATAGTTGCTGTGCGGATGGATGTCAATGGGGTAAGGGAAATATGTAGTGAAAGATGTGCTGCTGACTGTCCGGTTCTTAACGTATAGAGCATTTATGCGATAATCATTCAGCAGAACCATGCCCGACCTTACACGTTATCTTGACCACATCCATATCCCGGCGCCCCGGAACCTGCAAAATAGTTGCATGTGGCATGCATCAACGCAGATGTTGCCCTTTGAAATGACAACGGACAGTTGAGTTTTAGCAAGAAAGCATTGTTTGTACACAACGGACAATTGTGTTATAATATACGCGATGAACTCGTCAACAAAAATCCACTTCACATAAGCAGGAGCTGATCCATGATGTCATCTGATTTCAGCCGGAATCTGACAAAATACCGCAGGCGCTGCAGCCTGACCCAGAGCCAGCTCGCTGCACAGTTGAACGTGATCCCGCAGGCTGTTTCCAAATGGGAGAATGGAAGCCTGCCTGACCCGGAATTCCTGCCGGTACTGGCGCGGACGCTGGGGATCTCGCTGGATGTGCTCTTCGGACTGGTCGAGGAGCGGGAGGAACCGGACTTGACAGGCATGATCTTCGAGCGGCTCCGGCGCACAGCCCCCGAGGCCCGCGCAGATGTCATCATGGAGCTGTTCTATGCAGCCATGGCCGCCTTCAAGGACGAACCGGGGATACGAATCCAGTACCCCGACCATTTGGAGAAGGAAGCCTACGCCGAGATCCGCAGCAATCACGAGCTGGCCATCGCCCGGCTGAACGAGGATCTGAAGTACCTGTGCTTCCTCAAAATTCCCGAAGGCGGCATTGATGCAGACATGGGCGATGCGGCAGGAACCACACGCGGGCTGGTCAACCTGTTCCGCACGCTGGCCAACGAGGACGCGATCACCATCCTGCATTACCTGGGGAGCGCGAGCCGGAACCGGATGCAGTCAACGGAGTATATGTCACGCCAGCTTGGCATTCCCCTTGAGCGGGTGCAGCGGGTGATCGACGGGCTCGACCGGCTGGGGATCGTCTGGCGCGTGTCTGCCAGCATCGGAGACGAGCCCACCATCATCTACGGCTACGGGCATAGCGCCGCGCCGGTCTGCATGCTGACCCTTGCAAAAACTCTTGTGCGGTACGTGAGAAACCACGATCTCTACATCGACACATGGAACCGGGGCACATTCCACATGGAGGAATCTCCGGTGTCAGACCCCGTCCCGACTATATCCTTCTGGGAAGAACCACCTGCAGATGAGAAATAAAGGAGGCAATAAATATGTACCGGATCATGACCATGCTGCTGGCGCTTGTGCTGACGGCGGCCAGTGCGGCAGTGCCCTTCACTCATGCAGCTGCGGAGGAGAATACCATGAACATCACCATTGACCTGACTGCCGGTGGCAAGCCCATCAGCCCGTATATCTATGGCATCAATCAGTATGGCAACCAGAATAAGTACAAGCAGGTGAAGGCCACCGCCGTCCGGCAGGGCGGCAACCGCACCACCGCCTACAACTGGGAGAACAACGCCTCCAACGCCGGATCGGACTGGAACCACTCCTCCGACGGCAATCTGGGCAATAATGAGACCCCCGGTGCGGCGGTCACCACCTTCGTCAACGAGGCGAGCTTCCACAAGATCCCGTACCGCCTGACCACCCTGCAGTTGGCGGGCTATGTGGCGGCGGACAAAAACGGCAGCGTCACCGAAGCCGAGGCTGCGCCCTCTGCCCGGTGGAACGAGGTCGTCCTGACCAAGAACGCCCCCTTCACCCTGGTGCCCGATCCCAATGACGGCGTGGTCTACATGGACGAATACGTCAACTTCATCGTCCAGACCTTCGGCGATTCCTCCAGCCCCAAGGGCATTCAGGGCTACAGCCTGGACAATGAGCCTGCCTTGTGGCACAACACCCACAGCCGTATACACCCGGAGCGCGTCACCATCGCGGAGCTGACGGCGAAGTCCGTGGAGATGGCGAAGGCCGTCAAGGCCATCGACCCCGGCGCGGAGATCTTCGGTCCGTCGCTGTTCGGCTACACCGCCTATGACCACCTGGCGGACGACGACAGCAGCCGCGAATGGGAGCAGCTGAAGGGCGAAAACGGCTACCACTGGTATCTGGACTGCTATCTCGATCAGATGCGTCAGGCCTCTGAGAAGGCCGGTATCCGCCTGCTGGACGTGCTGGACATCCACTATTACTCCGAATCCGCCCGCGTGAGCGCGAAGGACCGCGTGCAGTCCGTGCGTACGCTGTACGAGGAAGACTTCCGTGAGAACAGCTGGATCGGCCAGTGGTGCATGGAGAGCGTGCCGATCCTCAAAACTGTGCAGGCCTCCATCGACAAGTACTACCCCGGCACGAAGCTGGCCATCACCGAGTACAACTTCGGCGGCGAGGACGTGAGTGCCACCATCGCCATGACGGAGGCGCTGGGCTGCTACGCCGATGCGGGTGTATACCTGGCGACCCTCTGGGGCGGCAATGGCTATCAGTTCGCCGGCATCAACCTGTATACCAACTACGACAAGAAGGGCGCGGCCTTCGGCGATCTGCTGATCCCCTGCATGACGGACGACGTGTCTCTCTGCAGCGCCTATGCGGCCCTGAACAGCGCGGATGACAGCGTCCTGACCGTCTCCATGACCAACAAGAGCGAGACGGATGAGCTGAATGCCGTCGTTCATCTGAATGGCGCGGAGAATCAATACACCACCGCTGCGGTCTACGCCGTGTACGGCGACAGCAGCAAGATCCAGCTGCTGGACGGCACGGCGGTCATTGAGGGCAATGCCGTGAAGGTCACACTGCCTGCCTACTGCGCGGCGATGGTCGTATTGCACACCGCAGAATAAGCAGAACGGAGGAAGAAAGAAATGAAAATCGGCGTGGACTATTATCCTGAGCACTGGGACAAAGCACTTTGGAGGGCCGATGCAGACCTGATGCATCAGATCGGTGTGAAGCTGGTTCGTCTGGCAGAATTTGCCTGGTGCCGCTTAGAGCCCCGGGAGGGGGAATTCGATTTCGCCTGGCTGGATGAGGCCGTGGCGCTGTTTGCGGCGCGGGGCATCGAGGTCGTCCTCTGCACGCCCACCAGCTGCCCTCCCATGTGGCTGTATGAAAAGCACCCAGAGATCGTCCATGTGGAGAAGGACGGCACCCTCACCAACCTGGGCATCCGCAGTCATCGCTGCGTGACCAACCCGACCTTCCTCCAATATGCAGACCGCATCACCATCGAAATGGCGAAGCACTATGCGGATAACCCCGCCGTCGTCGGCTGGCAGATCGACAATGAATTGGAGGCCTACTTCTGCTACTGCGAGCACTGCATCCAGAAGTACCGCGCATGGCTGCAGCGGAAATACGGCACGATTGAGGCGCTGAACAAAGCCTACGGCAATGTGGTCTGGAGCGGGGAATATTCCTCCTGGGCCCAGATCAAGCCGCCCTATGGCAGCCTGCCCCATGCCTGGCAGAACCCGGCCTACATGCTGGATTTCTACCGCTTCTGCTCGGAAAACGTCATCGATTTCAGCAACCGTCAGGCGGCACAGCTGCGCCAGCATTGTCCCGGACGGCCTGTGACCACCAACGTCTGGTTCTGCGAGCACATGCCGGATTTCTACCAGCAGTTTTCCGGTCTGGACTTCATTTCCTACGACAACTATCCCGCCACCCGGCTGCCCGGTGATGCGGAAAGCTGCTACTCCCACGCCTTCCATCTGGACATGATGCGCGGCGTGAAGCGGGCCCCCTTCTGGATCATGGAGCAGCTCAGCGGCGGCAAGGGTTGCTGGTCTCCGATGGAGAAGCCACCCTTGCCGGGGATGATCAAGGGCTACGCATTGCAGGCCTTCGCCCACGGCGCGGATACGGTGGTGCACTTCCGCTGGCGCACGGCCAACATTGGCGCGGAGATGCACTGGCATGGTCTGATCGACCACTCCAACGTGCCCGGACGGCGCTTCCATGAATTTGCTGATCTGTGCAAGACCGCCGCTTCGCTGGATAAGCTGCAGGGCGCACCGATCCATGCGGACGTGGCCATCCTCTTTGCCTTTGACAATGAGTATGCCTTCAAGATCCAGCCGCAGACGGATGGCTACTACTATCTGGAGCAGCTCCAGCGGCTGCATCGGGCCTTCACCGCACTGGGCCTGAATGTGGATGTGATTGGCCTGCATGAACCGCTGGACGGCTACCGCATCGTATGCGCACCGGAGATGTATGTAACGGATGCAAGCGTGGTGGAGCGCCTGGAGACCTTCGCCCAGCAGGGAGGCACGGTCATCCTGACCACTCGCAGCGGCGTGAAGGATGCGCACAACAATGCCCTGATGTCCCAGCTGCCCGGCCCATTCCGCCAGATGACGGGCGTGCATGCCGTGGAATACGCCCCCATCGGCTGGGAGCAGGTGCCCCTCCTGTTCCATGATGGCACGGAGCTGCATGCCAGGCAGTGGTGCGACATCCTCGAAACGGACACTGCGGAAACGCTGGCGCGCTACAACGGCGACTACTTCTGCGGCGCTCCCGCGATCACGCGCAACCGCTTCGGCCGCGGCAGTGTGTACTATCTGGGCGCAGTGGGTACCCAGCCGATGTACGACCGCATCGCCGGCGAGGCCGCCGCGGAAGCCGCGCTGCCGGTCATCCCCGGACTCCCGCCGCGGGTGGAGATCGTCACCCGCACCGCCGGAAACACCGCTGCCCGGTTCGTGTTCAACAACGATGACCAGCCCAAGACCTTCACACTCGATGCACAAACCATCGAGCTGGCTCCCTTTGAGATGAAGATCATCATGCAGTAATTCCGCAGGAGGCATCGTACCATGCGATATCAAAATCCCGTTGTCACCGGCTTTTACCCCGATCCCAGCGTTTGTGAAGCAAACGGAAAGTACTATCTTGTCTGCTCGTCCTTTCAGTATTTTCCCGGCGTGCCGCTCTTTGAGAGCGATGACCTGATCAACTGGACGCAAATCGGTCATGTGCTGACCCATCCCACTCAGGTGCAGCTGGCCCATGTGCCCTCCTCCGGCGGTGTGTTTGCGCCCACCATCCGCTACAACAACGGCAGGTTCTACATGGTCACCACCAACGACACCACCCATGAGAACTTCTACGTCTGGACGGATGACATCCATGGCGAGTGGAGCGATCCCATCACCATCGACCAGGGCGGCATCGACCCGTCGCTGCTCTTTGATAACGGGCATGTGTACTTCATCAGCAACGGCGCAGATGACATGGGCGTGGGCGGCGTGAGCCAGTGTGAGATCGACATCGAAACGGGCCGCAAGCTGACCCCCAGCCGCTGCATCTGGCAGGGCACCGGCGGACGCTACCTCGAATCGCCCCACATGTACCGCATTGGCGGCTGGTACTACCTCATGGCGGCGGAGGGCGGCACGGAGTACGGCCACATGATCGTCCTCGCCCGGGGCCAGACCCCCTGGGGACCCTTCAAGGCCTGCCCGTACAACCCCATCCTGACCAACCGGGACAACGCGCCCGGCATCATCCAGGGCATCGGCCACGGCGACCTGATCCAGGCTCCCGGCGGCGAGTGGTTCATCCTGTCGCTGGGCTTCCGGCAGATCCATATGTGGATGAGATTCCACCATCTGGGCCGGGAGGTATTCCTGACCCCGGTGCATTTTGAACGCAATGGCTGGCTTTACTGCGGCAACGACGGCACCACCGAGGAATTCTACGACATCGCCTCTGACAAGCCGCAAACCCGCAAGACCGAGTATACTTTCGGGAACACCGACTGGCGCATCGACTGGTGTGCCCTGCGCTGCCCGGACTGGTCGAACTACGTTTTTGCGGAGGATCACCTGATCCTGCGGGCGGGCAAGGACACGCTGGATGACATGGGCAGTCCGACCTTCCTTGCCCTGCGGCAGAAGGCCTTCGACATGGATTACTCTGTCAGGGTAACCAACAGCGCAGGCGAAGGCGGCGTGACCGTCTACGGAACGGAGGGCGAGCACTACGACCTGTTCCTCCGCCGGACGGAAATGGGCTGCGAGGCGGTGCTGAAGCTGAACGTGGGCGGCATCCGGCACGAGCAGGCCGTGCTGCCCCTGCCCGGCGACAGCGCGGAGCTGATCGTCCGCTCGGACAGCATCAATTACCACTTCTTCGTCCGGGCAGACGGCTTGGAGACCTGCCTGGGCTCCGGACAGTCGAAATTCCTGTCCAACGAGATTTCTACCGGCTTCACTGGCGTGGTGCTGGGTCTGTTTGCACAGCGCGGCGGGGAAACGCGCTTTGATAACCTGCACGTCCGATACACATTCTGACAGAAAAAGCAGCTCACCCGATCCGGCGCAATACCGGGTCAGGTGAGCTATTATTCAAGTGATCATATCTTAAACCAGCCCACCGTCTGTGCCGGAACGGTCATGATGCCGTCCTTGAGGGCAATCTCCCCGCCAAAGCGGTAGAGGGTTTCCTGCGGCACATGCGCACAGCCGAAGCTGACCTCACGATCTGCGGGGTTGATGACCACAAGGATTCTCTCTTCGCCGCTGCTGCGCAGATAGGCCAACGGATAGGCATCCTTTTCCGCGTACACAAACTCGATTTCGCCCTTGCTTTGCAGCGCCGTGTGGGCTTGCCGGACGGCGATCAGCCGCCTGATCTCATGGTACAGGGAGTTTTCGTCTGCCATCTGGGCAGCGGCGGTGGGGCGGTCGGCGCTCTCGTCCTGCCGGATGTACAACTTCTCCTTGGGCGCGGTAGAGAAGCCCGCGTTCACCGAGCTGTCCCACTGCATGGGCGAGCGGGAGCCGGTGCGCCCGTAGCCGCCCTCTACGGAGGGAATGTTCTCGATGTAGCGCATACCGATTTCATCGCCATAGTAGATGAAGGGCGCGCCGGGCATGGAGAGCAGGAAGGCAAAGGCGATTTTCAGGTTGTCGCCCTGGATGGAGCGGGCCAGACGATCCATATCGTGATTGCCGGAAGGGATGCAGATCAGCCCCTTTCGCTCCGACTTCTCGTAATTCTCCAGATACTTCTGCACGAAAGCGGACACATCGCCCTTGCCCCGCTGGGAGAAGAAGGGTTCGGCGCAGCGGAACAGGTCGTTGTAATGAGAGGAGCCGAAGTGCAGCAGGAAGTCCATGTGGAAGCCGCCCTGCAGGGACTTATCCGGCTCGCCCCACTCGGACACCATGGCCGCAGCGGGGAACTCGGCGTCCAGGAAGGTGCGGATCTCCTGCCACAGGCGGATGGTGCCACGGCTGTCGGTGTCGTGCTTGACCAGCGAGCCCGCCATGTCCACCCGGAAGCCATCGCAGCCCATGGAGAGCCAGAAGCGCATGATGTTCTTGAGTTCCTCCAGCGTGGCGCGGGGGCCGGGGGCATCCATGGGCTGCTGCCAGGGCAGCGTGGGATTCAGGAAGCCGTAGTTCAGCGCGGGCTGGTTGGAGAAAAAGTTGATGGCGCAGGAGCCGTCACGCTCGGAGATGCCGCGGATACAGCCAATGCCCTGAGGCTCCTCCCAGACGGAATCCGTCCACACATAGCGGTCGGTGTACTCATTGCGCTCCGCCTTCATGGATTCCTTGAACCAGGGGTGCTCCACGGAGGTGTGACCGGGAACGAGATCCAGCAGCACGTGCATGTCCCGCCGGTGGGCTTCATCGAAGAGGCGGCGGAGATCCTCATTGGTACCGTAACGGGGCGCGACGGAGTAGAAGTCTGCCACGTCATAGCCCGCATCACCGAAGGGCGACTTGAAGCAGGGGTTGATCCACAGCGCATTGCAGCCAAGATTGCAGATGTAATCCAGCTTTTCGATGATGCCCTGGAAGTCGCCGATGCCGTCGGCGTTGGTGTCGTTGAAGGACTGGGGGTAGATCTCGTAGAAGATCGCGTTGTCAAGCCACTGGGGCTGCTTTGTTGCCATGGTCATGCTCCTTTGCACTTTCATTTGCAGGCTTGCGCTACCTGCTTCTGTATCGTATAATACTACACAGAACACCGGATTTCTTCTGAAATTCTCCTTTATTCTGATACAATCCTACTTTTGAGGTGCAATATGCTGGCAGAGAAACGGCAGCACAGCACGGCGCTGGTGCCCTATACCTATTACGAGTGCAGCATCCCGGACTATTTTCCCTTTGTGCCCCTGCACTGGCACGGGGAGTTTGAACTGAACTATGTCCTCAGCGGCAGCGCGGAGTTCATCTACGGCGACGAGCGGTTCATTTCCCACGCCGGGGATGTGATCCTCCTGCCGCCCAACCTGCTCCATGCCATCTATCCCAACGGCAGCGATGTGCAGCGGTACGACACGCTGGTGTTTAGCGGCGAGCTGCTGGGCAGCGCCGCCCATGACCGCTGCACGGCGGAGTGCATCCGCCCCCTGATCAGCGGGGAAAGGCACATCGTTATGCCCATCCATGCGGATGATGCGATGCAGCGGACTGTGGAGCGGATTTTCTCCTGCGCCAAAGTCGGAACGCCCCATGCCGATCTGCTGCTGAAAAGCGAAATGCTACGCCTTCTGTGGCAGATGGAAGAACAGGGAGCCGTCGCGCAGCAGGAGGGAAACCGTGCGGCCGCCAGTGAGCTGATCCGCCCGGCCATTGAGTACATCCACGCCAATCTGGCTGAGACAATCTCCATTGACACGCTGGCACAGATCACCCACCTGAGCAAGAGCTACTTCATGGGACAGTTCAAGAAAGCAGCCGGCGTGGGAGCGATCGAATACATCAATCAGCTGCGCATCAAGCGTGCCTGCCATCTGCTGACGGACACGGCAAAGAGCGTGGCAGAGATCGCCTTTGCATGCGGCTTCCGCAACCTGTCCAACTTCAACCGGCAATTTCGGGGATATGTCAGCTGCACGCCGGGGGAATACAGGCGGATCACAGAGGGCATGAAGGCGGCTGCATCAGGTTGAGCATCGTCCTCACAGTAAACGGGTAGGAGGGGGTGACTAGCCCCCGTCCTCCCACACCACCGCTCATGCGGTTCCGCAAGCGGCGGTTCAGTTGTTGGTACTTAGCAGCACGTTTAG
>ENA-UEYL01000148-UEYL01000148.1-human-gut-metagenome-genome-assembly--contig:-NODE-148-length-76709-cov-20.742588_pt1 | contig 76709 bp, 62 predicted proteins | sample MGYA00242941_ERZ507946 | MGnify/ENA primary metagenome ERZ507946 (study PRJEB26167, sample SAMN06115482) | human gut metagenome | host: Homo sapiens | place: China:Guizhou | collected 2015-03-11...
TTTGTCTCCAGAACTATTCATTGTTTTTGTTACAATGGTTATACCATTGTTTAGTATAGGAAACTGTACATATTTTTCTGTATTCTCAACAGTGGCAATAATTTCTTTATTTACGGGATTTTCTCCTAAATATCCTCTTACATTATCATAAAATATACCCTGCAAGAGACCTTCTGAATCATCAGTAATAAGTTTTATGTATTCACCAAACGGAATTAACCCAAGGTAAGCTTGAACAACTCCATCGATTTCCGGAAAAGCTACAATCTTTGGAATGACAACCTGACGTGTAATTGAGTTATTTATTTCCTTATATATTGTCTGCAAATGCAAAGCATCTATAGGAGTATATTTAACATCGGAAAAATAATTAAGCAATTCAATATTCTTTCGTTCCTCTTCTATCAGTTTTATTAAAAACTCATCTTTTGTCCACTTACCTGTAGTAACATAATATATAGAGCAGGTAGGGTTTTCTACAAAGTTCACACTGTTTTCAAACACATAATCAGCAATCAGTTTGAATTCTTTTACTTCTTGATTTGCGCAAATATCCTTATCTGTAAAAAATTTTTTAATCCCATAACCGACTTTTAACATTTCGCCGCTATCAAAGGTCGCACTTGTTTTAGCTTGTACAAAAAGGAAGTTTGCAGTAAATCTCTTTTGAGCAGAAATTAGCTCTTTAGCCTGGGTCAATGTAGTTACAGGCGTATCGTTGATAATAATAAGAATACCATCCACTGCAAAATCACCACCTTTACCAGTGTGTACTGCTTGATAAAACATGCCATCTGTAATGTAGGCCTCTGGATATTTATGGGAGAATATACAATAATTACAGAAATGCTCAAAGGCTACAGACAGATTTTTTTCTTTAATGCCATAACTATCCAAAAAGTCTAATAACTGATTCTGAAGAATTCTGTTTTCAAGTTCTTGTTTCTGATTATTCATAATGATGGAATTAGAATTTTTAAATTTTATTCATCAATTCAATTTATGTAAAATTAACATTCTGTACTTGGCTGTGCAATATTTAATTATGATAGTCATATAAAACAATGTAAAAATAGTACTTTTTTGTTAATAGATATTTTATTCAATAAATTTGGTTGGTTCTTTTGGAGTATTAAAATGATATAAGCTACAATGATAGAGAGATGATAGGTTTGTCTGATTTATTTGTCCATGCCAAATAGTGTGTATCTACTCAAGGATGTGTTAAAATTTGTCTAATGATTAAACCTTAAATAATTTTTTAATGAAGATGAGCACTGACTCGATTTTGGATAGTGTTAGATGCAAGTCAACAGATTAAGTCTGCAGAACAAAGACACGAACAGCCTGTTTGTTTTTATCCGTTCGGGCGGGATTTTCATTTCGGATATTCCGGGAACAGTATCAGCCATGATAATCCGACGGCTGCCAGCAGCGATAAAATTCCCGTCGTCAGGAGCCACGCTTTCAGAAATGTTTCCATACGGGTGACGCTTAAAAGACGACGACCATGCTGGGAAACGGCGCCGGCGCCGTTCCGTCGCCGAAGCGCAGGCGTCCGCGTATAAACCGGATTTCACGGGCCCTGTGGTAGATGAACTCGTGAAAATAGCGGGTGTCGGTCCGGGCGGGAATAAGCAGTACGACCGTCGTTCCGGGTTTTCGGGACTCACGCCAGCATTTGAATACCCAATCATAAATCGCCCTTCCGTAAGGCGGATTGCAGAAAACCGTCTCTTCGGCCCAGTCCTGCTCCAACCCGTTGTCCGCTATGGTCGTACATTTGCCATAAGTTAAACAATTGAATTATTTTTACACCCTTAAGCATGGAATAAGACAGACGCTATGTTGGTTTTAGAAACCGTTTTACACGTTCCGTCCCCATGCTTTACATCTTAAAACCGGACAGTTCGTTAGGCCAAGCAGAGCCCGTGTTCGCGACGATGGTTTACAAGATGTAGTTATCACTTAAATTCTTTCAGTTATGGTTTACATCGGTATCGACATCAGCAAAAGCAGTTTCGTTGCAGCTTATCCGTCAGTGAACGGTTATCGTACCCAGACTTATCCGAACACTGTTGCAGGAGCTCGCAAGTTCATTGCTACGCTCTCTGTCGCAGAGCATCACTGCGTCATGGAAGCCACAGGTAATTACGGGTTTCTGCTGCTGTACCTGCTTCATCAGAGCGGTATTGCCGTCAGTCTTGTAAATCCCAAGCAGATCAAGCATTTTTCCCGGATGATAATGGCTGTTACCAAGACTGACAAGAAAGACGCCTGCATGATCGCCATGTACGGAGAGAAGATGAATCCTCCCATCTACAAAATGCCGTCGCAGGCAATCCTGCTGCTCAAACAGAAGAGGACCGTAATCCGTCAGTTGCGTAAACAACTCGTTGCTTCAAAGAATCTGCGTGAATCGCTTGTCGTACTGCCTTATCGGGACAAAGCCTGTCTACGGGCATTGGACAAGACCATTGACTTTCTGACCAAGCAAATCGAACAACTCGAAGCAGAACTGGCAGAGATCGCATCATCCGAGTTCGACAAGCAACTCAAAGCCCTGACATCCATCAAAGGAATCGGCATTACGCTCGCTACGGCGCTGATTCTTACCACCGGAGGCTTTACCTACTTCGACAATGCCAAGCAACTGTCCCGCTTCATCGGTATATGTCCCACCTATCAACAATCGGGAACATCCGTAAATATCAAAGGGCATATAAACCGAAATGGCGATGAACACTTGCGATCCTTGCTTTATGTCGCATCATGGACCGCATTACGTTACAATGCTGCTTGTAGAGAATGCTATCTCCGATTAAAGGCAAATGGAAAACCATCGAAAGTCGCTCTAATCGCGGTGGTCAACAAGCTCGTCAGACAAGCTTTTGCCATTGCTACAACCGACTCGACCTACATCGACGGGTTTGTCTCGGCTAAAAAATAATCTCCAGTTCATTTTTTTTATCTTTTTACTTGTTTTTTAATACAGTTCGTGTAGAACTTTCCGCACTTGGCATTCCCGGCCGAGGCGCACGGGTCGAGGGTGAAATGAAATTCTGCGTCGAGGTCGTCGAAGAACGCCTGCGGAGTCACCCAATCCGTCTTGACGGATGAGAATAGGGCCGGATTCAGTCGCTTCATCTTCTTACAGCAGTTTTGCATCCAACAACTCTTTGGCTGGTATCTCCACCGTCTGATGCCGGGCTCCGTTGCGTTCGATGATTTCCAGCAGGAGTACCTTGTCGTCGGGGATTGTGAACTTCTGCAGGGCGAATACCGTCCGCTGGCGTTGGTGCCCCCGCACGACTGTCGGGTCGTTGCATACGCGCAGGATTTCGAGCGGGGTCTGTTGCTGCGCCGTGCGCTTTGCGAGCTTGCGGTCGGCCACGATAAACTGCCGGGCATCGACCTCGAAGGAGATGTTCGTTTCGTTCGAGATCATCGTGTGGATGTAGATCACGTCGTTGTGGACATAAATACCCAATACCTCGACTCCGATGCCGTACTTCTTCGTGCGGACGCCTTTTACGTCTATCCTACTCTGGCGGTAGATATCGCTGAGTACCCGCTTTACGGTCGCGGGCTTCTCGCGGCCCACTTCCTGTAATAATACCCGCCCTTCGGCCGAAGCGGGCTCCGGCTGCGTCGAACCGTTCTCGACAGCAGGCTGTTTCGGTGCCGATATGTTGACGGTCGAGACGGCCGGGTTCTCGGCATAGTGGACATCGAAGGTGAAAAATCCACCGTCTTCGGTGATGACCGTCAGGTTGGTCTCGGTGGTAAAGTTCCGCACGGCGGCTTTCACACGTACGACGTTCCCGGCCCCGTCGGCCTTTCCGGCGATGATGTCCATTGATCCGATGTCGATGTAGGTCACGGGCGACGGGAAAAGGATATGCACGGTCTTCGAAAACCCCGCTTCGATGCGCAGGGGCCGAATCTCCGCAGGCGCTTCCGGCGCCGTCTGCGCCGTAACCTGCGCCGCCGTCATCAGGGCGGCGATCAGGGTCAGATAAATCAGGTCTCGTTTCATAGTCTATTGTTCTTTTGAAATCAGTAGCAGTTGGTGGTTGGCTTTGAGGGTTATCTTCACCTCGCGGAGTTTCTCGGCGACATATTGCGACGACGCCTGCAACCCTCCGCGCGCCAGTTCGGACAACACCTGCTGCCCGGCCGAACGGGTGATGTTGACGCTCGTGCCGGCGGTCTGCCCGACGGACGCCAGCGCATCCTTGAGGGCCGTGCGTTCGCGGGAGTTCGGGACATTAAGCCCCGGCTGTCCGTCGAGATCGTATGCCGAGGCTTCGACGGCGAAGATGCGCCCGCCGTATTCGACGGACGATACGACGACTTGCAGCCGCATCCCGGAGATTGTCGCAAGACCGTATAACGGGGTGTTGCGGGGGATGGTCACTCCGTCGATGCGAACGGGCTCCAGAAGCCGCAGACGCACGGTGCTCCCGGCACGGATCACCTGCGTTGCGGCGACGCAGGCCCTGACGGTCGGAATATCGACATGCGTGACGCCACCTGCCGCCGTGAGAAATCCGAGGTTGCGTTCGATGGTGAAATCCGCCCGCGGGTCGAGCGTCGAGGCTTCGACCTCGCCCTCCCGTACGGGCCGCATAACGGACAGGCGCGAATCCCGCCGCTGCTTCGTCGGCCCTGCCTCTTCGTCCACGACCGTTCCTCCGCCGAGATACTTCCGTGCGAGTTTGTACTGTTCTTCGGCCAGCGCCAACGGGTCGGGCTGTCGGCGTTCGGCATCGAGTTGCGATTGCAGAGCCGCGACCTGCTCTTTCAGCGCTTCGACCTCGGCATTGCGCTGCGGAGCGGCGTAGAAACCCTGCACCTGCCGCTGCATGGCCCGATTGGCTTCGGCGGCCCGCAGTGCGGGGTTATCTGCTGAAGTTGGCTCCTCGGCGGGTTTAAGCCCGTCGTCCAAGAGCGAGAACGAGTTGTCGCCGAGCGTCATCATGCGTTTCTGCTGCTGCTCCTCGCTGCGGAGCTGCTCGGCGGCTTTGCGTTTGTCGCCGACGGTGGCCTGCGCCTTGCCGTCCGGAACCGTCGTGTTAATCCCTGCGGCCCCTTCCTGGGGCTTGACGGGCGCAGGCCGGAAGATAAGCCACAGCACGACGAGGAAGATGCACCCGAGGATCGCCGCGAAGAGCAGCACCTTGCGTTTGCGCTGCCGCTCGAACTCCGCCGAGGGGTCGTTGCCCGGATTCTTGTTGTCTGTCATAACGAGTTACGGTATCAGAGGTGAATATTCAAAATGCCCGATCTCCAGTTCCGGCCCTGTGTCCGCTGCGAACAGGAGCCAAAGGTAAAGGAGCAGCAATAGGACGAGTGCCGCGAGTACGATCCGCTCCCGGATGCGGGGTGCGAGCGTGTCATGCCGGTGCTGCAGCGACCGCCGCACCCACCGGATGCGGCAGCGCAGGGAGTGCGGTTTAGCGGTCATAGGTCGCGATGTCTTTGTTTTCGACGATGTTCAGCGCCTCGACCATGAATCCCTGCGGGTTGTTGTCCGAGCGGGAGGTGTTGACCAGCCGGCACGTCGTGACGAGCGACCGCTCCGTGACGGTGCTTTCGCGCAGGATGCGCTGCCGGGCGTAGGTCGTAACCTCGTAGGGATAGCGGTCGAAGTCGCAGCGGATGCTGTCCACTTTTACCATCTGCGAGACGTTGCCCGCGATCAGGCGGTTGAAGAACCCCTTCTCCTGCAGAACCTTGTAGTAGGACAAGGCGCTCTTGTCGGCCATCTGCAGGGCCCGTCCGACGTTGGACTCAATGGCCGCCTTGTCGGGCGAGAGGGTGAAGAAGAGCTCGTGGAAGCGCCGCACATGCTCGCGGGCTTCCACGGGGCGGTTCTGCGCGAGATCCTGCGAGAGGGCCACCATCAGCGAGCGCCCGTTGTCGAGCACATAGATCTTCTGCCGCTGCCGCTCGGCGAAGGAGTAGGACATCCAGACTGCCGTCACGGTAATGACGGCGCAAATTCCGGCGAAGACGAAAGCGTAGGTTCGTAGCTGCCGGAATGAGGTTTCGATATTCGTTAATGACTTGAATTCCATGATAGATTCGAATTTATTTGCGAAGAATGAGTCGTGCGCCGCGGACGATTCCGCGGCCTATGGCCTTACCGCCCGACCATGCCGCTTTACCGACACCCTTCGTTCCGGCCCACGTTTTCCCGGCCATCCACCCTGCGGCACCGCTTGCCAGCGAGGTCATCTTCGAGACGGTCTTGTTGTAGGCGGCGAATCCGTTCGCCTGCACGACCCACGAGGCGATCGAGGGGATGCAGAGGTATCCGCAGATGGCTACGCACATGAAGATCAGATTCAGGCTGTTCGACCAGTCCACATACCAGTTGTATCCCTGCTCCATGAGTTCGGTATCGTGCCGCATGGCGAGGCTTTGCAGACGTGCGATGATGGCCGAGAAGAGGTCGGAGATGGGCAGCCACAAATAGACGGAAACATACCTTGTGAGCCACTGCGTGAGCGTGGACTGAAAGCCGTCGAAGACGGAGAGTGCGAACGAGATCGGCCCCAACAGGCTCAAGACGATCAGATAGAAGGTTCTCAGGACATCGAGGATGACGCTCGCCGCGGCGAAAAGCAGTTCGAGTATCCATGCCAGACCTTTGAAGATGAGTCCCTTTACCGACCACGAGGATCGCTCCTCGTTCATGCGGTCGAGGGTCTGCTGCGTCTGGTCGTCCACGCCCAGTTCGCTGAGCTCGCGCTCCATCTCCTCGTCCTCGGCGTAGTAGCTGTCCGGGGGCATCTGCTCGCGGCCTTCGAGTTCGAGCCGCTCGCGCCGCTCCTGCCACTCTTCCATATCGAGCGTCTGCCCGGCCATGAGCGAGTGCGTGGCCTGCACCAACGGCGAGAGTATGCCGTTCAGAGTGCCCAGCACGAGCGTGGGAAAGAACATGATGCAGATACCGATGGCGAAGGGCCGCATCAGGGGAAAGAGGTCGATGGGCTCGGCGCGGGCCAGCGACTGCCAGACGCGGTAGGCGATGTAGAGCAGCGCCCCGATTCCTGCGATGGCCGTCGCAACCTGCGACATCGGATAACACAGCGCCATCATGTCGTCGTAAAGCACCCGGAGAATCGTATGCAGGTTCTCCGTCAGGGAAAGCATGCGTACCATACTACCAGTAGCGTTGTTCGTCGGTTCCGTACAGTGAGAGCACGCCTTCCATGTCCCGCTTCCGGGCTGCCCGCAGCAGGGATATGGAGATGTTCTTACGGGTGTAGTAGCGTGCCAGGTCGCGGTGGCGCCGCAGGGTGTCGTAGACGCGCTGCACCACGTCGATGCGGTCCTTGTCCGTCAGGGACATGTCCGTAGGGTTGACGATGTCCTGCAGCTCTTTGAGCTCCCCGGCCGACTCCTCGATGATGCGGGCGTAACCGGTGGCGATGGCCGCCAGCTCCGCGGGCGTGAAGTTCTCGTCGGAGACCATGCGGCGATAGCCGTCGACGTAGATGTCCGAGATTTCACCTACGAGCAGGATGCACTGCTGGACCTTGCGGGCCGAGCGGACGAGGTTGCTGACCGATTTCAGGGCGTCGTAGTAGCGGCGGCCCTGCTCGTAGATTTTCACGGTCTCCTGAAAGCTCTGGAGCATGGTCTGGCCGTTTTTGGCGGCTTCGACGACCTGCTTGGTGGAGTTGACGATGCCCTGCGCGAGGTTCGTGGGGTCCGAGACGACCCACTGGGCGCAGGCTCCCCGGGCCGTGAGGAGCAGGCCAAGGGAGAGAATGACGATTTTAAATTTCATTACTGCGATGTTTCGGTAAAGTTGAAGAAATGTGTGTCAGTGTTTCATCTTCCGGCCCCGCGTCCGCGCCGGAGAGTCGGGCTTCGGCACCACGTCGGCCTTCTGTCGGCGCTTCGGGGATGATGGCTTTTAATCCTTCGTCTCTTTGCGTTTCAGGGAGTCGAACAAGGCGTCGGCACAGGGCTGCCGTCCGGTCATGCGTACGAGCCGTGCGTCCAGCTCGCGGAAAGCCTTTTCGACCTGTCCGTATTGCTCGGCTGGTGATATGCCGGGAAGAATCCCGTATTTGTCGAGCAGCTGCCGGTTGGTGCAGGGGCCGTCGATCTTTTCCGGAAAGCGTGCGAGCCATCCCAAGGTCTGCAGCTCGGCATCGAGTTTCTCGATATAGGTTTGCCGCAGGGGAATTTCCGGGTCGCTCTCCAATATCTTCTCGGCCTCCCGCACCATGCGGTTCTCGGCCTTCCAGATTCGCTCCCGGAGCTGCTGTACCTGCTGCGGATCATCCGGACATGCCGGACTGTCCAGCCGCCCGCGCATCTCCTGTAACCGTCCCATGTCGGCATCCCAGTCGTAGAGACGTGCGACGTAACAGGAGGGCGTATAGCGTCCGGATGTTTCTGCCAGATGACGAAGCTCACGGAACGTTTCGGCGCGGAACTGCCGGTCGATGATATGCGCTGCGGCCTGCACCTCACCCATCAGTGGCTGCGGGAGTTTGCTGTCGGGATGCTGCTCCAGATAGGCATCCAAGAGAAAAGTGTGCATGGCCAGCAGGCCGTGCAGGGAGTGTGCTGTGTCTGCCGGAACATCCGCGAGACGCCGTCCGATCTTTTTCGCAAACGGCGTTCCGCGCAGGGCCTCCATCAGCTCCAGCATATCTTTTCCGGCCGCATCTTCGGGCGTCCTGAGAAAGCGGTCTATCGCTGTATTCATTGTCAGTCCGATTCCAGCAATGGTCAGATCCGATTTCCGGTGCCGGCGCACGAGATCCGTAATACTGCGTATATTCCGTTCCCGGAGCAGGTTTTCCGCATGACGGGCAATGAGCGTGCGTCGATGCTCTCTTTCCCAATCCGGCTTGCGGCGAAATAGCCGTGCGATCCTATCTTTCCATTCCATATCCGCCGGATTTAGAACTGTGCGACTGCGTGCGGAGTTCGCCGAAGGGCTGCCCCTGATTGCCGGGGCAGCCCGAAAATACCGGATGACGCTCCATCATTCGGCCGGTTCATTGAAGTCGCACGCTTCGGCACCGATGGCATCGTCTTCCTGCCGCCGGATGCTGTCCTCCGGAACGAAGCGTCCGTAACAGCCGATGGTGAGCGTCTCGGCGGCCGCGTCGTAGATTACGCGGTTGCCCTCGTCGGCCCCCAGCCAGAGGCGGTGACGGCGCAGCGAGACGATGCCGTCCTGTACGATACGTTTGTAGCAGAGCGTGTGGTCGAGGACGAGGATACGCCATGTCCCCTCGCCGATGCGGCGTATCGAAGCCGAGAGGTTGTTCTCCGCCGAGAGCCACGAGCCGCAGATGCGGTCGGCGTCGAGCTGTTCCCGAAGATCCGCCAAGGTGCGGATGACCTCGGTACGGGTTCTGATTTCCTGCTGAAAGGCCGCTACGGCCGACGCAGGCGTCGATTGGTTACTGTTCATAATCTTTGAGGTTTGAGGTTCGTTTGAAAGCGCCGCCCGGCACGAGGAGCAGCGCATCGGCCGCGGGGGTGTAAAAGAGGTCGACCCGGTGTCCGCCGTAGGTCGTGTAATAGACGCAATCCTTGTAGTACAGGAGGTGCGTTTCGGACGTGCCGCGGCGCGTGAGGGTGATTCGGAATTTATCACGGCACGGCTCGATCACCAGCCGCGTGTCGTCGAGCGTCGAATGCCATTCGCCGCACAGGGGACGGATTTTATGGTATTCGTAATCGTAGAAAAGGAGGAAAGCTCCGAGCACGGCGGCCAGCGCCAGCAGGAGACCTGCGCATATCCCAAGCAGCTGTTTCATAACGGAATAAATTAAGATTCGGGGTTCGTTTCGCGCTCGCGGGCCAGCTGCCGGATGGCGGCTTCTATGTCACCGCCGAGCTTCTCGGTGAGCTCCATCACCTTCATCTTTTCCGATTCCTCAGTAGTGTACGTCAAATATTCTTCGACCGAGGTTTCCGTGGCATAAACTGCCGACTGCACGCCTCCGAGTCCGATCCAGACCTCTTTATAGCGGCGCTTGGGGTCGTTCGAGAGGTTGATCGAGAGAATCTGCGCCCGCTCCTTGTCCGTCAGCCCCAGCAGACGCTGTATGCCGTCGAATTTCGAGAGGTATTTGCGCTGGTCCAAAAGAATCTTGCAGTCGGCGTTGTTGATGATCGACTCCTTGACGATGGGCGATGAGATGATGTCGTCCACCTCCTGCGTCACCACGACCGCCTCGCCGAAATACTTGCGAACGGTCTTATAGAGATAGCGGATGTAGGCGCTCATATTGGCCGAGGTGAGGGCCTTCCAGCATTCCTCGATGAGAATCATCTTGCGGACGCCTTTCAGCCGCCGCATCTTCGAAATGAAGGTCTCCATGATGATGAGCGTCACCACCGGCAGCAGCGTGCGGTTCGAGGAGATGTTGTCCAGCTCGAAGACGATGAAACGCTTGTCCAGCAAATCCATCTGCTTGTCGGAGTTTAGCAGGTAGTCGTACTCGCCGCCCCGGTAATAGGGCTCCAATACGTTCAGAAAGTTTTCGAGGTCGAAATCCTTCTCCCGCACGCGCTTCTGCTCCAGAAGTCGGCGGTAGTCGGTTTCGACGAACTCGTAAAAGGTATCGAACGAGGGGACGATGGAGCGGTCGGCGCGGAGTTTCGAGAGGTAAAGGTTCACGGCGTTCGAGAGCGCCACCTCCTCCGAGCGCGTCGGTTCCTCGGATTCGCGCTTCCAGAGCGTCAGCAGCAGCGTCTTGAGCGATTCGCGCTTCTCCACGTCGTACACCCCGTCCTCGACATAGAAGGGATTGAAGGCGATGGGTGCTTCCTCGGTATAGGTGAAATACACTCCGTCGCGGCCTTTGGTCTTGGCGTGAATCAGCGAACAGAGCCCTTGGTAGGAGTTGCCCGTATCGACCAGCAGGATATGCGAACCCTGCTCCCAGTACTGACGGACCAGATGGTTCGTCAGATAACTCTTGCCCGAGCCCGACGGTCCGAGGATAAATTTATTACGATTCGTGATGGTTCCGCGCTTCATCGGAAGATCCGAAATGTCCAGATGAATCGGAATGCCCGACAGGCGGTCGGACATCTTGATTCCGAAAGGCGAGAGCGACGAGCGGTAGTTGGTCTCCTCGTTGAAAAGGCAGAGGGCCTGATCCAGAAAAGTATAAAAACTCTCCTCGGCGGGGAAGTCGGCCTCGTTGCCGGGAATCGCCGCCCAGAACAGCACCGGCACGTCCACCGTGTTGTAATGCGGCGTGCAGCCCATAAGGGCCAGTTGCGAACCCACGTCGTTGCGGATGCGTTTCAACTCCGCTTCGCTCTCGGCCCATGCCATGACGTTGCAGTGGCAGCGGACGGAGCGCAGCCCCTGCGAATGGGCTTCGTTCAGGTAGAGGTCGATCCACTCCCGGTTGATGGCGTTGGAGCGCGAATAGGCGGCCAGCGAGTTCATGTTCCGGGCCGTGGCTTCGAGGCGCTTGAGCGTCTCGTCGTGGTCGTCGAGGAAGATCACCTGATTGTAGACATGGTTGCAGGAGAGCAGCAGCCCCACGGGCGCCGCGAACGAGAGGCGGCAGTCCGAGCGGTCGGTCGAGAGGCGTTCGTAGCGGAAATCCGTCGCAACGCTCTGCGGTAACATGTCCAGATCGGAGAGCGTGTGCATCGAGAGGTACTTGTCTCCGATGCGCATCACGCCCGGATCGAGGCGGATGTCTTCGTTTACGACCGGACGCCGTTCGTCCGAAAGGGCGAAGTAGCGGGCCAGCAGCCCGGCGTCGTCCGCCGTGCCGACGATCTCGGCTTCCGTGAGCCGCTCGACGCGCACGAGGCCCGAATCGTTCAGAATGCGTTCCATCTGCTCCGCGGCTTCCAGAAAGCGCGTCACGGCGTCCGTGTCGCGCATCTCCCGCGGGACGATGAAACCCCGGCACAGCACGGACGAGGCACTCGTCTGACGCATCCGCTCGGGCGTGGTCTTCGTAACGAACAGGTAGCACGAATGGCGCAGGTAGGGGCGCTCGTTGAAATGACGTTCGTAGGAGCGCGCGAGAAAGCTCCGCTCGGAGCCGTCCTCCGGAGCCTCGTATCGCTCCTCGATAAAGAAGTCCTGCTTGTGGACGACGGTGTAGTCCGGCAGCACCTTCAGGGCTTTGAGCCAGGCGCCGTGCAGCGCTTCATACTCCTCGCCCGTGAGGGTGAAGAGTTCGGGCAGAACGACGCGGTAGGCCGCCGTGATGTCGGCGAACTTCGAGATGATGCAGTTGTTCTCGACTCTCAGAAGCGGAAATTTCGATTCCAGCGTCGAGGTTTTCAATGTTCCGCGCATAGGATTACGGTTTTACGGTTCGACGAAAGCGTAAAAGCCGCCTGATGGCCCGGCGGTGGACGATGCGCCGCGGATGCCGGCGTGAGGCCATGAGCTTCTGAAGCCCGTGGGGGCCGAAGCGGCGGCTCAGATAGAAGGTGCCGCCCGTGACGCCAAGGCCGGCCGTAAGGGCGAAGAGGATGCACAGGCCCTGCGGGACACCGCTCATATACATTCCGGCGAAGCAGACGAAGACGCCCAGAAGCCCTGCGACGAACAGCACGAGGTATTGCGCCGTGAGACCTTGGAATTCGACCTGACGGCCGACTCCCTTGTTCACTTGGTATTCGCCCATCGCTTAGAGGAAGAACGAGCGTAAGACCGTACCTACGATCACCAGAAAGACGCACGAGAGGAACAGCGCCGTGGCGGATTTGGAGGCATCCGGGTCGCCCGACGAGAATTTCGAATAGACGCGTACGCCGCCGACCAGTCCGAGGATCGCCGCGACGGCGAAGATCAGTTTCGTGAGCGGGTCGAAGTAGGATGTTACCATGTTCGTGGCCTCGCTGATGCCGGCCATGCCGTTGCCCTGTGCAAAGGAGGCGAATGCGGAGCACAGGGACAGAATCGTGAAAATTGCTCTTTTTTTCATCGTTCAAGTAGTTTGGTTAGGGGTGTGAAAAAGGCCGCAGCCTGCTTTGGAGGCATTCTGCGACCGGATACATCGTATTTTCTGCTGCGAAAAAGGCGTCAGCCGTATTCGTTATTCCATTTCATAGTCGTTCATTCATTTTTAAGCAAAGGCCCGGATGTCGAAGTTGGCGATGGCCTGCAGTTCCTCGGCCGTGGCGTCGCCCATGACGGCACTCTCTCCGAAGTCCAGCTCCCCGAGCATCGCATGAACCTCCGCGTCGCGGAGTTCTGCTCTGGCGGAGAGAGCCGGAAGCGGAGATCGGGTGCCGCCGGGAGCTTCGGGCTCCGCAAGTTCGCCGTCTTCGCCGATCGGGGGCTGCACGACGAGGGTGCCCCATCCCTGCATCGCGGGTTTCGATGCCGGGGCAAATATAGCTTCGCCGACAGCCGATGTGGAACGCATGTCCGCCCCTGTCCGCTCCAGTCCGCACCGATACGATTTCGAGACCAGAATTTCTGGGGGCTGACGGGGTGCAGGGACGGCCTTCGGCGTATGAGGGGCAGCGTCGTGCCCGGTGCGACTTTTCTTCGGGCCTTTCAGGCTGTCGACGATGTATGATGCGAGCCGCCCCCGGAAAAGCAGCTGATCCAGACATACGACGCAGGCGGCAATAAGAATTATGCTATTCATGGCAGAAAGAATTTAGACGATGTTATGGTAATTCTGCTCCTGATGCAGTTGATTGATCGCGTTGCGGAATGTAGCCAGGTGGTGCTGTAGGATATTATCTACATAAGATGTCGCGGTCAGCTGACTATTGCCGGTTTTTGCAACGATCTCCAGTATTTTTTGCTTCGTCGTTCGGTTGACATAAAGAGTTGCTCTGGATTCATAGTCTATCGGTTTGAAAAATAGACGTTTGAATCTGAGAAGTGATTTTTCGGAAGCGGAAGTCCCTGCTGCCGGAGCCTCGGAACCGGACGCTGCCTTGAATGACGGGCGCATACGCGCAAAACTGTTCTTTTGCATTTTAGATAAGGTTTTGTGTGCTTTTCTGTTTGTAAATTCTATTGATGTCGTCTTTGTACAGTTCGAGATGCTGCCGCACGATATTCTCGACATAGGACGTGGCTGTCATATATTCGCTGCCGATTTTCTTGACCACATCCAATACCTTTCGCTTGGTGTCGATACTTACATATAAGGCCGAGCGAACATGGATATCATGGCGGGTCATATAGGTCTGCTCAAAATCCGGAATGACCATTGTCCGTCGCCGCCGGGGTTCCGGCGCCGGGGTGGGAATATCTTGTGCTTCTTCGGAATCCCGGGCAGCGACATCCGGTTCTGCTCCCGGCTCTTGCTGCGCAGGATCTTCTATCTCGCGTGTAACTTTCGTCGTGAGGGGCAACTGTCCTGCGATCACCTGTCTTACCAGACCTTCGTCGACTTCGACTTTGGGTTTCTTGACCATTGTTAGCGGATGTTAAGAAGCGTGAGAATTTCTGTCGCGAGGGCCTCGATCTGTGCTTCACGGGCAAACGCTCGTTCCGGAGCCAGCAAAGTTGAGCGGCCAACTCCAGTACCTTCGGGGAGCAGCTCTTTGTTGAACTTCGAACGGTAAGGAATATGAGTTGCCATAAGCGGCAACCCGAGCTTGCGGATAACAGCCTCGTATTGATCGTAAAGCGGCGTTCGTTCACGACGGTCTATCATCGTCCAGAAAAGATAGACGTTCCGTAAGGTGAGTCCCGGATTCTGGGCAAGGTTAGTGGTGAGGCTCCGGGCAAAGGAGAGCGTACTTTCCATGACGACCTTGTCGGCTTTCATGGGCACAAAGACAGCGTCCAACGATGCGAGTAGCCGAATGACGCCTTCGGCATTGACCGTTCCCGGCAAATCGTAGAGAATGACGCAGGGATGGTAGCCGCCTTGCAGCAGCCGCTCGACTTCTTCGGGGGCTTCGGGAGGCATGCATTTCAGCAGTGGCCAGAGTTTGCGCCCCGTGGCTTTGAATTGACGTACCAGCAACAGCTTGTGGTAATCGTCATGCTCGATGAGCGACAATTCCCGCTCTCGCTGGGCATAGATCGACCATTGGGGATAGTCGCAGTCCACGACCAACACGTCGTGTCCGACGATGTAATGCAGGTAACTGGCGAGCAGTACCGTGAAGGTCGATTTTCCGACGCCGCCTTTCTGATTGCAGACGGCAATACTTACAGGGGTGATGTTCATAATACGCCTATTAAAAGATTCAACAACTCGCGTTTTGGGATAGCCATTCTATCGAATTTTGCATTTTTGCTGCATTCAGAAATGCACTCTTTCAGAAATTCATATTTTGTGGATATCCTTTATTCCGAAAGAGGGAAAGAGCAATTTTAACGACGAATTTCGTCCCGGAACAATCTCCGTCGCGCCGACACGATATCCTTTTAGGGTGATTCAATTTCATGGCTCACAAACGCTTTCTTTTATTCCTGCCACAATATACAACCGCTCGTGACGCTTCCGTTCCGATGTCCGCTCCAGTCCGCTCCAGTCCGTACCGGCGGCTTTTTTTCGCCCCGAAACGGTTGTAATATTGCATCGGGAAATGCCCCGTCCTCGGAAGCCGCAACGGAGGATTTACAAAACTTTTGGTAGAAACTCTCCGGCGCGGATTTTTCCCATCGCCAGATGGGAGCGAGCTGTACCTTTGTATGCCGAAAAGTTTTTCGACATACAAAGGTGCTCGCTCTGCGAGGCCGGGTGGCGTTCCCGAGTCACGCCACTTTAACTACCGACACTATGACAACCGCCAAAAAGAGAACCGGACGGCCTGCAGCCACCGATCCCCGTATCCACCGGTACAATTTTAAGCTCACCACGGAGGAAAATATCCGCTTTGAGAAGATGCTTTCGGAAGCCGGACTGGAGCATAACCGCAGCCGGTTTATCGTCAAACGCATCTTCGCCGAGGAGTTCGTTGTCGTCAGACGCGACCCTTCGAAGGTGCAGTTCGTCGCGCGGCTCAATGACTTTTACTTCCAGTTTCAGAAGCTGGGAAATAACTACAACCAGATTGTAAAAGCCGTCAATGCGCACTTTTCCAACGTCGCGATCCCGCATCAGATCGCCATGCTGGAGCAGCGCACGCGCGAGCTGAAAGCCCTCAGTATCGAGATTCTGAACCTCGCAAAACAGGCTAAGGAGTGGTTGCGAATATAAGGTCGGGCTCCTCGCCCGGAGGGGCTCTGTACTACAACAAGGAGAAAGTAGACCGGGATGAAGCCGAAGTGATCTATTGGCAGAAGATGCTCGAACCGTTTGACAAACATGGGCGTATGGATGTCGATGCCTGCATGGAGAGTTTTATGCCGTACCTCGAAGCCAATCGGCGCACGAGTAATACGGTTTTCCATGTATCGTTGAACCCATCGCCCGAAGACCGGCTGACCGATGAACAGCTCCGGGAGATTGCAAATGAATACATGCAGAAAATGGGCTATGGAGAGCAGCCCTACATTGCCTTCAAACATAAGGACATCTCGCGCGAACATTTCCACATTGTATCGTTGCGCGTCGATGAGAACGGCCGTAAACTGCCGCATGATTTCGAGGCAAGACGTTCGATGGAGATATTACGCGATCTGGAACGGAAATACGGCCTGCATCCGAGTATCAAGGGACAGGAGCAGAGCGATCGGCAGAGCATCCGGAGGGTTGATTATCCCGCAGGAAACGTCAAGCAGCAGGTCTCGTCCGTCGTACGATCGTGCCTGCGCAATTACAGATGCTCGTCTTACGGCGAGTTCCGCACGCTGCTGGAATGCTTCAACGTCTCGGTCGAGGAACGTACAGGCACAGTCGACGGACGCAGCTATGCCGGAGTAATTTACGGCGCCTTGACCGACGGCGGGTACGGCGTCGGCACGCCGTTCAAGTCGAGCCGTATCGGAAAGGATGTCGGGTTCGAGGCCCTGCGGAAATACTACGGGAAGTCGAAGGCCGCATTAAAAGAAAACGATGCCCTCGGGAGGTTGCGTCAAGCCGTCCGGGATGCCATGAGCCCGCATAATACGCGGGAAGAGTTCCGGCGACTGCTCAGGGAAGACAATATCGACACTGTTTTCCGCATAAATCCCGTAGGCAGAATCTACGGCGTGACGTTTATCGACCACACCAATGGCATTGTCGCCAACGGTTCGGTCTTGGGAAAGGCTTTCTCGGCAAATGCCTTCAACGAACTCTATCCGGCTCCCAGAGAGGAACCGTCAATCGGGCAGGAGCAGCGTTGGGAGCCGCGTCAGGAACGGCGCCACGACCGGCAGCCAGATCATGCCGCCGATCCCATTTCGGGCATAGTGGATACGGTATTGGATTTAGCCAATACGGATGCCTATGAAGAGCAGCAAAGGCAGATCCAACGACGGAGAAAACGAAGATTACACAGGTAACGCAATTGAAATTTCGCACTCTTTGGAGAGCTTATCCGAATTTCGGATTTTGAGCAATATCAGAAGAACCACAACGACGGGCAATTTGCTTTACACTTCAGAAACAAGTCTGTCAAGAATATAATGTCATTGCAACAAATAGATACCGCAACTGCTGCCGTGGCGAAAATATTCAGATTCTCAACATATTGTATTTTAGCAAAATAAAACCACACTCCCAAGAATTAGCCGAACTGAACGCGATACTATTTGCAGAATGAAGTAAAAATCTTACATCTGTGTATTGTATTTAGCTCTCGCACTTCAAAATTTACATTATGGGCGCACATATCAAGTTTAGCTTGGAACATCAGTATTTTAAAGAATGGTTTGAAGTCGATGTGGATTGGAATTACCCTTTTCTTCCCCGGATCGGAGAGTTTGTAAATGCCTGGATATGGATCGAAGCCCGCAAGTTTGACCGTGCGGACATCGGGGAAATATTAAGTCCGGGAGGGCTGAAAAGTTTAAACTCTGAACGCTATCAGGATTATGCTGTGGAGGATTGGTTGTATGAGGTTGGAATGGAATGCAGCACGGTAGCGTAAGCTATTACACGGAAAAGGATAATCCGGCCAATATCTATACAATAGTGAGTTTGAATGAAACCGGAATTGCGCAATAAATGGGGATTGGCATTTGCAGACCTTCATCTGGTCGCAAAGGTTGCAAGAAAATAAGGACCGGAACGTACAATTGTCCCGGTCCTTTGTAATTTTATTATCCTTCCAATTACTCAAAGAGTATATGAGTTTCGGGACAAATATTATTTTTGAACTTACATATCAAAGAGTATATTCGCACCCTTTTTGAGTTCGGAGTATTTGAGGAAGGGGTTTTCAAGCTCTTTGTTGTTTAAAGTCATTTTTCTGACATATCGGTTCGCGGGGCTGTTCTCCGGGGCTTCAATCGTAATGTCGTTGCCGTTTTCGAGGTGGATTACCGCTTTCCGGAACAGGGGCGAACCGACTGCGTATTCGTCCGATGCGGGACACACGGGATAGAACCCCAGGGCCGAGAAGACGTACCACGCCGAGGTCTGCCCGTTGTCCTCGTCGCCGCAGTATCCGTTGGGTTTCGCGGAATAGAGTCGGTCCATCACCTCGCGGACCCAATACTGCGCCTTGTGGGGCTGTCCGACATAGTTGTAAAGGTAGATCATGTGCTGTGCAGGCTGGTTGCCGTGGGCGTAGTTGCCCATGTTGGCCACCTGCATTTCGGTGATCTCGTGGATGCGCACGCCGTAGTAGCTGTCGTCATAGATTGGCGGCACGACAAACACCGAATCGAGCATTTTCCCGAATTCGGTTTTGCCGCCCATCAGCTCGGCCAGCCCCTCCGGATCGTGGAACACCGACCAGGTGTAGTGCCACGAATTGCCTTCGGTGAAGGCGTCGCCCCACTTATAGGGGCTGAACGGCGACTGAAATGTCCCGTCGGCATTGCGTCCTCGCATCAGGCGGGTCTCGGGATCGAAGAGGTTTTTGTAGTTCTGCGAGGCCTTTTCCAGCCGCTCCGCATCGCCGCCTTTGCCCAGCATCTTGGCCACCTGGGCGATGCACCAGTCGTCGTAGGCGTATTCCAGCGTCCGGGCGGCACTCTCGTTGATGCCTACGTCGTAGGGCACATAGCCCAGCGAGTCATAATACTCATGTCCCAGACGGCCTGTGGATGAAACTTCGGGATGGACCTTTTCCCGACCCGCGAGCATCGCCTCGTAAAGCGTGGCAATGTCCTCCTGCGGGGTGATGCCCTTGAGGATGGCGTCCGAGACCACCGATGCCGAGTTGTTGCCCACCATGCAGCCACGATGGCCCGGCGAAGCCCATTCGGGCAGGAAACCGCTCTCGCGGTAGGTGTTCGCAAGCCCTGCCTGCATCTCGGCGTTCACCGAAGGATAGACGAGGTTCAGCAGCGGAAACAGGCTTCGGAACGTATCCCAAAACCCCGTGTCAGTGTACATATAACCCGGCAGCACCTCGCCGTTGTAGGGGCTGTAGTGCACGGGGTTGCCTGCGGCGTCAATCTCGTAGAACTTGCGCGGGAACAGCGTCGAACGGTAGAGACATGAGTAGAACGTGCGGTATTGTTCCGTGGTTCCTCCCGCGACTTCGATACTTCCCAGCACCTCGTCCCAACGGGCCTGCGCCTTTGCTTTTACGGTTTCGAAATCGTCCTTGCCCAACTCCTTGAGATTCCTGAAAGCCTGTTTCTCGGAGATGAACGACGAGGCAACACGCGCCGTGACCTGCTCGCCGCGGTGCGTAGTGAAATAGACTGCCGCTACGGCATGTTCTCCCTCGATGCTCAAACCCTTGATCTCGTCTGTTCCGTCGAAGACCCGGAAACTTTCGACGGGTTTGTCGAAGCGGATGACGAAGTAATTGCGGAAATTGTCGGGCACGCCGCCGCTGTTGCGCGTCGTATACCCTGTAACAGTCCGCTTGTCATGGATTTTCACGCAAGAGCCGCGGTCGAAGGCGTCGATCACAACGCCGCTCTCCGCGCTCTCGGGGAATGTGAAGCGCATCACGGCTGCGCGTTCGGTCGGGGCTATTTCTGCGATAACGTCGTGATCAGCGAGGTAAACCGAATAATAGTACGGTTTGGCCGTCTCGGACTGATGCGAGAACCAGCTTTGGCGCGACTCCTCGCAGACCTTGTCTTTGCCCCGTACGGGCATCACGGAGAACTGTCCGTAATCGTTGATCCACGGCGAGGGTTGGTGGGTCTGCTTCAGGCCCCGGATGGTATGCGCCCCGTAGGTGTAGGCCCAGCCGTCACCCATCTTGCCCGTCTGGGGCGTCCAGAAATTCATGCCCCACGGCAGGGCCACCGCCGGGTAGGTATTGCCTGTCGAGAGCGTATAATCCGACTGGGTTCCGACCAGCGTCGAGACGTATTCCGAAGGTCGCGGCAGAGGTTCTTCGTAGGGAACTGCTGCGGGACGCGCGGTGCGGTTCCCGCAACTCTCGCACAAAATGGCGGCAAATAGCAGAAAAGAGATTGGTCTTATCATGGCTGTTTGTTTTTTCGGTTAGTTTATCGAGTTCAGCAGGTCTGTTTTACCTTCGTTTACGAGTTTGAGTATCAGCTCGCCGAACAGCGTGTTCTGCCAGGCGAACCACGCGCGGGTGAAGTTCGCGGCGTCGTGCCGCGAAAAACTCTCGTGCATGAAACCCGTCCCGGCATCGGTGGTCAGCAGCTGCGCGATGCAGTCGCGGATTTCCTCGTCGTCGGTCGAAGTGAAGGCACGCATCATGATGCTCATGGGCCAAATCATCTCCACACCGATGTGCGGGCCTCCGATGCCCTCGCCCGCCGCGCCGCGCCAGAAGTAGGGATTCGCCTCGCTCCAGACGAAGCGGCGGGTATTTTCGTAGATCGGATCGTTGCGATCCACATCGCCCAGGTAGGCCATGGCCAGCAGCGACGGAACATTGGCATCGTCCATCAGCTGCACGCCGCCGAAGCCGTCCACCTCGAAGGCGTAGATCTTCCCGTATTCGGGGTGTTCCACGACGGCGTATTTCTGCAATGCCGCGGCCACCTCGTCGGCCAGCGCCGTGCACTCGGCAGCAAGTTCCCGTTCATCGTTCACCGCCGTGAGAATCTCGGCGGCCTTCCTGAGCGACGAGACGGCCATAAAATTCGACGGTACGAGGAACTCGAACGTCGTGGCATCGTCCGAGGGACGGAATGCCGAGGCGATCAGCCCCACGGGGTTCACCGGATTGCCGCGTCCCACGCAGCACTTGGTGTCCAGCTGACGATCGGTCGTGCGGAGGAACGTGTACGGTCCGGGGCCCTCTTTGCGCTGCTGTTCCCGGAGCGTCTTGATGATATTGCGCATGGCTGCGACCCACTCCGCATCGAAAACCGACACATCGCCCGTAGTCTTCCAGTAGTGATGCGCCAGGCGGATGGGATAGCAGTGCGAATCGATTTCCCATTTACGTTCGAACACCCAGGGGCTCTGGGGATAGAATTCCGCGTCCTCGCCCGCTCCGGTCGGACCGTCGTTGAACGCATTGGCATACGGGTCGATGTTGATGAGCTTGAACTGACGGCGGATCACGCCGGCGATCATCCGCTGCAACGGCACATCGTTGCCGCACAGCTGCACGTAGGGCCATACCTGCGCACCCGAGTCGCGCAGCCACATGGCCGGAATGTCGCCCGTATAGACATACGTATCGGGGTTGCCGTCCTCGTCCTCACGATAGTGCACCGTGGTGTCGAGCGTATTGGGGAAACAGTTGCGGAACATCCACCGGATGCGTTCGTTGGTCAGCTGTGCGCTGACGCGCCCGATTTCGGCTTCGACGGCCTCGGAGGTGAAAAGCCGCTTTTCCGGCCGCTGGTCGGCATATGCCTCCGGTTCCTGGGGACAGTACCACACCTTCGGTTCGGCACCCATCTCGAAGCGCAGTTCCCCGCCCCGAACGACGTCGGCATGTGCGATCCACGGCTTCGTATAGAGCTGTCCGTCGAGCCACACCCGCTGGATATACTTATTCTCCGCAGAGTTGTTCTCGGCCGTCACGGTGAACGTGCCGCCCGGGACCTTGATCTCCGCCCGGTCGAACAGGGGCGAGCCGAACCAGTATCTTCCGCCGGCGGGTTCTACCTCATACATGCCCAGCGACGAGAGAATGTACCACGCCGACATCTGTCCCACGTCCTCGTTGCCCGAAAGGCCGTCCGGCTGGTCGTGGTAGAGCGTGGTGAGGACCTCGCGGACCTTGTCCGCGGTCTTCCACGGCTGACCCAGCATCGTGTAGAGGTACAAAATATGGTGCGAGGGTTCGTTGCCGTGGGCGTACTGGCCGATAAGCCCCGAAATATCGGGCGAGGTATTACCGCCCTGAATCACCGGGCTGACGATAAAGAGGGAATCCAGTTTCTCGATCAGCTTCGCGCGCGAGCCGAAGCACCCCTGCAAGCCTTCGACGTCGTGCGGCGCCAGCCACGTATATTGCCAGGCATTGCCCTCGCAGTAGTCGTCGGCGCGGTGCGTCGAGTGGAAGGGATCGAAGGGCGTGCGCCAGCCTTTGCGCGAATCCCGCCCCCGCATGAAACGGGTCGCGGGATCGAAATAATTGCGGTAGGAGCGGCTGCGCTCCGTGAAGTACGCAGCGTCTTCGGTCCTGCCCAGCGCCTCGGCGGCACGCGCCGCAGCACCGTCCGCCAGGGCATATTCCATGTCGTAAGCCACGGCTTCGTTGAACAGATCGCACGGGATGTAGCCGTACCTCATCCGCAGGCCGTTGCCCCGGTCGGGGTTCATAGCTGTCTTTTTAATGGCTTCGAAAGCCTTTTCCCGGTCGAAACCTTCGATGCCTTTCACGATGGCGTCCGCAACGACCGGAATGCCCGGGTTGCCCACCATGCAGTCGGTCTCGTTGCCCCAGAGGTGCCACACCGGAAGCCGTCCCTGCTCGTCGGCGATATGAAGCATCGTCTGCACGATGTCGGCCATCTTCTCGGGGTGCAGCACCGTCATCAGCGGCATCGCCGCCCGGTAGGTGTCCCAGAGCGAAAAAGTCGTATAATTCGTAAAGTCGGCCGCGCGATGAATCGCGTGGTCAGATCCGTAGTAGTCCCCGTTCACGTCGCAGAACACCGACGGGGCTACCATCGTATGGTAAAGGGCCGTGTAGAAAATCCGCCGGGCGGTCTGGTCCGTCGTCGTGATCTTCACCTTCGAAAGTTCGGCGTTCCATTTGGCATCGGCTGCCTGCACCGTCGCCTCGAAATCCCAACCGGGAAGCTCGGCCGCGAGGTTCGCCTCGGCACCCTCCACGCTCACGGGCGAAAGGGCCACTTTCACGAGCACCTGTTCGCCGTCGTTCGTCGAGAACGACGCCCGGGCATATCGCTCCCCGACGGTCTCGAACTTCGCAAAGGGTTTCGAAAACTCCGCGACGAAATACACGCGCTGATCCTTGGCCCAGCCCGTCGAGTAGCGCCAACCCGTAATGCGGGTATCGCCCTCCTGTTCGAGGTGGGTTTCGGTCGCCTTGTCCCAGCAGCCGCCGTTTTCGAGGTCGAAGACCACGGCGGCATCCTCAGCCGCGGGGAACGTATAGCGGTGCAATCCCACGCGCTCGGTGGCGGTCATCTCGGCCGTGATGTCGTAGCGCACGAGCGGCACCGAGTAATAACCCGGCCTCACCGCCTCTTTCGTGCGGTCGGCATACGACCACAAGCCCGACTGCGGGTCTTTCTCCTCGCCGCGGGCATAGGTCACCTCGCCCACCACGGGCATCACCGTCACGTCGAACAGATCGCCGATGCCCGTGCCGCTCAGATGCGTATGCGAGAATCCGACGACCGTGGAATCCGAGTCGTGGTAGCCCGACACCCAATCCCACGACTGGGGAATGCTCGTAGGACCCACCTGCACCATGCCGAACGGCACGTTCGCGCCCACGAAGACGTGCCCGTGGCCGCCCGTACCGATCTTCGGGTCTACGAAGCGCGTGTAATTCCCCTCGGCGGCAGGCTGCGCGCAGGCTGTCAGCAGCAGCCCCGCTGCGGTCAGTAGTTGTGTGATATTCATCTATCGCTTGTTTTGAAGTTCAAAAGTCAGTTGTCCGCCGCGGAGCAGCTCGTCGTGACCGATGCGGTATTTCGCAAGCGGCTTTCCGCCCAGCGTCATGCGGCGGATATAGGGGCCCTCGCCGCGCTTTTCGATAACGAGAGTGCCGTGGTCGGTCGAGATCTCCGCGCGGTCGAAGGTCGGGGCCGTCAGCGTATAGTAAGGTTCTCCCGGGCAGTCCGGATAGAAGCCCATCATCGAGAAGACCGCCCACGCCGACATCGTCCCCGTGTCGTCGTTGCCCGGGATACCGTCCGCGGCCGTCGTGAAGTACTTGTCCAAAAGACGACGCGTCTGAAGCTGTGTGCGCCACTCCTCGCCCCGGAAGCGGCTGAACAGGTACGCATAGGCGATGTCGGGTTCGTTCGCAGGGTCGTACAAACCCTCGTCGAAGACCATTTGCAGCTTGTCTACGAATTTCCTTTTACCGCCCATCAGCCGTGTCAGCCCCTCCACGTCGTGCGGCACATAGAACGTGTAGTTCCACGCCGAGCCCTCGTGGAAGCCCGGGGCCGCCGTGAAGTTCTCGCCCGCCTGCGGATCGAAGGGGCTTAAGAAGCCCCCTTTATGAGTAATAGGGCGAAAAGTCCCGAATTCCGGGCAGTAGTAATGTTTGTATCCCAATGAGCGTTCCCGGAACAGGACGGCATCCTCCTTTTTGCCCAGCGAATCGGCCAGAAGAGACAACGCATGGTCGGCGATGTAATATTCCAGGGCGTGCGACACGGAGTTGTCGCCCGAGAGGTCCCCGGCATAGAAGCCCAGCGGCACATAACCCCGCTCGACGTAGGGGTCGATGTCGGGACGCATCCGATTCTGTGCACCGGGCGTCGTGGCCGACTTGCGCATGGCCTCGTAGGCCTTCTCCACGTCGAAGTCGCGCAGACCCTTCATCCAGCTGTCCACCACGACGGGAATCGACGGATCGCCCTCCATGGTGAAGGTCTCGCGGCCGTACAACTCCCATTTGGGCAGCCAGCCCCACTCGTCGTACATCGCAACCATCGAGCGCAGCATTTCGCGCTGACGTTCGGGGTAGACCAGCGTCATGAGCTGGTGCAGGTTGCGGTAGGTGTCCCACAGCGAGAAGACCGTATAGCGCTCGCCCTCAGTTAGGCCCGTGCCCGCGCGCTCCATGAGCGGGTATTCGCCGTTGACGTCGCTCAAGAGGTTCGGGTGGATCAGCGCATGGTAGAGTGCCGTGTAGAACACCGTCTGCTGCTCCTTCGTGCCGCCCTCGACGCGGATGCGCCCCAGATCCTTGTTCCACTGCTCCCGGGCCGCCGTGCGGATCGCGTCGAACGTCGTACCCGCGGGTTGCTCGGCATCGAGGTTGCGTCGCGCGTTCTCCGCACTGACGTAGGAGATGCCCATCCGGACCTCGACCTGCTCGCCTTCTTGCAGATCGTCGAACGTGAACCAGTAGCCCACGTCGTCGCCCGCCAACTCGCGGCCGTATTCCGTATAGAGCTTATACTTTCCGTTGTCCGGAGTCCACTCGGCCTCCACGCCCGTCATCTTCCGCTGCTTCTTCCAGTAGCCCGAAGCCGACGGGGCCTTCGAAACCCGCAGCACGAAATACACGGGAAACACCTTCTGCGGATTGTAGCAGAACGTGCCCAGCAGCTTCGTGCCCTCGATCTCGGTGGCGCTAACGCGGCGCACCATCGCCCCCGACTCGTTCGTGAGGCCCTCGCCCAGGTTTAACAGAATATGCCCCTGCCCCGCAGGAAAGGTGTAGCGCTCGGCCGACGAGCGCGCCGTGGCCGTGGCCTCGGCGAGGATGTCGTACTTGTCGAGGCGTACCGAATAATAGCCCGGCGTGGCCCGCTCGTCGCGGTAGGCCGTACCGTACTCCTTGTAATCCACCGTCAGCGGTCCGGTCGTCGCCATCGTCAGCAGCGCCCCCATCTCGGGGCACCCCACGCCGCTCAGCGCCCCGTGTGCGAAGCCCGTGAAAAAGCGATTCTCGAAAACGTAGGGCGTACTCCACCACCGTGCGTCCTTGTCGTAGAGGTTCTCCTCAGAACCCATCACGTTGAACGGAACCACCGACATCATCCCGTTCGGGGTGACGGCTCCCGGGTTCGTAATCCCGAAATTCGTCGTCCCGATAAACGGGTCGACCTTGTCGGCTGGGGTCTGCGCCGAAGCCGCAGCGCCGAAAACGGCTGCGGCGAGCGCTGTTATGATTCCTTTTCGCATGGTCACAGGTGGCTGGTCAGCAGTTTGAGACTCGGGTCGGGGACGAACTGCACGCTGCGCGTCGAAGCCGGGACAAGCAGCGTCTCGCCGCGACGGAGCGGAACTTCGTCCCCCTCGTCGTCGCAGAGCACGCCGCTCCCTTTCAGACACACGACGATCAGAAACGAGTCGAGGGCCGCAAGGTCCCGGGACAACGGAGCATCCAGCTCATAGAGCGACGTTTCGAAATAGGGGCATGACACGAGCGGTACCTCCCGGTTCTTTGCCGCAGCATAATGGGAACGGTAGTCGGGCAGCACGGTGTAGTCGATGGCGTCCTTCGCCAGTTCGGTGTGCAGCTCGCGGGGTTTCCCGTCCGCCCCCGTGCGGCCGTAGTCGTAGATGCGGTAGGTGATGTCCGAGGTCTGCTGGATCTCCGCCACGAACGTCCCGGCGCAGATGGCATGCACACGTCCCGCCGGCAGGAAGAACAGGTCGCCCGCAGTGACGGGATAGTCGCACAGGGCATCGGTCAACGTATGGTCGGCGACCATACGCTCATACTCCGCAGGAGTGAGCTGTTTCGAGAAACCCGATTTCAGGTGCGCCCCCTTATCCGCAGCCACGACGTACCACATCTCGGTCTTGCCGTTGCTCTTGTGGCGCATCCATGCCAGCCGATCGTCGGGGTGTACCTGGATCGAGAGGTCCTGACGGGCGTCGATGAACTTCACCAGCAGGGGGAATTCCGTACCATGACGTTCGTAGACGGCTTCGCCGACCAGCTCGCCGCGGAAGCGGGCGATAAGCTCCGGAAGCGTCCGGCCCGCATATTCGCCCTCCGCGACGACCGATTCATTGCCTTTCACACCCGACAGTTCCCAGCTCTCGCCGATATTCCGCCCTTCGGTACGGATGCCCTTGTAGGGCGCGATCTTTTCGCCGCCCCAGATCAGGGATTTGAGTTGCGGCGTGAATCGAAGCGGTCTCACAGGATGTTGTTTTTCTTCGTGAAGTCGATGATCTCCGGGATATAGCCGAAGGCAAGGCCCGTCACCGTGTCGGCGCAGCCGTAGTAGACCGCAACCCGTCCCGTCGCGGGGTCGTGCAGCGCGGCGCACGGGAATGTCACGTTCGGCACGTCGCCCGTCAGTTCGTACTGTTCGCGCGGCGAAATCAGGTAGGGGCCGCTGCGGGCCGTGACCTTCCACGGCTCGTCGAGGTCCAGCAGCGCCGAGCCGAAGGCGTAGACATAGCCGTTGCACGAGCGAAGAACACCGTGGTAGAACAGCAGCCACCCCTCCGAAGTCTCGATGGGCACGGGACCCGCGCCGATCTTCATGCACTGCCAGGCGCTCACCTCGAAGGCGGCGGGCGACATCACATGGCGGTGGCGGCCCCAGAACTCCATGTCGGGCGATTCGGAGTAGAAAATATCCCCGAACGCCGTATGGCCGTTGTCGCTCGGGCGCGAGAGCATCGCGAAATTCCCGCCGATCTTGCGCGGGAAAAGCACCCCGTTGCGGTTGAACGGGATAAAGGCGTTCTCCAACTGGTGGAACGTCTCGAAATCATCCGTCCACGCGATGCCGATCGTCGGGCCGTGGTAGCCGTTGCACCAGGTGACGTAGTATTTGTCTTCGATCTTCGCCACGCGCGGGTCGTAGCCATAGACCCACTCTGCGATCTCGGGGTCCGCACCCGTCAGGCGGAAGTCGGCCTCGTCGATATCCCATTTCAGACCGTCGACCGAAAATCCTACATGGATGCGCATCCGGCGGTTCGTGTCGTCGCAGCGGAAGACCCCTGCATAGTTATACTTGCCTTTTTTAAACGGAACGACCGCCGAATTGAAGATCGAGTTCGAGGTCGACAGCGCATCGCGGTCGATAATCGGGTTCTGCGTGTAACGCCACATGACCTCTTTACTCCCCGCAGGGCGGTCCTCCCACGGCATATCGGGCAGGGATGTGCCTGCAATTTTCAGATTATTCATACTATTTGTCCTTTGGTTTGTCGTCATAGGTAAAGGGAACCAGCTTCGTGATCACGAAGGCCGGAACGGTGGCCAGCATCACGGCGATGAAGAAGAACCGGTAGCTCAGCAGATCGCTCAAAAATCCCGAGGCCATGCCCGTGAGCATCACCGAAAGGTTCATGATCCCCGAGGCAAAGGCGTAGTGCGCCATCTGGTGACGGCCCGGAGCAACCTGCTGCATCATGAAGAGTGTAAGTCCCACGAATCCGAAGCCGTAGCCGAAGTACTCCACGACGATGCCGCCGCCCACCAGCCACATCGAGTGCGGCTGGAACCACGCCAAAAAGGCGTAGACCGCGAACGGAAGGTTGAAGACGCAGCAAAGCGTGAAAAGCGTACGCCGAAGGCCCCGCCGGGCGATGTAGTACCCAGCCAGCAGCGAACCCAGCAAAAAGGATCCCGCACCGAAAGTCCCGTAATAAAGACCGATCTGCTGGTTCGTGAGGCCAAGGCCGCCCACGGCGGTATCGGCTTTCAGGAACAGCGGCACGATCTTCATCACGAAGCCTTCGCCCAGCCGGTACAGGATGATGAAGGCGATATAGTACCAGATATACCGCTTGGTGAAGAATGCCGCGATAACCTCTTTCAGGCCCGAAAGACCCTCCCGCAGCGAATGATGTTCGGAGGCGGCGCCGCCCGAGGGAAGCGCGCGCAGGTGGTAGCCCCCCAGAGCCACGAGCGTGGCGCACAGGATCATCAGCACAACCGTCCACGAACGAACAGAAGCGTCGAACGTCGCCGTGCCGTCCGCCGAGAAGCCCTCGTAGAGCCACCCCGCCAGCCACACCAGGCCGCCCGTGGCGACCAGTTTGGCCAAGTTGTAAAACGCTCCCTGCCAACCGATATACTTCGCCTGATCCGCCGTCGAGAGTTCTGCCATATAGACTCCGTCGGCGGCGATATCGTGCGTAGCACCGCTGAAAGCAACCACGGCAAAGACCGCAACCGTGACGGCGAAGAACGACGGAAGGTGCAACGACAAGGCCGCTAAGCCGAACAAAACGCCGCTCAGAAGCTGCGTCGCAACGACCCAGAACTTCTTCGTGCGGTACAACTCCAGAAAAGGACTCCACAGAAACTTGATCGTCCATGGCCACATGATCAGCGACGTCCAGAACGCAATTTGCGCGTCCGAGATGCCCAGGTCCTTGAACAAGACCGCAGAGACCATGTTCAGAACCACAAACGGCAGGCCCATCGCAAAATACAAACTCGGGACCCAGCGGAGGGGTGAATAAAGTGCCATTTTATTACTTCTATCGTTAGCTTGCCTATTATAATAAGCCACAACTCAATCACTTTCCCCCTAAATTGTATTTATCTTTCGTAAATAAATATTTTGAAAAAGATTGAAATCTTATAAACACATTAATAATGCAGAATATCTAAAATAAGAAAAATGAAGCGTTTGATGTTTGATAAATCAAGAAACTTATTTTTTGAGAAGAGTAAAAAATATAACTAAAACAGACAAGTAGTCTTTAAGAGACAGACGTAACTTAACTGTAGCATTTTGTAGCTCTTTATCGACCTTTTTTATACTGATATTCAAAATGTCAGCAATCTCTTTATAACTCCTGCCTTCTGTTTTAAGAGTAAATACCTGTTTGGTTATATCCGGCATTTGCAGGACCTGCTCTTTGCAGATTGCGATAATTTCATTTGTAAACAATTCATTGGGATCGCAGCTTTCAATCGTCCGTGTGTAATACTCCATCAAACCAGCTTCTTTTTGTCGGATCTTTTCACAGACAGTTCTCCCAATCTGTTGGTCTCTGCGATAGTGAAGACAATTATTTCTGACAACACGGAAAAGATAAGCTTTCAGGTTAATGGGCTCTATACTCCCCCGACGTTCCCATAGGGACATAAAACTGTCGTTCACAATATCCTGCGCAACATCCTCATCTCGGACATAACTGAAAGCAACAATGAATAATTGTCGCCTATTTTGCCGAAATAACTGATCGAACATTTGATGTGATAACGCCGTAGTGTCCATTGTCATATCAGATGTACAAAGATATTAAAATTATCCGAGATAATAACACATTAGATGGCGTTTGCGTAATCTATTAATATTCAATAAGTTTGCATTTGTATTTTTTTCGCAATATATTAAAAATATTTATTTTCAAAAAATGAATACAATTTAGGGGGAAAGTGGTTGAGTTATGGCTTTTATATATAGAAGCAAATAAAAAATGATACAGACTCAAATTACGGATGCCATGTTATTTCGGTTCTTCGCCGGCCAACTTACCGAGGAAGAAACCGCTCTACTTAAGGCATGGATGGATGAAAATCCTGAAGAACATCAAAAAGTGATGAAGAAAGCTCATGATATATATGTATTGGGAGTAATGTACACAGCTTTCGAATCACCTGATCAGAGCAAGGTCAGCCCAATTCGGCTATTTACTTTGTCAAAAATTATTCGATTTACAAGCAAGATAGCCGCTGTATTGGTAATCGGCTTTGCTATAAATTACATGCTTTTCACCCATCGAGTCAGTGAATGGGCCAATCAAATAACTACGATTGAAGCCCCTTCAGGAAAACAAATTCGAGTTACACTGAATGACGGTTCCGTCATTGATCTCAATTCCGGCAGTCGGATTGTATATCCTTCGATATTTGTAGGAAAAGAACGGCGTATACAACTATATGGCGAAGCAATGTTCGATGTAGAGCCAGATGCAGACCGTCCATTCATTGTGGAAACTTTTGCTTGCGATGTAAAAGTATTGGGGACTCATTTCAATGTTATTGCTGATGAAGCGAAAAACCTATTTTCCACAGCATTGTTTAGAGGTAAGGTTGCTGTAGTGAAACATTTAAGCGACGAATCGGTATTAATGGACGAAAATTCAGTCGTAAATCTCAAAAATGGACACTTGCAGATAGCTCCGATCGAAGATCCGGATGAATATCGGTGGCCGGAAGGTATCATCACTCTCAATAGAATGCCTTTTGATCAGATCGTGGAAAAGTTAGAAAGATACTATGACGTGAAAATTGTTATCGAGCGTTCGGAGTTGCCTGTCATCAAATATCAGAGTTGCAAGATTCGAGTTTCAGACGGAATAAACCACGCTATGCAACTACTTCAAATGTCCTCAAACTTTACATATACCTACGACGAAATTGAAAATATCATCCGAATAAAATAATGTAACTCTTTGTAAATGTTTATTTAATAATAGAAAATACGCCTATGAAATAAAAACCGAGACATCCTATTTTTTGTTTCTGATATAAAAAACCTATGAGTGGAGGAAGCACTCATAGGCGTGGTCCAATCAGAAATACTAACCTATCTCTAACTTTGAACCTTAATTTACAAATGTATGAATAAAAAGATTATTCAGCAAATCTGGCTGCCTATTCTTTTGGTTCTTGCTTGTCTATGCACCCCCTTTACAAGTGTCTATGCACAGAATACTCGCGTGACCATTCAGTTGAAGGATGTGCGAATGAAGCAGGTTATGACCGAAATAGAAAAGCAGACACGCTATCTTTTTGCCATTGATGACGACGTAGATGTCACTCGCTCTGTTAGTGTCAATGTCATAAACCAGCCCTTGCAGGAAGCCCTGATCCAAATGGTAAAAGGATCCGATGTAAGCTATCAAATCAGCGGTTCGAACATCATTCTGAAAAAACGACCAATCCAAAAACCGGTAACGGTATCAGGTACAGTGCAGGATCAAAACAAACTGCCTGTTGTCGGAGCTTCCATCATTGTCAAAGGTACGGCAGTGGGAACCAGCACCGGTGCTGACGGCTCCTTCTCACTTCAGATACCCCCCCCCGTCGCAACTGCTCAACTGGAAATTAATTTTTTGGGTTATGAGCCTGTGGTGGTGTCTGTTGGCGGTCGTACTGTATTTAACATTACGCTTAAAGAATCCGCCGCCGAAATCGAACAGGTGGTTGTTACTGCTCTTGGTATTAAGCGTCAGGAAAAAGCCTTGAGCTATAACGTGCAGCAGGTGAAGTCGAGCGCCATTACCGATGTGAAGGACGCCAACTTCATCAACTCCCTGTCCGGTAAGGTCGCCGGTATCACGATCAACACCTCGTCATCGGGTGTTGGCGGTGCCTCGAAGGTCGTCATGCGCGGTAACAAGTCGATCACGCAGTCGTCCAATGCCCTTTATGTAATTGACGGTATTCCGATGTATAACGTGAGCAACGGCGGCGATACGGAATTCGGTTCGCGCGGTGCCACGGAAGCCATTGCCGACCTGAATCCCGAGGACATCGAATCGATGTCGGTTCTGACCGGAGCTTCCGCGGCCGCCCTCTATGGTTCGAGTGCCGCGAACGGCGCCATTATGATTACGACGAAAAAAGGTCAGGCCGGAACATTCAGCGCTTCGTATTCGAATCATACGGATTTTCTCAAACCTTTCGTGATGCCGAAATTTCAGAATCGCTACGGAACGGGCAGCTACGGGAAATCTTCGGGCTCGCCGATCTACAGCTGGGGCGAGAAGTTGACCGATGCGGCGCGTACCGGATATACGCCAGCTGATTTTTTCGAAACGGGCTATGTCACGACCAATTCCGTAACGCTTTCCGGGGGAACCGAGAAGAACCAAATGTTCTTTTCCGCAGCATCGGTTAATTCCGAAGGTATCATACCCAATAACCTCTATGATCGCTACAATTTCACGTTCCGAAATACGTCGCATTTTCTGAAAGACCGCCTGCGTGTGGACGTAGGTGCGAACTACATCGTACAGAAAGATCAGAACATGACCAACCAAGGCGTCTATTCGAACCCGCTGGTTTCGGCTTATCTGTTCCCACGAGGTGATAGTTTCGAAGCGGCGAAAATTTTCGAACGCTGGGACCCGGCCCGCAAGATTGCCGTGCAGTACTGGCCTCAGGGCGAGGGCGGTGACCTGCGCATGCAGAACCCGTACTGGATCGCGTATCGCAATCCCCGCAATACAGACAAGAAGCGCTATATGGCCAACGTGTCGATTGCTTTCGACATCCTGCCGTGGCTGAATGTTTCCGGACGTGCCAAAATCGATAATACCAATTCGATCTTTACGCAGAAACTCTACGCTTCATCGAACACCACAATTACGGAAGGCAGTACGCAAGGGCATTATACGGAGATCCGCAATACCGACGAGCAAATCTATGCCGACGTGATGGTCAATATCAATAAGACCTTCGCGGACAACAAATTCTCATTGGTTGCCAACGTCGGTGCATCCGTCAACGACACGAAGAGTAAGGAGTTGAGCTATCGCGGTCCGATTCGGGAGGTCGGCATCCCGAATATGTTTACCGTTTTCGATTTGGATAAGGAGAAATCCCGCGCTCAGAAATATGGTTGGCAGGAACAGACGCAATCGATATTCGCTTCAGTCGAAATGGGCTACAAATCGATGCTTTATCTGACCGTGACGGGACGTAACGACTGGGCCTCTCAACTGGCCGGATCGCCGCAACGTTCGTTCTTCTACCCCTCAGTAGGTCTCTCCTGGCTGCCGACCGCAACTTTCGATATGCCCGAAGCATTTACTTACCTCAAGTTGCGAGCATCCTTTTCGTCCGTGGGCATCCCCTTCCCGAGGTTCTTGACCACTCCGACCTATCCTTACGACGAAACGAACCAACAGTGGCTGCCTACGACGTTCCGTCCGATCGAGCAGCTTTACCCGGAGCGTACCAAAACATGGGAAATCGGTATTGACGCCCGGTTGTGGAACGACTTGCGACTGGCCGCTTCTTGGTATCGGGCCGACACGAATAATCAGACGTTCCAACCTACGGTGTCCACCTCGTCAGGCTATTCGAGCATGTACGTTCAGACGGGCAATGTCCGCAACACGGGTATTGAAGCAAGTTTGGGTTACGGCCATACATGGAACAGTTTTTCTTGGGATACGAATTTCACGTTCTCTTGGAATAAAAACGAAGTCACCGAACTGATGGATGGCTTGACCGATCCGCTTACCGGCGAACCGCTGAAAGACCGTCTGGAGATCAAGGGCCTTGGTAAGGCGAAATACATTATCAAGAAGGGCGGTACGTTGGGTGACCTGTATACGACTTCTAATCTTAAATACGATGAGAACGGATATGTGCAGGTAGACCGCAACGGCAACCTGATAACGACGGACGTTGGCGAAGATATCTATCTCGGCTCTGTTTTCCCCGATTATAATTTGGCATGGCGCAATGATTTCGATTGGAAAGGCGTGCATCTGGGTATCCTCTTCACAGCCCGCATTGGGGGTATTGTCTACTCGGCGACCCAGGCCAATATGGACTTGTTCGGCGTGTCGGCGACCTCGGCCGCGGCGCGCGATGCCGGAGGTATCTTGATCAATGGACGGGAGATGATCGATCCTCAGCGATGGTATGCTGCAATCAGTTCACAGAGCGGGCTTCCGCAGTACTATACTTATTCTGCGACCAATGTGCGCCTACAAGAACTTTCACTGGGCTATACGCTTCCGGGCAAATGGTTCCGCGACGTCTGCAAAATCAACATCGCTTTTGTCGGCCGTAATCTGTGGATGGTCTACAACAAAGCGCCGTTCGATCCCGAGGCGATTGCTACGACCGGTAATAATTATCAAGGAATCGACTATTTCATGATGCCTTCGCTCCGCAACCTCGGATTCAGTGTAAAACTCACTTTCTAAACAATGAACAGTATGAAACAGATAGTAAAAACAGTGCAATTCTTGCTGCTTTCGGCCGTGCTGTTCTGCGCTTGGGGATGTATGAGCGATTTTGATGCCATCAATCGCAATCCGTCGGAAGCAACCGACGAAGAACTCGGGCGCGAGAACTATAAAATCAGTACGAACCTTCGGGGATTGCAGAATTGGGTCATTCCCGTTCAGGAACACAGATACCAATTCAACGAATCACTGACTGGTAACCCCTATGCCGGTTATATGGCGGAAACACCGGACGGGTGGAAAGAGAAATTCTCGACATTCAACCCGTCTGCCGACTGGCTGAAATGGCCGTTTGTAATCGTCATGCAGGAGGTCTATCCCTATTTTCGCGGCGTTGTGAATAACACCGAAGACGAAGCGGCCATAGCCCTTGCTCAATTATTCCGCATAGCGATCATGCACCGCATGACGGATACCTACGGTCCAATTCCCTATTCGAAGGTGATAGAGGATTCGTCCGAGTCACTCACGGTCGCTTACGATTCGCAGGAAACTGTTTATATGAAGATGTTCGAGGAGCTGGACGCCGTAATTACGGTCTTGCACGCCAACGAGCAGATGTCAGCAGAGGCGTTCCGTAAGTCGGACAATGTTTATTACGGCGACATCAAAAAGTGGATTAAATACGCCAACTCGCTCAAGTTGCGCATAGCCATGCGCCTGTCGTATATAAAACCCGACATCGCACGGGCAAAGGCCGAGGAGGCCGTCGCCGACGGCGTGATCCTTGACAACGCGGACAATGCCTATATGCACGCTCCCGAAAACCGTGTGGCGCTAATCTACAACGATTGGGGCGACCATCGCGTCGGCGCCGATATCATCAGCTATATGAATGGCTATAAAGACCCGCGCCGCGCCGTGATGTTCACCCAAGGTACTTGGAATAAGAAAACCGATTATTACGGCATGCGCATCGGCACCGACCCGACGAACAAGTCGGCGATGGTTTCGACCTATTCCAACCAAATCGTAGATAGTAAATCGCCTTATCTGTGGATGAATGCCGCGGAGGTGACGTTCCTGCGCGCCGAAGGCGCTTTGCGCAACTGGGCGATGCAGGGCGACGCCAAAGACCTCTACGAAACAGCCATCAGGCTTTCGTTCGAGGAGCGGGGTGCGACCGGCGCCGATACCTATTTGACGGATGCTGTCAGCACACCGCAGAAATACACTGATCCGATGGGTAACTACAGTATGCAGGCTCCGGCCAGTACGATCACGATCGCTTGGGAAGCAGGCGATACGGATGCCGTCAGGGAGCGTAACCTGGAACGCATCATTACCCAGAAGTGGATTGCTATTTTCCCACTGGGCATCGAGGCTTGGTCGGAGTATCGCCGCACAGGCTATCCCAGACTGCTGCCTGCTGTGGAAAACAAGAGTGCCGGCACAGTGAATGTCAAATACGGAGCCCGCCGCATTCCCTATCCTTCGGAGGAATATACCGAAAATCCCGTTCATCTACAAGAGGCCGTTTCGATGCTCAACGGTCGGGACAATGCCGGAACGCGCGTGTGGTGGGATGTGAAACCTTTAGAATAAGCCGTTATGAAAAGAACAAATAGATTATCATTTTGGGGAACGGTGCTTCTTATGGGACTTTTTTCAGCTTCGTGCAACGATTGGACGGAAATGGAAAGCGTAACTCAGAAAACACAGCGTCCCAATGAGCAGGATTCCGAATTATGGGCTCAATACACAACTGCGCTGCGGGAGTATAAGCAGAGCGAACATACACTTGTTTTCGCCAGTTTCGCCAACGGCGCTCCCGTTGCCACGAGCGAAAAGGACTGCCTGCGCAGCCTCCCCGATTCGCTGGACGTAGTGTCGCTGACCAATGCCGACAATTTTTCGGAGTTCGACAAGGAGGATCTCGCCGTACTCAAGGAAAAAGGGACGCGAGCCGTCTATTTTGTCGATTACGCTTCGCGCAGCGCCGAATTTGCGGACTTAACCGCTTTGGGCACCTATTTGGATAAGGTTGTCGCTCGCACCCGTGAACTGGGCCTCGACGGACTCTCTTTTTCGGGGATTCCCGTTTTCGGGTCCGATACCGAACAGGCGGCACAAAAGGCTGTGGCAGCGCTCTTCATGGAGAAGTTCGCCGCTGTGGCCGGTCCGGGTAAGGAGTTGTTGCTGCTTTTTGAAGGCGCCCCTCAGTTCCTCGCGGCAGCAGATCGGGCCAAGGTCGACTATTTCGTACTCGACACGAAAGAAACGGACAACGCTACCGACTTGAAGTTGCAAGTACTTCGCGCTTTGAATGCCGGAAATGTTCCGTCCGATAGACTGTTACTCGGGGCGATGACCGAATACGAATTTACGGACGAGGACAAGGGCACTTCGGATGCGGTCGCGGCATTGACAATGCGCATTCCCGAAATCGGAGGGCAGCCGCTGGCCGGCCTTTGCGTCTATAATGTCAATGCAGACTATTTCGGCGCCGACTTTATTTATCCGCTTACCCGTACTGCAATACAGACCTTGAACCCTTCCAAATAACCGAAAGCTATGAAAAAGAATAATCCATATCTTTTAGCGGCAGCCCTACTGGCTGTAGCTTTCACGGGCTGCAAGAATGACGAATACGATAATAAATCGCCTTTCGACAATGTGGTTTACCTTAATGTTTCGGAGAACAGCGACACGCAGGTTACTACATTCAAGAAAACGTTGTCCGATCTGCCGAAGACCTTTTCCGTCGTGTTGAGCTATCCCGCGTCGCAGGCGGTCAATGTTGGTGTTGAAGTCGATCCGTCGCTCATCGAAGTCTACAATGCCCGGCACAATACGTCGTGGACGATGCTCGATGCAAAATATTACGAACTTTCGGACTCGAAGCTCACGATTCCAGCCGGCAAGACTATTTCGGATGTCGTGACCCTGAAACTGAAAAATCTCGATGGCTCGGGCGAGGCAGAAGAACTTCCCATCGACCAGACCTATCTGCTACCCGTAACGATTGCCGATGTCAACGGTGGGGTTGCGAAGTTACACAGTTCCGCAACAGCCTATTATCTGGTCAAACGCTCTTCGGCCATCACATCGGCGGCCTCGCTACGCGACAACTGGATCAATTTCCCGACGCTCGACAAAGCTTCGGAGGGCAGTATGCTGTTCAATAACCTGACAGCCGTGACCTATGAGGCGATTATCCGTATGGACGACTTTTCGAAGCATTCCGAGATTTCGACGATCATGGGTGTCGAAAACTACCTGTTGCTGCGCATCGGTGACGCTTCATTCCCACGCCAGCAGATTCAGTTCGACGGTTCGGGTGATTCGGCCCAGACTCCGGGCTTCGGGAAGTTCCCCAAGAAGGACGAAACGAAACTGCTCAATCCCGGGGAGTGGTACCACATCGCCGCAACCTACAGCTACGCTACGCGCGAGGTCTGCATCTACGTCAACGGCAAGCTACAGAGTAAAGGTACAGATTTGGGCAACCCCGCCGGCACACCGTTCAACCTTGCGGGACGCGCTTTCTACGATCTCTATCTGCAAGACCCCGTGAAATATAAGGACTACAAAGATTGGGGTAATTTCCGGCAGTTTTTCCTCGGTAAGTCCTATGACGATTCGCGCCAGCTCAACGGCGATATTACTGAAGTGCGTGTCTGGTCGGTAGCCCGCAGCGAACAGGAAATTTGGGACAATATGTACGATGTCGATCCCAAAACTCCCGGTCTGATCGGCTACTGGAAATTCGACGAGGGCCAAGGCAACGTCATCCGCGACTGGACGGGCAACGGCAACGATGCCGTGGCTGAATTCGACCTCGACTGGCCCAGCGGCATTGAAGTTCCCCAAATCAACAAAGAGTAATCTAAAATGTCGATTATGAATAGGATCAATAAAATAAGCCAATTACTCCGGGGCGGATTGTGGGCAACCGCAATGTTGGTATGCGTTACGGCCTGCACGGATAATGAAATTGTCTATAAGACCGGGCAAAAACCCGACCAGGAAACACTGGAAACGGTTTCCGGCACGCTACGCAGTTCGAAATCGCTGCGAGACCGGGTACCCGTTCATCTTACCGAAGGTAATGATGATGTTGTTTCCGATAAAATCTATTATCGGCTCAACCAGGCGGCATCGCAGGCCGTGACGCTGACAGCGACACCCGATCCGTCGCTGGTGGCAGATTACAATGCCAGCAACAAGACCGATCTGCAACCGCTGCCTATTGCCAATATAAAATTGGCCGACGATGGTAAAATCACGATTCCGGCAGGAGCGCGGGTTTCGGATAAACTCGCTTTGACAATCGACTCCAAAAACTTGACTCCGGGCATCTATCTGATGCCGGTCGTCGTCGATGCCACCGAAAACGGGAACGAGCAGCAGGTGCTTTATTATGGCGTCACTGTTCGGGAATTCGATGAGAACATCTATCAGTCTGGCAATGAGAGTTCTAATATAGAACTGGATACAGAGTACACAACCGTTTTCTATCTCAACACCAGCGAGATACAGGCGCATTATGCCGATTATGTAGCTTGGGAAAAACAGGACATAAATACCTTCGAATCGGTTTATATAGCCTCTTTGGGGAATATCGTCAATTTGCGAATCGCTCAGGTGGGCTATGCTCCCGATTCGAAACGCGCCCTCTTCGTTCCGACTTCCGATTTACGTTATACGGTAGAGCATGCCGACAAATACATCCGACAGATGCAGGACAAAGGCCGCAAGGTGTGCGTCTGCATCGAAGGCGGTGGCAGCGGCATCGGGTTCTGCAACATGACCGATGCGCAGATTGCCGATTTCGTGGGCCAGGTCGCAGTCTTCATTACGACTTACCGGCTCGATGGTGTCAACCTCTGGGATCGCGGTTCGGGCTATGGCAAGGAGGGAATGCCTGCGGTGAATACCACTTCCTATCCCAAACTGATCAAGGCCCTGCGTGAAGCGATGCCCGATAAGCTGCTGACAGTGGTCGATTATGACGAGCCCACGGCATCGTTCCACGATACGGCCCTGACGGGCGGAATCGCCGTGGGCGGCTACATCGACTACGCATGGCACGGCTATGTCTCCGAAACCGAACCGATTGCATTCGTAAATCCGTATAACCAGTTCACCTCCTACGAACAAAGATACTCCCGCAAGCCGTTCGACGGACTCGACGAGTCCCGATACGGAAATGTCAATGTGCCGTTTTATAGCGAAAAAAGCGACTTGTTCATGGATATGAATATGGATATGTGGTCGATGAATGCTATTATGTGGAATATCGAAAAGACCAGTAATATCCTTGTTTTCAACGACCTTGTATTGCCGCAGGTGAATTTCGCAGAACAGGGGTGTATCACGATGATTCAGAATTTTTTGATGTTCCTTGCTTATGATGAAAATTTCGAGGCACCTTATAACTACAATGTGATGCAGCGTATCCCCATCTATCATAAATCAGGATATAATACTTTTGCAAAAGATTGGTAACGAAAAACATATACAGGGGAAGCACCTCTAATCAAACTCAATTTATTTACCTTAAAACTCAAACGATTATGAAAAAGAATCTTATTCTTTTGTGCTCGCTTTTCATGGCGACTGCTCTGATATCGTCTTGCGCACAGGACGCTATGGAGCCTGAAGTGGATGCAGCAGCTACGGGTGCTGAAACACGGGCTTACGGTGACAAGACCCCGAAAGTTATGATGTATATCGAGGTTAACGACACCAACCCGCTGAATACGATGCTCTATCGTATGAACAATGAGCCGTTTATCGACATCACGACCATCTTCGCCGCCAACATCCGCGCAAACGGCTCCGAACCGGCTTTGTGGCTCAACGACAATGTGACGAAAATTCTCGTTCCCGATGCAGGGTCCACGACGACCGGTCACTACAAGTATGTGCAGCCGATCCGTCAGGACGGCGGTAAGGTGCTGATGACGATTCTCGGAGATCACCAGGGAGTGGGTGTAGCCAACCTGACCGAGGCCAATCAGGATAAGTTCGCCGAAATTCTCGCCTGGGCTGTCGAAGAGTACCAACTCGACGGAATCGATTTCGACGACGAATGGGCGAAGTACGGTGAAAACCCCAATTTCCCCTCTTCGGTGTCCGGTTCGTTCAACGGTCTCATTGCGAAACTCCGTGCGAAACTCGACGCTCGCTTCCCGAACGATCATAAACTGATCACGGCGTATTACTACAACGATGCCACCAATCTTTCTTCGGCCGCGGTTGGCAATATGGATTTTGCATGGACGGTGGGATTCGGTCCTAATCTTTACTATACACCTTCATCTCCGTGGACAAATGCCAAATGGTCGGCACAGATGCCTAATATGAATCAGACTTATAATGCAATTTATCTGAATCAAATCAAGAACCGTTCGGCCCAGTCCAAAAATGACGGAATGGGTGCAATTGCAGGCTATGACATGCGCGTTCATACCGAACGCGACCCGCTGCCTGCTCTTCAGAAGATTGGCGAAGGAGCATTCAACGGTACGGTTACCCGCAGCGGCTCCGCCTACACGAAGGATTGGACTGCTGGTGCCGGAACGATGATTACTTATGCTGATGTTCAATAAGTTCAGAACGGTGCGTATCCTGTATATGTAGCAAATGTCTGCGACGGCATTTGCGACCCGCACACCATTCTGTTACTCGGTGTGCGGGTTTATTGTGTCTATATGAATGCTAATTAAACGTAATTTTTATACTAATTAAAATGAACCATTTCCCGTTTATTCGCTTTCTGCTTGGCAACCGGAATAAGTACGTCAAACAAATAACCCGCATACATTCGGTGTATGCGGGTTATTAAAATCGGCAGGTAAGTAACCTGTATATGTAGCAAATGCCTGCGACGGACTTAATATAACTGTTGCTGTTCTGCCGATTTAACTTTTTATGCGTGCAAAATTACTCAAATATTTAACCTCTTACATATTTTTTATGTAAATCAGCTTATGTACATAAAAAATAGTGAAAGACACTCATTCTAAACTTGTGAAACGCAGGTACTGGTATACCTAAAGCAGACAAGCAGAACTTGTGCCTTCCACAGCACGAAGCTCCGCTCCTGCCTACCTGCTTTTCCCAAAATTACCAGTTTCGCGTTTCTTAGCAGGGCAGATTTATGTTACTTCCTTTCGGAAGTATTGCAAAGTTAACAAATTTTCAGCATATACAAAAACACGTTAACCCAACAATATAAGAAGTAAATTATACCTCCTATATGACCTCAAAGAACAACTTAAATAAAATAGAGGGTAACCTTCAGCGAAATAAATGTAACTCTTTGTCCGAATTTGACCTGAAAGTTACCCCCGTTGCCTGATTGCTATCCGAAAAAATAACGGGCGGGGCGATGCATTACGCAGAGTAGGTCGTGGAAAACCCGTAAGCAATAACACAAAGCCCACGCCCGTTAAGGTCGCTGCTCTTGAAAATACCTCACCCCTGCGGGCGCGGGACTGTGAATCTGCCGCTTACTGTAAATTTCCACGTTTACTCTGCAGCAAATGCTGCCCATCTTTCGACGGATAGCAGTACAAAGATATAAATAAAAAATAGATTCCGAGGAAATTCCGGTATGTTTTTTCCAATAAACATCACTCAATCACACAAATAAGATGGAAACAGGTCATTTTGTTTGCCGTAGATGATTCTTTATGCAATGGTCGAGCCATCCGGCCGTCAAAAATACAAATACAGATGGATAGATTGTTACGCACATCCTTATATCGGGTTTTGTTAAAATCGCTGACTCGGAAGGCCGTTTCGGAAAACAGATTACGGAACTGCTTTCACGATTTCGCACAACAGGTCACGACCATCTGCGACGATACGGATGCTTTATCGGCATTAAGGATTTTGAACTACACGCATGTTCAATTCAGCTCCCTTCTTCGCCGAGTTTCCGAACAGGACACTCCGCCGCCGCATTATCTATCCCGGTTTATAAATCAAGCTATTGAGTTCATCCAGGCAGAAACAGAATTGTTGTATTACCGCCTCGAACATCCGCAGCATTTCATCTCCGAGCCTGTGCTGCAGTCACCGCTCCATTGGTCTAAAAAATACCATGCTGTCAATTTGTCGGAAATTCTTTGCAGTTTCGATCTGATGAGTCCAAGACCTATTATCTTGTCTGATGGTCGTGAAGCTCCGTTTTATCTGGTTATTCAGCATTTCGAACAATTTCTGAACGTCAAACTCGGAAATCCGGGCGACATCAAACGCCGTGTTCTCGAACGCAAAAAAGATCGCACAAAGTTTACAGAAGTAATATTCCATACCCTAAACGACAATGAGAATGAGTAAACTATTTTCGGCGATTTTTTATGACTATGTAGTTGTCTATGTATGTAAATCGGCATCGGAAAAATAACCATCTTTACCTCCGAAATCCAAATATAACATTATGGCACAAATTACATCTGAACTCGAAGAAAACCTGTTTATCAGGCTGCTTACGACCTCGCTCGACCGACGGCTGACAGATTCAGAGCGCAAGGCGCTCGATGCTGCCAATGAAGATTACATCAACACATTGCACGCCATGTCACAGGATTTGCGGAAATCACCGCTCGAAACACTACATCAACTGATTCGCGCCAACGCCCGGCTAAACCGACTGGAAAATTGCATCTGCGATAAGCACTCGCTGCAAGCCTCGCTGCTGAAATCCGCCATCCAACTTACGAATTTTGAAATCCGTTTAGTCTTTACCCGGCTGCGCTATCCGTCCATCGCCGACCCGGTGTCGGTCGAAATTCCCAAATCGCCGCTGTTTCTCTCCGGGCAATTCACGCCTACGGATATCATGGAGCTTGCAACGGCTCTGCAACTTTCCGGAGCCATACGCCGCATCGACGGCACACGGGTCGATTTGGCGACACTCGTCGATGTGCTCTCCAGAACTTTCAATGTCCGGATCAACAACCCGGAGCAGTGCCGCCATGCCGTCGTCAACCGCAAGCTGCGGCTGACCCGGTTTCTGGATTTCCTGCGCAACAGCCTCGTGGAATACAGCCAGCACTGATGCCGCCGAAACTGCTTCGGTGCGGACTGGAGCGGCCGGGGGCGGACATCGACCCGGAGCCGTGGCGGGCAAGGTGTATTTTTACCGCTTAAAATCCCTCTGCCATGCAACAAGAAGATGATTTGCGGGCCCTTGAAAGTATCGTGCAGTTCGCCCGCGCCCTCGGCGTATTTTTCCTTATCCTCCATATTTACTGGTTCTGCTACGGATGGCTGTCCGAATGCGGGCAGACATGGGCTTTTGTCGACCGTATTCTGCTGAATATCCAGCAAACGACGTCACTGTTCTCCCATCCCATAACGACCAAACTCTGCGCCCTGCTCTTCCTCGCTCTGGGCTGCTACGGCACGAAAAGCATCCGCAACGGCAAGGTCGGCAGGCGGCATATCGTCGCTGCCGTCAGCCTCGGCATCCCGCTGTTCTTCCTGAACGGCCCGCTGCTGGAGGTGCCTGCCGGAACCGACTCCCGGGCATGGAGCTATATTGCGACCCTTGCTGTGGGATACCTCTGCCTGCTGGCCGCAGGGGTATGGACGCGGCGCCTGCTGAAACAACCCTTTGCCGACGATCCTTTCAATGACAACAACGAAAGTTTCCTTCAGGAAGAGCGTTGCCTCGGCAATGATTATTCGGTGAACCTTCCCACACGTTACCGTTATAAATCCCAATGGCGGCAGGGATGGATCAATGTCATCAATCCGTTTCGAGCGACGCTGATTTTGGGAACTCCCGGCTCGGGCAAGAGCTACGCCGTGCTGAACAACTATATCAAACAGCACATCGAGAAAGGCTTCTCGATGCTCGTCTACGACTATAAGTTCGACGATCTTACCCGCATCGCCTATAACCATCTGCTGCATCATCTGGATAGATACACCGTCAAACCGAAGTTCTGCGTCATCAACTTCGACAATCCCCGCAAGTCGAACCGTTGCAATCCCATCGACGCCCGCTTCATGGACGACATTTCGGACGCCTATGAAAGCGCCTACGTCACGCTTCTGAACCTCAATAAGACGTGGGTGGACAAGCAGGGCGATTTCTTCACCGATTCGGCCGTCATCCTGCTCGCAGCGATTATCTGGTATCTGAAAATCTACGACCGAGGCCGTTATTGCACCTTCCCGCATGCCATCGAGTTTCTGTGCCAGCCCCTCGAGAAGATTTTCCCCATCCTTTCGTCCTACCCGGAACTGGAGAACTACCTCTCGCCCTTTATGGACGCTTGGAAAAGCAATGCGCAGGACCAGTTGCAGGGGCAGGTAGCCTCGGTGAAGATTCCGCTTTCACGGATGATCTCCCCGCAACTGTACTGGGTACTTACGGGTAACGACTTCACGCTGGATATCAATAATCCCGAAGAGCCGAAGATACTCTGCATGGGCAACAATCCCGACCGTCAGAGCATCTACGGGGCCGCATTGGGACTTTACAATTCGCGGCTCATACGCCTTATCAATAAAAAGGGGAAATTGAAATCATCGCTCATTATCGACGAGCTCCCGACGATCTACATCCGCGGCCTTGACAACCTGATCGCCACGGCTCGTTCGAACAAGGTTTCCGTCTGCCTGGGCATTCAGGATTTTTCGCAACTGGAGCGCGACTACGGGGAGAAGGAAGCGAAGGTCATCATCAACACCGTCGGCAACATCTTCTCCGGACAAGTCGTGGGCGACACGGCCCGCACCTTGTCGGATCGCTTCGGCAAGATCGTCCAGCTGCGCGAGTCGCACTCGGTCTCCAACGAGAACGTTACGACCTCGACCAATACACAGTTGGAAACGCTGATCCCGGCGTCGAAGATCTCCAACCTCACGCAGGGTATGTTCGTCGGCTCGGTGGCCGACAACTTCGACGAGCGTATCGAGCAGAAAATCTTCCATGCCGAGATCGTCATCGACACCGAGAAGGTCAAGGCGGAAACCGCGGCCTATGTCCCCATTCCGGAAATATCCTTTTTCGTCGGCGAAGACGGCAAGGATCATATGGAGGAAATCATCAAAGAGAATTATTACCGCGTCAAGGCCGACATTGCGGAGCTCGTCCTCCGGGAGATCGCGCGCATCGAGGCCGATCCGAAACTCGCGGAGCTTTTGCCAAAGAAAAAATAATCGTTATTTTTGTAATGGCTCATTACAGTCATGCTGCGACGGGTCCTACGAAAAAAGATAGTGTGGCGGGGTTAGCCCCTCATACTTTTCATTGATTAAGCCTTATGAAGCAATTTATTAAGACTTGAGGCTGGACAGTCGTTGGAGTTATTCTGAGCGGCTGTGCGAGCCTTTGGCTCCCATGATGGGCCACTTTACTTATCGACGTGTGTTGAACAATGATAAGTGAAATCAGAGTAACTAAAAAATCCTAAATGGTAAGACCGTGGGGCAACACCTCCATGGTCTTTTTCATTTTTCTTATTCCGACGAAATTCGTCGTATTTTCCTTGTCTCAAAATCACCTCGGTGCGGACTGGAGCGGACTGGAGCGGACATCGGTACCGTTCCGGAAAAGGCGCTTCTATCTTCGCGGCATGAACCTTTTGTTTCACTAAAAACATTTTGCTTTATGCCCGAAGAAAATCAGAATCAACAACCGATTCAGGCTCCCGAGCAGGCCGATCCCGATTACAAAGAGACGCTTCTGCTTTACAACGAGAAGAACGGCGCCGTGGAGGCCGTTTCAGACCTCAAGCAGGAAGGTAGCCAGTACAAGGTCACCACGACACAGCCGCTGACGGCCAACAAGCCGGCCTTTTTCGACTTGTGGGGCAAATACGACATTGCCCTGTCTTTTATCAAAGGTTTCAAGGCCGTTGACAGCAATCAGTCGTTCCGGTTCCTTCAAGTTGCTGCCGACAAGGCCAGCGAGCTGACTCAATCGCTCATACGGCTCATCGACAATCCCAAAGACTCGGAGGGACTCAAGTCGCTGCATGAACATACGGTCACCTCTTACCAGCTCGAAAAGGTCAAGTTCAAGCCTTCGGACTTGAAACTTCAGGAGCTCAAAGAGATGGGCATTATCGTTACTTCCGCGGAGCTGGATGCCATGAAGCACGGCCTTCCGTCTACGAAACTGCACGAGGTACAGCTCAAGGTTGGAGGCGTCGCCGTCGCCGGACAGTTCGCCCTGCAACCGTATCGGGATATGAATGGCGACGTGCAGATCGGACTGGAGAGCACGCTTCCGCGCCCGGAGTTCGAGCGCGAGGAGTATCGGATGATGTTCTCCACGAGCGAGCGCGAGCAGATGATGGCCGGCAAGACCCCCGACCGCCTTTACGAACTTCCCAACCCGCATACGGGGAAGAAGGAGTGGTGTTTTGCCACGCTGAACCCTGCGACGAACCGCCTTGTCACCGTCCCCAAAAGCGACGTTTCCGCACTGCGCTACTTCAATGGTGTTCGTCTGGATGAAACGCAGCAGAATGAACTGGCCTTGGGCGGCCGTGTCTTCGTCGAAGGCTGTGCCATGCGCAACAGCGACATCACCTATTCGGGAAAGGTAGGCTTCGACGTGCTTTCCAAAGAGTACAAGATGACCGACTACCAGTTCAGCAAACCCTACATCTCACCCGCTCTGGCCGAAAGACTCGACGAGCGGCAGTTGAATGCACTGAAGAGTCCCGAAGGTCTGGACTGCTCGAAGGAGAAGGAACATCCCGTTCTGGGTAAGAACGGCAAGCCTCTGACCTGTATCCTGCGTATCGACCCCCGCTCGAACAGCGTGGTCTATGACTTTTCGCAGCAGCGCCGTCAGGAACAGCAGGAAAAGCAGGACACTAAACAGGAACAGGCTCAGGAGCCCGAGAAGAACCAAGGTCAGGGCCGCGGCCGCAAACGCTAATCCGTCCGTGCGATGGAAAGCCCCGATGAAAAATGGTTCCGGGAGCGCCTCCGTCATTTTCTCGAAGTGCGCCATCCCCCGCGTCAGTTCCACCGGGCGATGATCGAACGACGCAGTCGTCTGGCCTTCGAAAGCTACATACAAAGCGTTGAGTTAGGAGCCACTACCGATTCGGCAGTCCGTGCCGCCGACAAGGTGCTGTTCCGGGGCCTGCTCTTCTCGAAGTACGACACCGTCTACCTGATCCTTGCGACGGATTTCCCGGCCATTCCCGAAAACCAGCGGCAGGCGGTAGCCCTGAAGCTCTCCCGCATCTGCTCTCCGATCTTCGCCGTCTACAATCTCCGCGATGATTTCACCGAGCGCCCCGAGTTCCGGCAGCTCAAAGAGGAGCTCCGTATCGGCATCCGCAGTTGGATCGACGAGAACGGCGTCCCCGGTTACCGCAGTCCGGCGCGCAAGGAGCCTTCGCCCGTCCCGTATTCCCGACAGCCGCAATACCGAAAACGCAACAAGCGTAAATAGTTCATTCATTTAATTCCTTAATTACCTCATGAAAAAGATTCTTTTTGCTGCGGCAGCCATGGCGGCCGCCTTGTTCGCCTCGTGCGACAAAGCCGACGAAACAACCAATCCTGCCATTCCTGCAACTGCGGACGGCGCCCGGATCGCCATCACGCTCACTGGAGCTGACGATGCCGCCACCCGCGCGTTCTTCGACACGACGGCCAAGGCCGAGGCGTGGGAATCCGCGCTTTCGTCCCTCTCGGTCTTCGCCTTCGACAACGGCGGCAGTCTTATCATCCGCCGCGACTTCACCCCCGCGGAACTCGGGGCCAAGTCGGCGACCTTCGCCCTGCCCAAATCTGTGGCCGGCACCTCGTGCTCATTCTACGCCGTAGCGAACTACGACGCCACGTCGGCCAAGACTCAATCGGCCCTTACTTCGCTGCTGGAAAACTCCGCGGGCGACTATAACGGCACCTTCTCTGAAGTCACCACTGCGGCCAAACGTTCGGGCGGCTTCGTGATGTCTGGTCAGACGACGCAGACCGTCGGGGCCGTGAACTCCACGACCAATGTCGGCATCACGCTCAAACGCACCGTGGCCAAAGTCGCCCTGCAGACGACTATCGCCCCTGCCTTCTCGGAGAAATACGGCGGGTCGCTGACAATCAATTCCGTGAAACTCTCCAAGGCCGCCTCGCAGTCAACGGTCATCGCCGGCACGCCGACGCCCGGTGCCATGAGCTACACCCACACCCAGACCCCGGCATCCGCTTCGGGGAAATACAATGCGCTGTTCTACCTCTTCGAAAATGCAGCTTTGGCCGCCGGGAACCGTGTGTTGTTGGAGATTAATGCCACCTACGACATGGACGGCAGCGACACAACGACGGACGACCGCTCGGAAGTGACCTACTCTGTGGAGTTGACAGGCAAAGCCGCAGGCGATATCCAGCGCAACGGCTATTACCGTATTGCCGCCAATATCACGGGCCTCGTGGGTCAGGACTGCATCGTGTCGGTCACCGTCGCCGACTGGGAAACTCCCGTCACGCAGACCGTAGAACTGGGGGCATAGCCCCGTCATTATCGAGCTGCTCTCGCCCGTAGGACGGGAGCGGCTTTTTCCTGTCATCCCAATTCCATTCGACAATGAAACATTCGATTTTACTTCCGCTGCTTGCCGCCGCGAGCCTCTGCGCCTGCCAGCGTGAGGATACGCAGCTGCCGTCAGCTCCGCTGCCGACGGTCACGGTGGAATTGCAGGTACATCCCGAAGCCGTGCGGACGATCACCCGAGCAACGGACGAGACGACGATCCGCGACGTGAATTTCTACCTCTTCGGCGCGGACGACACGCCCTGCCTCCACTCCTACGGACAGGACTCGATCCTGCGCTTCAAGTGCCTTCCGGGGGACTATACACTCTATGTCGTTGCCAACATCCACGCTGATATGGGTGCACTTACCCCGTCGCAGCTCGCGGCCTATGCCGTACCCTACAAAGAGCACCCCGCGGACCTTCCGATGGCGGGTCGGCAGCAGGTGCGGATCACCGCGGGGAACGGCACCGTCACGCTCCCTGCTATCGAGGTCCGGCGCCGGGCAGCCAGAATCGGTTACACCGTTGCTGTCGGTAAAGAGGTGCCGGATATCCGTTTGGTGTCGGTGTGCTTCTGCAACCTTCCGCGCCGCAGCTCCCTTTTCGGAAATGGCACGCCTCCGACCGCAGCCGCCGACTACCGCACGGGCTATTATACCGATATTCCCCTCTCTGCGGCTGCCCGCTATTCGGGTACGGCGTATCTTCCCGAAAACCGGCAGGGAACGGTCGCAGGCATCACCTCGCAGCGGGACAAGAACCGGGACAATGCCCCGGCGAATGCCACCTATCTTATGATCCGCGCCGTGCGCGGGGAGAAGGTGCTGGCTTACCGGGTCTACCTCGGCGAAAACAACACCTCGGATTTCAACGTCCGGGGCAATACGCACCATACGCTCGACATAGCCATTCTGGGCGATGACGAAGTCGATACGCGCGTGTGCGGCTATACGCTCTCGGTGTGGGACGATCTGGAGGAGGACGCATGCGGCGGTTACTGCCCCGTAGACCCGCAGCGATCGCTTTACATCGCTGTCGAGGGAAACAAGGATGAGATCGCGCTGTCGGGAGAGGTGGAAATTACCGGGGGCGATGCCGAGTGCGTGGAGTTTCACCGCATCGGTTCGGGCAACTATTTCGATTTCGAGGTCTGGAAGCTCCAAGGCGAGAGTTCTTACGAGATGTCCTATTTCCCGGAGATCGTAACGCAGGACAACGACCTGCTGTGTTATACCGTGACCATATGGGACGAATACGGTTACGGGCAGAGCTACGACTTCTCCCACCGCTACGCCAACGAGGTGAAAGCCTATGTAAAATATGGCACGGTCGAGAACGGGCAGGGCAGCGTAACGGCCGCCGGGGCTCTGGCCTCGGAGAAGATCGGCACGACACAGAATCTTCGAGTCATGTGCTCCGAAAAAGGTTGCACCCTGACGGCAGCACCGGCCGCGGGGTATCGCTTTGCCGGGTGGTACGCAGACTACAAGTTTACAAGGCTGCTCTCCGAAAGACAATCCTATACTTATGTCCCGACCTGGTTCAGTGCCAGCATCTACGCCAAGTTCGAGCGTGATCCCAGTGAGGTTTATATCGGTACGAGTAGCATAGAGGAGGTCTGCTTCGCGTCCGACCGAGGTTACGGCATCGAGGACATCGAGACCTTCGTCGTGCCCTACGGCAGCCGCTGCACGATTTCGGTCGGTGACGACCTTTTCTTCGAGGGTTTCTATGACAGCTGGAACCGCGAGACAGCCACACGGCTCACGGCACAAACCTCCTATACGTTCACGGCGACCGAAGACCGGAACATCGTCCCGCACTACCTGCGGGTGCAGAACCTCTCGGCTGCGGGTACGGCCAACTGCTATATCGCCCCGAAGGCCGGCGCGGCGTACAGCTTCAACGCCCGGACGATGGGCAACGGCCGCATGACGACGGGCATCACGCCGCGCACGCTCTACGGCTCGCGTGCCGAGGTGCTGTGGGAAAGCAGCGCCTATGCCGAGAGCGTCCGAGGTGCAGTCATCGCCGCGGCGGAGTACCGGGACGGGCAGATCCGCTTCAGAACCGGAGCAGAAGCGGGCAATGCCTTGATCGGATTGTTCGATAGCAATGACAACTGCATCTGGTCGTGGCATATCTGGGTGACGGACTATGACCCGGCGGCTTCGGCACAGACTTATACCGGAGGTGCCGTATTCATGGACCGCAACCTCGGAGCTGCAAGCATAACCGATCCGGGATTCTACTATCAATGGGGCCGCAAAGAACCATTCGGAGCATCCTATACCCGGATGGCATATCACAAAGACCATCCCTACGACATCACCGACCCGATGATGGGCTACGGAGAGATGACGCTGGCGTACTCGATCGCCTATCCGTGGACGTTCATGTGCGGCGTGGCGATGAACGACGACCGCTACGAGGATACCTCGGACTGGCTTGCGGCGCAGAACCCCAACCTCTGGGGCAATGCCAGCTCCGCGACGGCACTTGCGGATGCGGGTTCGAAATCCATCTACGACCCCTGCCCTCCGGGGTGGCGGGTGCCGGATCGGCGGGTTTTCGCGGAAGCAGCGATAAGCAAGAACACAGGCGGCCTCTCCGATGCCTGCTATTCCATGCGTATCAATACCTCCGGAACGTGCGCCAGCTATCCGCGCGGCGGCTACCTGATGGACGGTACGCAGTATAACCCCGACAAGGCGGCGCTGGTCTGGACGAATGCCCCGGCGCAGTATCAGACCGGGGTGAACTACTACAAGCACTATTCCACGGCGCTGAAAATATACCCGGCGGCCGTCGAGCCGCTCGCACGCATCTCGCGCGATATGGCGCTGCCCGTAAGGTGTGTCCGGGAATAAGCATCTTTCGAACCTTTAATACAGCCGATTTATGAAAAAACACCTATTTATAGCCGCTACACTGCTTCTGCTTGGTGGATGTGGGCGAGACGAGGCGGACACGGTGCCGCAGCTTGGTCCGCAAGCCGTAACCGTCTCGCTGGCGGTCCGGCCCGAGAGTATGACCTCGATAACCCGCACGACGGACGAGGAGACGATCCGCGACGTGAACTTCTACCTTTGCGACGACGACGGTGCAATCGTGCTACACCGTTATCAGACAAGCCCGACGCTGCGCTTCGAGTGCGTGCCGAGCGACTACCGGATGCGCATCGTTGCCAATATGGACCGCGACTTGGGTGAAAACCCGGAGTGGGAGGATTTCACCATCACGCATGCCGAGGATTACGACACGCTGCTGATGGCGTGGGAAGGCGACGTGACGATTCCGGCTTCGGGCGGTACGCTCCCTGCAGTCGAGGTGCAGCGTGCCGTGGCGAAGGTTTCCTATAACATCTCTGTCAAGCCTGCGGATATCGAACTGCAATCCGTGCAACTGCTCTCCGTGCCGCGTGCGGTGTCCGTCTTCGACGTTGCAGTCTCGCCGTCGGACGATCCCGACGATTATACCGACTGTCCCGAAACGGCGCTTTCCGGTCGCTCGGCTGCGGGAACCTCGTATCTGCTGCCCAATATGCAGGGACGGGTCCCCTTGATCACCGACCAGCGACAGAAAAACCGCGACAATGCCCCTTCGCGGGCGTCTTATCTGCTGATTCGTGCCGTGCGCGGTACAAAGATATTGGCTTACTACGTTTATCTGGGCGAAAACAACACCTCGGATTTCAATGTCCGGGCCAACGTACATTACCGGCTCGACATCTCGATTCTGGGCGACAGCGAGGTGGATACCCGCATCAGCAGCTATGCCGTCAACGTGCATGACACCTACGGGGAAAACACGGTCGGCGGATACTGCACCTACAACCCGTTACAGATGCTCGCCGTCGAGATTGACGGAAATCCCGCGCCCCTGACACTGCGGGGACGTATCGCGATGGTGCAGGGCGACGCTGGAGCGTTCTGTGTGAACGGTGTCGCTATAAACGGAGGCTGCGACCTTACGCTTCCGGAACAGCCCGGGCCGAATGTCTTCGGTGTGAATTACAAACCGGGAATCTATACAGCCGCAAACTCGCAGATGGCCTATACCGTGACGGTCGGGGACGATACGGGATTTACGCAGGCGTTCGACATCGAACATCGTTTCGCTAACCGCCTCAATGTATATCTCCATTCTACGGCTGTCGGCAATGGGAAAGGTTCGGTAACTGTTGCCGGAGGTTTGTACGATGCCGAAACCTCTTCCCTGACACACGACCGGGTCGTCCTGTGCCATGAAACGGGCTGCACGCTGACGGCGCTTCCGGCAGAAGGTTACCGGTTCGACGGGTGGTATGCATCGTCCGATTACAAGACGCAGCTCTCGTCGTCGCTGTCCTATCGGTATACGCCTGCGGTTACCGACGCCTCGATTTTTCCGAAATTCACGGCCAATGCCTTGCCGCTGGAAGCGGAACTGACTCCTCCGACGGATCTGGTGACCGGATTGAGTACGAAATGTACCTTGACGCTCTCCGGAACGGACAGTCCCGATCCCATGAACGTAAAGATAACCTGCTCCGACCCGCAGGTCGTGTTCACCCTTCCGGACGGGCGCCGTGTGACAAGCGGCGCCACGGCATCGCTTCTCTCCGGAGTACATGAGATCGCCTTGACGCCCCGTGCGATGGGCGGTCTGACGGTAACGATCCAAGTAACGGACTGTCTGGGGCAGCGTGTCGAGCGGACATGCTATAAGGAGGTGCGCTACCCGAAATCCTCGGCATTCCTACGAACAATGTCGACCGCGACCGTTTATTCGGACAGCCCGCTGACGCTGCGGATCTCGACGACGGAATACGACGGTAGCTACAGCGTCAGTTATAACTCTTCCGGGCAAGCCTGCCAAATCTCGTATGGCAACACGGTCATCTATCCCGATGAGCATGTAACGCTTCAGGCGGGGTCACATACGTTTACCGCAACCTCTTACAATGCCGGGAATACCAATTTTACGTTTACAGTGACCGACAGCTACGGCCAGAGCATGACAGCTCGCGGTATGATAACTTGGAAATAAAAGGAATAACGACCATGAAAAAATACCTGTTTATATTGATTGCAATGGCGCTTTTTGAGGGCTGCACTTCGGAAGATCGAACGCAGTGCGCAAAACCCGGAGGCGTTTTTGTCCACTTTACGGTACATCCGAACCGGATGACAACCGTAACCCGTACGACGGACGAGGAGACAATCCGCGACCTGAACCTCTACCTTTACAACGATAACGGCGATATCGTCCTGCACCGTTACCAAACCTCTTCGACACTGCACTTCGAGTGCGTGCCGGGTGACTACCGGATGCGCATCGCTGCCAATATGGGCCGCGACTTGGGTGAAAACCCGGAGTGGGCGGATTTCACCGTCACGCATGCCGAGGATTACGACACGCTGCCGATGGCTTACGAGGGCGATGTTCCGATCCGGCCTTCCGGCGGCATCCTGACCCTCCCTGCAGTCGAGGTGCAGCGTGCCGTGGCGAAGGTTTCCTATAACATCTCTGTCAAGCCTGCGGATATCGAACTGCAATCCGTGCAACTGCTCTCCGTGCCGCGCACGGTGTCCGTCTTCGACGTTGCAGCCTCGCCGTCGGACGATGCCGCCGACTACACCGACACTCCGGCCGTGCCGCTTTCGGGACACTCGGCCGCAGGAAGCCGTTACCTGCTGCCCAACATGCAGGGCTCGGTGCCGTCGATTATCGACCAGCGGCAGAAGAATCCGGGAAATGCCCCCGACAATGCTTCGTACCTGCTGATCCGTGCAACCCGGGGTGCGAAGATGCTGGCCTACTACATCTATTTAGGAGAAAACAACACCTCGGATTTCAATGTCCGGGCCAACGTGCACTACCGGCTTCACATTTCGATTCTGGGCGACAGCGAGGTCGATACCCGCATCAGCAGCTATGCCGTCAGCGTGCATGATACCTACGGGGAAAACACAGTCGGCGGATACTGCACCTACAATCCGTCGCAGATGCTCGCCGTGGAGATCGACGGTAATCCTGCACCCCTGACGCTTCGGGGACATATTACCGTTGTGAGGGGCGATGCCGGAGCGTTCTGTGTGAACGGTGTCGCTATAAACGGAGGCTGCGACCTTACGCTCACGGAACAGCCCGGCCCCAATGTCTTCGGCGTGAACTACGCTCCGGGAGTCTATACGGCCGCGAACTCACAGTTAGTCTATACCGTCACGGTCGGGGACGATGCGGGATTTGCGCAGTCGTTCGACATCGGACACCGCTTCGCCAACCGCCTTCGGGTCGTCGTAGGGACTGCAACCAACGGCAAAGGCTCGGTGGCGGTTGGCGGAGCGTTGTACGATACCGAAACCTCTTCCCTGACACACGACAAAATCGTTCTGTGCCATGAGAAGGGCAGCACGCTGACGGCCCTGCCCGATGCCGGCTACCGCTTCGACGGATGGTATTCGGCGGCCGATTACAAGACACGGCTTTCGACCTCGGAAACGTATCCGTACACTCCGGAATCGAACGAGGCGGCGCTTTATCCAAAATTCGTGTCGAATGCCATTCCGCTCGATACGAACGGCACGGCCAACTGCTACATCGCAACGTCGCTGAACACCGCGTATTCTTTCGATGCTACGGTAATGGGCAACGGCCGCACGACGACGAACCTCCGCCCGCAGCCTCTGCGGGGTGCGGAAGCACGGGTGCTTTGGGAAACGGGCAAGAACCGCGGGGCAATCGTGAAAAGCGCGGAATATACCGCCGGGCGTATTGTCTTCCGTACCGGATTGACCTACGGCAATGCCGTGATCGGGCTTTTCGATGCTTCGGGGAACTGCATCTGGTCATGGCATATCTGGTCCCAGAATTACGATCCTGCTGCCACGGCCCAGACCTACACTTCGGGAGCTGTCTTCATGGACCGCAACCTCGGGGCGCTGGAAACGGATTATACGCAGCCGGCATCGCGCGGCCTATACTACCAATGGGGGCGCAAAGACCCGTTCCCGTATCCTGCGCTGGCGACGAATGCCTACATACCGGCGCCGACCGTCTATGCCGCAGGGTTCGAATATGCCGAAAGCGACCCGCGAAATTCCGGAACGGAATCACCCTACGACGTGATGACCCTCGAATGGGCTGCGGCACATCCGACGACCTATATGGACGGCGTTTCCTTCGAGGACTGGGAGGAGTGGACATCGGTATCGGACTGGCTCTACATCCACCATCCGAATCTCTGGGGCAATGCCACGGCGAACAACAGTACGATTGTCCGGGGCGGCGACAAGTCCGTTTACGACCCGTGCCCTCCGGGGTGGAAAGTGCCCGGTGCCGAGGATTTCGCGGGCATCGAGCGAATAAGCGTTTCGGCGCCCTATTACGTTACGATCCGTTATAACGGAAGCCAGACCACGAAGATACCGTTGGGCGGGACGTTCTACGAAGGCCGCTACGACCGGAACGGGTCGCTCGGACGGCTCTACACGAACGCTCCGTATTATCTTCATTGGGGAAGTTCGACCGGAGTATTTTACGATACCGCCTGCACCTCGATCCTCTTCGACACGAGCAACTATCCGCCGTTCATCAACACAACGGATTTTTACCGCTATGCAGCCAACTCCGTGCGCTGTATCCGGGAATAATCAAGTACACACTACGAAAATGAAAAAGCAACGAATCATCTTATTTCTGCTGCTCGCGGCGCTGTGGGGCGTACCCCGCAGCGCCGGGGCGCAGATCTTCGCCGTGAGGGCCGATGCCTTCGCGGCTCTTACCGGCACGCTCCACCTCGGAGCGGAAGTCTCGGTCGCGGATAAATGGTCGGTCGAAGCCTCCGGCTACTGGAATCCCGTGAAAACCTCGTCGCTCTCGATGAACTTCCATGCCGTGCAAATAGGCAGCCGCTACTGGCTCTACGAATCCTTCGTGGGGTATTTCGTCGGCGGGCAGCTCTCCTATGTGGACTACGACCTCGGCAGCCGCACGAAACGTTACGACGGTCAGGCATACGGCATAGGCTTCAGCTACGGCTATGCGTGGATGCTCTCCAAGCGCTGGTTCGTGACGGTAGAGGCCGGCCTCGGCATTTATCGCACCCGCGACACCCGCCGTGATCCTACGGTCGGAGACTGGGACGACGAGTATATCTACCATTACCGCCGCTGGACGCTGGCGCCCTCGCGGCTCGAACTCTCATTCAGTTACTTGTTTTAGCCATGCGGACGAAACGAATCTTTGCATACGGTATCGCCGCTGCGATGCTTTGGGCGATGTTCGGCTGCTCGGTGGCCGGGCGTCTTCAGCGGCAGCAGACGACGGCACATCTCTCGCAGCTCACCCGTGCCGAGCGGCAGGTGCGGCAGGCGGATGCCCATCCGCAGGTCGTGAAGTTACAGCGCGACAGCAACACCTTCTTTCTGGCTCCGGTCGATACGCTTGCGGACGGCGAGCGTGTGATGTCGCTTCGGATCGAGCAGGTGACCGTCGTGGCCAAAGTGCGGTCTGTTCCGGAGCGCAACGGTCGTGTGAAACTCGACTTTATCGTGACGCTGCCCAAGCAACTGTTAGGCAAGAGCCGCAGCGTCGTGGTGACCCCCGTACTGCATAAGCCCGACGGGCGGATGGCACTCGAAGACCTCGTGATCCGCGGCGGGCGTTTCTCGCTCTTGCAGGAGAGGGACTATTGGCAATACGCGACCTATGTCGAACGCTTCCGTCCCGACACCGCAGGGTGTGAAGCAGCCTTCAACCGTTTCGTGAAGTTCCCTTACCCCGAGGACACTCGGCTGGATTCCGTCGTCGAACGGCGCGGCATGATGACCTACTACTATTCCGAAGAGATTCCGACGGACGAGACCTCGAAGCGCATGGCGATCACCCTGCAGGGACGGGTCGAAGGAATTGACGAGAGCTCCTACCGGATGCCGGCATCCGATACGCTTACCTACCTTGTTTCCTCGATGCTCTCGTTCGTGGATACCCTGCCGCATTACCGGATCAAGGTCATCGACAAGTATGTGACGGTACAGGACCGCAACTACATTCAATTCTTCGTAGGCGATACGCGCGTGGTCGATACGCAGGGCGACAACCGGCAGCAGTTGGACAAGATTACCGGCCTGATACGGCAGATCGTCGAACAGCAGGAGTTTTATGTAGATACCATCACGCTGACGGCGGCATCGTCCCCGGAGGGCGGCTATGCCTTCAACGACCGGCTTTCGCGGGGGCGTGCTGAAGCGCTGAAACAATACCTTGTAAAGCGCTACGGACGTGGGATTGACACCCTGCTGACCGTGCGGTGGATTGCCGAGGACTGGCCGGAGCTGACGCAGCGCATCCGCACGGACAAAAGCATTGAAAACCGCGAGGCGATTCTTGTGCTAATTGCATCAGAAAAGAATCCCGACCGGAGGGAACAAGCCATCCGGCAGCGGTTCCCGAAAGACTATGCCTACATCCGTTCGGAGATCTATCCGCAACTGCGGGCCGTGAACTTCCGCTACAACCTGCGCCGCAAAGGGATGGTCAAGGATACAATCCATACTACGGAACTGGATACGGTCTATGCCTGCGGAGTGGAGTTGTTGCAGAAACGCAAGTACGCCAAAGCGCTCTATATCCTCAATGACTACAACGACCGTAATACGGTCGTGGCGCATCTGTCGATGGATCACAACGAGCGAGCGTTGGAGTTACTCTCCACAATGCCCAAGGATGCCGTGACGGAGTATCTGAAAGCTATTGCCTGCTCACGGCTGGGACGCAAGGTCGAGGGGCGAGAACACTTCCTCGAAGCCTGTAAATTGGACGAGCGCATGGAGTATCGGGGAAATCTCGATCCGGAAATTGCTGAACTATTAAAATAATAAAATCACGATGAAACGACCGAAAATCACACACGCAATCCTCTATTGCCTGCTTGTGGCAATATGGGGCATACTGGCAGCCTCGCTTTTTATAGGCTGCAATGTCTATGAGCACGAGGAAATGGAGATCATCCGCTGCCCACAGATACAGGACACGGTGCAGATTCCTGACTGGGAACAAAAACCATAAGAAATGAGCGGCTGCAATTTGATGATTGCAGCCGCTTCTATTCAACATCCTACCGGAACAAGAGGCAGACAATATGACTTGTTTACAACCCGGTCCCGCATCAACTGCATGTCGTTGAAATTGCGCGAGATATTCTGCACGATCTCGATGTAGTTGTCACTGCCATCCTCCTTTTGATGGTAGAAAGGCTTGATCGAGACGCAATTCTCGTGCTCGAACAGCGTGTTGAGCAGCGTGCGGTCCGAATTGCCGCACGAGTGGCCCATGATATAAATCTGGAACGGTGCGGAAGCTATGAACGAGAGCAATCTGCGGTAGTTGTCCGTCTCCAGATAGCGGATGGATTTGATGTTCTTCAAATAGTCATTGTCATTCAACTTGGCAATCTCCTTGTAGTCATCGTCCAGCTCGTCCCCATAGCCGAAGATGATGGGGTTCTTCTCATTGTCCAGTTCCCCGTGGATATGGTTGATCTCGAAGTCCGAGCCTTTCGGAACGTACAGGTCGGCCGTACTCGTGTAGTTGAAGTTCAGCAACAGGATTTGATCCGGGAGCAGGAAACAGTCGGGAACATTGCCTTTGTTGTCATTGACCTTTTTAATATGTTTCGAAACATCCAATGCATCTTGTTTATTCTGGCCTCGGATGGAATCTTTGTATAGATCGATATCTGACCGCCAAGAAAGATGCGATTGTCCGAACTGCTGCAAAAAACAGTCGATCTCAGTTTCATTTCCCATGGTTAAATATTCGAATCTGGCCGTTAAAAACTCGTCGAACTCCTTTCGATTTCCATAAGCGATGTCATTGACATGGAACGGTTCATAGATTGTTTGACAGATACATTCTTTTTTTAGTTCCGGCTGGAAATGTTTCTGTTGTGCGATTTTCAAATAAGTAATTAAGTAGGCTTTTATCATCTCGAGATCTTTATCGAGCAGAATCGGGCTCGTATATTCACATTTATCCCGCTTATAAATCTTTTTGAGCCATGAATAATACTCACTCTCTATATCTACCCAGTTCTTCGTTTCTACAGCCTTGTTTATTGCTTCGAAAAATGTGCTTTCGTATTTGGAATGATCGTTGAAAAAGGTATTATATTGCTCCGTCAGAGTTATCTCTCCCACATTGTTTACATATCGAAGCATATTATTACTCAGCATCCACCGAAACTTCTCCATAAGTTTTCGATCCTCAGGATTGGAGATTTTTACAGAACATAGACCGTCATTCAGTTCGCTTTCACCCTCCAGCAATCTCAATTTCTGGATAGTATAATATCCCCGAATAAAATCCGTATAACTCGTCGGCAGTCCGTGTGCCAAATCGAAGCCGTTTCCGATTAATATGATTCTGTTCATCGTCTGTTTTGTATTTAGGAATGGTGCATAACAAAGATAAGAATTTATCCTCCCGAGAACAAGTCTATCAAGATAATACGGGACTGCCCGCCCAGCCAGCAAGATAGCCACCGCAGGCGACACGTCAAGGCCCAAAGCCTTGTCTTTATCGCCTGCCGTGGCTATGCGTCTCTTGCTGTCCGGGCGTTCCGGCAGTCTAAATATTATTTCTTATGAAACTGCTCACAAAAGAGATCATCTCGAAATTCGAGAGTCATCCCATTTATTCTCAGGATGGAAAAGGATTGGATTCGGAAGTCCTTGTCAAATATTTCAATCCCTGCGGTAGCGGAACTTGGCTCATCACCGAAGCCGAACGCGAGGGCGATGATTGGCGGCTATTCGGTTATTGTTATATGTATGAATGGGAGTGGGGTTACCTGATGCTCTCAGACCTCCAAAACCTTCGTTTACCGTTCGGCCTTACTGTCGAACGCGACATCAATACGAATGGTAAATACGTTAAGGACTTCATTTCGCACGAATAGATATGAGACCCAAAGCAGAAAAACTCCGGCAGCGCGGAACTGCCGAGAATGAACGGATAGATTTCTCGACGCTGGAAGCCCATAGGGAGGCCCTTTTGAAACGGATCGTCGACGGAGATGTTTTCACGCTGGATGACATCAATCAATGTCGATTACTGATTATGCATGAGTATCCCGAATACAAGCGGCCCATTACGGCGCAATCCGGGATTCTGTTTGCCGTGGAAGCAATCCGCAAGTCATTCGGCAGGAAATATTTCCTGCCGCTGTACAGGTATCCGATCAAAATAGACTTCGGAACACCCGACAATCGGATATGTATTATAGATGGTAGCAACTTTATTGAATATGAAAAGAAGAACGGGTTGGAGGAATAGTCTCCAACCCGTTATATTATCGCAACAAATGAACATAGTGTTTGTCCAAGAGTTTGTGGATAGCGGATTGAGGGTAGAGAATTTTACCCCCGATCGTCGTGTAGGGAATCTGCCGATTGTCCCGATAGTTCTGTAAAGACCGTTTACTGATACTGAAGATCGAGCAGATTTCTTCGCTGGTAAGATAGACCTCATTGCCGATTGCAGGACGATGCGTGTCGATCAGAATGTCGATTGACTGAATGGCCTTAACCAGATTGCGATGCAGGTCCTTATATTCCTGACTGTCGCGGGTTATGATTTCCTCGTTCATGGCGCTATTCACTTTTTATCATATTCCTTTCCAGTAAGCGGCAAACATCCTCTTCCCGAAACAGGACTTTGTTGCCGATAGTAGTGTAAGGTATGATACCGCTGGAACGGTAATATTGCAAAGCTCGCTTGGTTATGCTAAGTGCTTTGCAAACCTCTTCAATCGTCATCCAACGAACTGGATGTGGTTTTGCGGATAGAGCATACAAAGCTGACACTCGCTCCAGCAATTGCTGGATATGTGCATGCAGATCATTGTAGGTTCTCCGTTCAATTAAGATACAATCCATAATAATAAATTTGACGGGTGAATATTTTGAGCCGCAATTTAATATAGAATGGAAAGATTCAATTCCCATGTCCACCACTGGCCGCTTCAGTCCGCACCAAAGGAAAAAACTCTAAAGAGCAATTTGCTCATTTGCTGGATTTTTCGTACTTTTGTTAAAGAGTCTTTGACATGATGGGCAAAATGCTGAGTAATAAGTGACTTGCGTTGCTAAATCATTACCTGTAAAATAATCATCGCCGTAACTATTTAAGTTACAGCGATGATTTAAAATCCCCCGGAACACATACGGTATTCGTAATGGGTGTATCATAAATAAAAACATAACTATCCCGGCCTATAAATGTACCGGATAATTTATCGTCATCTACATACACATATCCTTGGCGCTGCAATTCTTTCACAAATTCCTGTTTGCTGCCATCTATCGGCAGACCTTTGAACATCAAATGTTCCGTTTGCGCATAGGACAGCACACAGAACAACAAGGAGCAAATCGTCAGCAATAACTTTTTCATAATCGAGGCTTTTCAGCCACCCGCACCCCGGCGGCATAAACAAAAAAGAAAAGCGTGGTGCCGAAGCCCATTTCAGAATCGTAGGTCGTAGGATACCTTGCAAGATAAAATAAGCGACAGCTCCCACGCCTATACCCGCAGAATACGGATACGACGCGGCAAGATGTTTGCCTATTCCTCTCTTGCAATGAATTTCCTACGTTCACGATTCGGGAACAGACTTACACTTTCCGTGTTTGTCAGTATGTTCGACAAATATAGGATTATTTTTTGAAAATTTCCTATCTTTGTTCCTAATAAATCGAACATGCCATGCCGAACATTCCTTTAGCCGAACGACTGCGCCCCCGCACGATAGACGAATATATCGGGCAGGAGCACCTCGTGGGCAAAAACGGGGTGTTCCGCAAGTTCTTCGAGACGGGCAACGTCCCGTCGTTCATCCTCTGGGGACCTCCGGGCGTGGGCAAGACCACGCTGGCGAAGATCGTCGCCACGCAGTTGGAACGCCCGTTCTTCACCCTCTCGGCCGTCACGTCGGGCGTGAAGGACGTGCGCGAGGTGATCGAGTCGGCGCGTAAGCAGCGGTTCTTCGACCAGAAGGCCCCGCTGCTGTTCATCGACGAAATCCACCGCTTCAACAAGTCGCAGCAGGATTCGCTGTTAGGGGCCGTCGAACAGGGCGTCTTCACGCTCATCGGCGCGACGACCGAAAACCCCTCGTTCGAGGTGATCTCGCCGCTCTTGAGCCGCTGTCAGGTCTACATCCTCAAGTCGCTCGAAGACAAGGACCTGCAAACGTTGCTCGACCGTGCCCTGACGACCGACACCGAGCTGAAAGAGCGCGACATCGAGGTCACGGAAACCGGCGCGCTGTTCCGCTTCTCGGGCGGCGACGCGCGCAAGTTGCTCAACATCCTCGAAATCGTCGTCGGAGCCACCGACGGCAAGGTGACGATCACCGACCGGTACGTCACCGACTGCCTCCAGCAGAACATCGCCCTCTACGACAAGAACGGCGAACAGCACTACGATGTCATTTCGGCCTTCATCAAATCGGTCCGCGGCAGCGACCCCAACGCCGCGATCTACTACCTGGCGCGGATGCTGGCCGGGGGCGAGGAGCCGCGGTTCCTGGCCCGGCGTCTGGTGATCCTGGCCTCGGAGGACATCGGGCTGGCCAATCCCAACGCCCTGCTGCTGGCCAACGCCTGCTTCGACACGGTGCACAAGATCGGCATGCCCGAGGCGCGCATCACGCTGGCCGAGACGACGATCTACCTGGCCACCAGCCCCAAGAGCAATTCGGCCTACATGGCCATCAACAAGGCGATGTCGCTGGTCGAGCACGACACCACGAACCGTCCCGTACCGCTGCACCTGCGCAACGCCCCGACCCGCCTGATGGACAAGGCAGGCTACGGCAAGGGCTATAAATACGCCCACGACTATGCCGGACACTTCGCCGAGCAGGAGTTCCTGCCCGAAAGCCTTTCGGGCACGAAATTCTACGAACCCGACACGCAGAACGCCGCCGAGGCCAAAATCGCCGAACGGATGGCGCAGCTGTGGAAAGACAAGTACCAATGAAACGCATCGGCATTATATCCGACACCCACGGAACCTTCGACGACACGCTCCGCGAATTTCTGAAAGACGTGGACGAAATCTGGCATGCGGGCGACATCGGCTCGATCGAGCTGGCCGACCGGATCGCCGCATTCAAGCCGCTCCGCGCCGTGAGCGGCAACATCGACGGCGGCATGACCCGCCGCGTCTACCCCGCGTTCCAGGCCTTCGAGTGCGAGCGGGTGCAGGTGCTGATGACCCACATCGGAGGTTATCCCCGCCATTACGACCCGCGCGCCGTGCAGAAAATCCAGTCCGTGCACCCGAAACTCTTCATCGCCGGGCATTCCCACATCCTCAAAGTCATCTACGATCCCGTCTACGACCTGCTCCATGTCAACCCCGGAGCCGCCGGGGAGTTCGGCTTCCACAAGGTCCGCACGGCCGTACGCCTTACGATCGACGGCGCGGAGATGCGCGACATGGAGGTCGGCGAGTGGCCCCGCTGCTGAAAACCCGGCGGGCGGAGAGCTAAAACCGACTGTCCGGGAGAGCCTTTTCCGTCACGAAATCACCCGAAATAAAATTTTATACCCCAAAAGGCCGGAAATGCATTCCGGGCGGATTTCGGTGATCGTCAGCGAAATATCCGGAACATTCCGGCAAGTCGCACCACAAAAAAGCCGATGCTATACAATTCCGTCCGGAAACGCTCCGATAAAGCCCGCAAGACGCTGGAAGTCAGTCGGTAAACCCGATGCCTTGGAGCTGCTCCGAAAATGCCCGTCCGACGGAAAGGCCTCTGCGTCAGCCACCAAAGTTCAGTCACTAAACAAAAACGGCCGCATAATAATCACATACGCGCTCTCGTTAGTATGGCGAATTCATAACGACGACGCAACATGCAACCAAAAATTTCGAAAACGTTGGAGGGCATCATCGCCCGTTCGGCATTCAACACGACGAAGGCGGGAATGACGCATTCGCTCAAGGACTTCCTCACGCTGGAACTGCTCCGCGAAGAGGGGTCGCTCGCCTACCAGCTTTTATCCTCCCGGCTCAAGGACTGGGAGCTTTATCAGGTGCGCCTGCGCATCGAACGCGAGGTAATCAGCGCCAAACAGCAGGAGCCCCGGTCGCCCGAGGAGTATTACCGCGACTTCACCGAGGAACTGCTCGCAATGCCGGGCGTCGCCCGGAGCGTGTCGACGGCCCACGCGCTGCTGGCCATCATCAGCGACCGTTCGACGGCGACCGCGCGCGTACTGGAGATGTACGGCGTGACGGCCGACAGCGTGTCCGGAGACCTGCAAAAATTCGCCGTGGGAGACGACTTCCGCACCGAAGTGCAGGTTCACATGCTCGACTTCGGCGAGGAGAACAGGAACGAGGAGAAAGGCCCGGCCCACCTGCTGGACAAGTTCGGCGTGAACCTCACGCGGCTGGCCCGCGAGGGGAAGATCGACCCGGTCATAGGCCGCGAGCAGGAGATCGAACGCGTGGTGCAGATCCTCTCGCGCCGCAAGAAGAACAACCCGATCCTGATCGGCGAGGCCGGCGTGGGCAAGAGCGCCATCGTCGAAGGGCTGGCGCTGCGCATCGCGCGCGGCGAAGTGCCCTACACCATCGCCGACAAGACGCTCTTCTCGCTCGACGTCTCGTCGCTCGTGGCGGGCACGAAGTTCCGCGGCGAGTTCGAGGAGCGCATGCAGCAGCTGCTGGACGAACTGCGCAAAGCCAAGGACACGATCATCTTCATCGACGAGATACACACCATCGTGGGCGCCGGCTCCACGCAGGGCAGCCTCGACACGGCCAACATCCTCAAACCGGCCCTCGCGCGCGGCGAACTGCAAACCATCGGCGCCACGACGCTCGACGAGTACCGCGAGAACATCGAGACCGACTCGGCCCTCGAACGCCGCTTCCAGAAGGTGGTGATCGAGCCGACGACACCCGAGCAGACGCTCCAGATCCTGCGCAACATCGCGCCCCACTACGAGCGCCACCACAAGGTGCACTACACCGAGGAGGCGTTGCAGGCCTGCGTGACGCTCACCGGGCGTTACGTCACCGACCGCTATTTCCCCGACAAGGCCATCGACGCGCTGGACGAGGCCGGCTCGCGGGCGCACCTGCAATCGGCACGCGAACCGGAGGAGCTGCGGGCCATGAAGACGGCGCTCAGCGACGCCAAACGCGAACGCCGCGAAGCGGTCGAGGCGCTGGTCTACGAGAAGGCCGCCTCGGCGCGCATGCGGGAAATCGCGCTGCGCTCGAAGCTGGGCGAGAGCCGCGCCGAATGGAAGCGCTCGCTCGAAAGCAATCCCGTGGAGATCACCGCAAGGCATATCCAGGAGGTGATTACCGCCATGACGGGCATCCCTGCGGAGCGCGTCTCGGACGGCGAGATAATCCGTCTGCAAACCCTGCGCGAACACCTCGCCAAGCGCGTCGTGGGACAGCAGGAGGCCGTAGAGAAGATTTCGCGCACCATCCGCCGTTCGCGCGCCGGACTGAAGGACGAAAACCGCCCCATCGGCGTCTTCCTCTTCGTCGGCCCCACGGGCGTCGGCAAGACGCTGCTGGCCAAGGAGGTGTCGAAATGGCTGTTCGACGAGCGCCGCGGGCTGATCCGGATCGACATGAGCGAATACGGCGAAAAACACAACGTGGCGCGCCTGATCGGCTCGCCCCCGGGATACGTCGGTTACGGCGAAGGAGGCCAGTTAACGGAGGCCGTGCGTCGTCAGCCCTACGCCGTGGTGCTCTTCGACGAGATCGAGAAGGCCCATCCCGAGGTCTTCAACGCCATGTTGCAGATCTTCGACGAAGGGCACCTCACCGACGGCTCGGGACGCAAGGTCGACTTCCGGAACACGATCATCATTATGACCTCGAACGTGGGTTCGCGGGCCGTGGTCCGGAAATCGGTGCAGGTGGGTTACAGCACCACCTCGAAGAGCGCCGTGGCCGACCGGACGCCCCAGAGCGAGTACCGCAAGGCTCTGGAGCACACCTTCGCCCCGGAGTTCCTCAACCGCATCGACGACATCGTGCTGTTCCGCACGCTGGAGATCGCCGACGTGGAACGGATCGTCGACCTGGAATTGCAGGGGCTGATGGCCCGCACGGGCAGGCTGGGCTACAAGGTGAAGATCACCGAAGGGGCCAAACGCCGGCTGGCGGCCATGGGCTACGAGTCGCGCTACGGCGTGCGTTCGCTCAAGCGGACGCTGATGGACAACGTCGAGGAACCGCTCTCGACGCTGATCATCGACGGCAAGCTCCACGAGGGCGACACCGTGATCGTGGAGTCGGACAAGGGCCGCGGCGTAAAACTGCGCGTGGCATAACCGACCGCTCGCAGAGAGGGACTGGGATCGTTTCCCAGCCCCTTTTCGCTTTTTTCCGGCAGGAAAGGATGCGATATTTTCCATTTTTCCTAAATTTGTGCGAATATTTCATACCTCTTCAGAGAAACCGAATGCGTCCGATTTCTCTGAAAACCCTCTCCGGGGCCTTGTTTATAACCCTCTGCGCCGCGACGACGGCGTTCGCAGCAACCACTGAAGCCGACAGCCTGTCCGCAGCGCTGTCCCGGGCGCGCACGCCCGCCGAACGGGAGCAGACCTATGTCCGGCTAGCCGACCTCTGCGCCGACAGCACGGCGCTCGCCGCCCTCTACTGGGAAGCCGCACTCACCGAAGCCGCCGGAGCCGGAGACGACTACGGATGCCGGGAGGCGCTGGACCGGCTCGTGCAGGGATTCTCGGCGAAGCAGCCCGAACGGGCTTTGGAGTACGTCCGCCTTGCGGACAGCCTCCTGCCCGACCGCCGCTTCGCTCTGTTCCGTGCATCGCTCAACGCCTTCTGGCTCTGGAAGCAGATGTCGGTGGCCAACTCGTTCGAGGCGATCGACCGCGCGCTGGCGGGATTCCGCGAGCGGCAACCGGGCAGCCTCACCCCCGAGGAGGAGATCGAATGGGAATTCCTCACGGGACTCTCCATCGACTATTCGTCGATCGCCACCGAAGCCTACGGCAACATTCCCCAGGCCATCCCCTATGTGGAGCAGGCTCTCGCCAAGCTCGAAAAATACCCGCTGGAGGAACGCGTCCACTTCGAAAAACTCTGCCGCGAGGAACTTGCAGACATCTATCTCTACGCCGACGATCCGCGCGCCGCCGGTCAGATCGGCCGGTGCATCGACCTGCACCGCGCGTGGATGGCGGCCGACAAACGTTTCGAACGCCCCCGCCGCGACTCGGCGTAATACCTGATGCGGTCCTACGGCAAGATGGTCTTCCTGGGCGGCCTCCTCACCCGGGAGGAGGTGGACGGCTACTACGACAAATGCATGGAGCTGGCGCGCGGGCGCGGCGACCGCGAGGAGATATACAACACCAGCGCCCGTTATTACCGGGACAGGGGCGACTACGAGCGGAGCACGGCCTACATGGATTCGCTGCTGACCCACTACGCCGAGACCGGCAAAAAGGCGGATCTCGGCTCCATCTACATAGCGCAGTCGCACCTGTATGAAAAGGCGGGCGATTACGCAAAAGCCCTCGAAGCCATGCGGAAAGGCAACGACTTCCGTTACCACAGCCGCATGGACCAGGCGCAGAGCAAGCTGGCCGAGATGCAGGCGCTCTACGACGTCAACCGCCTCGAACTCGAAAAGTCCCGGCTGGCCGGCCGCAACAAACTCTTCCTGCTTGTCGCCGGCGGCATCGTGCTGCTGCTCGCCGGCTGGGCCGCCTACCAGCAGGCGATGGTCCGGCGGCTGAAGCTGGCTCGCACGCAGTTCATGGCGGCCAGCGAAGAGGCGCAGCGCCAAAGCCGCCGCGCCCAGGAGAGCGAAAAAATGAAGACCGCCTTCATCAACTCGATGTGCCACGAGATACGCACGCCGCTGAACGCCATCAACGGCTTCTCCGAACTGCTGCTCACGGAACAGGAGCCTGCGGCCCGGCAGGCTTTTCAGGCCGAGATCTGGAAGAGCACCACGGCCCTGACCGCCCTGCTGGAGAACATGCTCGAACTCTCGCAGCTCGTCAGTTCCGAAAGCCCGCTCCCGGTCGCCCAGACCGACATCCGCCTGCTCTGCGCCGAACGGCTGGAGCTGCAAAAGCAGCTCGGCAACAATCCGGCGGTCGAATACGTCAACGAAGCGGGAACGGAGATCGAGATACCCACCAATGCCTTCTACCTGACGCGCGTCGTCGACAACCTGCTGCATAACGCCGCCAAGTTCACCGCCGCAGGACGCATCACGCTCCGTTGCCGTAACGACGAGTCCCGGCGCACGTTGCAAATCAGCGTCAGCGACACGGGCATCGGCATCCCGCCCGAAAAGCAGGAGTGGGTGTTCGAACGCTTCACCAAGGTCGACCCCTTCAAACCCGGTTCGGGCATCGGGCTTTACCTCTGCCGCCTGATCGTCACCCGCCTCGGGGGCGACATCCGCGTCTGCCCCGAATACAGCGGGGGCTGCTGCATCCGCATCGAACTGCCCTACTGATCCGCACCGCGGGCACTTTCGCAGCCCCTTCCGGCGCTTTTTCCGCCCCGGGAGGGGGTTTGTGAATTGCAATCCCGGCGGAAATGGCTATCTTTGCACCTCAATACCCGAATCGAATGTACAGTTTCGCAACATACAAAGAGCAATACAAAGCCAACCTGCGGCTGGCGCTGCCCGTGGTGCTGACACAGCTGGGGCAGATCCTCACGCAGGTCGCCGACAACCTGATGGTCGGCCGCTACGGAGGCAGCGACCCCACGCCGCTGGCCGCCGTGTCGTTCGGCGGCGCCGTCTTCTTCATCCTCTTCATCGCCGCCATCGGCATCGCACTGGGCATGACGCCCCTCGTGGGCGAACTCTACGCGCAGGGCGACCGTGAGAAATCGTCGGGACTGCTCCAGAACGGCATCCTCTTCTACGGACTGCTGGGCGTGGCGATGGCCGCCGTGCAGTACGCCGTCATTCCGCTGATGTACCACCTCGGCCAGCCCGCCGAAGTGGTCGACATGGCCATCCCCTATTACAGGATGCTGGTGTGGAGCATGCCGTTCATCATGCTGTTCTTCACCTTCAAGCAGTTCCTCGAAGGCGTGGGCAACACGAAGGTCGAGATGTTCGTCACGATCGCGGCCAACCTCGCGAACATCGGCTTCAACTGGGTGTTCATCTACGGCCGCTACGGATTTCCCGAGATGGGCGCCGAGGGCGCGGGCCTGGGCACGCTGATGTCGCGCATCATCGCCCCGATGCTGATGATCGGCTACTTTTACAGCCGCAGCAAATACCGCGTCTATCTCGAAGGCTTTTCGCCGCGCAACTACTCGTGGGCGTCGGTCAGACAACTGCTGCACATGGGCCTGCCGATCTCGATGCAGATGTTCCTCGAAGCCTCGGCCTTCGTCGGCACGGGAATTATGATGGGGTGGTTCAACAAGGAGACGATGAGCGCCAACCAGATCGCCACGACCATCGGCAACTGCGCCTTTATGATCGTCATGTCGATCGGCGCGGCCACCACCATCCGCGTGTCGCACTGCTACGGCGCGCGCGACATCGGCCAGCTGTCGCTCGCGGCCAAGGCGTCGTACCACCTCGTGCTGGCGTGGAACGCCCTCGCAGCGCTGGTTTTCATCACGATGCGCAACGTGATCCCGACCTTCTTCACCACCAACGCCGAGGTGATCGCCATCGCCTCGAACCTGATGGTCTTCGCTGCGCTCTACCAACTGTCGGACGGCATCCAGAACGTCTCGGTGGGTATCCTGCGGGGCATTCAGGACGTGAAGATCATCATGCCGATCGCCTTCGTCTCCTACTGGCTACTGAACCTCCCGGCGGGCTACCTGTTCGGTTTCACGATGGGCATGGGTCCTTCGGGGCTTTTCCTGGGCTTCTCGTTCGGACTGTCGGCCGCAGCCGTGATGATGATCCTGCGCATCCGCCGCAGCATCAGCCGTTTGCATGCAAACGGGAATTCACAATCCACAATTCGCAATTCATAAATTCAGTTTGCAGGCATAGTTCCCGAATAAGCCAAAATTGTGAATTCTGAATTCTGAATTGTGAATTATTTTGTATCTTTACGCAAATTATACCCAATCATGGATACCGAAAAACGACATACGGGCGCCTGCAAACCCGAAGTGGGCCGCGGGTGCGCCTTTTGCAACTGCGGCTCGGAGCCGGAAGCCAAACTCTGCGACGGGTGCTTCAAGCTCCACGAAACGGCCTGGCTCGACGAGTACCCGGTCAACATGCCGAGCGACATCGTCGAGGTGCGTTTCAAGAACACCCGCCGTTCGTTCTACCAGAACGTCAACAACCTCGACCTCAAACGGGGCGACATCGTAGCCGTCGAAGCGTCGCCGGGCCACGACATCGGCGTCGTGTCGCTCACGGGCGACCTGGTGGCGCGCCAGATGCGCCGCACGGGATTCAACCCCTACAACGGCGAATACAAGAAGATCTACCGCAAGGCCAAACCCTACGATATCGAAAAGTGGCAGGAGGCCATCGCGCTGGAGCACGAGACGATGATCGCCTCGCGGCAGATCGCCGCCGACATGGGCCTGAACATGAAAATCGGCGACGTGGAGTATCAGGGCGACAAGATCAAGGCCATCTTCTACTACATCGCCGACGAGCGCGTGGACTTCCGCGAACTGATCAAGGTCTTCGCCGAACGGTTCCACATCCGCATCGAGATGAAGCAGATCGGCGCCCGCCAGGAGGCCGGACGCATCGGCGGACTGGGCGCCTGCGGCCGCGAACTGTGCTGCGCATCGTGGATGTCGAGCTTTTCGAGCGTCACGACCGGAGCCGCGCGCGTGCAGGACATTTCGCTCAACCCCCAGAAGCTGGCCGGGCAGTGCTCGAAGCTCAAGTGCTGCATGATGTACGAATACGACACCTATGTCGACGCCCGCAAGGAGTTCCCGCGCCTGCGCGAACCGCTCCAGGCCGCCGAAGGCGAATGGTTCTGCGTCAAGAGCGACGTGCTGGCCGGAACGATGACCTTCTCTTCGTCGAAGGACGCGATGGCCAACGTCACCACGCTGCCCGTTTCGCGCGTGCGGGAGATCATGGCGCTGAACCGCCAGGGCAAGAAGGTCGAACGGTTGCAGGACGCCGACGACATCCGCCCGGAGATCGAGGAGCCGACCTACCGTTCGGAGGAGGACAGCATCACCCGCTTCGACCAGGCCAAACGCCGCAAGCGCGGCGGCCGCAACAACAAGGGCCGCGGCGAGCAGGGACGCCCCGCAGGGCAGAACGGACAGACGCCGCAGGAGTCCGGCGGGGAGACCCGCCAGCCGCGTGAAGGACAGCCCGGCCGTCCCGACAGGCAGCCGCGCCGCAACGACCGTCCGCGCAACGGAAGCAACGCAGGGGAGCGTCAGAACGGCGGCAACGGCGAGCGTCCGCACAACGGCCGCGGCGACAATAACCGAGGCGAAAACAACAGCCGTGAACCCCGCGAGAACAACGGCCGCGAGAACAACGGCCGCGAACCCCGTGAAAACAACGGAGGCGGCCGTGAGGGCGGAAACCGCAGCCGCAACAACCGCAACCGCCGCCGCGGAAACGGAAACGGAAACGGAAACAACGGCGGAAACGCCCCGGCCGGCAATAACGGCAACGGAGGCGGCAGCGAAGGCGGCAATAACGGCGGAACGCATCAAAACCAATAGCGCGGTGAAACGCTCGGCAGGGCATATCGCGGCCGTGGCGGCCGCGCTTTTGGCCGGAAGCTGCGTCTCGCCCCACCAGTCGGCGGTCACCGACGTCAACCCCGCCCGATGGGACTCGCGGGCCGAAATCCGCCTGCCGAACGCAGACACCGTGTCGCTGCGCGACGCCGTGATCTTCCTGCGCTGCAACGACCGCTTCGCGGAGGACACGCTGACGGTCCGCATCGCCACCGTAACCCCCGATTCGCTCCGCTTCGGGGAGTGGTTCCTGCTCGTCATCCCGCACCCGAAGGGTCCCGCGGCCCTGATGCGCGAGGCAGCGATCCCCTACCGCCGCCGAATCCGCCTCACGCAGCACGGCGACTACCGCTGCTCGGTCACGCCGGTCCGCCCCGTCCGCGGGGTCGAAGCCGTCGGCGTCGACCTGCAGCAAAGCAGATAACCGAAAACACATTACCGTCCTGCCGGCCCCGCAGTCCGGCGGAACAACAGACCACTATGGGCAAAGACAAGCTCCGCAGGTTCCGCGAGAACCTGACTTTCGAATGTTTCGTGCAACCCGAATTCGACGAGGTGTTCCACCGCGACCACCCGCTGAAAGGGAACTGGAACCGTGATTTCTTCCGCAACGACAATCCCATCGTACTGGAACTGGGCTGCGGCAAGGGCGAATACACCGTCGCGCTGGCTCAGCGCGACCCGCAGCGCAACTACATCGGCATCGACATCAAGGGCGCACGCATGTGGCGCGGCGCGAAGACCGCCACGGACCGCAGGATGCACAACGTAGGCTTCCTGCGCACACGCATCGAGTTCATCGACGCGCTGTTCGCCGAAAACGAAGTGTCCGAAATCTGGATCACCTTCCCCGATCCGCAGCTCAAGACCCGGCGGGCCAAGAAACGCCTCACCTCGCCGCTCTACCTGGCTTGTTACGCCCGCCTGCTCCGGCCCGACGGGTGGATCAACCTCAAGACCGACTCCAAGCACCTCTACGCCTACACGGGCGAGGTCATCCGCCATTACGGGCTGACTTGCGAGGTCTCCGAACCCGACATCTACGGTTCGGGGTTCGCCGACGAGGTGCTTTCGGTCAAGACGGCTTATGAAACCCGCTTTCTCGAAATGGGACTTCCGATCACCTACACGCGCTTCGCGCTGGACGGCCGGCACGAATTCCCGTGGTTCGACTGGGAGGAGGACGACAAGGAGGAGAAAGACAACGAGGCCGAACGGCAGCTACGATAGCCTCGCTCCCAGCTCCGACCACTCCGACCAGGCCTCTCCACCTTTCTTATAAACATAGGTATCAATTATTTCGGGCTTATCTACTGAATTTTTAGATCGAAAATTTGTTTTACTAAAAATTTAGTAGTAATATTGTGTCGTAAACCCGAAACAACACGACCTATGAATACCAAGATTACGGAACTGACTCGCGGCGAGGAGGAGATCATGCAGATTCTCTGGCGTCTGGGCGACGCGGTGGTCAACGACATCATCGCCCGGACCGACGAACCCCACCCCAAGTACACCACCGTCGCCACGTTTCTCAAGATTCTGGAGAACAAGGGCTTCGTCAGCCATACGGCCGAGGGCAAGAGCCACCGCTATTTTCCGCTGATCGGCCGCGAGGAGTATGCCCGCGGCGTCATGTCGTCGATGCTTTCCAGCTATTTCGACGGCTCGCTGGCCCAACTGGTGTCGTTCTTCTCGCGCCATGAAAACATCCCCGCCCGGGAGATGGATGAAATTCTCGAAATCATGCGCAACGCCAAAAAATAACCGCCGTGAAAACCCTCGCCATCTACGCCCTCGAAGTGCTGGCTTGCAGCGGCGTGCTGCTGGCGGCCTACGCCATCCTGCTCGAACGGCACGTGCGGTTCGGCTGGTGCAGGGCCTACCTGCTCGCATCGACCCTCCTGGCGGCGGTCATTCCGCTGCTGCGCATCCCCGTCTGGCCGGGCAAGGTGATCGAGGTCGCCCCGACGGTCGCACTGCCCGAGGCCGAATGGACCGCCGAGGTGGTCGAAGAGGCGGCTCCGGCCGTCACGCCCGAAGCGATATGCCTGGCGGTATACCTGATCGGGGTCGGGCTGGTCGCGGGCGTCATGCTGTGGCAGGTCGTGCGCATCCGCCGGCTGCGGCGCAGTGCGGCGATCACCCGCACGGAGCGTTTCACGCTCGTGCGCACCCCGCAGCGGATCGCGTCGTTCTCGTTCTTCCGCTCGATCTACCTCTGGGACCAGATCCCGGCCGGAGAGTTGCAGGCCATCGTAGCCCATGAGGCGAGCCACGTCGCCCACCGCCACTCCGCCGAACGCGTGGCGATGGAATGCATGAAGGCCGCGCTGTGGTGGAACCCTTTCGTATGGCTCGCCGCACGGCGGCTTACCGAAGCCGAGGAGTTCGAAGCCGACAGCGACGTGCTGGCCGAAGGGTACGACATCGAACATTACATGAAAACCATATTCAGGCAGCTATTCGGTTATAGTCCGGAAATAGCCAACGGGCTGCGGGATTCCTTAACCAAAAAACGCTTTAAAATGATGACAACGAAAACTTCCGGCAGGCACTCCCTGCTGCGGCTGGCGGGAACGCTTCCCGCCGTGATAGGACTCCTGTGCGCTTTCTCGCTGACCACGCGCGCCGCCGAGGTCCGGATTGCAGAGACCGAAAAGGCCCCGGCCGACGAAACAGCGTCCCAGGACGCAACGAAGAAAAAAGTCTCCGTAACCGTCTTCCAGAACGGCCAGCCGCTTCCGGGCGCAATCGTACTGATCAGCGGATCGAACGTCGGAACCGTGACCGGCAAGGAGGGCACGGCGCAGATTTTAGCGGCTCCCGGCAATGAACTTGTCATCTCCTACGTCGGCTGCCAGACCCGGAAAGTCCGCGTCTCCGACAAATCCGGCGCAGAGAGTTTTGAAATCACCTTGGAGACCGAGAGCAACAAGCTCGACCCCGTCAGCGTAACCCTCGGCGACCAAAAAACGCCCGCGCCCCAAAGCGCCGCAGGAGCCGAAAAGGAGCGGAAAGCCAAACCGCTCTATATCGTCGACGGCGTCGAGCGGACGAGCATCGACGACATCGCCCCCAATACGATCGAACGGATCAGCGTCCTCAAAAATCAGTCCTCCACCGCAGTGTACGGTTCGCGGGGTAAAAACGGCGTGATCGTGATCACCACCAAAGGCGCAGCCAAACCGGCGGCTGACGAAGCCGTTTTCAACGAGAAACCCGGATCGGTCGAAATCGCCTCCGCGTCCACGGAAGACATGCCGTTTCTGATCGTCGAAAAGATGCCTTCGTTCCGCGGCGGCGACCTCAACGACTTCCGCGCGTGGGTGCAGGAGCACCTCCAATACCCCGCCGAGGCCGTGGAACGGAACATTCAGGGCCGCGTGGTCGTGACGTTCACCATCGAAAAGGAGGGTTCGGTAAGCAACATCCTGGTATTGCAATCGCCCGACAAACTGCTTGCCGACGAGGCCCGCCGCGTGATCGCCTCCTCGCCCGCCGGAGCATGGACGCCCGGCGA